>Ga0081455_10004485_pt1 | contig 15617 bp, 13 predicted proteins | sample TabmetS3T2R1_FD_70207 | JGI IMG/M metagenome (GOLD analysis project Ga0081455, IMG submission 70207) | Tabebuia heterophylla rhizosphere microbial communities from the University of Puerto Rico - S3T2R1 | ecosystem: Host-associated > Plants > Roots > Rhizosphere ... | reverse complement strand
ATTTTTTTCGTCGCGCTCGTGGTTGTTTATTTTTTGACCATCCGGCGCGGGGCCGTGGTTTCTAGCGGTTACATGGCAACCGCGGATGCGCTCCTGCGTAAACGCGATTATCTCGGGCTGCTCGCAGTTTCCAATAGGCATGGGGAAGCAATCGCGCGGGTAGTGCAAAAAATGCTCGATTTCACAACCAAGAACCCTCACGCGGATTTGCAGCAGGTCCGCGAAATCGCCGAGACCGAAGGAACACGCGTCGCAGCGAGTTTGAACAATCGCGTAATTTATCTTGCGGATATTGGGATGATTGCACCTCTGCTGGGTTTGCTGGGTACGGTTTTTGGAATCATTCGTTCCTTCGGTGCGCTGGGTGCTGATATCGGGTCAGCGCGTTATGTGGCGCTCTCGCGCGGGATTAGTGAAGCGCTTGTCAACACCGCTGCGGGCCTTGCGATCGGTATCCCAGCGATGATTTTTTACGCTTTCTTTCGCGGCAGAGCGCAGAAGTTGATCTCGGAATTAGAGGCAGCTTCGACGCACGTTCTAGCCTTGCTTTCATTGCAATATGGCAAGCGCGTTGAGCGGATGCCTGCGCTGATCGAGGACGAGCTCTAACTCGGCTGCTCTCATGAACCTCCGCGGTCACGCGCCTTTGCATCATCCCGGGATTCAGCTGGCACCGCTTGTCGATGTGCTACTGCTGCTTCTGATTTTTTTTCTGCTGACGTGGAACGCAGCGCGCACTGAGAACGAGCTCGACGTGAAGGTGCCAAAAGCGTCGGCGGCGAAGGAGAAGACGGCTCCGATTGGAGATGTCATTGTCAATGTTAAGGCGGACGGCAACGTGGTTGTGAACCGCCGCACGTTGAGCGGTACCGAGCTCCAGGAATTACTGCAGAGCCTGGTTCAAATGAATCCCGAACAAGCGGTGGTGATTCGCGGCGACGAAGTTGGCGCTTACAAAAACATTATCGGGGTGCTGAACGTTTGCACCGAAGCAGGCGTAACCAACGTCGCTTTCGCCACTGCAAAATGAAAATCAGACGCAGTGCAGCCGGTCTTTGCGGACTGGCGATGCTGTTTTGCACCACAAATGTGGGCAGCGCGCAATCACAGCCCGAAGTGCGCCGTGCGCGCCCGGTGGATGAACCAGCGGCGCCTCGTGCCGTCCCGATCGAACCTTCGGATAGAACCACGCGGTCGTTAGTCAACGAGTTTTCGGAGCCGACGCCCCGCCAAGCTGAAGGGGCTGATCAGCGTCAGCTCGAGTACGCCAACGGCTTGTTTGCTCGCAAATTGTACGACTTGGCGATCCCGGAATATCAAAGATATCTCGACGACTACCCAGGACGCGCTGGCCGCCCCAATGCCTACTTCTCGCTTGGCGAGTGCTATCGAAATCTCCATCGCGATTCGAATGCTCGCACCAACTTACAGAAAGTGCTCACCGAGTACGGTGACAGCGAATTCGCCGGGCCAGCGGCATTTGCCCTCGCGGAAATGGCGTTTACGGACAAAGACTACGCAACGGCGCTCCCGCTTTTTCATCGTTCCGCTGCCAGATCGAAGGAACCGGCGGTGGCGCTTGCGGCGCGCTATTTCGAAGCGCGCTGCCTTGAAGCTCTGGGCAAGAAAGACGAAGCCGCTGATCTTTACGCGCAGGTCGCTGAAGTGGGGAATCCAAATCCGTATCGCGAAGATGCACGAGTGACGGCGGCATCCATTTTTGCCGCACGGGGAAAAAAGCTTGATGCGCTGAAGCAGTACGAAGCGCTGGCTAACGAAGTACAGAAGTCGGTGTTGAAAGCAGAGTGTGCGGTGCGTGGCGGCTTGATCGCGCTCGAACTTATTCAGGCCGATAAAGGGAAGCTGGACAAGGCAATGGCTGACCGAGCGGCCGCGTTGTTTCAAAAGGGGCGCACTCTTCCTGACGCGGGAAAGTTCCGGGCCCTCGCGCAAGTTGGTTTTCGCCGGCTGCAATACCAGACCGGTCAGTACGCACAGTTGCTGGCCGACTACAAAAAGGAATTGGAGAAGCTTCCTGAAGCAGCGCAGGCCGAGGTGTTGTTACTGGCGGCAAACAGTGAACGACAACTTGGCCATCCGAAGGAAGCTGACACTCTCTATCACCAGATCATCGCAAAGTATCCCGATCGCGAGGAAGCAAAGGACGCCGCTTACCAGCAGCTGATCAACGTTTATAACTCCGATCCGTCGGCGCTCTCCGCTGCGGTGGACCAATTCCTCGCAACGAATCCCCCAAACGAACGCGCCGATCAGGCGAAGTTGTTAAAAGCCGAGGCGCTCTACAAGCAGCAGAACTACACCGATGCAGCGTCAATGTATGGCGAGCTGCGCGCGTCCGAGCTTTCTCCGCGGCTGCGCGCCGAAGCGGCGTACAAACTTGGGTTGTGCCACGTTCAGACAAAAAATATTCCCGGCGTTATCGAAGCTTTCACGTATTACCTGCAGACGTTTCCCGACACCTCGCAAATCCCGGCCGCCCTGGCTCAGCGCGCTTTGGCCTACGAGCAAAGCAAAAACTACACTGCTGCGCTTACGGATCTGAGCATTATCCTTGCAAAATACCCAAAGGCGCATGAGCGCGAAGCGGCTTTGCAGTTGAAGGCTTTGATTCTCGGGCAACAGGACAATACCAAAGGGATGGTCGACACTTTTCGGCAGCTCCTGAAGGAATTCCCCAAGAGTTCTGTCGCGGCGCAGGCACATTACTACATCGGCAAAACCGCGTTCGAAGCCAAGGATTACAAGACAGCGTTGACCGCGTTGAACACCGCCCGCCAACTGAGCAAGGAGCAGTACTACAATCTCGCGTCCGTGCGGATCATTCTTTGCCAGTTTTATTTGAGAGATCGGCCTGCGCTCAGCAAAGAGGTGAACAATTTCATGGCTGAATCCCGCAATGGCGGGACCAATGTGCCGCCGGAGGTTTTGGAGTGGCTCGGAATCGAGTATTACAACGAGAAAAATTTTCAAGCCGCGGAAAAATATCTCAGCGCACTGCGAATAACAGACACCGCAGGCAAGGTTAAACCCGATTACTTATTTTATCTCGGCGACGCGGCCACAAAGCTAAAAAATTTGCCTGAAGCAGAGGAAGCGTTCGCAAAGTATCTGCAGACTGCCAAAGATCCGGCGGGTAAGGCGAAAGTGTTACTGACGCTCGGCACAGTTAAGATCAGCGCTCATAAACCTGATGAGGCGCAGAAGATCGCCGAAGAAATAATGGCGCTACAACCCGAGGGCCGCGTAAACGCCGAAGCGCGCCTGCTCGCGGGTGAGGTCCAGTTGGAGCGCGGAAATTTCGATGATGCCGGCAAAGCTTTCAAAGGGGTCGCTCTGCTTTACGACGATCCGGCCATCACTCCGCGCGCGCTGGACAAGGCTGCTGTAGCATATCGGCAGGCGGGTAACACCGAGGAAGCAGACCGCCTCTCGCACGAGCTGCGCGAACGTTATCCGAATTACGCCGGCGGGTAGGCGAGGATGACCGCACCCAAGCCGTGGCTACTTGGGGACAACTGCGATGCCCCAGGGGCCGTCGCCGACTTTTATGCGGTGCAGTTCTTTGCGCGATTTTAGATCGACGACGGAGACGTCGTTTGATGCGCCGTTGGCGGTGTAGAGTTTTGTCCCGCTGGGATCAACCGCGATACCCCAGACGCGATTTCCGACGGAAACGGTTGTCGCTACTTCATTCTTTTCTGTGTCAATAATCGCAACGCTGTTTCCCCGACCCGTTGAAGCGTAAAGCTCTTTCCCATCGGGCGAAACGAGGGTGCCCATTGGCAACGAGCCTTTCGGTAGTTGGATCTTTGACAATAGTTTGTGCGATCCCGCATCTATCAGGGCGACGTAGCCGCCGTTCTCACAAGCAACGTACGCTCGCGAGCCGTCACGTGAAAATGCAACGGAACGCGGCCGACCGCCGGTTTCAATAGTTGCAATCGCACGCTGTTGATCGGGGTCGATGGCGAACACTTCGCCTTTTTCTTCGCAAGTCACATAGACTTCGCCTGTGCTCAGATTCACGCCGACGCCTTCGGGCTCCTCGGACACTTTGATCCTCCCGCGCGATTGACCCGAATCGAGGTCGACGATGGACACACTCGCGTCATCCTCATTGGCGATGAAGGCGAATTTTCCGTCCTTGCTAATCGCGAATTGCTCAGGATCCGAACCGACATGCCACCGATCGATCAATTTGCGCGCCGATGGATCGATTACTCCGAGACCGTCGGCGCGTTTGTCCGCAGGCGCGCGATTTTCATCCAGGCCGGGCGCCATTCGCGGTGAACCGCTCAATGTAACAAGGACCCGCCGGCCATCGGGCGTGGCGTGAATGCCGCGCGGCCGCTTACCCACCGGAAGAGTTCCGACGACGTCATCTGTGGCTCCGTCAATGACCGTGACATCGCCAGACCGTTCGTTGCTTACGAACACGAGATAGCTTGGCGGTTCGGCCAGCGCCACAGTGGAGAGAAGAAGCCACAGGACCCAGGAAACAAACAGGCAGTGCATATGCGTGACGCGTACGTCTCAATGGCTCGCGGCGCAACTGGGCCGGCAAAACTTTAGGATTGGATGTTGGATGCCGATGTCGGATGTTTGTTAATGCAACTGCACGACAAGCTCTTCATTCCCGGTCCAGTTGAAGTTTCGGAAAAAACCTGGGAAGCGTTTTCGCGTCCATTGATTGGACATCGCAGCGAAGATTTCCGAAGTCTTTACCACGAGATTCATCCAAAGCTTCAGACGTTGTTCGGAACAAAGCAGCCGGTCTTTCTTTCCACGTCGTCGGCGTGGGGCGTCATGGAAGCGTCGATCCGCAACCTGGTCGATCGCGGCGTGCTTTGCTGCATGTGCGGCGCGTTTTCGGACAAATGGTTCGATGTGGCCAAGCGATGCGGTAAAAACGCCGAGCCGCTTCAGGTGGAATGGGGCAAGCATATCGACCCTAAGGATCTCGACCGGCAACTGGCCACTGGAAAATTCGATACCGTTACGTTGACCCACAGTGAAACCTCAACCGGCGTGATGAATCCGCTGTCCGAAAATTGCTGCGTCCTGGCCAAATATCCTGATGTTGCGCTCATCGTCGATACCGTCTCGTCATTTTCTGCAGTTAAAATCGACATGGATGCGCTCGGGATCGACGTAATGCTTACCGGAGCGCAAAAAGCACTCGCGCTGCCGCCTGGGTTTTCACTGTTTTCTGTTTCGCAGAAATCGTTCGAACGAGCGGACAAAGTTGCGAATCGCGGGTTTTATTTCGATTTCCTGGAGTTCAGGAAAGAGCAGGCGGAATGGATGACGCCGAGTACGCCGAGCATCGGGCACATTCACGCGCTCCAATTCAAGCTCGATGAAATTTTCCAGGAAGGTCTGGAAGCGCGTTACGCACGCCACGCATGCACTAATGCGCTCGTGCACGATTGGGTGCGGCGTGCTGGATTCGATTTTTTTGCGGAGGAAGGGTTCCGCACCAAAACCCTCACCTGCGTGAAAAACAATAAAGGTATCGATGTGCTGGGGTTCGCGAGAAGGCTACGGGAAAAACATCACTTGGTGATTGATCCCGGTTACGGCAAGATCCGCGGGCAAACCTTTCGGCTGTCGAACATGGGGGACGAGACAGAGCAAACTGTTTCGCATTTGCTGGGCTGCCTTGACGATGTTCTGTAGGCGAAGCTGACAGCTTGTTCTCCAAACTCGCTATGCCCGCAATTCAAGCGTCTAAACTTAGCAAGATTTATCGCACTTATCGCAAAGAGCGCGGCCTGTGGGGCGCGGTGAAAGGTCTCGCGTGGCGGCGGTACGACGAAACGCGAGCGGCTGATCAGGTCACATTTCAAATCGAGGAAGGCGAGTTTGTCGGATTCCTGGGCCCGAACGGCGCCGGCAAAACTACTGTGCTCAAAATGCTTTCCGGCTTGCTCAACCCGACTTCGGGCGAGGCGCGCGTGCTCGGCTTTGTGCCGTGGGAAAGGCGCAACGAAATGAAACGGCAGTTCAGTCTGTTAATGGGACAAAAGAACGCGCTCTGGTGGGATCTCCCAGCACAGGAATCGCTCGAGCTGAACCGAGCCATCTACGGCATCGACCGGGAGCGGTTCAAGAAGGTCGTAGACGGGTTGTCGGAACTTCTGGAGGTGCGGGACAAAATGAACGTAATGGTGCGCGAGCTTTCGTTAGGTGAACGAATGAAGATGGAGCTGATCGCTGCACTCATTCACGAGCCGCGTGTGTTATTTCTTGATGAGCCGACAATCGGTCTGGACGTGGTTAGCCAACAACGCGTGCGCGAATTCTTGCGCATTTACAATGAGGAGCATCGCATCGTCACACTGCTCACCAGCCATTACATGCAGGACATTGAGGAGTTGTGTCATCGTGTGTTGGTAATCGACCACGGCAAAATCTTTTTCGATGGCCCGCTGGCAGAGATTGTCGATCGTTTCTCGGGCTATAAAATTCTGAGTCTTACTTTCGAAAAGGAAGGAACACGTGATCTGTCCGTATTCGGCGAAGTTACCGAACAAACACCTGTCTCGGTGCAACTGAAGGTTCCACGCGCAAAGGTCACCGAAACGTGCCGGCAACTTCTCGAGGCCTGCGACGTCAGCGACATAAATGTACAGGAAGTCCCGGTAGAAGACGTGATCCGCCAGCTGTTTGGCGAAACACACGAGCATCGTGACACAACGAGCGTCGCCATTGTGGAAGCGGCACACACGTGAGCTGAGGTCCCGTGCCGTATTATTAACACTGGGCTTTAGCCCGGTGAGGGACACAACGAAAGCTCAAGCCGTTTCAACGGCTTCCAGACTCTCATAGAAACCGTTGAAAACGGTTGGGACTTACTGAGCCTATCCATCGGGCTAAAGCCCGGTGTTAATGGGACGCGCCAGCAATGATCTCCGCGAAACTGGGCAGGATGCTCTTTTCCATTGCGTCTATAAATGTCGGGTACTGGGGCGTCCAGCCTGAGTAGCGCAATTTGGCGTTACTTACACGTTTGTTGGTGTCGCCGCGTTTGCGGCTGTGCTCGGATTTTCTGATCGGCGGAAGAGGTCGATTCAGCCTCTGGGCAAGCCAGCGATAGCATTCGCTCTGTAAAAGCGGTTGGTCGTCTGCAACGTTGTAAATCTGTGCGGACGCCTGTGCTTTGCGGTCTAACAAGAGAAATAGCGCGGACGCGATATCGTCCCGGTGTACCTGATTAACAAAACGTTCGTTGTTTGGATCAATGTTGCCCGTGCCGTTTAGGAATTTGCTCAACAGCGCAGAACGTCGCGGCCCATAGATCCCGGCGAGTCGCGCTACGATCCCGCCTTTTTTGAGGATTAACTTTTCCACTTCCAAAAGCGTCCGACTGGTCTCCCGGAGTGGTTTTGTCTCGCTTTCTTCCGTTACCCAAGAGCCGTCGCGCTGCGCATAGACGCTGGTGCTGCTTGTAAACAAAGTTTTTGCATTGGGAAAAACGTCCAGAAGATGACGCGCGCCGTTGAGATAAATCTGGCGATAGGCTTCCGCATCACCGCCATGCGAACTGGCGCAATGGATCACTGCGTCGAATGCTCCTGAGCATTTAGCAAGCTCACCACGTTGTGAGATATCGATTGAGCGGATTGAATACGGCTTGGCTGAAAGCCGCGTTGCCGATTGCTCCGAGTACACCCAACCTTCGACACTCCAGCCGGCGGAATGAAACAAATCGGCCGTCGCCTCTCCGACGTAACCACACCCGGCGATCAAAATTCGCGGCATGCTGCTGGCGCTCAGGTCACCGCGGCGGTGATTTCAATTTCCTCAAACACGTTTTTCTGAAGGGCCCGAACTTGCTTCAGCCTGATTAGTTCGAGGAGCGCGAGAAAGGTGACAACCACTTCGATTCTGGATGCAGCGCTGCTAAACAAGTCAGAAAAGCGGAGGCGAGTGCCCGTCGCGACACGCTGCAAAATCGAATCGATCTTTTCCGACACACTAAAGCGCTCGCTGAAGATTTCCTGCACGTCCTGGCGCGCTTCCATTCGTTTCATCACGGTTTGGAATGCACTGATCAGCTGGAAAATTCCAACTTCGCCCAGGCGCAATGGCTCCTGCAGATCTGACGACGATCCAGCTTCCCGGACGAAGATCCTCTCTTGCTCGAGCGCACGTAGATTGAGTTCCGCGGCAGCCTCCTTGAATTTTTTATACTCGATCAATTGCCGAATTAATTCCCAACGAGGGTCGTCCTCCGCGGCATCTTCTTCAGGAGGCTGTTGATCGCGCGGGAGCAGGCTGCGGCTCTTTAGGTAAATGAGATTGGCCGCCATCACGATAAATTCGCCGGCCAGCTCAATGTTCAGTTCTTTGAACGCCTGAAGATACTCGATGTACTGCCTGGTGATCCGCTCGAGCGAAATGTCATAGATGTCGATTTCGTCCTGTTTGATTAGGTACAACAACAGGTCGAGCGGCCCTTCGAACACTTCGAGCTTAACCTTGTAATCGGCGTCCATCTCTGCGCGGCCCGACTTTACAGGCAAGCATGAGCCAAAGTAAATCGTTTCGGCACAATCAGGTCGCCAACACGACGGACCCGGGCGGTAGCACCCTGATCAGTCCGTTATGCGGGAGCGTTGCGATGAATCCAGACGCTATTCACCAGGCCCAGACCAAACATGATCATCAGCACGAACGAGCCGCTATAGCTGATTAATGGCAATGGCACGCCAGTGATTGGCAGCATTGCGATGGTCATTCCGACGTTTTGGAATATGTGCGTGAAGATAAGCGCAGTGACACCCACGACGAGAAGAAGACCCAATTGGTCTCCGGCGAAAAAAGCGACGAAAAGACAGGTTAACAGGAGCAAGGCAAATGCGCCGATGAGAACTATTCCGCCCACAAATCCCCATTGCTCGGCGATGGCAGAGAATATGTAGTCATTATGCACAGCTGTCGCCGGCAGAAAGCCAAGCTCGATCTGGGTATTCGGCGCCTTGAACCCTTTTCCAGACCAGCCGCCTGAACCGATCGCAATGAGCGATTGATTAATCGCCCAGGCGGAACCCTGCTTATCGATGTCGGGATGTGTAAAAGCAGTGATCCGCTGTTGCTGGTACGGTTTAAGGCCGAAATTAATGGCAATCGGGATGAACGCGATGCCGATCAGAATGATGCAAAGCAAATAACGCAGCGGCAGACCGGCAACGAACCACAGCGCAAGCATCACAGGAACCCAAATAATCACTTCGCCCAAGTCCGGTTGCATGAGTATTAAAAGACAGGGCGCGCCCGCAATCGCTCCCGAGAGCAGTAATCGCAGTGCCGGATGCATTTGGCGAAACTGGGTCAGGAACAGCGCCAACACCATAATTCCTGCGACAACCGCAAGCTGCGCGGGCTGAAAATTGATTGGTCCCAAGTGCAGCCAGCTGCGCGCTCCATAAACTTTGACCCCCATAAACTTGGTCATGATCAGGAACACAATGCCGGCCAGGTACATCGGCAGGGCGCCCCAGCGAATCCAACGGTAGTGAACCAAACTGGTCAGCATGAATGCGAACACACCGACGCCGACCCAGTTTGCTTGTTTTCGCCAGAAGTCGGCGGCATAGGGATCGCTGCGCGTGGAGGTCGCGCTGTAGATTGCCACGACGCCAAAAACGGCAAGCGCCAACATGATCAGTAACAGAAGCCAATTTTGGCCAAGCAATTTTCGAAGAAAAGGAGTCATTTGCTGTTCTTGATCGCTCTTGGTGATTCTTGCTGAAACTTGGAACGATTATACGCAGTTTGCATTTGCCGCAAAACGTTGACTCCGAAGAGCGAGACCTGACGTAACCGGTTCATTAAGAGACTTAAAGATTGTCGGTACGGAAGCCTTGGGGATCAGGCTGAGCTCGCGCGGCTCCTCGCTCGAGCTGTTGCATTCAACAAGCTCATAACCAACAGTTTACAACAATTTCGAGTCAAAAGGGTGCTTCACTTGTCACTAGATTTAGAGACTACTACATTACCCTGTCGCGTTTAATTTGGAGGCACTGCAATGGCTAGGAAAAAGAAAACAACCAAACGAAAACTGGCGCACCCGAAATTGCCAATGCAGCAGCAGCTAAACCTGCGCCACGAAGGGACGCATTTCGATCTGCGCACGATCTTTGATGATTTAAACCGGCGACACTTTCGCAAGCGTCTTCGCGGCTACAGGGTGGTCTGGGGGCGCCGGCGAAAACATCGACCGATGGAACAATTCGTGTTTGGCACAATCCAGGAGGAAGATCGGGTGATTCGGATCAATCCTGCGCTGGACCAGCCGTTCGTTCCCCTGTGGTTTTTGCGATACGTGCTTTATCACGAGATGCTGCATTCAGTTGTGCCGGATGAAACGCTGTCGCGAAATCGCAGGCGTGTTCACACGGAAGAATTCAATCGTCGCGAGCGCAAATTTCCGGATTATAGGCGAGCATGCCGCTGGGAAGACGAAAATCTGTCGCGATTTTTGCGCTGATCCAACCAATCCAATGAGGTGTAACCAGTCTGTCGGGCGGTTGATCTTCCCGTTAGCATTGACTTTGAAGCGATGGCCACAGAGCGGTGGCTACGGAAGAGGTCTTACTGCGTTTCTGTTGCCTGTGACGGGTAGGGCCTTTCAGACGGCGACTGCGTCGTCGCTACGTTCTTTTTGATTAGGAACCAAAGCGTCGTCGCCAGCAGGAGCGAGATCAACTTCGCGCGCCAATTTTTCAGAATCAGTCTCTTCATACTTGCTATGCAACAAAATTTCGGCAATGCGCTGACGGAACGTCTCTGGAGTGAAATTGCGCTCAATTCGGCGCCTGTGACAAATGGAAATTGCGCCTGTCTCTTCGGAGACAACGACAGCGACGGCATCGGATTCCTCGGTGATCCCAAGTCCGGCGCGGTGACGTAATCCCAGGCTGCGGTCCAATGTCTCGCGCTGGCTCACGGGAAAGATGCAGGCAGCCGCTGCGATCCTTCCATTGCGAATAATCACCCCGCCGTCATGCAGTGCGGCTTTTGGATGAAAGATCGTCAGGATCAGTTCAACAGAAAACTCGCCGTCGATGATTACGCCTGTTTCCTCGTAAACGCGAATCGACGTGTCGCGCTCGATCGCGATCAGTGCCCCGAACTGCTTGTTGGCCAACTGCGTCACCGCTTCTGCCAAATCGTGAACGGTTTCTCGTCTCTCACTCGTCAGCGAGAAAATTGGATGTCCGCCGAGCGCGGCCAGGCCACGTCGCAGCTCCGGCTGAAAAATCACCACCAACGCGATGGCGAGAAAGACGGAGAAACTGCGGACGATCCAGCCAATCACCACCAAATTAAGCAGGGTGGAGATCAGGGTCAGCGTAAGAAAAACAATTGCTAATCCCGTCAAGACTTTGGCCCCGCGCGTTCCGCGGAAATAGAGGTAGCCATAATAGATGGCCACCCACAGCAGAAGGACTTCCACCAGGCTCCGCCAGCCTCTAAGCCATAGATCAGTAAGTTGATGAATCATTTTCCTCTCTGCAGAATCGCTTCACTTACCTGCAATGCATACACATTCTCCCTCACATTATGAACACGAAAGACGTCTGCACCCCGCGCGCGCAGGAGCGAAGTCAGCGCGACGCCGGGTATGAGCCGATCGCTGATCTTCGGCGATCCGATCAACTTGCCGAGGAACGATTTGCGGGAAACGCCAACCACCAAGGCTCGATCATACGCGCGCAGCCGGTCCAATTGCGCGAGCAGTTCGAGGTTGTGTTCGAGCGTTTTCCCGAAACCAATGCCCGGATCAAACGCAATCGCCATGGGATCAATGTTTAAACCTATGGCGCGCGCATATTGTTGTCGAAAAAATTCCGAAATTTCTGCAACGACGTCTGTATATCGCGGCTGGATCTGCATCGTGCGGGGCGTTCCTTGCATGTGCATGATGATGAAGGCGGATTTTGTGTCAGCGACGAGCGGCAGCATTTGATCGTCGCCCCGGCCGCCGGTAACGTCGTTCACAATCGAGGCGCCCGCCTCGATCGCCGCTCGCGCGACGTCCGCTTTGGACGTGTCGATTGAAATGGGGACATCAAGCTTTCGGCGTAAGTTTTCTATCACCGGAATCACGCGGCGCAGTTCCTCCGCAACGGTGATAGGTTGCGAGCCGGGACGCGTCGATTCGCCGCCGACGTCGATGATGTGAGCGCCTTCCGCTGCCATATGTAAGCCGCGTTCCGTTGCGTTCTCTGCCGTAAAAAATTCACCGCCGTCCGAAAATGAATCCGGCGTTACGTTTAACACTCCCATGATTAATCCATGCCTGGAGACTTCGAAGACGCGCTTACCGATTTTCCAGATCCTCTCGCGCATTATGAGTCAGACTAACGCAGGCGCGCGATTATTCGAAATCCTTGTGGCGGTCTGTGTAAGGACCGCCGTCACCTAGGCTTCGGTGGTGGAGATCGCTGCTTCCGATTATTTTTTTCTTGTGTAGCGTCCGATGAGTTCGCCCTGTGCGATGACATGACCTTTCATCGCGGCATCCAGTTGGCTCCGCTTTGCACCAGACCGCAAATCCAGTTCCCGATCGAGAGCGAAAACCTTGAACGAATATCGATGTGTGCCTGAGGGCGGACACGGACCGCGGTAACCTGATTTGCCAAAATCATTTGCGCCTTCCACGCCTTTGGGCGCACTGCCTTCCGCAATTGAATTGGTCTGCGGCGAGATGTTCCAGACCAGCCAATGAGTAAACAATCCGCTGGGCGCATCCGGATCATCGGCGATCAAGACAAGACTTTTCGCTTCCGAAGGAACACCGGCTATCTGCAAAGGCGGGCTGGTATCCGACCCATCACATGTGAATTTTGATGGAATGTTGCCAGCTTCCTGGAAAGCAGAACTTGTTACCTTTATCCTGGCCCCTCCTGCTGCGAATGAAGTGATGACAGCGAGTAAAATCGCGACTGCGCCACTAGTGACTTGCTTTCGCATTGTCAGACCTCCGATTGAAATCGCGTTAAACCGACAAAACTGAGCATATTGTTTCGCGCAAATGATTGTAAACGGACCCAGCATTAGGGAACAAATTCTCGCGCTTCTGTCCAGGAAAGATTACCGGCCGCTGAATAAGATCGAAATCGCCCGCAAACTTGGCGTGAGCGGGAGGGCGCGAGTCGCATTTCGCAGAACGTTGCGGGACCTCGAACGCACTGGTGAGATTGCGCGAATCCGAAAGGATCAATACGTCCTGCCCGGTGAGGCTGACTTGGTAACCGGGAAGTTATCGGTGCATCCAGCCGGCTATGGCTTTCTCACATCGGAAAAGCCGGGTGAGCCCGACGTTTTCATTGCGGCGGAGAACGTCGGCGTAGCGATGCATGGAGATCGTGTCGTTGCACGTATATCGCCCGAACCGCCTGCCGCGCGGATAAAAGGACGGAGTGAAGGCCGTGTGATTCGAATCCTGGAACGCGCTCACTATACCGTTGTCGGCACGCTGCAGCGGTCGCGGAATTTTTATTACGTAGTGCCGGATGATCCACGTTTCGTACACGATATTTACGTACGCCCTGTAGCGGCGGCACCGGAAGATCGGCGCTCGGAGACTGCCGCTAGAGTTGGTGACAAGGTTGTGGTGCGCCTCGACGACTGGCAATCGCGCCACGTGAATCCCGAGGGCGAAATCATCGAAGTGCTTGGACCCGCATCGGCGCCGGGCGTGGACGTGCTTTCGATTATTCGGAAGTATCATCTGCCGACGGAATTTCCGTCAGATGCGTTGGACCAGGCAGAGCGTATTTCGGAGACTGTTAATGCCCAGCAAATCACTGGACGCGAAGATTTGCGCAACCAATTCGTTATCACCATCGACCCGGACGACGCCCGGGATTTCGACGACGCCATTCACGTGGAGAAGCTTCCAAACGGCGGTTGGCAGCTCGGCGTGCACATCGCCGATGTTGCCGCGTACGTGGAGCCAGGCAGCGCGTTAGACCGCGAAGCGCGGAAGCGCGGCAACAGCGTTTATCTGCCCGACCGAGTCATCCCGATGTTGCCGGAGCGTTTGAGCAACGGTGTTTGCAGCCTCAAGCCGGAAGTCAATCGGCTCACGCACTCGGTTTTTATTCAGTTCGACAAGCGTGGCGTGGCCAAAAGCGCGCGCTTTGCACGGAGCGTAATTCGCAGTACGCACCGTCTTACCTACAAAGAAGCATACGCCATTTTAACGTCGCTGCCCCGTAACCAACTCGGCGCACGGCTTCATCTTTCTTGGGAACTTGCTGCGTTATTGCGGCGAAAACGATTCGAACACGGCGCGCTGGATCTCGATTTTCCAGAGGTAAAAGTCTGGGTCGATGAACACGGCAAACCAGTGCGACTGGAGCGCGTCGAGAACGATGAATCGCATCAATTGATCGAAGAATTTATGCTGGCGGCGAACGAAGCAGTGGCGCGGGAATTGAAAAAGCGCGCGATTCCAACAATCTATCGCGTTCACGAAAATCCCGATCCAGAAAAGCTCGCCGAGTATCGTGAGTTTGCCCTCAGTTTTGGTTACAAAGTTGGCGATCTGACCCATCGCTCTGAATTACAGCAATTGCTGGCCGAAATCCGCGGAAAACCCGAGGAGCAGGCCCTGAAGGTCGGTCTGCTGAAAAGTCTTAAACGCGCGCGCTATGATCCTCGGCCGCTTGGGCATTACGGCTTGGCAAAAACGAATTACTTGCATTTCACCAGTCCGATCCGGCGTTATGCCGACCTTGTCGTGCACCGCGCGTTAGGCAGGGATCCCGCAGATGCGGGAGGCCGTCCGGCGCGGTCGGCGAGCGCGCCCTACCACGTGGGCATGGCCGAAATCGCTTCGATAGCCGAACACATTTCAACAACCGAGCGAAATGCAGCCGAGGCCGAGATCGACGCAACACAAACGAAAAAGCTCGAGTTTTTTCAACAGCAACTTGTCGGCCGTAAGCCGCAGATCTTTTCAGCGACAGTTGTGGACATTCGGAATTACGGATTGATGGTGGAATTACCCGACGCTCTTGTCACGGGTCTTATTCACGTCTCATCGCTCACAGACGACTTCTATGTGTTTGAGCCTGCGCGGCGTCAGCTTCTTGGCAGACGATCACGCAAAAGGTTTAAGGTGGGCGACAATCTGTCGGTGTTTGTTGCGCGTGTTGATGTGTTCAAACGGCAGGTGGACTTCGCGATCGCGCCAGCCCCTGAAAGATCGAAGGCAAGCCACCGTCCGAAACGTCCTTCAACGAAGACTTGAACTTTGCCGAGCGCTCGCGATTGGAAATGACGGAGTGAACATTTGCGGCGATCACAAATCGCCGCTAAAAAAGGCTGCTATGACTGAAGCTACTGCCACTGTTGCCGCCGTACCGTATTCGCGGACCAACCCTTTTCCCGCCAGAATGCTGGTCAACCGACGGCTGAGCGGGCCGGAATCGGAAAAGGACACGCGCCATTTTGAACTCGATCTCACTGGCTGGGGATTGACCTTCGAGGTAGGCGATTCGGTCGGCGTGTATCCAACCAACGATCCCGAGCTGGTGGATGAAATCATTCGCGCCCTTGGCGCCACCGGCGGCGAG
>Ga0081455_10004484_pt1 | contig 15623 bp, 13 predicted proteins | sample TabmetS3T2R1_FD_70207 | JGI IMG/M metagenome (GOLD analysis project Ga0081455, IMG submission 70207) | Tabebuia heterophylla rhizosphere microbial communities from the University of Puerto Rico - S3T2R1 | ecosystem: Host-associated > Plants > Roots > Rhizosphere ... | reverse complement strand
GCCGCCGGCCTAACTGGTGGCCATGTCGCGTCGGTATAGTGACCTAGGCGCGTAGGCCGCATCCGCGCGATTGAGCACCTCGGCGTCATCGCATCACGACCTGTCCTTGGCGGCCTTCATTACCAATATTGCAGAATCTGATTTTCGGTACACACAGCGAGCATCGGCCGAAGCCATTGTTCAACGCCCCTTTTTTTGAGGATTCTTTCGAGTCCGCCCATGGGGATTACGGGTAGCCTCCACGCCGAGCTGAGCTCCTGAAGCATGGTTGACACGCCTTCAAGGCCTGGATGTGTTGCGCTCGCTGAGGTTAGGCCCCCCTAGATCGATCTCGCGCCCAGCCACCCGCAGGCAGCGCGTCATGCGCTCGGGCGTGGGGGCAAACTCCGGCGGCATGGAAGCGCTGCAACGGTCCTCGGAGAAGCGGCAGCGCGGCGCAAAGCTGCACCCTTCTGGGAGCGCGCGCAAGTCTGGCGGCATGCCGGAAATTGCCTCGAGCCGCTTACCGAAAGCCGAGCCCAGCACCGTCGAAGTCAGCAGCGCGGCCGTGTAGGGATGCGCCGGCGAATCGATCACCGCCTCGGTGGGGCCGACCTCCACAAATCGGCCGGCATACATGACGGCGATCCGGTCGGCGACCTCGACGGCCACACCTACGTCGTGCGTGACGAAGACGACCGCCATTCCAAGCTCCTGCTGCAACTTGCGCAATAGCAGGATGATTTGGATTTGCACCGTCACGTCGAGCGCGGTGGTCGGCTCGTCTGCCAACAGCACGTAGGGTCGGCAGGACAGCGCCAGGGCAATCATCGCCCGCTGCCGCATGCCGCCGGACATCTCGTGCGGATAGGCCTTCAGCCGCCGGGCGGCCGACGGGATCTGGACCATTTCCAGCAACTCGAGCGCGCGCCGATTGGCAGCGTCGTAGGACACGCCTTCGTGCCGCACAATCGTCTCGGCGATCTGCGCGCCGATGGTGAACACGGGGTCGAGAGCCATCATCGGCTCCTGGAAGATCATGGCGATCTCGGTGCCACGCACCTCGCGCAGGGCCGCCTCGTCCATCGCAACGATCTCATGCCCGGCGACGCGGATCCGCCCCTCGATGCGGGTGCGTGCCGGCGGCAACAAGCGCATCAGCGCGCGCAGGGTCACGCTCTTGCCCGAGCCCGACTCGCCCAGGATACCGAGCACCTGACCCGCCTCCAGGGTAAAGCTGACGCCGTTGACCGCGGCCACTGTGGCATCGCGCATGACGAAGCGCACATGCAGATTCTCGACCGAGACGACCGGCTGCTTCGTCGCCTCCGCCTGAGTCATGCGCTCACCACTGTGGCGGCACGGCTGTGGCCGGAGCCGGGCACACGCATGTGGCAGGCAACCGCGCGCAACTCCTCGCCCGGCGGTGCCAACAACGCCGGCGATGCCGTTTCGCACACGGCCTCCGCGAAGGGGCAGCGCGTGCGGAAACGGCATCCCGAGGGGGGGCTGATCGGATTCGGGGGATCGCCGGTCAGCGGCGACTTGAGGGTGCGCCGACGCGGATCCATCGACGGCATTGCCGACAGCAGCGCCTGTGTGTAGGGATGCTGCGGGTCGCGGTAGAGATGGTCCACCGGGCCAATCTCCACCACCTTGCCGAGATACATCACCATCACGCGGTCGCTGATGTAGCGGACGACGTTGAGGTCGTGGCTGATGAAGACATAGGTCAAGTCGAACTGCGCCTTTAGGTCTACGAGCAGGTTCAGCACCTGCGCCTCGACTGACTTGTCGAGCGCGGACACGGCCTCATCCAGGATGACGATGCGCGGCTCGAGGGCCAGCGCTCGCGCGATGTTGATCCGCTGCCGCTGGCCACCGGATAGCTCGTGCGGGTAGCGATTGGCGAACAGCATGGGGTCCAGCCCCACCGCCTCCAGCAGCTTCATCGCGCGCTTCAGCGCGGCGGGCTTGGCCAGCCCGTGCACCAACGGACCGAACGCGATCGACATCGCCAGCGGCAGCCGTGGGTTCAACGAGGCATAGGACTCCTGGAACACCATTTGCATCTGCCGGTGCAGGTCGCGGTGGCTGAGGCCGCCTTCCGCCGCACCAACCACCAGCCCATCGAACACGATACTGCCGATGTCCGGCGGGATGAGGTGCATCAACAGCCGGGCCGTCGTCGACTTGCCGCAGCCCGACTCACCGACGATGCCAAGGGTTTCCCCCGTCTGCACATCGAAGGACACGCCGTCGACGGCTTGCACGACAGCCTTTGTCCGGTTCAATAGTCCGCCCTTGAGAGCGAAATGCTTGGTCAGGTTCTCGACCGCCAGGAGCGGCCGGGTTTGGCCGACCAGCTCGCCTGTGCCGGTATCAACGGTGGACCGACCGAGCTTTCCCCGGGCGTTGCTACGGGGTGCGCCTACGAGGAGGGCTGCATCCTTCGCCACGCTCACAGCCGCACGTCCATGGCTTGGCGCAGGCCGTCGCTCATCAGATTGAAGCACATGGAAGTGATGAAGATCATGACGCCCGGCAAAGCGGCGACCAGCGGCGACACCCATAGCGCTTGGCGCAGATTATTGAGCATCAGCCCCCATTCGGCGCTGGGCGGTGTGACGCCGAGGCCGAGGAAGCTCAACCCCGCCGCCAGGATGATGCAGATGCTGATCAGACTGGCAGCGTAGACGAGGATCGGCCCGAGCACGTTGTTCAGGATGTGGTAGCGCATGATCGTCAGCGGCCCCGCGCCGCTCGCCCGCGCCGCTTCAACGAAGTCCAGGTGCCGTACCTGCGTCGTGAGGCTCTCCGAGATGCGGATGATCGGCGGGATGAAGCTGATCGTCAGTGCCAGAATGGTGTTTTGCAGGCCGGAGCCGAGGATGCCAGTGATGGCTATCGCCAGCAGGATCGACGGAAAGGCGTATAGTACGTCGGTCAGACGCATGATGGCGCTGTTGACGAGCCCGCCGGCGTAGCCGGCGGCGACGCCGAGGAACCCACCGATCAGCAGCGCCAGGAACACCGGCACCACCCCCGCCAGCAGCGAAAGGCGCCCGCCAAATACCATGCGGGCCCACAGGTCGCGTCCAACCTCGTCGGTGCCGAGCCAATGGCCCGGCGTTCCGACGGGCTTCAGCCGTCGCAGCACCGAGCCCGTGTAGGGGTCATGCACGGTGAACCAGGGCGCAAACACAACCATGACCAGGAGCATCACGAGCACGCCGATCACGGCCAGCGTCACCTTGTCGTCGCGCAGCCTCTCCCAGACGCGGCGCCAATAGCTCTTGCCCTGTTGCGCGCGCTTGAACGCCGACGCGGGATCGGCCGGCAGGACGGCGACATCGGCCATGGTGCCCTCCCTATCGCCGTATGCGCGGATCGATCAGTGCCTGTAGCACGTCGACGAGAATGTTGATGAGCACGAAAATGGTCGCGAGCACGACGATCGTGGCAGAGAGCATCGGGACATCACGCCGGAAGATCGCGAGGTTCATCAGCCCGCCGGAGCCGGGCCAGTTGAATACTGTCTCGACGAGGATCGATCCGCCCAGCAAATACCCGAACTGCAAGCCCATCAGAGCCAGTGCAGAGGGCGCTGCATTCTTGAGAGTGTGGTACAGCACGCGCCGGTTCAGCAGGCCCTTGGCGTGCAGCGCGCCAACGAACTCCTGGCTCAGGATTTCCAGCACATTAGCGCGCACGAGGCGGCTGATCACGCCCATGGGGATCAGCGACAAGGTGACGACCGGCAGGATCAGGTGCTTGACATGATCCCAGCTGGTCGGGATGCCCTCAAAGCCCATGCCCTGCGCCGGTAGCACGTTGAGGACGACGGCGAAGATCGCCACCAGGACGATGCCGACCCAGTAGTGCGGCAGGCTGACGCCGACGATCGCGGTTGCGGAGAACAGCTTGTCGAGCCAGCTGCCGTGATTGTACGCAGCCAGCGCGCCGAGCACGACGCCGAGCAGGAAGCCGAGCACCGCCGCGGGCAAGGCGAGCACGAGAGTGTTGCCCAGCGCCCCGAACAACTCCTCCGCTACCGGTCGGTTGGTGAAGAAGGAAATGCCGAAATCTCCGACCAGAAGGCGGCTGAGCCAGGCCAAATACTGCATGTACAGAGGCTCATCGAGGCGAAAGCGGCGGCGCAGGCTGTCGGCGATTTCCTTCGGCACCTCCGGCGGCACCAGGATGTCGACGACGTCCCCGGGGGCGAGGTGAATCAGAGCGAAGACCAGCATCGACACGCCGAGCAGGACAGGCACGGCATAGAGCAGGCGGCGAAGGGTATAGGCCCACATGGGCCGTTCACCTCGAGCGATCTGCCGGCGGTTGGCGCGACTGCCCGTGCCGTCCCACGCCCTGTGGCCGTGACCCCGTCCCTCGCCCACAAGCGAGGGAGGATTGGTCGCTGAGAATGCGCGAAACGCCGATCACGCTCACTCCATGTTAACGCTCGTGAAGTCCTGGAACCAGCTCTGCGCGCTGGTGAAGCCCTTAACCTTTTTGGTCATGGCTCGAGGATTGCGGTCGTGGACGATAAAGGCCCAAGGCGCCTCGTCGACGATGATCTCGTGCGCGCGCTGGGTGTCTTTTAGGATCTGTGCCTTGTCGCTCGACTTCTCGATCCGGTCGATTAGCATGTCGAACTCCTCGTTCTTCCAGTTGGCCCAGTTGCGGCCTTTGGGGGCCGCATTGGTGGACAGGAAGTAGAGGGCAATCTGCGAGATATCGGTCGAGGGCGGCAGGCTGATATTCATCGCGTCCGAGCCGAGCGCCTGCTGCGCCGTCGGCGAGTTGCGCAGAGCGACCAGCATCGTGCCCCACTCGACCACCTCGAAGGAGACATCGAAACCGCACTCCTTCAAGTTCTGCTGCAGGTATTCGTTCATCGGCAGCGGCAACATCTGGCCGGATCCGCTGGTAGAGATCATAACCTTGGACTTGACCGCCTTGTCCGGGCCGTAGCCTGCCTCCTTCAGCAGTGACTTGGCCTTTACCGGATCGTGTTTGTACTGCTCCTTCGGGCTGCCAAATTGGGGATCGACCGGCTTGAAGGCACCGATAGAGGGCTCCGCCAGGCCATTCAGCAACGTGACCAGTCCTTCGCGGTTGAGGCAGTAGTTGAGCGCTCGACGCACGCGCACGTCCTTCCAAGGCGAATCATCCTTGGCGAGGTTGAGCACCCACGGCCACATATGGGGATAGCTGCCGGTGACGATTTCGAACCCGGCGCCCTTCAGGCTCGGGACGGCATCTGGCGGCGGTACCTCGATCCAATCGACCTGGCCGGAGCGCAGCGCGGCCAAGCGCGTGCTCGCCTCTGGCATGGGGAAGAGCACCATGTGGTCCAGTTTGGGAACTTTGCTCTTCTCCCAGTAGCCCTCATTCCGGCTCAACGTCACGCTAACGCGCGGCTTGAATTCCGTGATCTTGAACGGCCCCGTACCCGAGGGCGACTTGGCAAACTCTGCCCAAGATCCCGTCTTCTCGAACTGTGCCGGGCTCGAATAGAGCATGTAAGGCAGCATGTTTGGGAAGTAGCTGAGAGGCCGGGGAGTGGTGATCTCGATCGTGTAGTCGTCGATTTTGCGGTAGCCCGCGACGAAGGGATTTCGCGCCTGCGCGACCGCGCCGCCCGGCGGGTCGAACTGCTTGGCGTCCTTCTTGTAGTAGCGGTCAAGATTCCATATCGCGGCATCGGCATTGAATTCGCTGCCATCATGGAACTTCACGCCCTTCCGCAAGTGGAAGATCCACTTCGCTCTGTCGTTGGGATTCTGCTCCCATCGCTCGGCCAGTCCAGGCCGGATGTCAGCCAACTTGTCTGCGCTCTTCAGGTCCCACAGCACGAGCCCTTCATAGATAGGGTAGCCTAGGAAACGCACGCCCTCATAGCCGTTATCCGGCGCGCCGGTCGTGGTCGGCACGTCGGACGCGGTCATCGCAATCCGCAGGGTTCCCCCAGCCAGTGCTGATCCTGCCGCGAGCCCGAGCGTCAGCGTCGCCACGCAGACCTGAATCGTCCTGGACGAATGCATCTGAAATCACCCTTTACCTTGTGTTCGGCCCAGGGTCTGCCGTCGGTTCGAGGCCCTCGGCCGAAGCGGCGGGCGACTGGCTCACCGACAGCGGCGGGCCGTCCCTTTTAGTTGAGCGAACTCCCAAAGTTTAAGGTAGCACGCCTAGCTATTCAACGTCCTGATTTCCCCACAAGCGTGCGCCGCGGTCGCCTTGGTGATACAATGCGATCGGCTGCACGGGTTTGACGCTGCGACGCGGGACGTTTGTCCCTGACGTCGACGCAGTCCTAAGACCGCGCCGGACATTGGTCTCAATACAACTGCCTTCGCCCCCCTGGGAGTCCGTCGCGGGCGGCGCGCAGCGCGATCGCGAGCCCGAAAGCGCCGGTGATGAAGAGGGTCTTGCCTTTGAGCGACATCAAGTCACCGCTTGCGTGCAAAGAATGCTTCGAAGGCCACCTTCGCCTCCGGCGAATTTAGGCGTTCGCTGAAGATTTTGGCTTCCTGATCGATGCGCGCCAGCAACTCATCGGTCGCTCCGCGCATCAGAGCGCGCGAAAGTGCGACCGCGCCGGCGGGCAGAGCTGCGATCTCACGCGCCGCCTTCAAGCCTTCGGCATCGACGTCTTCAGGCGCGACTACGATGTTAGCGATGCCGACCTCCTTGGCGTGCGTCGCATTAAGTGGGTGCCCCATGACCAGCAACTCGAACGCGCGGCGCTGGCCCATCAGGCGCGGCGCCAGCAGGCTCGAGGCTGCTTCCGGGATCAGGCCGAGGCTGACGAACGGCGTTGAAAAGTATGCGTCTGAGCCCGCGACCACAAAATCGCAGTGGAACAGCATGGTGGTGCCGACGCCGACCGCGACCCCGCTCACGGCTGCGACCATCGGCTTATTGCAGCGAATGAGCGCGGACAGGAAGCGCAGCGCCGGACGATTAAGGCCGCCTGTGCTTTCCGCGGCCTTCAGAAAATCCGTTAGATCGTTGCCGGCAGAAAACGCTCCGGGCATGCCCGCGATCAGCACGCAACGGACGGACCCATCCACGTTCGCACCCTCGAGCGCAGCCGTCATCGCTTCATACATGGCGAGTGTGAGCGCGTTTTTCTTGTCGGGACGGCTCATCCGGATGGTGCGGATGCCGTCGGCATCGGTAACGATTACATGCTCGGTTGTCACAGCTCTGGAACCGCGTTTAGACGAAGGCACTGAGGCCAGTTATGGATTTGCCGACGATCAGCGTGTTCATTTCGCGTGTGCCTTCATTTCAAAAAAGGACTGCTCGTTAGCAAGTCAAGAATCCGCCTGGCCTGCTACCCGAATACTTAATCGCAGTTTAAGGGATTGCCTTTCCCGCAAGTGGACAGGGCGCGGGAGGCGGCATCGCCGCACTCGGCTAGTATCAGTGCTAATCCACTTCATACGTCGAGCACACTACATGCGGCCGGGGCCGCAGTCGCGCGCGAAGCTCAGGCGGCGGCCGGCTGCGCCTCGCGGATCAGGGTGCGCAGCCTGCGCGGCGTGATCGGCAGCGCATCGATCTTGACGCCGAGCGGGCGCAGCGCGTCCTCGATCGCCGAACAGATCGCCGGCGGCGCCCCCATGCGGCCGCCTTCGCCGCCGCCCTTGATGCCGTACTCAGTGTAGGGCGAGGGTGTCTCCAAGTGGCCGACGCGCACGTTCTCCGGCAGCTCGTGTACGCTCGGCATCAGGTAGTCCGCGTAGTTCGCGGTCAAGAGCTGGCCGTCGTCGTCGTAGTAGTACTGCTCGTACAGCGCGGTGCCGATGCCCTGGGCGGTGCCGCCGCGCACATGGCCGGCGAGCGTCATCGGGTTCACCAGCGTGCCGCAGTCGTGCACCGCAATGTAATCGAGGAAGCGCACCTGACCGGTCCCCACGTCGACCTCGACCACCGGCATGTGACACATATGTCCCATGATCGGATAGAAGATGCCAAGGTCGGAGCGGTCGTCCGAAGGCAGCGTCGTGAGTGGATGATCGTAGGTGTAGGCGGCATCCATGCCGCTGGTTAGGGTCGGATCGTCGGGCATGGACAGCCGGAAGAAATGGGCGTGCATCGCGATCTCGGCGATGGTCTTCTCCAGCCCTGGCGCGCCCTTCACGCCGACCTTGCCGTCGCGCAGCTCGAGATCGCCCGCACTCGCCTCCAGCATGTGGCCGGCGACGCGGAACAGCTTCTCCTTGATGATGCCGGCGGCGCCCACCAGCGCGCCCGCGACCATCACGGTATAGCGGCTGCCGCCCGGCCCAGTGCCGGCGAGACCGTGGTCGGTGTCGGCATAGGCGATGCTGATGTCGGCCGGATCGATCTTCAACTGCTCGGCCAGGATCATGGTGGCCATGGTCTCGGGGCTGTTGCCCCAGAACGGCGCGTTCAGCGACACCACGACCTTGCCGAGCGGATCGATCTTGACGCTGACCCCCTCGGGCGAGCTCGTCAGCGCGAAGCCGGCCTGCTCGTTGAGCATCCAGAACTCGGTCGCCGAGAACACGCTGCGCTCCTGGCAGGTAGCGATGCCGATCCCGACATAGCGGCCCTGCTTGCGATACTCCGCCTGCTTTCGGCGCCATCCCTCATAGTCGAGCAGCCGCAGCGCCTCGTCGAGCACCGCGGCGTAATTGCCGCTGTCGTAGAGATTGCCGGTGGGGATCTTGTAGGGAAAATCGTTCGGCCGGATGAAATTGCTGCGCCGGAATTCGACCGGGTCGAGGCCGAGCTCGTCGACCGCCGCGTCCACCATCCGCTCGATGACGAAGTTGGCGACCTCGGAGCCGAAGCCGCGATAGGCGCCTTGCTGGCACTTGTTGGTCAGCACCGCGGTGACGTCGAGGTCGACGCTGCGAATGCGGTATGGCCCAACGATCTGCGACAGCGCGTTGCCGTGATGGCCGACTCCGTATTGGAAATAGGCCCCATAATCGTCGAGCACCTTGCAGCGCAGCCCGATCATCCGGTTGTCGGCGTCGAGCGCGAGCTCGGTGTCGTAGATGCGGTCGGAGCCGTGATTGTCGCAGCTGGTGAGATTATCGATGCGGTCTTCGATGTACTTGACCGGCCGGCCGCAGATGCGCGCCAGCGAGGCCGCCAGGACGCAGACCTTGTGGGTGAACAGCTTGCTACCGAAGCTGCCGCCGGCGATCACCGGGACGAGGTTGATCTTGTGCGCCGGTACTCCCAGCGACAACGCCATGGTCCAGCCGACGTAGTTGTACATCGAACTGTTCATGTGGACGGTGAACTTGCCCGCGCCGCTCTCGTACTCGGCGACGGCGCCGACGGTTTCGAGCGGCTGCGCGCCCGAACGCGGCCAGCGCAGCCTGCGCCTGACGATCCGGGCGGCGCCCGCAAAATCTGCTTCCACCGGCCCGAACGTGAACCGCCGCTGCATCGCGACGTTGGTGGGGCCGCGCTCGGGATGCAGCACGCCATCGCCGGTGGCCTTCACCGCCTCCTCCGGGTCGGACATCACGGGCAGGTCTTCGTACTTGACCGCGATCAGGTCGAGCGCGTCCTCGGCCACGTAGCGGCTCTCGGCCACCACCACGGCGACCGCTTCGCCGACATGGCGGACGCGGCCGACGGCGATGCAACGCTGCTCGACCGTCGGATTGGAGAAGCACGGCAGGGGCCCCGTCGCCCGGGCGATGTCGGCGCCGGTCAGCACCTTGACCACGCCCTTGAGCGCCGCTGCGGCGCTGACGTCGATCGACTTGATGCGGGCGTGCGCGCGCGTGCTGCGCAGCACCGCCGCGTGCAGCATGTTGGGCAGGTCGACGTCGTCGATGTAGCGGCCCTGCCCGGTGAGCAGGCGCGGATCCTCGACGCGCTTCATGTTCTTGCCGATCCACTTCAGCGGCTGGCCCGGCTTCTCGCGCTGGCGGCTCGGCGGGATCGGCGCGCTCTTGACGGTCGTGCTCATCACGCAACCTCCGCTATTGCGTGCTGGAGCTCGGCGGCGCGCTCGACCGCCGCGATGATGTTCTGATACCCGGTGCATCGGCAGAGGTTGCCGCCGATCGCTTCCACGATGGCGTCGCGGTCCGGGTTCGGGTTGGCGCGCAGGAGCTCCACCGCGCACATCAGCATGCCGGGCGTGCAGAAGCCGCACTGCAGGCCATGCTTCTCCCAGAACGCCTGCTGCACCGGGTGCAGCGCATCGGGGCGGCCGAGCGACTCGACGGTCTCGACGCTCGCGCCGTCGGCCTGCATCGCCAGGCAAAGGCATGAGCGCGTGGCGAGACCGTCGAGGAGCACCGTGCAGGCGCCGCAAATCCCGTGCTCGCAGCCGACATGGGTGCCGGTGAGGCTGAGCTCGTGACGCAGAAAGTCGCTCAAGAGGAGGCGCGGCTCGACGCCGCGTTCATAGCGCACGCCGTTAACAGTGACCGTGATTCTCTGTGTCGTTGGCATTGCGTGTCCTCCCGGACATCGGTCTTTTTCTCTGTTCACTGGCGGGCGCGGGCGGCGGCGGTCGCCAGCACGCGCTCGGCCAAAACCTTGACCAGGTCGCGCCGGTAGGCCTCGTCGGCGTGCAGGTCGGAGGGAGGGTCGACCGCGGTCATGGCAGCCTCCGCGGCGGCGGCGAACAATGCCGCGCCCGGCGGCTGCCCCTCGATCCGGGCTTCGACCGCCGGCAGGCGGAAGGTGGTCGCGCCCACGTTGCGGAATCCGAGGCGAACGTGGCGGCACACGCCGCCGTCGAGCGCCAGCACCGCGCCGGCGGCGACCAGCGCGAAATCGCCTTTGCGCTGGCTGACCTCCCGGAACGACCAGCCGTGACCCTTGGGCGGGATCGGCACGCGGACCTCCACGAGGAGTTCGTTCGGATGGAGCGCGGTCTCGAAGTTGCCTTTGAAGAATTTGTCGGCCGCGATCGCCCGCTCGCCCGACGCGCTGCGCGCGATCAGAGTCGCGCCGACGAGGTTGGCCACCAGCGGCATCTCGGAGGCCGGATCGTTGTGGCACAGGCTGCCGCCGATAGTGCCGCGGTTGCGCACCGAGTGATGCGAGACCAGGCGATAGGCCTCGACCATGATCGGGCAGTGCTGCGCGACCTCGGGCGACTGCAGCACGGCGTTGTGGGTGGTCAACGCGCCGATGCGCAGCTCGTCGCCGTCGACGCGGATGTAGCGCAGCTCGTCCAGGCGGCCGACGTCGATCAGCCGCTCGACCGACGCGAGGCGCAGATTGAGCATCGGGATCAGGCTCTGCCCGCCGGCGAGAACCTTGGCTTCGCTTCCGTACCGGGCGAGAGCGGAGAGCGCCGATGCCAGATCGGCCGCGCGCTCATATTCGAACGGTGCAGGCTTCATCGGTGCTGACCTTCCTGGCTCAAGGCGCGCGACGCGATCGCCTATCTCATCGTTTAGTTATCTTAACCGACATTCTCCAGATGACCAAGGGGACGGCCGGTGCGTGTTGCGAAGCAGGTGATGTGCGATGTCTTCCTTGTCTTGCGCACCCACGGTGCGCTGCTGACTTCGTTCACGGGCTGCAGCGCGGTGCTGATGCTCATTGGCACCGAGAGCTAGATGTAGAACTTGAATGGTAGGCGCGGCTCGCCGGTTTGCGCGCCAACCGCATCGGCGAAGCGGAGGTCACGGGCAGGCGATCATTGTGCAGGCATGAATTGAAGTTGATCTTGGTCAGACCCATCACATCGCGCAGAATTGTGTCGAACGCGCAGTTGCCGGATCAGCAAGGGACTAGGAGTTTCGATTCTTCATGATCGCCAAACGATGCTGCCCTATGGGCGCCGTCTGAATAATCATGCTCATGTCCTCCAAATCGCCGACGCTTCAATAATTCGAGGTCGATTCCTGCGATCTTAAATTATTATTGCTGTCAAACGCGGCGTGTCCAGTTTCATCGGACACCAGGTTTCCGTGGTTTGTCAATTTCCGATTGTGTCAGTAAGCTAACTCGAAACACAACGGAGGAACGCAATGTCGCGAAGGCAACTCGGTCTGGTGGTCGCAACGTCGCTCGCCTTGGCATCCGGCGCGCAGGCAGCCGACATCCGCATGCTGTCGAGCTGGGATAAGACCAACCCGGCGGTCGCCGCTTTGGCGGATAGCTTCGCCAAAGGGGTCGAGACGGCGACCAATGGCAACACCAAGTTCATCATGAGTGGGCCGGAGACCGTTCCACCGTTCGAGCAGCTTCAGCCGGTGTCCACCGGCGTATTCCAGATGCTGTTCACGCACGCGATCTATCACTACGGCACCACCGGCATCGCCGTCGGCATGGACGCGGTGCGCGGCGATCTCGAAGCGCGCCGCAAGTCCGGCATGATCGAGGCGATCGACAAGCACTACCAGAAGCTCGGACTCAAGGTTGTCGCGGTCGCGATCTCGGCAACGAGGGGCTACCACATCGTGCTGCGTGCACCGGTCGGCCCCTCCGGCGATCTGCAGGGACGGAAGATCCGCGGCACGCCGAGCTATCACACTGTGATCGGCATGCTCGGCGCGTCCCCTGTCGTGCTACCGGGCGGCGAGGTCTATTCCGCGCTGGAGAAGGGAGTGGTCGACGGGGCAGCGTGGCCGGCCTCGGGCGTGCTCGGCATGCGCTGGTACGAGGTCGCCAAGTACATGCTGCGCCCAAGCTTCGGGCTCAGCCATTATCTGTTCCTGATGAACCTTAACGCCTGGAACCGCCTCACCGACGCCGAGCGCAACATCCTCCTGGCAGAGGGGCGCAAGGCCGAGGAGATATGGTTCAAGGAATACGACCGCATGGTCCAGGAGGAGGAAGCCGCCCTGATCCAGCGAGGGATGCAGATTACCGAGATGGGAGCGGCGCAGAAGACCAACGTCCAGGCGGCCTGGGCGCAGGCGCAGTGGGACCTGGCCGAGAAGAAGAACGGCCAAGAAGCGAAGGACTTGCGCGAGCTGCTCAAGCGCCAGGGGCTGACGGACTAGGAGCACTGACTGACTGCCTTAATCGTTTGGATTGGCGCCCGACCGCCGTCGGGCGCCTGGGGGTGGCGGCATGGACACGACGGCTTCCGGCATACGCCTATTCTGGCGGAAGCTCGCCGGCCTGCACGACGCGGTGACTTCCGCGAGCTTCGCCAGCGCCGCGGCGCTGCTGGCCGCTATCGCCTTCTCGTTCTGCTACGAGGTGGCGGCACGCTATTTCTTCGCCACGCCCACGAGCTGGGCAAACGCTTTCGTCTCCTACCTACTGTGCGCCGCGATTTTCCTCGCGGTACCGGAACTCACGCGGCGGCGCGCGCATGTCGCGATCAATCTCCTGCTCGACCGTCTGTCTCTGAAGCGGGCCGCCTTACTCAAGCGCATTATCCGCGCGGCCAGCGCCGCGGCCTGCCTGCTGGCCACCTGGATCAGCGCCAACGCGACGCTCGATCAGATCAGCCTCGGCATCGACACGATCTCGACCTACCCGATCCCGAAATGGTGGGTCTCCATCTTCATTCCCTATGGGATGCTCAGCTCAAGCCTTTACTTCCTCCGCGACCTCCTGAGCGACGATACGGGCGGCGGCACCTTGAGCATCATGCCATGACGTGGTGGGTCGCGCTCTCGAGCGGCATTGGCCTGCTGCTTGGGCTGCTGTTTCTCGGCATTCCGGTGTTTGTGGCGTTCCTTATCCTCAACGTCGCGGGGATCTTGGTCCTGATGGGACCCGCGGGTTTCGGCCTGTTCGCCAACAGTATCTACACCACCGCAACTACCACCGCGCTCGCGACCGTCCCGCTGTTCATCGTGATGGGCGAAATCTTGTTCCGCTCTGGTGCGATGGAGGCGGTGTTCGACTCGCTCGACCGGCTCGTAGGCCGGATCCGAGGCCGACAGTACGTGCTGTGCATTCTGCTGTCGGCGATCCTCGGCGCGCTGTCGGGCGCCGCCATGGCGGTGGCGGGCCTGCTCGGGCGATCGTTGTTACCGGAGATGCGGCGGCGCGGCTACAACACGCGGCTGTCCGCCGGCACGATCTTGGCAGGCGCGTGCCTCGATCCGATCATCCCGCCGAGCGTGCTCGCCATTCTCATTGCGACGTTGGCGGAGATTTCAACCGCATCGCTGTTAATCGCGGGCATCATCCCCGGACTGCTGCTGATGTGCCTGTTCCTGATCTATGTTCTGTACCGGGTGTGGCGCGATCCCTCGCTTGCGCCCGACGTGGTGTTGGACATGGCTGACGGGAAATCGAAAACCAGCGTGACCGTCGCCATTCTCCGCATCTTCCCCTGCGCCTTCGTATTCTTCATGGTCATGGGGCTGATCATGTTCGGCGTAGCGACGCCGACGGAGGCGGCCGCGACCGGCGTGTTCGGCGCGATCGTCGTCGCCTTTATCTACCGCAAGTTTTCGCTGGGGATGATCGCGGAGGCGCTCACCGCCGCCGCGACCGTCTCAGCGCTGCTGCTCGTGATCATGTGCTGCGCCGTCATGTTCAGCCAGTTGCTCACCTTCACCGGCGCGACACGAGCAGTCGCCGAGTTAGTCGCGCATCTCGACATGCCGGCCGTGGTCATGCTGTTCGCGATGATGGCGCTGCCATTCTTGCTGTTCATGTTCCTGGACCAGCTCGCGCTGATGCTGGTGCTGATCCCGATCTACCAGCCGCTGCTCAAGCTCTTCGCCTTCGACCCGATCTGGTTCTGGACGCTGTTCCTGATCGTGGCGACCGTGGGGGGACTCACGCCGCCGTTCGGCTACGTGCTGTTCGCGCTCAAAAGCGCAGCGCCCGACCTGCCGACGACGGAGATCTACCGCGCCTCCTGGCCGTTCGTCTGGCTGATCGTGCTGGGCATGGTGATCCTGGTCATCTTGCCAGACCTGGTGACGTTTTTGCCCAATCTGATGCGTCCGGAGTGACGTGCAAGGAAACCTAATTTGCGGTACCGCGCTTCACATGTTACTCGGTGGAGACCGGACTGGCTGGCTGGGGCGGGAGGATTCGAACCATCGCCTCAGAATCGATCGATAAGTAGAATCGTCTGCGGCGCGATGGCCGTACCCTAAGCGCCAGCCGGTCATTCGGGGAAGGCGTTGACCTGCTTGAGCACATTCGGCCGACTGGGTTACCCAGGCCTACCATCAGTCCATCGGACGACCCGCGTCAGATGGACTACCTGCAGCCCCGGTGCCTGATTGGAGTGATGATTGACTGACCGCTGAAACTTGTGGGTTAGGCGGAGATATTGGGAACTTGGCCCCTGTCCTTCCCGAGAATCATATCCGCACGTATCTATGATGTAAGCCGGACAAAATTGGCGTCGTAACAATGGTCCCAGATCGTTGGACGGCTCGTCGTAGCGGCGCGTCCTTCGCCAACCCTAGGTGTGTACGCGTCTCATTGTAATAGAGCGAATACAAAGACAGGACCCGTCGCAAATGCCGTTCGCCATAAATCAGGACGTGATCCAAGCACTCGCGCCGGAGCGTGCCGATCAGGCGCTCGGCATATGGATTCTGCCAGGGCGACCTCGGTGATATCGGGCGATCCCGAATCCCCATCGCCCGGATTCGACTTGTGAAGGCCTGCCCGTAGGCACCATCGTTATCACGCAACAAATAGGTCGGCGCTGTTGCCCCACGGGAATGCCTCCACGATCT
>Ga0081455_10004483_pt1 | contig 15627 bp, 9 predicted proteins | sample TabmetS3T2R1_FD_70207 | JGI IMG/M metagenome (GOLD analysis project Ga0081455, IMG submission 70207) | Tabebuia heterophylla rhizosphere microbial communities from the University of Puerto Rico - S3T2R1 | ecosystem: Host-associated > Plants > Roots > Rhizosphere ... | reverse complement strand
CGCCCTCGCACTCTCCCCGTATCTCAACTATGTACTTGTTGATCTAAAAATCCATAGAAGAAACCAGAAACCAGAAGCCAGGGAGCAGAAACCTACAAGACAGGGGCCACGACTACCCGTAATCCCGTGAGGCCGTTGCCGAAGAAGGCGGGATGTGCGAGGCCGCGGCAGGAGACGCGCGCGACACGCGCATCGTTGTTCCACGCGCCGCCGCGCAGCACGCGAAGGGCTTCTCCGGCTGGATCATTGTGTGCATCAGGCTTATAGGGGTAAGCTACAGACTGGCTCAAGGTACACTCCCAGACATTGCCTGTCATATCGAGCGCGCCACAGGCCGCTGCCCCAGCCGGGAAGATGCCTACGGCGCACGGATACCCAACCTGGTCAGCCACATTGGCCCTGGTTGCATCCCACATATCCCCCCAGGCATAGCGCCGTTGCTGATGCGTATCCGCATCCCATCCGGCGGCTTTTTCCCATTCTGCCTCGGTGGGGAGACGTACCTGCCAGTGTCCTGTGCTAAAGAGTGTATCGAGGGGTTCTGAGGCCATCGTTACACCCTGGCCATACATGATGTACTGCTGGTGCAGCCAGGCACAATAGGCCATGGCCTCGTACCAGCTCACCCCGATGACAGGCTGGTTAGGCAGGTTATAGCGCTCGTCATCCCAGAAAAAGGGAGTGCTACGCCGTGCCGCAGGACGCTGTGCCAGCAACTCCGCGAACCATTTACGCAGGTCTTGATTGGCAATCCATGTCAGATCTGGCTCTGACTCGTTCCCGTGCCGCCAGGCCCAGCCAGCCTCCGTCCACCACTGCTTATGATCGTAGCCACTGTCTGCAATAAAGAGGGCAAACTGGGCATTGGTGATGGGGTAGCGAGCGATGAAAAACGCCGGCAGTGTTAACCTATGCCGAGGCTTTTCCTCGTCTTCGGCCTCCTGATCTGCAGCACTGGCTCCCAGCCAGAACGGCCCGGCAGGCACAGAGCACCAGGCCAGGTCGGGCACGTGCCCGCGGATACCTACCCCATCACGAGGATCGCCCAGGCGCGCCAGGGCCTGACCAGTGGCGGCCCGTAAACGCGGCAGGGCAGACGACAGGTGAGGATCGGTCACCAGAGTCGCCAGACGCCCGGCCAGGGTGCGTTGGGTTGCCTCCGCGCTCCCCCACTCCAAAAACGTCGCACTCGCCAGCTCCGCAGCAGCCAGGGCGGCGACAGTCTGGGGCGGTTGAGTTGACCCAAGATACGCCAGACGGTGAATAAATTGCGTGGCTACATCAGGCGCGGTGAGGTGCAGGTAGCCGCCTGTCAACAGGATGGTTTCACGCCACCAGGCATCCGTGAGACGCTCCTCCACCTCAAAAAATGCGGCGATCCGTTCGACGTCGCGTTCCACCTCAGCCAGATAGCGGGCCGTTAGAAACTCCTGGAGGCTCAGATGGTTGAAGCGATAGAGCGCGGCGCGCTCTTCCAGTAGCCCGCCGCGCTGGCGGCTGACCGCCACCAGATCGGTCACCAGCGTCTCAGCCTGCTCTGGCGTCAGGTGACGCCGCTGGCAGAGATAGGTACACAGCCACTCGGTCAGCACCTGTTCGCTAATCTCGCGTCCGGCATCTTGCCCCTCGCTATGCATGCGAAAGGCCAGGTACTGTAGCATTTCGCGCCTGGTGCGCCAGTCCCCTCCCAGGCGTGCGAGGCGCTGCGCCACCGCTTCGTCAGGGTGGTAGTCCGAGGTCAGCAAGGTATCCACCATGGCCATATAGAGTTCGGCCCGCTGGTCAGGCAGGCGACGCAAGTTAAAATGCACAATGAGCAACATGCGCACCAGCAGTGGGGTAATGATCAGTCGTTGCTCGTCCGTGGCCCCCAGGCGAGCCGCACGCTCGGCTTCGAGCTTCGTCACGCCAGCGACCAGGTCCGTGGCCTGACGCTCACGCGTGTCACGCTCCACCTCCGCCGGATAAATAGCGCGATAGGCCAGATGGATCAGCGTGTCCACATGCTCAGGGTCGAGGGGCAGCACCTGCACCACCCGAAACTCGTCCCCGAGCACAGCTTTGCCCTGATACGCTTGAGTACGGCTGGTCACCACCAGGCGAGCCTGCGGGCGACCGTGGGTGAGGTCACGCACTGCCTGCGACACCAGCGCCCGTTCATCCTCATTGGGCACCTCATCCAGCCCATCCAGGAGGAGCAGCACATGCTGACCCTGGTCGAGCAGGGTGGCAAAGAAGTCCTCCGGTAGGCGCAGCCCGGCCTGGCGTTCGACCAGGTAATGGTTGATAAACGTGGCCAGTTGGCGCCGGTGGGGATCAGGGTCGGTAGCAAACTGGCGGCGATGGTCGGCGTAGAGGCTGAGCGGGACATAGATCGGCAGGGGTAAGGCGTCGCTCAGGCCCAGACGCGCGGTCGCCAGGTCCGGCTGGTGCGTACGCAGCGCTTCGGCCAGAGTCCAGGCAATATGCTGCAACACCGTGGTTTTGCCACAGCCGGGGGCACCAATCAGCACCAGCAGCTCCCCCTGCTGCAGCAGGTCCTGCATGGTGATGCGCTCGGGCGGTGCCGCGGAGAGACCTAGTTCAGCTGCAGCCTCCAGGCGGCTGGCGGCTCGCCTGCTGGCGCGTTGCAGCAGTTGCCCTTTGAGGCGGTCACGTGCTGTCGGCAAGGGTGTGGCGGCGAGCAGCACGTAGACGTCCTGGAGCGACAGTTCCACCGCTTGCTGGCCACTGCGCTGGATGCCGCGTAACACCACCCGCCCGTTGGTGGCAGCCAGCCACTCCAGATAGCGTTCGAGGGCTGCCTGGTACTCCGCTTCACCCCAGGTGCCTCCGCCTTCCTGGTAGACGTTGACGATGTGGATGGTCTGGGAGCCAGTGACGAGGTTGTAGGCCGTGATATCCCTGGTGGCCGTCACGTCTCCCGTGCGGGAGGTCGCCAGATCAACCGCCTGGCGGATAGCCTGGACATCATGCGCCATGGCCCAGAGGCTCTGGGTGGCTTCGCGCAGGTGAGCCGTCTGCATGACTGTTGCCAGTGCCGATTCTTGCTCCGCGACTTGCACAAATGCTTCGACACTGGCCGCCAGCCGAGCTGTGACGTCCATCGGCGGCAGGGTATGCCCGGCGGTGACCTCGGCAAAACTGTCTACCAGGGTATCCAGATCAGGGGGGCGGCCCCGCACCAACTTGGCAAGCTCTGCGATGACCGCCGGGTCGCTGATGAACGCCTCCAGCAATGGCTGGTGCAGCGCCTGGGGCAGGTCATCGTCCGGGACCAGCGCTGCCAGGGCAGCCTGGTAACAGCGTTCCAATGCTTGCTGGCGCGGCGTTGCGGCTAGATCTTGATTCCACCTTTTGCCCAGTACTTGCAGGATGTTGCTGGTGACATTGGCGGCTGCTCCGGCGAGATATGCGGCGGTGAGGGGATCGAGCATCACTCTTCTCCTTGCCCTCTTGCAGGAGGAGAGGGCGTCAGTCGTAGGAAGCGCCGTTCCAGCTCTGCCAGGCTGAGCGTCACGTGGGTCGGGCGACCATGCGGGCAGGCGTAGGCCAGGCGTTGGTGCGTGACCGCCTCGACAAGCGACGCCATTTGCGCTGTGCTGAGCGGGTCACCGGCGCGTATGGCTGTACGACAGGCCAGAGCGGCTGCCAGGTGCTCACGCTCCTCCTCAGGGGACGACTGCGAGGTCGAGCGCTGCATAGCTTCCTGGAAAGCCTCTAAGAGGTTGCCGAGGCGCAGCAGCGTATGCAGTATGGTCGGCACGGTACGCACGAGCACCGTTTCCTTCCCAAAGGGCTCTAGCTGAAAACCCAGTGCCGCCAGGGACGTTTGCAGACGCTGCACGTAGTTGTACTGGCTCACGCTGAGGTGCAAGACAAACCCTTCTGCCAGTTCCACACTGGTAGGCTCTGCCGTCATCAGTGATTCGTACAGTAAACTCTCGTGCGCAGCGTGCTGGTCCAGGACGATAAGCCCCTGTGTGCCAGCCGCGATAATGAAGGTATTGCCTATCTGGGTCAGAGGCTGGATAGCAGCTCCCTCAGGAGCCACGGAGCGCAGATCGTAGGGCGTCTCAGCCTCGCCGACATGCAGCGCTGGCACCGTTATGGCCTGCCATGCCGCCGTGTCTGTGACCTCTTCCCATGGCAGGGTGGCAGGCGCCAGGCGCTGCACCACCATCTCAACTGCTTCTTGAACACCCACAAAGATGGCGCGCTCGTGCAGGAATTTTATTTCGGTTTTGCGGGGGTGGATATTCACATCCAGGAGAGTGGGCGACAGGGTGATCCCCAGCGCCGCCACAGGATGGCGACCCGGGGGAAGTAGTGCGCCGTACGCTCTCTCCAGAGCAGCGCTCACCAGGGGACTCCGCACTGGCCGACCATTCACCCAGCAATACTGCCGCTGCCGTGTGGCGCGATTGATCGATGGCGGACTCACGGCACCCTGAATACTCAGGTCAAGACTCTGCCAGGAGACTGGCAACATCTGCGCTGCCAGTTCCTGCCCAAAGATAACAGCCAGGCGTTGCCGCAGGTCAGTACTGGCCGGGGCGAACAGCAGACGTCGGCCTTCATGTTGCATATGCAATGTGACCTGCGGATGTGCCAGCGCATAGTGGGCTACTAACTCCTGCATCAATTGCACCTCACGGGCCACGGATTTGAGGGCGCGCAGGCGCACAGGCACATGGCTAAACAGGCGCTGTACGCGCACCCGTGTGCCGACCGGGCAGCCAATGGCGTGGACCTGCGGCGCACTGCTGGTATGACTCCGTACCAGCACACCCTCGGGCTGCTCTGCGGGACGCGTGACCATCTCTACCTCGGCTACGGCAGTGATGCTGGGTAGCGCCTCGCCACGAAATCCCAGGGTCGCCAGCGTGGGCAGGTCATTGATAGAGCGGATCTTGCTGGTCGTAAACCGCTGCAGTGCCAGCGAGGCATCCTCGGGGGACATGCCACAGCCGTTATCGGTGACCTGGATGAGGTGTCGCCCGCCATTGACTAGTTCAATGTCAACACGCGTGCTGCCAGCATCGAGGGCATTGTCGAGGAGTTCCTTCAGCACTGAAGTGGGGCGCTCGATGACCTCCCCAGCCGCAATGCGGCTAGATGTGGTCGGATCGAGCCGCTGAATGCGTGCCATTATGCAGAGACCTCGCGATTCCCTACTAGCGTGCGGGCCTGTTGCTGCAGTTCGTGGAGCAGTGAGAGAGCTTGCAGGGGCGTAATCTGGCAAATATCGAGTCCTAGCAGTTGTTGCGCCAGGACTGCAGTGGCCTGAGCGACCCCAGGAGGTCGCGCACCGTTCACTGCCGGGTGGGGCAGGGCCGCTGGCTGGCTTTCCTGCCGTTCCAGGTACTGTAAGACACGAGCTGCTTCCGTCAGAACCTCGTCCGGCAGCCCGGCCAGCCGCGCCACGTGCAGGCCATAGCTTTTACTCGTCCCCCCAGGTACGAGCTGGCGCAAAAACACCACTCCCTCTGGAGTTTCGCGTACTGCCATGTGAAAATTTTTCACGCTCGTAGCAAGGGCTTCGAGGGCCGTGAGTTCGTGAAAATGCGTCGCAAATAACCCGCGGGCGCCGAGCCGACGCACGACATAGAGGGCCACCGCCCAGGCAATGCTGAGTCCCTCGAAGGTGCTGGTGCCCTTGCCAATTTCGTCCAGAATGATCAGGCTACGCGCCGTGGCATGGTGCAGAATGTGTGCGGTCTCTGCCATCTCGACCAGGAAGGTGCTGCGTCCGGCAGCGATATCATCGACTGCCCCGACGCGTGTGAAAATACGGTCTACCAGGCCAATAGTCGCCTCTGCCGCCGGCACAAAACTGCCCATCTGGGCCAGGAGAGCCATCAGGGCTACCTGGCGCAGGTAGGTCGATTTCCCGGCCATATTCGGTCCAGTCAGGATAAGCAACTGGTGTGCCTCGCGGTCGAGATAGAGGTCATTTGGCACGAAGCCATCGAGCATGCGCTCGACCACGGGATGGCGCCCCTGTCGTACCACGATGCGGGAACTGGCATCCACACAAGGACGCACGTAGTTGTAGAGCACGGCCACTTCTGCCAGGGCCGCCAGCGTATCCAACTGCGCGACGGCGGCGGCGATGCGTTGTAACAACCCTGCCTTCTTGGCGATGCGGTCACGGATAGCGACAAAGAGGGTATACTCCAACGTCATGCGCTGCTCCGAGGCATGTAAGATTGCCACCTCACGCTCTTTCAGGCTCTCCGTAATAAAACGCTCGCCGTTGGTCAGCGTCTGTTTACGTATGTAGTCTGCTGGCACCAGTGAGAGATTTGCCTTACTCACTTCAATGTAATACCCAAAAACCTGGTTAAAACCCACTTTCAGGGATTTAATGCCGGTGCGTTGGCGCTCACGCTCCTGCAAGCGCGCCACCCAGCGTGTATGGCGCTCCGTCTCGTGTATGAGGTCATCGAGTGTGGTGTCATAACCAGGACGGATGAGCCCGCCATCGCGGATCGTGGGCGGCGGCTCATCCACGATAGCCCGCGTCAGCAGGGCTACGATTTCGTCCTCACCGCTACAGTCGTCGCCGAGTCCACACAGCAGCGCTGCCTGGCAGCCCTCCAGGGCCGTACGTACTGCCGCCAGCCCTGCCAGGGAAGCGCGTAGCGCTGTCAGGTGTCGGGCGTTCGCCGTGCCACAGGCGACACGCCCGAGCAGGCGCTCAATGTCGTAGATGTGCCGTAGCGCCTGGCGCAATTGTTGGCGCCGCATCGTATCGCCAGCCAGCTCAGCCACAGCATCCAGGCGCGCATTCATAGCGTCGAGTTGCAAGAGCGGCTGTTCCAGCCAGCGCCGTAACAGGCGTGCCCCCATGGCTGTAGTTGTTTCGTCGAGTACCCCCAGCACACTGCCCTGCCGATCGCTGTGGCGCATGGTACGCACCAGTTCGAGATTGCGCCGGGTGACGGCATCCAGCACCATGTAGTGCGCTAGCCGGTAGGGGCGCAGAGCGGTCAGGTGTGGCAACACCATGTGATACGTGGCCTGCGCATACTGCACAATCGCCCCAGCAGCGCGCAGTGCTAGCGGTGTATGCGCTTCACGCCAGTGCGCCTCCGGCCCCAGATAGGGTTCGAGGTGCTGTGTTGCGAGGGCGAGGTCGAAGTTGGCATCGGTACAGACCGTGCAGTGTAGCCGCAGGCTTACCGCCAGCGCCTGCCAGGGTTCATGCTCATGCCACGCCGGCGATACCAGGCACTCGGCCGGTTGTAACCGCACCAGCTCAGCCTGGAGAGCATCAAACGCCGTCCCCCCTTCTAACGTCGTCGTGAAAAATTCCCCTGTGGAGACATCCAGGGCTGCCAGCCCGAACGCCTCGTCGGTCTCGCAGATGGCCACGAGGAAATTATTACTGCCTTCCTCGAGCATCGCCTCTTCTACTACGGTTCCTGGGGTGATTACCCGGATGACCTCACGGCGCACCAGACCGCGTACCAGTCGTGGGTCCTCCATCTGTTCGCATATGGCCACTTTACAGCCAGCCCGGATGAGCCGCGCGATGTACGTCTCGACAGCGTGTACGGGCACGCCGCACATTGGCACGCGCTGCCCTTTGCCAATCTCCCGTGACGTCAGCACCAGTTCCAGCAGGCGCGATCCTTGCTGGGCGTCGTCGTTAAACATCTCGTAAAAATCGCCAAGCCGGAACAGTACGATGGCATCCGGATGTGCTGCCTTCGCCTGAGTGTACTGTCGCAGCATGGGGGTGAGATTGGCAAAGGATTGGTCTGGAGGAGACGTCATAACGCCCTATCCTCAGAGTCTCTCGCAGAGCATAAGCGTGCGAGCAGCGTGACAGATGTTTCTCCTATACAGCGGTAGCATAGCAGAGATTGGCACACCTCGCGAGGACACTGTGGGCAGCAATTCCCGGTGCGCCTATCATATATAGAAGCCAAGTGATTCTGAGGATTTCTGGTTTTGCGCTTGGCAGGAGGATGCGTAGAACTGGCTCATCCTCCTGCAGCGTAGGCGCCCCGTCTCCAGGCCGCCGTCCGGTCCGTACCCTGCGGCACTGGCCGGCTGCCGGCGGCGTCTCGCGGCGGGCCGACCCCAGCACCAGCGGGAGGGGGCCAGGTGGCACGGCACGGGGGCACACGGCCGGTGGCAAAGACCGTGTGAATTTCCTATACTCCGAGTGCTGGATTTCAACGTGGGGCGGCTAATGGTTCACGGTTGTACCTCTGTCAGGAGAGAACGCAAATCCTCGCGCAGGAGCATCATGCCCGTTCGGATGCGGGTCTTGACGGTGCCCAGGGGTTGCCCTAGTTTGGCGGCGATTTCGTTGTGGCTCAAGCCCGAATAATAGGCGAGCTCAATGACTTGCCGCTGCTCGGGGGTCAGCAGTGCGAGGGCTCGCTGGACGAGGCGCCGCAGCTCAGTCGTGGCGCTATACTCTTCGGGGTCGGCGGTCAGCGACGGCATGCGCGTCGTTGCCTCAAGTGGCTCCTCTCGTTCCCGCCTTTGGGCCTCCTGACGCAGGCGATCGATGGCGCGGCTACGGGTCAAGGCATGGAGCCACGCCGAAGGGGTCCCGCGGTTGGCATCGTAGCTCGACCCCTGCCGACACACCTGAGCGTAGACGTCGATGGTAACGTCCTCCGCCGCATACTGATCTCGCAGGATGCGTAAGGCAAGGCCATAAACGTGGGCACTGGTCTCGTCGTAGAGCGTGGCGAGCGCCGTCTGATCGCCCTGGGCCGCGCGCGTGACGAGAGCCGCCAGGGCTTCTTCCCTGATGCGTAGCTGGCGTAATGGATTGACGGGCGACTCTTCTTGCTCTGGCTGGTGGAAATGTGCCATCCTTGCCACCTTCGAGTCGCTCTTGGTCACGACTCCGGGACCACGTTTGAGCGCACCAACCGCCCCCATCGGATACTGGAGCCATGTCACCTTTCCTCTTATCACACTCCTGCAACAGACGTCAAGGAACGCTGTCACCGATGCAGCCATGCTCAATGTAGAGGAAGGTGTTGCAGAGCAGTTGATTCCTCGTCAGATTACTACCCCCAACTCAGAGCGATTGCTGAAGAGCCCGAGGCATACCGTGGGGAGGCACAGAGGAGAGGCCGCCCACACTACAGAGGAGCAAAACTATAGCAACGATCCAATTACGGGCGCCCCTGCAGCATAACGGGGCCACTGGGCACCGCCACACCTCCCATCGGCTCGACCGTGACCTCGAAGCGGTCGGGATGGGCGACAGCCACCGGCACCATAAGTGCAGTGTGCCCGACCGTATCGACCTGAAACACCCTGGATGACAGCGTCTGCTGGCCCGCAATCGCCCACAGTTGGTATGTCTTCCCCGCGGGCAACGCCGGGAGAAAATGGACAACCATGAACCCACGTTGCTTGGCGGGACTCCATACGATCCAGCCGGCGGCCGGCGGGGTGGTGGGCTGGGGACTAGCCAGGGCGGCGACCCGTGTGTCGGTATGCGCGATAAGGTTGGTGAGCACGCGCTCCTGCACCAACTCCTCCGTCAGATGCTGATTCACTCCCTGCTGCTTCCCCAGCTGTACCTGCGTGTCGTACAGGGCCAACCCCAGCATGCCAACGAGGCCTGCGACAGCCACTCTCCCTACCCAGAGGGCACGACGCCACCACACCCAGGCAGGGGGACGCATAATGCTGAACGACGGTGCAGGCGCCTCCGGTGCCTGCTCGGTGCGCACCCGCGCCAGCAGCTTCTCACGAAGCTCCGGCCGGGGTGAGACGGCCGGCGCCGCCCACGCCAGGGTCGCCACCACTGCCGACAGTTCGGAGAGCATGGTGGTGCAGTCCGGACACCCCGTGGCGAGGTGGGTCTCAAATTGAGTCCGTTCCTCCCCATCCAGCGTCCCTACGGCGTACAGGGCAGCCCACTCGGTAAATGGTTCGTGTCTCACGATACAGTCCAGCCTTGCATGACTCATATGTCCCGGAATTGCTTCAGAGCCCGACATACCCACGTCTTGATAGCGCCCAGGGGTACACCGAGACGCGTGCCAATCTCGGCTTAGGTCAACGCGTCATTATACGCCAGTTCCGGGAGCTGGCGCCAGTCCTGCGCGAGCCCTGCTGGGGCGGTCATGCCCCAGGTCCACTCCTTCGTCCCCCTCCAGGGAGCACACTGCGCGTCGTGCGCCTGCGTGACCCTCGCACAGTTTGACGCATACACCAAGGCATTGCAAGTTATACGTGCGGGGTCCGCCAAACTGCTCGTGCCATTGTACAGGCACGGCGCCGTTATCCCAACGTGAGGGAGAGGGTAGTCATCGTCCATGAGATGTGTGCGCATATCGTGGGCGTTGACAAGTTTATATAGGCTACCACGTTCAGCAGGCAATAGAAAGTCTAGACACCACAGGGTCAGTTGTTGATCCACGACGAGCAATAGGCTAGACCCAAGGACACAGGATGGCCGACACGGTAGTCAAGGCAATGGCCCATCTACCCCAGCGTGCCAGCGAGATAGCACGCGACGGCGTGTGCAATCGGCTGTCCCGTGTGCGCCTCATAATAGCTGAAGGCTGGACTCGGGTTGACCTCGAAACAATAGGCGTGCTTGTCTGGCGTCAGCTTCAAGTCAATGCCGGCGAAGGCCAGTCCGAGCGCTTGCGCAAGCTTCAGGCAGCGTTCGGCGAGCTCATCGGGGAGCTCCATGGCGTGCAATGATGCCTCGCCTCCCTGCCGCTGCGCGTAGCGGTAGTCAGTAGCCTGGGTGTGAATGGCCGTGGCAAAGACCCTTGTGCCGATGGTGTGCACCCGCACGTTGGTGCCCTCTACAAAGGCCTGGAACTGCGTCGGGCACCACCGAATACGGTCGAGCCGCTCGAAATCCTCTCCCTCCAGGGTGTGCACGATGGAGCGCACGCCGCTGATCGATTTGTAGATCACACGCCGATGCTGCTGGTGAAAGGCACGCACCAGATCAGGATCGTTGGTAATCAGTGTTTCTGGGACGGCAAAGCCGTGCGCACGGATGAGCTGCGTTTGGTAGGGCTTGGAGCCGTTCGATGCCATGGCGGCGGTGCGATTCACCACGCGTGCTGGGGCCAGCTCGCACCAATGGATCAGGGTGTCGTGCAGAGCACGACAGGCACGGCGCTGTGGCGCATCGGCCGGTGCATCGCAGAGTTCCGGTAGGCGCTGGTCATCCATGAGCCGCGTATAGACGCCGCCGAACTCCTCCAGGCGATAGCTCCGGCCTTCGACCTGCAGTCGGCCTGTCACCTGACCTGCCGAGAGCTCGAAGGCCATGGTCATGGCGGCAAAGCGGCGCTGGTTGAACACGACATAGGGTATATCCAGATTGTCCAGCTGCGCGCGCACCATGGCCAGGGGAGTTTCAGAGGGAATCCCGCAGAGCAGAATCATGGCTGTAGCTCCTGTTGACCCCGCAGCGCGCTAGCCAGGGCATCGAGCAAGGCCTCGCCACCGAGCTGCAGATCCGGCAGAGGGGTAGCCCCGGCGAAGGTCCAGGGATCTACCGAGCTCGCGGCAAACTCGATGCCCAGCAAGGCCGTGTGCGAGAGCTCGGCTAGGCGCCGACAGCCGTGGCGGATATGAGGTAGGAGGGTGGCCCCGACAACCTGGTCTGCCACGACGAAGACCGTCTGAACGGGCGTGTCTGAAGGCACAAATCTCCCTTGCCCATCTCGCTCGTCGCTGGCGTCCTCGCTCGTCTTCCTATAGAGCGGGGTTGACAGACCTGCGCACGCCGCCAGCCCGAGCCATTCTGAGCGGTGCCGCCACTGCCCGGCGAGGCCCTGGGGCGTGGCGCGGTTGATCACTGGTAACGGCAAGGCATACAGCCAGCTGAGGCAAAAGGCGGTGAGTTCCTGGCTGGCATACTCACGGTCCGCTGGATGAGCCAACCGTAGTGGCTCAAACGGCATACAGACCAGCCGGTTCAGCACTCCCTGAATCGCGTCGTTCCGGATGTGGCGACCATCGGCCAGGGTGATGTCGATGGTCGCACCCTGCGCATCTATACGATGCTCCCAGCGTTGGCTCTGTGCCAGCATCTCGGCGCTTACGCACTCCAGCGGCTCCAGGCCCCGGGCTTTCAGTCCCTGACTGGCCCAGAGCGCCGAAGTGTCCCTTGAGGTACAGAGGACGAGCCACATCGTACTACCTCCGTCTTTGCATTGCCATGAGGGGTGGGGACTGGCCACAGGATGCCAGTCCCCGTGCGCTGCACACGTGTCAGGCCTAGCGTTCGCGCAGTTTCTCGACGTCTTTGGTGTCCTTAGCCTGCTTCGCAGCACTCGCTTGCTTCTGCAAGAGCTGGCTCAAGGCTGCCCGCTCAGGGCTGCTGAGACTTGGCTCCGCTGAGAGGGCACTCGCGTCCATCGTGGGACGCAAGTCCGGACGGATGAAATGCATCAAGTACCCGACCGACTTCTCTAGCCGAGTCAGGCGTTGCATGGGCTGGGACGGAAATTCCCACACATCTTTCTCCCACCCACCTTTCTCCCACATATCTTTCTCCCACCCATCTTTTCCCTCCCAGTGCTCTTTGACCTCCTTGTCCTTGATAGCCTCCTTCATTGGAAACTGGATGGTGAACTTGCCGTCGCTGTCGTCCATCCCCTGATTGCCCGATCGGTCGACGGCCACGACCCGCATGAGGGCTTCGAAGGTCGCAAGGCGGGGGACGGTCCACAGGAAGCTCTGGGCCGTACCATCCAGGGATCCGCTGATGTCACTGTAGGTGAGTGAGCTTCCGGCAAGTCAGCTTGACATGCCAGATGTAATCCGTTAGTCCAGCCTTCCAGTCGAAGCTGCATCTGTCTCAGGCGTTATCTATAGCCTGCTTGTTGCTGTGTACGTGTGCGCGCATCAAAATGCTCCAGATCTGTCTCGCCTGAAAAGAGGAACTGGAAAAACGATTTCCCTTGGAAGCGGCATGTCTGTCGAATCCCCAGTAACATCAAGTAATCCCGCGTAACTGATGCGCTCAAGCTCGTGGAGATGAGCCGTTGTTTGGCAATGGGGCGAATCGCTCTCTCCGCTGGGTTATTGTGCCAAGGGATGGCATCGTGTTCAAGGAACGTAAATAAGCTGTCGCGATACCGCAGGAAACGTTTGTGATATTTGATTGCTAGGTCGGACCTATAATGGGTCTGCTGAATAGCAGACTGGTAAAATTTTTTGACCTTATTCTTGAACTTGTGAAGCTTCCTCTGCTGGAGTCCGTGTCGTTGTATGCATTCCATGATGGGCAGAATAAGATCACGTACTGCCTCGACGAGTTCTTCCAATTCGGTATCGAATGGAGCGCCTAGGAGGTCATTATTCAGATCGCGAATGAGATGCACCCAGCACTTTTGCTGCGCACAGGGCACCGCGTCATACCCCGCATAAAAATCTGAAATCAAGATGCCACCATAATTCGCGAGGAGTTGATGGACTATATCCGCCTCTCGTGTGTCGGTGAGTTTGAACAGCACCTGTTGCTCATCGGTAAAAACCCAGATGTACCACTTGGAGCCATGGATGTTGATTTCGGTCTCGTCCACATGCAGAAATGGACTTTCTAAAAGAGAGCGGGTGATGGCTTGTTCGGTGTCAGTATAGTACTGCGCGAGGTGCTTCATAAATGTTGGAATACAACAGACGTTGATGTGTTCGTGAAACTGCTCCAGTAAGGACTCGACAATACTCTCGTAGGGCAACCGGAGCGCCACGCGCTGGTACACTGCCCACGCTTGAAAGCCATGTCCATACAACTGATTTCCCTTATGCCCCTTCGCAAAATCATCGGCATAATATTTCCGACACACTGGGCAGTATTCACGGGCTCTTCTATACGAGGTGATGGCTTTCCGCATGCCAGTTGGTGTTTGGATAATATCGATGATCGTCCTTTCCACATCTTTCTTTGACGAGACCAGCGGCTGGAAGCCACATTTGGGACACACAGTTTTCCGGGGGATGTGTATACAGCGTGTCGCCTGGCGCTTCTTCTCGGCGAGCTTTTGTTGGAACTTATAGGCGCTGCGTCGATTCCGTGCGCGTTCCTGTGCCGCCGTCTCTTTGGCAGGGTCGTCGCGAAAACGGATCTTCTTGGTATCGTAATCAAAGTGCGCAAAGGTGAGGAGGGCACGGAACTGCCCATGCAGCCGTTCCCGTGGTTCTGTGGTCTGGCGTTTCCGCTGGTCAGCAAAATCGACGGCTGCAAGGGTCTCTGCTGCCTGTTGGAACTGCGACAACGCATCGGTCAGTCTCTTTAACGCGTGGCAATCCTCCTTGTTGTACGTCATCAGTTGTGCTCGATAGGTTGTCTCCTGCGTTTGCTCCCACGCGTGTCGCCACACGAGACTCTGTAAGCCCGATGCATGCGGTGACGTCCACTGCGCTCCGAGGAAATGACCGATATCTTTCAAGCTGTTCGATGGCACGGGAAAATACACGTGCCCGTAAATGGAGTGATTGATATTGATCAAACGCTTTGTAAGGCTTGCCGCATCGGGATCATACCGTTTGGCAAGTTGCGCTATCGCTCGTCGCTCATAACCACCATAATGATAGATGGGAGCATCAGGGTATTGGGTGACCATATCCACAAACTGCTGCCATATGTGGCGCTCGTCCTGGTCCGTATCCGCCCAAAAGGCATGATGTACCGTGGTATCTCGCTGACACACCAAGAGACCAATCAGGTAATAGAGTCCTCTGTCGGGAACCCCTTCCATATCCACAAACAGTTCTACAGGCTGTCGAGATAACGTCGGCAGTTCTTGGAGATAGATTTTCTTTTCGCGTATCGCCAGGGCTTGCAACTCGACCTTATGGATGGCTGGGGGCGGCTTCCGACTCCCTTTCTTGCGTTTCCGTGGTTTAAACAAGTACGAGAGCTGTTTGACCGTGAAAATCCCCTTTCTCTCATACTGCCGCATCATCCGTGCTGTCACGCCATCAAGCAGACTGAGATTATCCTCCTGGGTCGCTTGGGTGTAACATCGGCGCTGAAAGGGGCAGAGTGGACAATGCTTATTGAGCACAAGGGGTGGTGGTGTCGGCGAGTCAAGCGTGGTCCATTCCTGGAGGGGGTCAAGAAGTGGTTGGAGGGCTTTGGCACGTGCTCCCAGTTTGCTCGTATGCAACTTTCCGTCCATCCCAATAATGCTTCCTGCAGCAGGCGCCGTGTGCTGGAGTCGCTCTAGCACAGACCCGACAAAGGACAGCTCCAGTTGCTGCTCTTTGCTGATGCTGTGCGTCCCTACGCAGATCGTGGGTTCATAGCAGTATTTCCCAAACGTCGAGGTCCCTTCCACTCTGGTCAGGACACCACAATCTGCGGCAAACTCGTCCACCTGGAGATGTGCATTGATCAGCACCTTGCTCCCTTGGCGGAGGTTCTCCAACGAGTAGGGTTGGACGTCGGCATGTGTGTGTTTCAGATGGTCAATGTAGCGCTCTTGATTCGCTTGCCGTTGCTGTTCGAGAATCTGGATGTACTCACGGGGTTCCCCTTTGTCTGGACTGAACAGCGAGAGATAGGCTTTCCGAGGACACTGGGAGTACGCGACCACAATGTCAGCCGTGATGGTCGGTTCCATGGCTATCCTCCTGCACTGCTGCTGGGGTATGGAC
>Ga0081455_10004482_pt1 | contig 15630 bp, 17 predicted proteins | sample TabmetS3T2R1_FD_70207 | JGI IMG/M metagenome (GOLD analysis project Ga0081455, IMG submission 70207) | Tabebuia heterophylla rhizosphere microbial communities from the University of Puerto Rico - S3T2R1 | ecosystem: Host-associated > Plants > Roots > Rhizosphere ... | reverse complement strand
TCGGCGAGCTTGACGAGCAGGACGCGGATGTCGCTCGAGATTGCCAGCAGGAGTTTCCGGAAATTCTCCGCCTGCTCGGCCTTCTTGGTGACGAGGTCGAGCTTCTTGATCTTAGTCAGGCCGTCGACCAGCGTGCCGATCTCGCGGCCGAACATGGCGTCGATCTCGGTGCGCGTGGTCTCGGTGTCCTCGATCGTGTCGTGCAGGAGCGCGGTGGCGATGGTCGCGTCGTCGAGCCGCATCTCGGCCAGGATCGCCGCGACTTCGAGCGGGTGGGAGAAATAGGGAGCGCCGGAGGCGCGCTTCTGATTGCCGTGCGCCTTCATGGCATAGACGTAGGCGCGGTTGAGCAGCGCCTCGTCGGCATTGGGCTGATAGCTCAGCACGCGCTCGACCAACTCGTATTGACGGGTGGTCATGGCGCGTGCCTCGCGCTATGCGATGAGGAAGGCATATCCGTCATCCCGGCGAAAGCCGGGATCAAGTCGGTTACGCGCGGAATTTGCTTCTGGTTTCCGGCTTGCGTCGGAATGACCGCGTTCGGAGGCAGCGCTGACGTCTGGCCGGAACGACGTGCGGGCGAGATAATGCAAAAAGCGCCACGCCTATAGCGCAGGCAATTGTCAGCGTGAGCGCGGTCCCGCATTAGAGCCATCCGAAGGCGCCTGGCTCGCCATCCTGCGCAACAGCTCCTCCTCGGTCATCTTGTCGATCGCGGTGTCGGTCGACTGGTCGTCCTGGCCGAGGATGGGCATCCTGGTGTCGGTCGAGAGCATGGGCACGGCCTCAGCCTCGGGCTCATCCACCTCGACATATTTCTGCATGGAGTGGATGAAGTCTTCCCTAAGGTCGTCGGGTGCGATCTTCTGCTCGGCGATCTCGCGGAGCGCCACCACGGGGTTCTTGTCGTTGTCGCGCTGCACGGCGATCTGGGCGCCGGCGGAAATGGTGCGGGCGCGGTGGCTTGCCAGGAGCACGAGCTCGAAGCGGTTCTGAATCTTGTCGATGCAGTCCTCGACGGTGACGCGAGCCATCAGGGAATCCTTGTCCGGTTTGCTGTGATTTGGCCTCTATTTAGGCAGTTCGCTTGAGGCTGGCAAGCAGGACAACGCCTTAGAGCCTTCTAATTACCCTGCCCTCGCCCGTGTTTTGCACCTCCCGCCACAGCTCGCGCGCGCTCCTCTTGAGCACCGGATGGCGCCAATTGGGCGCGATATCGAGGAGGGGCCGAAGCACAAAGGGACGCTCGTGGGCCAGCGGATGGGGCAGCACGAGAGGTCGTTGGCCGGGGCGAGTGTACGCCGGCAGCCCTCCACGCCAATGCCGGACCAAGCTGTCATAATCGATGATATCGATATCGAGCGTGCGGGGGCCCCAAGGCCTGCCGCCCCGCCGTCCCGCCTTTCGCTCGATCTGCTTCAACACTCTGAGCAGCGCTTCCGGCGGAAGGCTCGTGTCGATCAGCGCCACGGCATTGACATAAGCAGATTGTCGCGCGCGCCCGACCGCCGCGGTCACATAGAATGCCGAGACTAATTTCACGGCAATATTGACGCGTTCAATTTCGCTTAATGCGAGTGCAATCGTCTCTGCCGGCGTTCCCCACGCCCCGGGACAATTTGCACCGAGTGCAATCAGTGTCTTGCCACGCGCGAGCAATTGCGCACTCTCTCCGTCGCACCTATGTTGTCGAAGCAGCCCTCTAGTCGACGTTGCCGAGAGGCTGCTTACTGAGATCGCGTTCCATACTTGCAGGGATCGGAGCCCAAATGAATTTCTATCCCACCGAGCGCGTCGCTCTCTTCATCGACGGCGCCAACCTGTACGCCACCGCCAAGGCGCTCGCTTTCGACATCGACTACAAGCGGCTGCTGGCGCTGTTCCGCGGCAAAGGACAACTCGTGCGCGCCCTCTATTATACGGCGCTCGCCGAGGAGCAGGAGTACTCCTCGATCAGGCCGTTGATCGATTGGCTCGACTATAACGGCTACACCATGGTGACGAAGCCGACCAAGGAGTTCGTCGACGCGGCCGGGCGGCGCAAGATCAAAGGCAACATGGATATCGAGCTCGCGGTCGATGCCATGGAGCTGTCCGACTATCTCGATCATATCGTGCTGTTCTCGGGCGACGGCGACTTCCGCTCGCTGGTCGAGGCGCTCCAGCACAAGGGCAAACGGGTGAGCGTCGTCTCGACGCTCGCTACCAATCCGCCGATGGTCGCCGACGAGCTGCGCCGCCAGGCCGACCAGTTCATCGATCTCGCCAACCTGCAGGAAGAGATCGGCCGCGACCCGGCCGAGCGCGCGCAGCGGGGCGAACGGCGGCGGCCTGAGCCCGAGCCGCTCGATGAGTTCGAGTCGGAAGACCTGATCGAGACCTGAACTGTCCATTCTCGTCGTCGCAAATCCGTCATTGTCGGGCTTGACCCGCCTGCGGGTCGAAGCCTCGAGGCCGCTTCTCCGCCCCCAAGCCCTTCGGCGGGCGAAGGCCCGGCAATCCATTCCAATTGCCTTTCCGCTTATTGAGCCGTAACGGCATGGATGCCCGGATCAAGTCCGGGCATGACGTTTCTATTTGTGCCCGCTCCAGTGGGCTTAGACACATGCCGCTTATCGACCTGACGCGAGCGCATTCCGCAGAGCCCAGCAAAGACTGCCCGCTTTGCCCGCGCCTCGTGCAGTTTCGCAAGGACAACAGGAAAGCGCATCCCGATTGGTTCAATGGGGCGGTCCCCTCCTTCGGTCCTGAGACGGCGCGGCTCCTCATCGTCGGGTTGGCGCCCGGGCTGAAGGGCGCCAACCGCACCGGGCGGCCCTTTCTCGGCGACTACGCGGGCGAGCTGCTCTATGGCACGCTGCTCAAGGTGGGCTTGGCGCGCGGCCGCCACGATCCCGCTGCGCCGCAAGAGCTTGAGCTGGTCGATTGCATGATCTCGAACGCCGTGCGCTGCGTGCCGCCTGCCAACAAACCGACGCCCGAAGAGGTCGGCAACTGCCGGCAGTTCCTCGCCGGCCGCATCCACGCGCTGCCGGAATTGCGCGCGATCCTTGCGCTCGGTCGCATCGCCCACGACGGCGTGCTCGACGCGCTTCAGGTGAGGCGGCGCGACTTCCCCTTCGCCCATGGGGCGCGGCACGTGCTCCTGTCAGGCCTCCTGCTGTTCGACAGCTATCACTGCTCGCGCCAGAACACGAGCACGGGGCGGCTGACCACCCCCATGTTCGAGACGGTCGTGAGCGAGGTTGCGGCAAGTTTGCGCGGCCCTCCCGAGACCGGCTGAGCGCCTTGCTGCGGCGCGGTAACTCAGGCATGCTTTGTGGCGTTAGCTTGGTTGCACGAGGGGTGGTTCCCATGGCGGGGCTCGAGATCTCGCCGATGAAGGTCGGCTTCGTGATCATCAAGGCGCGCGAAATCGCCGCCAAGGTCGCGGCATGGGACGATGGCGCCACCTCCGATCACGACGCCGAGTCGATTCTCGAGTCTTTCTCCGACGACGCGACGCTGGACGAGCTCAAGGGTTTCATCCGCGATTTGAACGAGGACGAGCAGGCAAGCCTCGTGGCGCTGGCGTGGATCGGCAGAGGCTCGTTCGGACCCGAGGAGCTCGAGGAGGCGCTGTCGACCGCCCGGGCCGAGCGCACCAATCGCACCGCGGACTATCTGCTCGGCATGCCGCTGCTGCCAGACTATCTCGAGGAAGGGCTCGACCGGCTCGGCTATTCGGTCGAGGACGCCGAGGACGAGGCGCTCGGCGACTGATGCCTTCAAGCGTTTTGCGTCAGCCGGGCGAGGACCTCGCCCGGGTGACGCGCGGGGTCGAGCACCGGATAGACGATGCTCTCGATGACGCCGTCGCGGATGAGAAGCGTGAGTCGTTTCAGGTAGCTCGCTCCGCCGATTGCGAAAGTGGGTAAAGCAAGCGCGGCGGTGAAGCGGGCTTCCGCATCGCTCAAGATTGGAAAAGGCAGCCGGAGACGTCTCGCCATCTCGCTTTGATAGTCCGTCGTCTGGCGGCTCAAGCCAAATAGCCTCACGCCACGCTTGGTGAAGTCATCGAAGAGGTCGCGGAAGGCTTCGAGCTCAGGTGTCGAGCCGTGCGCACCGAGGATCGCGTCCCAGTCCGGCGGATTGGGCTGCCCCGGGCGTCCCGTCCAAGGGTACACGGCGACAACGCTGCGGCCCGGGAGCATTGCGAGACAGACATCGCTCCCGCCGCTGGCCGGCAGCACCACCGGCGGCAGCGCCATGCCCTGCTTGAGGCGCTCGGTTCCGCCGTCTTCAAGCGGCACGATCAGCCCTTCTCGCGCATGAGCCGGCCCTTCTGACGATCCCAGTCGCGCTTCTTCTCCGTATCGCGCTTGTCATGCAGCTTCTTGCCGCGCCCGAGGCCGAGCTCGACCTTGGCGATGCCGCGGGCATTGAAATACAGCCTGAGCGGCACGAGCGTCATGCCTTGTCGCTGGATGGCGCCGAGCAGGCGGGCGATCTCGCGGGCATGCAGCAACAGCTTGCGTGGCCGGGTCGGCGCATGGCCGTCGCGCGCGGCGCCCGCATATTCGCTGATATGGGCGTTGATCAGAAAGAGCTCGCCTCGCTCGTCGGACGCGTAGGCCTCGGCGATATTGGCCTTGCCGGCGCGGAGCGACTTCACCTCCGAGCCCATGAGCGCGATGCCCGCTTCGAGCTTCTCCTCGATGTCGTAGTTGAAGCGCGCCTTCCGGTTCTCGGCGACGAGCTTGCCGCTCTCGCGCTTCGGCGCCATGACGTCACCCTGCCCGCATCAGACCGCGACGAGGCCGACCGCCGACAGCGCGTCTTCGACTCTCTTGCGCGAAGCGGGCGCAAGCGGCGCAAGCGGAAGCCGCGTGTCGGCGCTGCACAGCCCGAGCTTGCTTGCCGCATATTTCACCGGGCCCGGATTCGATTCGACGAACAGCGCGTCATGCAGCGGCATCAGCCGGTCCTGCAGTTGGAGCGCGCGGTGAAAATTGCCGGCGAGGCAGGCAAGCTGAAACTCGGAGCAGAGGGCCGGCGCCACATTGGCCGTCACCGAGATGCAGCCCTGCCCGCCATGGGCCATAAAGCCAAGAGCAGTCGCGTCTTCGCCCGAGAGCTGGACGAACTCGGTGCCAAGCGCCGCGCGCTGCAGGCTCGCGCGCGCCATGTTGGCAGTCGCGTCCTTCACGCCGACGATGTTGGCGAGCTTGAACAGCCGCGCCATGGTCTCGACCGACAGGTCGATCACCGAACGCCCGGGGATGTTGTAGACGACGATCGGCACGTCGGCGCAGTCGTTGATCGCCTTGAAATGCTGGTAGAGCCCTTCCTGCGTCGGCTTGTTGTAATAGGGCGTCACCACCAGCACGCCATCGGCGCCGGCGGTTTTGGCATGACGGGTAAGTTCGACGGCCTCGGCGGTCGAGTTCGATCCGGTTCCGGCGATGACCGGCACCCGACCCGCCGCCGCCTCGACACACAGCTCGACGACGCGCCGGTGCTCGTCATGGGTGAGCGTGGGTGATTCGCCCGTCGTCCCGCAGGGCACGAGGCCGTGCGTGCCCTGGTCGATTTGCCACTCGACCAGCCGTTGGAACGCGCGCTCGTCCACCTTGCCGTCCTTGAACGGGGTGATGAGGGCTGTGATCGAGCCTTTGAAGGTCGGCATGGGCACCTGGAGGTCGCTCCTCGAGGACTTCGCGCCTCACCGGGAGACGCAGAGGAACGCGGACAATAGGGTTTGGACCTTTGGGCGGCAAGGCGCTGAAAGGCTAGAGGAATGCAGGCTTGACATGGGTCGATCCCGGCACAGCGAGCTTCGCCGTAGGCACGGATAAAATCGATATCCTCCAACAGCTTGCACGCGTTTTTTCACAAGAATCGCAGTTGCTCGCGCGACCGCATGAGACATTTTTCTGCCGGATTCTTTCAGACATTGTTCAATTCAGGCAAGTTATAGTGCCGTCTTCGTCGCGGCTCCCCGGCTCGGGGGACGTCCTGACCGCGTACCAGGTCGTAACCGGAAACCGATCGACGAGATGAAACGCATTCGAGCGCACATCTTACCATTACTTGTTTCGGTGGCTCTTCTTCCTCCGGCGCTCGCCGAGGCGAAGACCCAGCGTTCGCCCACGGCAAAGTCCGTGCGCGCGGCGACCGTCAAGACGCCGGCCAAGGCCAAGTTGCCCGTCAAGGCTAAGGCCAAGGCCAAGACACAAGTCCAGAAAGCAGCCGTCACACCGGGGCTTCCCGATCGCAATCCGCTCCGCGCGGCAGCGCCCGATACGCCGGCGCCCGAGGCGCAGGAAGCGGCCGGCGCTTCGCCCGCGCCTTCCGCAGCGCCTGAGCCCTCACCTTCCCTCGATACGACTGCGGGACTTCAGCAAGTTGCGACGCCGCCTGCGCCTGAAACCAATCCGTCGTCTAATTCGGTTCCGATGACGCCTTCGGCGTCAACCACCATCGCCAAGACGAGCGCGGAACAGTCGGCTCCGCGCGCCGACCGCATTCCAAGTCCGCCGTCGCTGATCGGCACGCCTGCTTCGCCGGCGCCGCCGGCGCCGAAAATCGTGACCGACATGCCGCTGCCGGACGTCAATCCCAGCCGCGCGGGCGCTCTGGGTGGTGTCAAGAGCCTGCCGACCATCGCCGCAGTGCCGCCTGCGCTCGACTACCCATCGATCCTGAGGCCGATCCTGTCTTACGAGATCAGCGACTCGGACGAGGCCAATCTCAGGGAAGTCCTGCGCTCGGGCGCAAGCGCGGCTTCGCGCATCAAGGACCCGGCGGCCCGCGACTTTGCCCTCTGGTACAAGTACAGGAACAGCAAGCCGAGCGGGAAGGCCGAGGCGATCGAGAAGTTCCGGCTCGCCCATCCCGACTGGCCAGGGCAGGACGAGCTGCGCGAGAAGGCGGAAGCCGCCCTCTTCCTCGGCGACGCGGATACCGACGACGTCAAGGCGTTTTTCAGCGCCTCGCCGCCGCAGACCGGCGCGGGCAAGGCCGCTCTCGCCGCGGTCTATGTGAAGGAGAACAACGAAGCGGGCGCGCGCGAACTCGTCGTGTCCGCTTGGCGCGACCATCAGCTCAATGCCGAGATCGAAAAGAAGATTCTCGACCGCTACGGCAGCTGGCTTACGCCCGAGCATCACCGGGCGCGGATCGACCGGCTGCTTTATCCGGATGAGAAAGGCGCCATCGAAGCGGCGGTCCGGATTTCGAAGCTGCTCTCCGCGGATGAGCAGAAGAAGGTGACCGCGCGCATCGCCGTCATCAGGCGCGGCGGCAATGCCGGGAAGCTTCTCGACGCGCTCCCGTCCAACGCCATCGAGGCCGATGTCGGCTTGCGCTTCAACCGCATTCAATGGCTGCGGCGCACCAAGGACAAGGAGCACCGGGAAAAAGCCTGGAAGATGCTGCTCGATGCGCCGAGCGAGCCCAACGTTCTGCTCGATCTCAACAATTGGTGGGTCGAGCGGCGCGTCAGTTGCCGCGGCGCGCTCAATGACGGGCACCCGAAAGTCGCCTACGAGATCGCGGCCAAGCACGGGCTCGTATCCGGCGACAATTTCATCGAAGCGGAATTCCTCGCCGGCTGGATCGCTCTGCGTTTCCTCAACGATCCCGATTTGGCGCTGAAGCATTTCTTGTCGCTGCGCCGTGTCGCGACGAGTTCCAAGAGCATCGCGCTCGGCGAATATTGGCTTGGCCGCACTGGGCTCGAGCTCGGCGATCGCGGCGCGGCCATGGTCCATTTCTACAACGCGGCCAAGTACCCGCAATATTTCTACGGTCAGCTCGGCCGGCAGGCGCTCGACGTCAAGCCCGCGCATCTCCAGATCACCAAGACGCCCGTGCCGACCGAGGCCGATATTCGGAGCTTCCTCGCGCGCGATGGCGTGCGCGCGATGGGCATCGCCCGCGCCACGGGCTTCGACGGCGCGCTGTCGCAATTCTTCCTGGCGCTCTCGCGCAAGCTGACCAACCCGGCGGAAGTCGTGCTGCTCGCCGAGTTCGCCAAGGCTACGGGCGACCCGCAGATCGCGCTGAGGCTATCGAAGATTGCCTTTAACCGCGATCTTCCGCTCGGGGATTACGCCCTGCCGATCGGGGTGATCCCGCAGTTCAGGAGCCTGATTACCGATCGCGTCGATCTCGCGCTCGTCCATGCCCTGTCGCGGCAGGAAAGCGAGTTCAATGCCGCCGCCAAGAGCCCGGTCGGCGCCGCCGGCCTGATGCAGCTCATGCCGGCAACCGCCAGGGCCGTCGCCAAGGCCTACAAGCTGAAGTTCGATTCGGCTCAGCTGACCAATCCCACCTACAACACCCAGCTCGGCGAGGCGCATTTGCGCGACCTCATCGACAGCTATCGCGGGTCCTATTTCCTGTCGCTGGCGGCCTACAACGCCGGCGGCGGCCGCGTCGCCGAATGGATCAAGACTTTCGGCGATCCGCGCGATCCGCAGGTCGATCCCATCGACTGGATCGAACGCATCCCGTTCACCGAGACGCGGCAGTACGTGATCAAGATCATGGAGACGCTGCAGCTCTATCGCTCGCGCCTCGCCGGGCCGAGGCAGGCGCTGCAGCTCGTTCAGGACCTCAATCGCGGCAGAAAGACGCCATACGCCGGAACGATCGCCGGCGTTCAGGCGAAATCGGAGTGAGACCCGCGTCTCGCTTGTAAGGCTTGCCCCCGTGACCACTTTCCTGAACACTCAAGCCGCGGTGCGGGCAACGCCTGACCGACCGGTCGATACGCTGCCAAGGTCCATTCCCGACATGCCCGAGTTCGACGGCGAGCTGTGGCGAGACATCTATTACTCGTCGTTCGACGGCCTCACGCTCTATGTCCGTCACTATCCGGCGCCGGACGAGAAGCTGCGCCCGGTGATCTGTCTCTCCGGACTGTCGCGGAACTCGCGGGAATTCCACACGCTCGCCAGCTCTCTGGCAAGGCATCCGGAGCGGCCGCGCAACGTTTACTGCTTCGATTATCGCGGGCGCGGGCGATCGCAATACGATCGGAAGTGGCGCAATTACACGCCCTTCATCGAACTTCGCGATGTTCTCGACTTTCTTACGGTGCACGGCTTGCACAAGGTCGGCATCGTCGGCACCTCGCGGGGCGGCATCATCTCGATGTTGATGGCCGCGCTCCGGCCAACGGCGATGGGCCCTGTCGTGCTCAACGATATCGGGCCCGTCATCGAGACGCGCGGTCTCGCCCGCATCATCGGCTACGTGGGACGCATGCCGGTGCCGAAGACGTGGCCCGACGCCGTCATGCTCTTGCGCGAGTACAACGAGCGGGGGTTTCCCGAGTTCACCGACGCGCAATGGGAAGAGATTGCGCGAGACGTGTTCGACGAGCGCAAGGGCCGCCCGGCCCGGGCTTACGACCGCAGGCTCGCGCGAGCGCTCGGCAGAATCGATTTGAGCCGCCCGGTGCCGGATCTCTGGCCGCAGTTCATCGCGCTCGGGCACGTTCCGGTCTTTGCCCTGCGCGGGGCCAATTCCGACGTGCTCAGCGCCGAGACGCTCGAAGCCATGACCGGGCGGCACCCCAACCTCCGCGCCATGACGGTGCCGGACCAGGGGCATGCGCCCGTGCTCAAGGAGCCGGAAACGGTCGAGACGATCGGCGCCTTCTTCGCCGCCAACGACTGACGATTTTCCGCTGAAGGGCTTTCCCGGCGGGCGAAGGGATTACTCCGCTCCCGGCCGCGATCTGGGCGTCGAAGACAGTCCCCTGAGGCTCGGAAGCATTTTTGCGGCCATGAAGGGCGCGGCCGAAGCTTCCTTCCAGCTGATGCTCTCGGAGGTCGAGAACAGCGCCGGCAGGTCGCGCCTCAACTGGTAGGAAATCGCAACCGCCGTGCCCTTGTCCGGCGCCACGCCCTCGATCGTCACCGCAAGTCCCGCGAGCGCGATCTTGCCCGACTCAAGCTGACTCAGCGCGCGCAGCGCCGCGGCCACGGCCTCGTCCCAGTCCCGCGGCGCGCCCGAGGCAAGTTCGAGCCGGTCGTCGAGCCCGGGACGGCGGAACAATTGCCGCGACAACTCGCGCACCTCTTTGCGCGCGTTCTCGCTCGGCACGCTGCCCGACAAACTCAAGGCGTTAGCGCCGAGATCGGCGACGAAAATGAAGGGATCGGCCACGGGCGGCTTGATGTTGCCTTTGGCGACCGTCAATCCCGTCGGCAGCGGTCCGGCGAGGGCCTTCTTCACGTCGGCGTAGTCGGCGGCGCTCTGCGCCTCGCCGTCCACGCGGAGCGCGATATCGGCGAGCCGTGCCGAGCCGCGCTTCAGATGCGACAATTGCTGAAGCCCGAAACTGACCGCGCCGAGCCACCGGTCCTCGGGCAACGCACCCTTGGTCACTTTGAGCCGGTCCTCGATCGCGAGATCGGGAAAATGCGCTTTGACCATGCCGAGCACGGTGCGGCGCACTTCGTCGGAGGGGACCGAGCCGCGCAGCCGGATGCTCGATTCGATGCGCGTGGCCGACCAAACGTAAGCTCGGGGCGCGGGCTTGTCGGCGATGAGGACGGGGCTGGGCTTCGACGGCGTGAGCATGGAGGGCGGCGCGCTCAGGCCCGGTGCGGCGCCCAAATCGGTGTGCAGCGCCAGGGCCCCGACAAGGACCACGGCGGCTGCCATTTCCATAACCCTCATGCGCGGCCGAAATCGCGACATCGAATTCTCACCTCGCACGCCACAGCCATACCGGCTTCATCACTTCCGCCCGTTCAAGCCGCGAACGTTGACAGCCGGCCCGTGAACCCCATGCAGCAAATGCCTCGAAGAATCGTTTGCGGCATCGTGCATACGACGGCCTGTTTCCCAAGGGCGTGAATCGGCAAACTATAGGCCATAGGTCTCAGGCGTTCTAGGCCGCACTGTACGGTTTCACACCATGTTCATAAGGCGAGGCGCGCTTGCTTGGCCCTCGGCTCGGTGCCCCCTATTGAAAATGCGGGACTAGTCCCAGAATGCCGATGACGATGAGATAGATCGCCACGACAAAGTTAAGAAGGCGAGGCACCAAGAGGATGAGAATTCCGGCAATCAAGGCAATTAGCGGATTGAGCACGACAAGATCGAGAGTCATGGTTCTTTCCCCCTGAGACGGGCCGGAACGCCTGATTCGGCCGATTGAACAATCAAGCATAAGCCATCGGCCGGTTCTTGTCGTTGCAAGAAACGGTCCGGGAAGACGGAAATCTCCCTTGCCCAATATTGGTCTTGCGGGTCTTCCCTCGCTTTTGAAAAGGCATATATCCCGTCTTGTCTTTGCCGTTTTTCGCGGCAAGGGATAGTTGCCCTGCCTGTTATTGGGTCGGCAAGGCGGTTCGCGGGGAATGGGGGCGGACGGCAGCATGATTTTAGACCAACCGGCCTTCTGGATCGCCGTCCTACAGATCATCTGGATCGACCTCCTGCTTTCGGGCGACAACGCCGTCGTCATCGCGCTCGCTTGCCGCAAGCTTCCGCCAAAGCAACGCATCTGGGGCGTGGTTCTCGGAACGGTCGTCGCCATCGCCTTACGGGTGATCTTCGCCGGGGTCGTTACAACCTTGATGCAGGTCCCTTATCTCAAGATCGTGGGCGGGGCGCTCCTACTGTGGATCGCGGTAAAGCTGCTCAACCCGGATGAGAACGGCAAGAGCAACGAGATCGAGGCCGTGGACAAGCTGTGGCGCGCGATCAGGATCGTCGCGATCGCGGATTTGGTGATGAGCCTCGACAATGTCATCGCCATCGCCGCCGTTGCCGAGCGTTTCGAAGCGCCGCATAGCTATGCGCTGCTGATGTTCGGGTTGGCCGTGAGCATTCCCTTGATCATGGCGGGCGCGGCTCTGGTCATGGCGCTGCTCGACCGGTTCCCCATCGTGGTCTGGGCGGGCGCGGCGCTGCTGGGCTGGATCGCCGGCGAGATCATCGCCAAGGACCCGCTGTTCACGGCGGCTCTCGATCCGGCTTCGGTGCACACCGCGGCAATTGTCGGCGCGACCTTGGGCGCGCTCTTCGTTGTTGGCGTGGGCTTGTTGCGCCGGCGTTGGTTGAGGCGAAGCGCGGCCGACCAGATCTAGGCTTAGGACACCGGGCGCGGCCGTCCCGGCACGCCGAGGGGACCTTCCAAAGCAGCGCGGTCCCACCTTCCCGCCGAGGCCGCGGCATCATAAGTGCTCGTCAAAAATTCCATCAGGACTTCGTCCGGATTGCCCGCGGTACGAACGGCGTCGTAGGGCAAATTGAACTGGTTCAGGTCGCGATTCCAGAAAGCTTGCGAAGGCCGCACCGCGGCCGAGGAGAAGCCGGGCGGCGACGGCGAAGCGTAGGAGTAATAGGCGGGGTAATCGATCCCCTGCCCTCCCGGCCAAAAGCCCGCGCTGCTAACCTCGTGCGAGTAGGCGTCCTGCGTCACGGCATCGGGCAGATTGGGCACGCTTCCTCCCGACGGCATGGGCGGCGCACGCCGCCCGGAGAAGCGCGTCACCGCCAGATCGAAGCTTCCCCAAAAGAAATGCACCGGGCTGCATTTGCCAATGAACGCTGTCCGGAACTTGCTGAACACGCGCTCGGATTGCACCAGGATGCGCCAGAAACGCTGGGCGTAGTCCCGGTCATAAGCTGCGTGAACGTGGTCTTCGCTGAAGCGGATCGCGTCGGGAATCTCATTGGGGAGCTCGTTGATCCGCACGCGAATGCCGAGCTCGGCAAGCGAGCGAAGAAGGTCGGCATAGAAGTCGGCGACCGACCGCGGGGCGAGCCGAATTTCTCTTTGTCCGCCATCGGAGGTCGATGCACGCAACATGTGATCCAAAAAATCGAAATCGAGCTGGAAGCTTCGGTCGCCGTACGGGATGGACGACGTAGTCAGGCCCCTCGGGCCAACATAGAGAACGACATGCCAGGAATGATTGAGCCACGGCATCTGCCTAAGGCGGATCTTGCCTACGATCTGCGTCCACAATTGCAGCGTGGCGCAGGTGTCCTTCCAAGCCGCGTAGGGCAGCTCCGGCCATGATGAATTGTCTTTGTTCGGTGGCATTGCCGATCGCTCCGTCCCACCTCTTTTCGCGCCGGAAGACGATATCATACGGTGGCCTTCGGTTCCCCATTCCATGCCATACTCCGCTGTCGCTTGATGGAAAACGGAGGCAACATGGGCAGATTGCAGAGCTTATGTTCGATCGCGGCCATTGGTTTGGTCGGCTTCGCGCTGACCCCAGCCTCGGGCGCGCCGCGCGCCACTCAGCCGTCCGGCTCCTTGCTCGTGCCTGCGGAGTGCACGACATCGTGCGCGAAATGGAGTGGGTCTGGGCGCCCAGCGGCAGGTACAAGGTCAAGAAGTGCAAGTGGTGGGTTAAGACCTGCGCACCGGACCGTTGAGGCATCTGGGTCAGGGCGCTCGCTTCGGCGGGCGCCCTCTTGCTGTGCCGATCCATGGAAACTGCAACATCATTCGGATTTTCAGATTCTGTCTTCTGGTTTTTCGCGCTGATCGGCATTGTAGCGCGGCGCGTGTTTTGGTTCGCGCTCGTGTTCGCCGGGTGCGCTGATCTGTTTCCTCGTGACCTGGTAGCCTCCCAAACGCGCCCCTAGAGGCCCGAGAGGAAGGAACCTGAGTCCGGAACCCGCGTTCAATGGGAAAGCCCCGCCTGGGCTTTCATACGCGTGACCATGAGCCCTCCAGTCCGAAGAAAATTGATTCAACCCAATGGGAGGGCGAACACAGCAACCCAAGGAACGAGCACCATGAAAAAGTATCTATTTGCAGCAGCCCTAATCGTCGGCTTCACCTCTCCCGTTTTGGCCGTGGAGACCTTCTACATCATGTTCGACAACAGCATGAAAGGCCAAAAGGGTGCCTGTTCGGTAATGACGAGCAAGCCGGCCGATGCGAAATACAAGTCGATGGGCGAATACAAATCGCAGGCTGACGCCGAAGCTGCGATGAAGACAATGAAAGAATGCGGCTAAGCGAACGAGCCTCGGCAGACAATGGGGCGCTCGCTTCGGCGGGCGCCCTTTTTTTCCTCGCTTCGTGAGCCACCTAATGAGGAACCAAACCGCGTGGTGGTGGTTATCGACCTGGGCCTGAGGCTGTCTCCCGCAAGAGAGGCAGAGGCAGGCTGGCAAGGGGCGCTCGCCACAACGGGCGCCCCTAATGTTTGGGAACCGGATCGCTAATGTTGGGGAACCAGATTGCGCCGATGGCGTTTCATAGTCAGTAGTTCGGCGCGGTCCCCTGCGACCCCCGCGTACGCCCGCCGGACAATTGTATTCTGAAGAAGCCCTGTGTCCCTGCGCGGGGCTTCTTTTTGTGCTCACCGCCGACTGGAACATCAGGCTGACCGACCCGTTTTCCCTTTAGCCGGTCGGAGTTGCCGCTCTGTGACTGGTGGGGCCCGGTACCCCATCCTCTCCTGTGCAAGGAATTATGACGGTGCCGGGCTACCTTTGTCGGAACAGAAGGGAGTAGTAGCCAATGAAGAAGATTGCACTCGCACTCGCGCTGGTCCTGGCGAGCTCAGGCCTCGTCGTCGGACTAGCCTCCACCGACGCCAATGCCGGCGCTCGCAAAATCTGCAAGCAGGGGCTCAAGTCTCACCCGATGGCGGGAGAGCACCGTGATCTGATGAAGCAGTGCAAGGCAGAATACAAAGCTCGCAAAAAGTCCGGTCAGGCTGCTGCGACATAAGTTCGAAATGAGGGGGCTACACGCGTAGCTCTCACAAAACTTCAAGCCCGGCTCTCCGCCGGGCTTCTTTTGTCGTCGCGCCGCCGCCGCACGCGGCGTGGGTTTGGCGCATCTCGCTTCGGCGGGCGTTGGAGCCCCGGTGTTTTGCAATCGACCGGTGCTCCCTTTGAAACTATGTCCGATCAGGGGGCAACGGCGTGGGACGGGGCCCCGGTCGCCCAAAGATGCTGATGAAAAGGGCCACTACACGTCGGAAATCAAGGCGAGGCCGCGGTGCCGGTGCCATACGGCCGCCGCTTACTGCTTTCAGCTCCAGAGGGGTAAGGTCACGCATGAGCTCTCTCCTGTCTCCGCAAAATGGCGGGTACGGAAGATTGGCTCTATTTCGGGCGAACCTCGCACACTTTGTTGGTCGTTGTTTAATGGAGCGATGTCATGAACGTTGCGAGGATAGTTTTCTTAGATTTGATTTAGAGACAAAATGGACGATCGCTCCGACTGGCGCCGTTGGCGCGGGTCATAGCCAAGACAGACATTCTGGGGGTGTTGAAAATGAAGGGCGATAAGGATTGGCAGCGAGTTCCCGGCGTGCTCACCGATCGACTCGTGGTGAAGGTCAGCCCGAGGGCCGTGCGAATTGTCTTCGGCCAGGTCGGCGAAACCGAGGTCAGCTTTCATACCGCCGTTGTGATGACGCGGCGCAACGCTGTCGCGCTGGCCGAGGCCATCCAGAAGCTGTCGGCAAAAAGCAAAGGGCCGGATGTGAGAAAGGCGACGGTGTCAGGCGGGACGGTACATTAGCGCACTCGGCATGGCACCGTGGCAGCGTGGACTGCCAGTGGGTTACTGTTCTGCCCTTGTTGCTAAAGGAATAGAAGCTAACTACCTGAGACGATTGAAACGGATGGGTGGCCGAGCGG
>Ga0081455_10004481_pt1 | contig 15630 bp, 14 predicted proteins | sample TabmetS3T2R1_FD_70207 | JGI IMG/M metagenome (GOLD analysis project Ga0081455, IMG submission 70207) | Tabebuia heterophylla rhizosphere microbial communities from the University of Puerto Rico - S3T2R1 | ecosystem: Host-associated > Plants > Roots > Rhizosphere ... | reverse complement strand
AAGGTGACCCACGAACTTCGCGAAGCACAGCGCCACACGATTGCGATCGGACGGAGAGACGCAGTTGGCCGTGTGGCAAGTCTGCTTCGCACGCTTGGAGAACATACGGCTCGATCGGAACAGTCCGGAATGATCGACATTCCGATGACCCGGTCCGATGTCGCCGGGTATCTGGGGCTGTCGCTCGAGGCCGTGAGTCGGGCCTGCCGGCGATTGGAACAAAGCGGCATCGTGACCTTTGTCGACAGGCACCGGGCACAAGTGCGCGACAGGCGTGAACTCGACCGGCTCGCGTCGGCGTACTAATCAGTCGTTCCCTTGAGCGGTCGGCTGTCCGCTCGACGACTCCTCCCTGGTCGTACCGACCGCGCCACTCTTTCAGGAACTTTTGCCGACGACCGGCCTCTATAGAAGATGTCGACATGCGGCGTTGGACGACGCGCGTTCTCGTCGGGCTGTGTAGCCTGATCGTCATTGCTGCGCTCACCGGTGCCGCGTATCAATCGGTTGCGACTCGAAGAGACCTGGCCCTGACACCGCCTCCCGGACAGCTCGTCGACATCGGAGGGTACAGGCTGCATCTGTGGTGCACAGGGGATGGCGCGCCTGCCGTCATCCTCGACACAGGCCTCGGCGGCTCGAGCGCTGGTTGGTACTCTGTCCAACCAGACGTCGCTCGATTCACGCGTGTGTGCTCCTATGACCGGGCAGGTATGGGTTACAGCGATCCGGGCCCATCGCCGCGGACGGCACGCCGCATCGCGAGCGAGCTGGCCGAACTCCTCGGCCGCGGTGGGATTGGCGGACCGGTGGTGCTAGTAGGGGCCTCCAGCGGCGGGTTCAACGTTCGCGTCTTCGCTTCCGATTATCCGAACCGCGTCGCAGGTCTCGTGCTTGTGGATGCCTCGCACGAGGATCAGCCACATGACGTTCCTGCGCTCGCGCGATTTGTTCCTCTGCTATCCACAGTGGGCGCCCTTCGATTGCTCGGCATCTCGTTCGGCCTGAGAGTCGAATCGCTGCCGCCATCGACACGGCAATTCGCGCGCGCGACGAGTTTCCGTGCAGCCGGACACCAGGCGGCCGCAGACGAAATCACCCATATTCGAGAGAGCGCGTCGGAAGTCAGAACCTCACGGCGCAAGCTTTCCATCCCTGTGATCGTCATTACTGGTGCCCGAGGAGCCGACGCGGCATGGCGGGACTTGCAACGAGATCAAGTCACGCTATCGGAACGCGGATGCCAGATCATCGCTCAAGAGTCCGGTCACGTCGTCGCCATCGACGAGCCACAGGTCGTCGTGGAGGCGATCCGGAACATCGTGGAGACGGCGAGGGGCCGCACGGATGTTCCGCTATGCGGCAGGTCGGCCGCGGGACGTTGAGGGCGATGCACCAGACAGCACAAGTCGTACGGGATTGCTCAGATCGTCAGCCCACAAGTCGCCGGCGACGAGCTGCGTCTGCAGCACCGGCTTCAATTCCTGTGCCGATCGATGCGACTCGCGCAGCTCCGTCAACTCGTTCCGGGCTGGACCGAGCTCTCGTCGCTGCAACGACAGCCTACCGCGCGCGCCGGAACGAGCGGGCCGCCGATAGCCAGGTCGTTGGTGACGAATCCGATGACCCGCCGCGCGCCAGCGACTAACTCCGTCTTCGTCATGCCCGGGTGGGCGCGTGCGGCAGGCGACGGGAGCCAGAGATCAATAGACACCTCATCCGCCCCGCAATCGAATTGTCTGTTTCCCGGGTAATGGGTCAGTTTTGAGTTGCGGACGGTAGCACCGAGTTCTAGCAAACGCCTAATACAACAAGCTGTCGTCGCTGCGGAGCAGGCGCACGAACTCCCGAAGCATCTCTAGCCCAGCCTCATCACAGTACTGCCCGACCGGCGCATTGTCGTCGTGGAGGTGCAGGCAGGTGAGACGAATGCGCTCCAGATCTGGGTCCTTGATGCTGACCGAAGTGAAGTCGTCCCAGTCCCACTTTCCACCAGAGTGTTCGAGGAACCGCTCGATGATGTCCGCCACTTCTTCACGCGTCCTGCGAATTGCCACCGCAAAATTCTAGCCGAGTAGAACGACGGTTTCCTCGACACTCCACACGTGGTCGGTGACGCTGCTTCCATCGCCGGGGTCACCCGTAGCGTCTGATGGATGCGCCGGAACTTGTAATACATGAAGTACAGCGCGATGGCGGCGGCGTGGTTCTCCACCTTCTTGCTGAATTGCGTCCGTGAGTCGGGTAAAGCTGCGCATCGACATCCGCATCGTTAGACTCTGCCGCTCCACGTAGCTGGTTGAGATCCTGTCGGGATCGGGCTCGCCCTTGAGCACGCGGCGCTTGGTGCCGGTGCAGACGGCCGGACTGTACTTGCGGTGCTCGCTGGGGTCCGAGGCGTATTGCTTCTGGATCTGCGCCCATTCCACCTGGCCGCGAAAAGCAGGGCCAATGCCAGCTTCGTAGACCCCGTTGCCGTCCGTCGTTAGCTGAACCCGATTCGCCATCCGCGAGGCGAGATCGCAGAGGAAGGCGTAGGCGTCGTCTCGGCTCTGCTCTCCGACCAGCCAGGACGGGACCAGCTTGGAATCGGCGCAGATCGCCGTATACGTCCAAACGTCGCCGTAGCCAGGCGTCCCTTTGAACTGCTCCGGGACGTTCTTCGGCTTGGCATACCGGAAGGCCCAAATCTCATCGGCCTCGACCGCCTTGCAGAGGAGATCGTGGAGCGTCCGGTCCTGGTACTCGGCACAAGCTTCGCCAAGATCGACCAGCCGTTTGGTGATCGTGTTCTTGGCAGCACCGGTCATCCGGACGGTCGCCCTGATGCTGTTGCCCTCAACCAGGGCGCCGATGATCTGGGCGCGCTTCTCGGCAGAGAGCCGGTTCATACTGACCATAATGCTTGAGGAATCGGCCGGAAAACCAAGAGGTCTGGGAAGGGTGCTAGAGGATGGTGGATTGCGCCCAATGCGCAAGCAGGGGCCTGCTGAAGGCATTTAACGACCTCCTGTGCTGGTAGGCTGAGTGTTGGCTTAAGTGCCGAATCCCCGCCGCCGGACGCTTCTCTTCCAAAAGCTTGCGTCCGGCGGCGGTTCCTTATTTAGCGTCGTTCCGCCGCGGCTCGGCTACCCAGTAAGGGGCGGCTCGACTTGTTGTCCAACCTCATGTCACTGCTGCCGTACTCCATTGAAAAGTCCGTTGGGCGGCTCCGCTCCAGACGCTCCGGCGCCGATGTAGCGGTACTGCGCGCGTCCGACACGCTCGATCTCCCGTTTCACTTTCCAGAGCCGGTTGATCGCCGCTTCCGCCGGGCGGATTGGATGGTTGGAATCCTTCGACTCCCAACCCCGCCTCTTCATCTCCTCGAATACCTCTCGCACGGTCCAGACCTCCCCGTCACCCATGATCCGCCGCACCGCCTCCATGCCTTCCGGGATTCCGGTTGGGGGCGTTGGCGAAGGCTGCGGGAACGTCGGCACTTGCCCTTGAGCGGCTGGTGCCGCGGGCTCAGCCGGCGGCGCTGAATTCCCCAGGAGGCCGCGGATGCCGTTTGCGATCTGTTCGAGGGAGTCGGCCTGCGAACGAAGATCGGCGGCCTCAGCCTCGAAGCCTTCAATAGCGGCCTCAGGGTTCTCTGGGTTGTCTTGGAGTGCTTTAAGCGCCTGTTTGAGCGTGTCGCGAGCTGGCGTTGGCATGCTCTGAGTAAATCACAGAGACTCGACGACTTCTCTGTGCGCAGTGGGATTCTCCTGAAAGGGGTGCAAAAGCCCGCTGCGAGCGGAAATTACGGCTCCTAGCGGCCGTAGCGCTCCCAGCGCGCCTTAGCGGCCTTCTGCGCGATCTCGGTGCGCTCCTCAGGGGTCAGCGTGGCCGCTCGCGCCTTACCGCCCTTTCGCCGCCTTTGCGGCCAGAAACGACGACGGCGGGGTCTTTGCCTTCGTCGGGATCGGGAGAGCTACCGGTTACCTCGTCCACAAGGGCAGCCGCGAGCCGGTTCAAGTCGGCGGGCTTTTTGGAGCGCTTCTCCATGTCCTTAGAGCGTTGCGGCGTCGGAGGCCGACAGCTCGCCCTCGCTGTATTCGGCCGGGCGCCAGGACAAGCCATCCAGCAGGGCGCCGTGCTCAAGGCCCAGCGAGTTGACCAGCTTGACGTAGGTATCGAGCCGGGCAACACGTTCGCCGCGCTCGATCTAACCGACTGCAGTGCGGTGCAGCCCGGCCCGCAGGCCGAGGTTTTCCTGCGACAGCCCGGTCCGCTGGCGGGCGGCAGCCAGGTTGCGGCCGAACCGCTCCGCGAAAGGTCACCACGCCTCCAGCCGGTGGCAGCAGAGCGCTGCGGCGTGTCGGGATCAAGGCGCTGCCATGGAGCCGGATAACTTCACAGTCAACAAGCCCTGCAACGGCCCGCTCGACCGCCTCGGCGCCCAGCTCCCGGCCGAGTTCCGGGATGGTCCGGAAGATCGGATAGTGCGCCAGCACCAAGGCCAGGATCGTGCGTTCGGTGGTCTCGGCCGAGAGACTCGGCCTAGGATTCGCCTGCACCGGAAGGTTCCGCCTTTCGGTGCCAGGCGGGGGCTGTTAGCGCAGCGCCCCCGCCGCTTAATCGGTTAGACCGCCCCGTCCAGGCGCGCCCGCAGGCGAGCCCGGAGGGGAAGGGGAGCACTGATCCTGCTCCTCATCCTTCGGATGAATCGCCAAGGTATCTGGCGAATTGCCCGGGGGTCAACGGGCATTTGAAACTGAGCACTGCCGCCAACGTCCATCGCTACACTTTCTGAAGTAAGGGGACCCGGCGACGGCAATGGCTGACCAGACGATCAACAGACCCTGCGGGGGGCGGTTCGGGAGCGTGGTCGAATCGATCGGCAACACGCCGCTGGTCGAGCTGCCGCGACTCTCGCCGAAGCCAGAGGTCCACATCTACGCCAAGCTCGAGGGGCACAACCCGACCGGTTCGGTCAAGGACCGGGTGGCGAAGTCGATGATCGAGGCGGCCGAGGCCGAAGGGGCGATCGAGCCGGGCCACACGATCCTCGAACCGACCTCGGGCAACACCGGCATCGCCCTGGCGATGATCTGCCGCCGCAAGGGCTACCCGCTGAAGGTCGTGATGCCCGACAACGTCACCGAGGAGCGGACCCAGCTGTTGCGCATGTACGGGGCGGAGATCGTCTACTCGGAGGGGCCGAAGGGCTCAAACGGGGCGGTCGAGGTGGCGCTCGAGCTCTCGCAAGAGCCCGGCTACTTCATGCCCTACCAGTACGGCAACGAGGCCAACCCGCTCGCCCACTACAACGGCACCGCGCTGGAGATCCTCGAAGAGCTCGACGAGGTCGCCGCCTTCGTCGGCGGGCTCGGCACCGGCGGCACCCTGATGGGCAACGGCCGTCGGCTCAAGGAGGTCAACCCGGAGACGCTGATCGTCGCCGCCGAGCCGATGCAGGGCGAGCTGGTCCAGGGCCTCCGCTCCCTCGACGACGGCTTCATCCCGCCGATCATCGACCTCTCGCTGCTCGACCGCAAGATCATGGTCTCCAACCGTGACGCGATCGTCTGGACCAAGCGCCTGCTCGACGAGGAGGGCATCTTTGCCGGCGTCTCGGCCGGCGCGATCGCCGCGATCGCCGCCCGCATCGCAGGCGAGCTCGACTCCGGCAACGTCGTCTTCCTGATCCCCGACGACGGCTGGAAGTACCTCTCCTCCGGCGTCTATACGAGGCCGATCGAGGAGATCGAGAACCTCGACTCCACCGTCTGGTGGTAGTCGCCCCCTCGCCGCGCGGTTGAGTCGGGGGAGATACCGCGCACCCTTTTCCGAACCGCAACTTCCGCGCGTTCGGCGTTCTCTGAGCGGCAGATGAAGCGTCGGCCGATCCTCGCCACCGTGCTATCTGTCGGATCCGCGTTGCTGCTGGCTGGGGCGCTCGCCGGGACCGCCGCCGCAGCGAGTCCGGGACTCGATCCCGCCTTCGGCAATGGCGGCATCGTCCGCCTTGATTCGCTCCTGCCGCGGGGCGTGAAGGCTCTGGGTGAAGGGGGTTCCCAGCCCGCGCCCGACGGGTCGACCTACGGGCTCGCGCGGGCGAAGCGCTGCGCCGGGCGCTGCTCCGAGTACCTCTTCCACTTCCGGCCCAGTGGCAGGCTGGACCGCTCTTTCGGCTACCGCGGATTGGTGCGACTGCCGGACCACGAGACCGGCAGCCGCTACGCGCTCGGCATCGATGCGCAGGGGCGCCCTGTGGTGACCCAGGGAAAGCACGGAGCCAAGGTCCTGCGATTCACGAAGGCGGGTCGCCCCGACCGCAGCTTCGGTCACGACGGCAAAGTCTGGCTGCCGAAGATGGAACGGAACCCGGCGACCGTGCAGCCGCTTCCCGGCGGCGGCCTCCTGCTCAGCAGCGAAGACATCGACGGGACCGGTGGCTTCGCCCTGATCCGCTTGGCGGAGCTGCACGAAAACGGCAGGCCGATGCGGACCTTCAGCGATGACGGGTTCGTCGCGGTGGGGGCGCCCGGCACCTTCCACCTGCCCCCGGCACCGACCAGGCACGGCTCGGTATTAATCGCCGCCGAAGGGTGCTGCACCGAACTCGTGTCGGTGGTTCGGGTCTCTAAGCGCGGGCGCCTCGACCGCCGCTTCAACCGTGAAGCGCGGAGGAGCCTGGCGCCGCTGGACAGGATGGAGAGCGAACACTTCCTCGCCGAACTGGACGCGTACGACCTGGTCGCGCGGTCGGACGGTGGGGCGGACCTCTTTGGCAATTTCGGCAACCACGGCTTCGAGGTGCGGATCGCGGGCGACGGCCGGCCGGTGGCCGGGTTCGGCAGGCGAGGCATCCGCCGCTCCGCGCGACCCGTCAACTTCGCGCTGCCGCTTCGAGGCGGCGGCTTCTTCGCATTCGGCGAGGGGTATTTCGGGCCGCTACGGGCCTTCGTCCTCGGGCCCGGGGGCTCGCCGGACCGGCGGTTCCCGGCGATCCCGATCTCGCCCTGGTCGGTGGCCATGGCCGCGACCGAAACCGCCTCGGACATGATCCAGGTGACCTTCGATCGACGCCGCGAAGTAGGGGAGCCAGACGTGGCCTACGCCGCCCGTTTCGTCCTTCCCCACGGGCTGGTCTCGCGATGAGGGGCAGGCTGCTCGTCGCGTCGCTCGCCGTCGCCCTGGTCTTCGCGGCGCTGGCCGTCGCGCTTGCCGCGAGCCACCGGCAGGGCCTCGACCGCTCCTACGGCAAGCACGGGATCGCGCGGCTGTTTGCTCCGCAGGAAGTCAAGGAGGACGGCGAGAAGGTCGCCCTGGCCTATATCGATGCGCGTGCCTTCGCCGCGGCGGACGACGGGTCGGCCTACGTAATCGTCAAGCTCGGCGGGTGCCGGAGCCGTTGCCGCAACGGGGACTTCGTTTACCGCTTCGACCGCCGCGGCAAGCTCGACCGGAGCTTTGGCGGTGATGGCATCGTGCCGCTGCCCAAGCTGGGGTATGCCCTTGGGGTGGCGACCGACCGCCTGGGACGGCCCGTTGTCGCCGCGGTGCTGGACGGGGACGTGGTGGTTCGGCGCCTCAGCCGCGCCGGTCGTCCCGACGGGAGCTTCGGCCGGGCAGGGAGCCTGCGGCTCGACTGCAACTGCGCCGGTTACCAGCTGCGTGTGCTGCGGGCGCCGCGGGGCCGGACCGTCGTCGACGTCAACGTTCCCCTTAGCGGGCGCGACGAATCCGTGCGCGCCTTCCGCGCCCGGATCTACCGTCTGGGCCCCGACGGGCGGCCGGACCAAAGCTTCGGCGGCTCGGGCTCGATCGTCACGAAGATCCGCCACCCAGAGCTTCCGGCTTCGGTCGTGATCGGCTCGGACGGGTCGATCCTGCTGGGCGGCTCGAAATGTTGTGGGCCTCGGGAAGTCTACGTCGAGCGGATCGCTGCCGACGGAAAGCTCGACCGAGGCTTCGAGCGCATCGCGTCGAGCTCGGTGCGACGGCTGAACACGCTCGGAGAATTCCCGACCTTGGCGGCGGCCTTGCCGCGGCGCGATGGAGGCGTCGACCTGGTCGGGACCAGCCAGGCGCGGCACGGGTTCTACCTAAGGCTACGCTCCGACGGGCGGTTGGCGAGCGGCTTCGGCCGGCGCGGCTTGGCGCGGTTGCCGTTCATCGTCAGCACCGCCACCCGCGGGCGCGACGGCGCGATCTTCGCGGCCGGGGAAGCCAGGCCGTCTTATGGATACGACGCCTTTCGGATCCTCGCCGACGGTCGGCCGGACCCGGCTTATCACGGTGGCCACGGGATCGAGATTCCGCTCGGTGGGTTGCGAATCCACGTCGCCGCGGCGGGCCGCGGGTGGGCCCTGGTGTTCGACAACGGGAACAGCTTTTGCCGGTCTGGGTGCGCCGCCGAACCGGCCCTCGCTCGGTTCCTGGAATGAGACGGGGGCGAGCGGCGCTTGTCGCCATGCTCCTGACGGCGCTGACGCTGCCGGGCGCCGCCCGCGCCGCTGGGCCGCCGCCCGGGTTCTTCGGCATGGTGCCACAGGCGCGACCGACCGCCGCCGACCTGACGCGCATGGAGGGGACGGTCGAAACGCTGCGCTTCCCGATCTACTGGTCGAAATGCGAACCGCGGCGGGGCGTATTCGACTTCTCCGGCCCCGATGCCGAAATCGCCGCCGCCGCGGCGCACGGGGTCCCGGTGATGCCGTTCGTCTATGGGACCCCGGCTTGGCTCGACGGGCAGGAAGCGCGACCGCCTCTCTCGCCGCGAGCGCTGGCTGCCTGGAAGGGCTTCCTGCGAAAGCTGGTCCACCGCTACGGGCCGCACGGCACCCTCTGGGATGGAGCCGCACGCCGCGAGCCGATCCGCCGCTGGCAGATCTGGAACGAGCCGAACTTCCGCCTCTTCTGGGCGCCCCGGGTCTCACCGCCCGACTACGGGAGGCTGCTTGCCGCCTCGGCGAGCGCGATCCGCGCGGCCGACCGCGGAGCCCAGATCGTTCTCGCTGGGATCGCCCCGGTCGGCGCCGGGATGAAGACCTGGGTCTTCATGCGGCGGCTGCTGCGCGTCCCCGGGGTGCGGTCGCACTTCGACCTGGCGGCACTGCATCCCTACTCGGTCACCGTCCCCCAGCTCGACTACCAGGTGCGGCGGGTGCGAAGTGCGATGGCGGCCGGCCGCGCACAGCGCAAGCCGCTGCTCGTCACCGAGATCGGCGTCGCTTCGCATGGCGCCTACCCCTCGGCCTTCGTCCGCGGCCCGCGCGGCCAGGCCGCGTTCCTTGAGTCCGCCTTCGCGCGCCTCTTGGCGATGCGCCATCGCTGGCGGATCGCCGGCGCCTACTGGTTCACCTGGCGCGACCAGCCGCGTCCCGATCCGCATTGCTCGTTCTGCCAGGGAGCCGGCCTGCTGAACCTCGACGGTGGTGCCAAGCCAGCCTGGTCCGCTTACCGCCACGTCGTGCGAGCGGCGCGCAGGCACTAATCTCGCCTCCGTGAAGATCTCCCAGCAGCTGGTCGACGAGATGGTTGCGCACGCGCGCGAGGACGTTCCCAACGAGTGTTGCGGGATGGTCGGCGGGCGCGACGGGACCGCCGAGAAGGTGGTGCGGGTGACGAACTCGGCCGCCAGCCCGCTGCGCTACGAGATGGACCCGCAGGGTCAGTTCGACGCGCTCAAAGAGATCGAAGCCGACGGCGGCGAGCTGCTGGCGATCTACCACTCGCACACCAAGAGCGCCGCCTATCCGTCGCAGACCGATGTGAACCAGGCGCAGAATTGGCCCGAACAGATCTACGTAATCGTCTCTCTGGCCGACGACGCCCCCGACGTCAAGGCCTTCACGCTGGCCGACCTGCAGATCGCCGATGCCGAGCTCGACGTCGCATAAGAGCGGTCACAGCCGCGGCGCCCACGGAACCGGCAAGGGCGACGGCGGCTCCCACGGCGGCGGTGGGGGCGGCGGGGGCGGGGGCGGGGGCAAGCTGGTCAAGGTCGCCTTCGCCCGCAACCAGGCCGAAGCCGAACTGCTGCAGGGGCTGCTGCTCGACTCCGGGATCCCGAGCGTGCTGAAACGCGCCGGCGGCTTCGACAACCCCGACTTCCTCGCCGCCGGGCCGCACGACGTCTGGGTCAACGTCCAGCACGAGGAGGAGGCGCGCCGGGTCCTCGCCGAGACGATGGTCGCCGACGAGGACGAGGGCGAGGAGCGGCTCGAGCTGGCGGAAGAACGGCAGCTGGCGCGGGGCGAAGGGGCCGGGCCGTCGCCCGGACGGCTGGCGCTCTGGGTCTTGGGCGCTGCGATCGCCGCGGTCGTCCTGATCTGGATCCTCTACGAAATCAGCTAGCGGGATGGCCGATGAGCTGGTCAACGTCGCGGTCGCCAACGACGCGGTCGAGGGGGCGATGATCAAGGGACTGCTCGAGGACGCGGGGATCCCCGCTTTCCTGCGGGCCAGCGCAAAGAAGGTCGACGGCATGGAGCTCGCGTTCGGGATGCTGGCGCGGGGGTCGATGGGCGGACCGCAGGACGTGATGGTCCCCGGGGCGCGCGCTGAGGAGGCCGCTGAGGTGCTCGCCGCCCTCCCGGAAGGCGGCGGCTAGCGGATCAGGCCGCCGTCGCTGGCCCGGATCATGCCGCGCAGGTGGTCACGCCAGGCGTCCTCGATGTCGCGGAAGCGGGCATCGAAGGCGTCTTCGAGCGTCACTGTCGGGCCGCCGGGGAGGAGGCCGTCGACGAGGCGCTCGCAGGCCTCGGGGCCGCGCTCGTTCTCGAGCAGGTCGAAGATCGTGCCGCCGAGGATCACCGCGTCACGGCGTGAAGGCGGGAAGGCGGGACGGGAGCTTTCGCGCAGGCGGCGGATCACCGCGGCGCGGTAGAGCCCGACCTGGCGGGCGAAGTACTGGGCGCCGCCTTCGACCAGCCAAGCCCAGCGCAGGTAGCGGTAGAAGCGGCCGGGGGTCCAGGCCGGCGGCAGGGCGCTGTTGTTGGCGGCGATCACCAGCTGCGCGTAGAGGCGCTCGGCGGTGCCGCGCAGCGCTTCCAGCGAGTCGTCGCCGGCGGCGCGGCGTTCCATGTGCTTGTCGTTGAGCACGTGGAGCTCGGTCGCCATCGCCCAGCCGGCGAGGTAGCGGCGGCCGGCCGGGGCGGCCGACCAGCGCGCCGCCGGCAGGAAGGGGTGGGCGGCGGTCAGCCAAAGCGGGTTGGTGTGGACGACGACGGTGACCTCGCCCGGCACCTCGGCGAAGCGGTCTTCGAGCCGCAGCCGCAGGATCTCCATCCGGTCGAGCGTCTGCTCGGCGAAGGCGGCATCTTCCGAGTCGTGCCGCGCGGTGAAGCTCAGCGACTCGGTCTCTACCCAGGCCACAGGCAGAGATTAGGCGTCGCCGCGGTTGGCGATGGCGAACCTGCGCTCAGACGAGCGCAGGTTCCCGCGTCTCGCATAGATCCATGATCTCGCTGCGAGCACGGTCGAACTCTTCGTCGGCCATCACCGGCGTGCCCTCGAAGGGCAGGTCGCGGTCGATCTCGACCCAGGAGCGGCAGCCGTGGTACTCGTCGCGGACCCGCACGGTGACCGGGCGGGGGATGCGGTGGACCCGCAGCAGCAGGATGTGCAGCGGGTGCCGGCGCTTCCAGGCGAGGCGCTTTTCGGCGTAGTCCGGGGTCCAGATGTAATACGGCGAGAGGCCGTCGAGGGTGCGGCGGTCTTCGATCGTGATGTGATCGGTGACCTCGGCCCAGGCACGCAGCCGGACGCGGTCGGGCTGCGGGATGCCGCCGTCCTGGATCAAGGCTTTCGGCGGCGGCTCCTCGTCGGGCCAGACACCCTCCTCGAGGGCACGGCGGAGCTCCGGGTGGTGGGATTCGCGGACGAGGTCGTTGCGCTGGTGGTCGAAGGTCGGATAGAGGAAGAAGCGCTCGTGCTCAACCTCGAAGTGCTTGTTCTCCTCGCGAATTCCGCCCTTGCGCAGGGTCAGCAGCTGCTCGCCCTCAGAGAGGGCGCGGACCGTTACAGCCCATTCCTTTAGTGCGATCGGCATTTGTCGTCAGTACCTGGTGGAGGTTGTGTGCAAGTGCAGCGAGGCCGTGCTGAACACCGGGGCCCGAAGGGCCGTCGCCTCGCCGAGGTCGCGAAGTCTAGACCAGGGCTCACAAATCTCAAAATAAATTTCGACGGAAGATTGGCTTTAGACCGCCGATTTGCTGGAAATGTGACGCTTTCACATTTCTGTGTGAGCGGCCTGTGAGTGGGACCGGGTCTCAGGCGATTCGCGGTCGGCCTGAGGTTCGGTGGGCAGACCAAAAGACGACCGCGCCGGGTCGCCGGGCCTAGGTCGGGCGGCCGTGGCCACCACCACCGGGCGTCTCGATCCGCAGCCGCTGGCCCGGGGCGAGCTCGCCGCTGGCCTTGCTCGACAGCGTCTCGCCGTCGAGCAGGTTGCGGCCGGGCTCGCCGTCGCCGCCGCCGTCGCGGCCGCGCGGGGCGTGGCGCCGTCGCTCGGTGATCAGCGAGAAGGACATCGGCGCCAGCGCCTCGAGCTCGCGGACGATCCCCTCGCCGCCGGCCCGAGCGCCGGCGCCGCCGCTGCCGCGCCGCACGGCGAGCTCGCGGACGCGCAGTGGGAACTCGGTCTCGAGCGCCTCGACCGGGGTGTTGAGCGTGTTCGACATCGCGACGTGGATCGCGCTCGGGCCGGGGGCGTCGGGGCAGGCCCCCTGGCCGCCGCCGAGCGTCTCGTAGTAGGTGAAGGCGTCGTTGGCGAGGGTGAGGTTGTTCATCGTCCCCTGGCCCTGGGCGGGGATCGGACGGGCGCCGGCAAGGGCGGCGATCACCAGGTCGGCGACCCGGCTCGAGGTCTCGACGTTGCCGGCGACGACGGCGGCGGGGTAGCGGGCGTTCAAGAGGCAGCCCTCGGGGGCGAGGACTTCGATTGGGCGGTGGGCGCCGGCCGAGGGCGGCGCCTCGGGGTCGGTCAGCACCCGGACCGCGAAGAAAGCGGCGGACTTCGTGACCGAAAGCGGGCAGTTGAGGTTGCCGTCGACCTGCTCGTCCGTGCCGCTGAAGTCGAGCTGCAGCGTCTCACCGGCGATCGTCGCCGCGACCCGCAGGGTGACGTCGCGCTGGCTGCCGCGGCCGTCGGCCTCGAGTACGTCCTCGGCGCTGTAGGTGCCGTCGGGGAGCGCTGCCAACGCCGCCCGGGTGCGCCGCTCGGAGTAGTCGAGGATCGCGGCCATCCCCTCGCGCAGGGTCGCGGCCCCGTGGCGCTCGGCGAGCTCGGCCAGCCGCTGCTCGCCGATCCGGTTGGCGGCGGCCTGGGCGCGGAGGTCGGCGAGGCGCTGGCGCGGCGCCCGCATCTCGTTGGCCAGCCGCTCGAACTCCTCGCCAGTCGCCCGCGTCGGTGGGATCACCACGCCCTCTTCGTCGAGGGTCCGCGAGTCGGCCGGCATCCCGCCGGGAGTCGGGCCGCCGATGTCGGCGTGGTGGGCGCGGCTGGCGGCGAACCCGAATAGCTCATCGGCGAGGAAGACGGGCGAGATCAGGGTGACGTCGGGCAGGTGAGTGCCACCGCGGTAGGGGTCGTTGAGGATCCAGGGCTCGCCCGGGCGTTGCGTCTCGCCGAGCACCGCGGCGACCGCGTCGGGCATCGAGCCGAGGTGGACGGGAATGTGCTCGGCCTGCATCACCAGCTCGCCGGCCGGGTCGAAGAGCGCGGTCGAGCAGTCGTGGCGCTCCTTGATGTTGGCCGAGTAGGCGGAGCGGATCAGCGCCGCCCCCATCTCGTCGCAGGCGGCGCGCAGGCCGCCGATCAGAACCTGCAGGGTGATCGGGTCGAGGCCGCCGCTCATCGGGCTGTTCCTTTTGTCCGAGGGGTGGGCATAAGGAACAGCTCAGCGGGTTGCCTTGATCGTGCCGGACTCGTCGACTTCGGCGCGCCAGCCGGGCGGTAGGACCAGGGTCGCCTCGGGGAGCTCGAAGACGACCGGGCCCTCGGCGTCGGTGCCGGCGCCGGGCTCGCCGCGCAGGACCGGCGTCTCGACCCACTCGCCGTCGAACATCACCCGGCGGCTGAGGCGCTCGATCTCGCCGGCGGCGGCGACTGGTCGCGGCTCCGGCCCGGGGATCACCAGCGCCAGCCGGATGTCGACGAGGACGACCTCGCCGTCGGGATCGCGGTGGCCGTAGCGCTCCGCGTGCAGATCCTCGAAGGCGGCGGCGAGCTCGGTCGGATCGGGTGCGGGAGAACCGGGGACCGGCAGCTCGAACGCCTGGCCGGCGTAGCGCATCTCGTAGACCAGCTCGGGCTCCGCCTCGGAGCCGAGCCCCTCGCCGGCTGCGGCGATCAGCGCCTCGACCTCCGCGGTGATGCGCTCGGCGGTCAGGTCATCGCCACCCAGCATCACCGTTCGCGCGGTGTCGCGGCGGCGGTCGGAGGCACAGAGGCCGAGCGCCGAGAGGACCCCGCTGGCCCGTGGGCAGACGATCCGCTCGATCCCCAGCTCCCCGGCGATCGCCGCCGCGTGCATCGGCCCGGCGCCGCCGAACGGGAGAAGGGCGAAGCGGCGCGGGTCGAGGCCGCGCTCGACCGTCACCACCCGCAGCGCCCGCACCATCTCCTGGTTGGCGACGCGGAGGATGCCGGCGGCGGTCTCCTCGCGGTCGAGGCCGAGCTGCTCGGCGAGCACGTCGACCGCCCGCGCCGCGGCCTCGGCGTCGAGCGCGACCCCGCCGGCCAAGCGCGAGTCGGCGGCGAGGTTGCCGAGCAGCAGGTTGGCGTCGGTGACGGTCGGCTCCTCGCCGCCGCGCCCGTAGCAAGCGGGACCCGGCTGGGCGCCCGCCGAGCGCGGGCCGACCCGCAGGGCACCGCCGGCGTCGCGCCAGGCGACCGAGCCGCCGCCGGCGCCGACCGTGTGGACGTCGACCATCGGCAGCTGGATCACCCGGCCCTCGATCCGCCGCGAGTCGGTCCGCCGCACGGCGCCCTCCTCGACCACGCAGACGTCGCAGGAGGTGCCGCCCATGTCGAAGCCGAGCGCGTCGCGCTCGCCGGCGGTGCGAGCCAGGAGGCCGGCGCCGACCGCGCCGCCGGCCGGGCCGGAGAGGACGCTCCAGGCGCCGGCGCGCGCCGCCTCCTCGGCCGGGGCGACCCCGCCTGAGGACTGCATCACCAACGGTCGCGGCAGCCCCGCGCCGGCCGCCGCCTCGCCGAGCTGGCCGAGGAAGCGGCCGAGCAGCGGGCTGAGATAGGCGTCGATCGCGGTGGTCGAGCAGCGCTCGTACTCGCGGAAGCGCGGCAGCACCTCGTGCGAGGCGGAGACGTGGAGGCGCGGCAGCCGCTCGCGCAGGTGGGCGGCGAGGCGCGCCTCGTGCTCGGGGTCGAGGTATGCGAAAAGCAGGCAGATCGCTACCGATTCCGCACCGCTTTCCTCGAGCAGCGCCGCCAGCCGCTCCGGCTCGTCGTCCGCCATCGCCTCGAGGACCCCATCGGGTCCGGTCCGCTCCGCCGCCTCGAAGCGCAGCTCGCGCGGCACCAGCGGCGGCGGCTTCGGCGCGCAGAGCCGGTAGAGCTCGGGCCGGTCCTGGCGCCCGATCTCGAGCAGGTCGGCGAAGCCGCGGGTGGCGATCAGGGCGGTGCGGGCGCCG
>Ga0081455_10004480_pt1 | contig 15632 bp, 14 predicted proteins | sample TabmetS3T2R1_FD_70207 | JGI IMG/M metagenome (GOLD analysis project Ga0081455, IMG submission 70207) | Tabebuia heterophylla rhizosphere microbial communities from the University of Puerto Rico - S3T2R1 | ecosystem: Host-associated > Plants > Roots > Rhizosphere ... | reverse complement strand
TTCCGCTCGACCCCGGCCTCCGCCATGTTTCCGCTGTTCCTGGTGCTGTTCGGCGTCGGCGACCGCACCAAGATTTCGGTCGCGGCATTCGGAGCGGCGCTGGTGATCCTGTTCAATGTCGCCTACGGGGTGATGAACGCGCGCAAGACCCGCCTGCTCGCGGCCAAGGTGATGGGCGCGTCGCGCCTGCGCATCCTCATGGACGTCATGCTGCTGGAGTCGCTGCCGCAGACCTTCGTCGGGCTGCGCAACGGGGTATCGCTAGCGCTGGTGATCGTGGTCGTCGCCGAGATGTTCATCGGTTCCACCGACGGGCTGGGCAATCGCGTGTTCGAGGCCCAGCAGCTGTTCGCCATGCCGGACATGTACGCGGCGATCTTCGCCGCCGGCGCGCTCGGCTACGGGCTCAACCTCATGTTCCTGCTGGTTGAGCGGCGCTTCGTACACTGGGCCGGCAAGTAGAAGCACGTCCATGGCCGACGTGAGTCTCACCCGCAAGTCCGCGCGCGAGCTGACGCGGCTCATCCGTGCGCGCGAGACGAGCCCGCGCGAGGTGCTCGAGGCCCATCTCGCGGTGATCGATGCGCTCAACCCGAAGCTCAACGCGATCGTCACGCTCGCAGCCGATCAGGCGCGCGAGGCTGCGCGGGCTGCCGAGGCGGCGGTTGCGAAGGGCGCCCCGCTCGGCGCGCTGCATGGCCTGCCGGTGGCGATCAAGGATGTGACGCCGACGGCGGGCATCCGCACCACGTTTGCGTCGCAGTTGTTCAGGGATCACGTGCCGGCCGAGGACGCGGAGGTCGTGCGCCGGCTCAAGGCGGCGGGTGCCATTGTGCTCGCCAAGACCAACACGCCGGAATTCGCGTGCGGCGCCAACACCAACAACGCGCTGTTCGGGCCGACCCGCAATCCCTGGAACGATGCGCTGAGCCCGGCGGGCTCCTCGGGCGGCTCGGCGGTCGCGGTCGCGACCGGCATGGTGCCGATCGCGCAGGGCACCGATTTCGGCTGCTCCATCCGCATCCCCGCGGCATTCTGCGGCATCGTGGGGATTCGTCCGACGCCGGGGCTCACGCCCAATCACCCCATGCCGCTCGCCTGGGACCCGGGCCAGGTGCACGGGGCGTTGGGCCGGGATGCCGAGGACGTCGCCTTGATGCTCGACAGCATCGTCGGCCTGAGCCGCGTCTCGCCGATATCGGTTGCGCCGCCGTGGGCGAGCGCGCTCGCCGAGGTCGAGCGCGGCGCGGACGCCAAGGGCCTGCGCGCCGCCTATGTCTCCGACATCGCGGGAATTGGCGTCGACGCGGAGATCGACTCGATCTGCCGGCGCGCGGCCGGGCGGCTTCTCGAGGCCGGGGCGGAGGTGGAGGAGACCGTCTTCGACGTCTCGGACGGCCGCGACCCCTACCAGACCTGGCGCGGCCTGTGGATGGTCGGCCAGCAGGTCGAGAACCTCACGGCACTCGAGCGGTTCGGACAGAACCTCAGGGGCAACGTGGAGGCCGGACTGAAGCTCACGGCGATCGATATCGCTGGCGCCGAACGCAAGCGGCTGGAAGTGTTTCATCGCTTCCGCGCGCTGTTCGAGCGCTTCGATATCCTGCTCACGCCGGCGGCGCCGGTGAAGCCCTTCCCCCTGGAGCTGAACTTTCCGGGCGAGATCAACGGCCGGACGTTCGAGAACTATGTCGACTGGATCGCGCCCGCGTTCCTGGTCACGCTGGTCAGCCTGCCTGCCGGCAGCGTTCCCGCGGGCCTGACGCGCGACGGCCTGCCCGTCGGCATGCAGATCGTCGCTCCCCGTTTCGAGGAGCCGCTGATCCTGCGCGTCGCCAAGCTCGTTCATCGCGCGAGCGGGGTCGGCTGGCCGCCCATCCGATAAAATCAGTGCAGGACGCGAAAGCCTAGATCGCGATCCTCGGCGCGGCCTTCCAGTAGATAGGTCAGCTCCTCGATCCGCCGGATCTTGCCGTTCTCCAGCGTATAGAACGCCATCACCTTCACGCGGACGCGGTCGCCGTTCTTCTTGCGTGCCTCGACGACGTGGATATCGGCGATGGTCGTGCCGTCGGCGGCGATCTCTTTGAAGGTCACGGTGGCGCTGTCGAGCGTGCTCTTGAGCACGCGCACGTGGTTCAGAAATTCACCGCGATCGAGCCGCCGGCCGTCGACGTCCTGGACATAGTCGGGCGAGAAGAACGCGCCGACGTCCTCGGCGCTGGCGGCGGGATCGAACAGCCGGTCGAACACGCTCTGGAGAAAGCGGCGGGCCTCTTCCGTCGTCATCGGCATCGCTCCCTCGCCTGGAGACTTGCGATCTCGACGGATGATCGCCGCGCGCGCCGAGCCGCCCGGCGTAGCTGCTCGCGGCCTTCAAGCGACGGTGCGGCAGGCGAGGCTGATGCACTCGACGTGCCGGTGGTCGGTGCCGCAGCAGCCGCCGAGAACGTTGATCTGCGGATGCCGCCGCACCAGCTCGCGATACTGGCCGCCGAGCTCGACGGGATCGCCGGCATCGAGGTCGGGGGCATCGTTGAGCTCCTGATGGCTGCGCCGCGAGGCGTTGGCGCGGATGCCTCGGATGCGCTTGGTCCAATCCGCGTCCGCTGCGAGCGTATCATCGAAATGCGTCGGGTGGGCGCAATTGATCATGTAATAGGCCGGCCCGCTTGCGGTCGCGGCATCCACCGCGCCGATCGCGTCGGCGAGCGTCTGGCCCGTCGGCAGGCGGCCGTCGGTCTCCAGCGTGAAGGAGATGGCGACCGGCATTTCAGCCTTGGCGGCGGCGCGCGCGACGCCGATCGCCTCGTCGGCGTTGGTCATGGTGATCGCGGTCACCATGTCCGCGCCGGCCTCGGCAAAGGTGCCGATCTGGTGGGCATGGTAGCGCTCCGCCTCCGCGGCGCTCATCACCTGTCCTGGATCGTAGCCGTCGCCGCGCGGGCCGACGCAGCCGCTGACGACGATCGGCGTGCGCGCGGTCTCGTGCCGCGTCCGCAGGTCGTGCATGAGGCCGGTCGCGTCGCGATTGGCCGCCGCAATGTCCTCGTGCGTGTATGCGAGCTTGCCGCCCCAATCCGTGCTCGCGCGCCAGGTTGGGCTCTCGAGGATGAATCCCACGCCGTCGGCCTTGGCGATCGCGATGTAGCATTCGTAATACCGCGCCAGCGCGTCGCGGCCGTCACGCCCGCGCAAGAGATGGAACGCCGCGAAATAGGGCAGCTCCAGCCCCTCGTGGAAGATCAGGGTCGTCTCGATGCCGCCGTCGGTCAGGAACAGACCGCCGGACAGCTGCGGCAGTCGATTGCGGTACTTGCTCGTCGTTGGCATCGCTGGTGCTCCCGGCCATGTCGATCTTGCTGCCCGCTTGTCCGCTGAAAGGCGGGAGCGGTCGAGGCCGCGTTTTGCCACGCCGGCAGCGGCGGTGGTCAATGTGCTGCCCGTAACGGCCGCAGCAACAAAGCGGCGGCGACGGCCGTCAGGCCGACTGACCGCGACGGCGTGCGCAGATGGAGATCGGCCGATAGATCGCCTCCTGTATGCGCTCCGCCCGAGCATGAGCGAGCGGGCGAGACGAGGCCGGATCAGGCAGCCGCCGAAGCCCGATGCACGGGGTATGGCGATCGAGTCCCGCGACGGGAAGCCACATCATGTCGGGTTCGTGGTCCGCGATCGAGCCGCGTGCGGCGTTCGCTTCGTCCTCGCTCATTCCGTCGAACGTCACCGCCTGCAGCGATCCTTCGAGCGGCACCGCGAAGCTGCTCTCCGACGCCGGGCGGCCGTCGAACAGATCGCGGCTCCAGTCGACGATATACGGCGCCCATTCAAAGAAGCCCCAGTCGGAAGCGTATTCGGAAGTGGTGAAGGCCGCGGGCGACTGCAGCGTCCAGAGCGCGAGATATTGGCGACCGGCGCCCCGCGCGATCCGGAAACGCTGGCACGTCCGGAAGTAAGGCTTCGCCAGCATCTGCTCGATCTTCGGGCCGCTGTACCAGGCATTCCACGCCTGTTCCTTCGCCGGTTCAGTGAAGTTGCACCGAACGATGTAGACGAAGGTCATGGCATCCCAGCCGATCCATCGCGCCGGTGATCGCGAAGCTAAGCATTGCGGCAAGGACGAATGCCCTCGTTCCCACCCAGCCCTCAGCGATCCGGCGATACAGCATATGGGCAGGCCAGCCGCTTGCAAGCGGCGTTCCGCTGCGACGTCGTCGTGAGGGATGCTACGCGCTCTCCGGTCGCTTCCTGCGCTTCTTCTTGACCGGGAGCTTGTGGATGGTCGCGCTCTCTCCCAGGCTTTGACGCAGGGCGGATTTTAGATCGGTCGGCCGGCCATGTTTGCGCAGCAGGTCGCGGAACGCCTCGTCGGCAAGTTCCTGAAAGCTCTGCATGCGATCGCGCGCCAGCAGGTCCAGCGCCTGCCAGGTCTCGTCGTCGAGCTGCACGCGCTTGCCAGGCATCAGCGCGCGACCGTGCGTTCGTGGTGATTGTGCAGGAACGTCGCCAGCTGCTCGCGCAGGCTTTCGTCACGTTCGGTCTTATGGCCGAGCCGCACGGCGCGCTCGAACAGTTGCTGCTGCCATTCCTGCGGAAGCTCGCTCCACAGATCGAGCGCGGCTTCGCCCAGGACCTGCGCGAACCGCTCCGGACTCTCGTTCTCGGCCATGGAGCCCTCCGTGGATGCACACCAAATCGGAAACGTCGAGTCGGGTTGGCAGTTCCAGCCTAACGCTTCCCTGCTCGACGCGCGACCGCCCGGCAGGCGACCGGCGGAAGATTGATCGCGGTTTCGACGCAATTCGTCCATAGATTGGGCGGCGACCGAGCATCGATAGTTCGGCCGGGGGCGTTGGAGCAGCAGAGTTTTCGCCATTGCGCGCACCCCGATCGTCTTTCCGGCCATGGCTCGGAAACCTTCACACGATCAAAGACCTTAAAATCAGAGCACGGCCTCGACAGGCCGTGCGCGAAAGGAGGCGTCCATGAAAGCGTTTTGGCTCGTTGCGGCAGCGGGTCTGGTGTTTGTGAGCCTGCTGCCGAATGAGGCGTTTGCTCAGGGTCCCCGCATGGTCGGCGGTGGGATCGGCGGCGGCGGCGGCTTTCGCGGTGCCGCAATCGGCCCCCGCATCGGCGGCGGTGGGATCGGCGGCTTCCGCGGCGCTGCAATCGGCCCCCGCATCGGCGGCGGTGGGATCGGTGGCTTTCGCGGCGCCGCAGTCGGCCCCCGTTTCGTCGGTGGTGGCTTTCGCAGCGCCGCGATCGGTCCGCGCTTCAGCGGCGCGCGGGTCGCCGGCCCCGGCTGGGGATGGCGGGGGCGGCGGGGCTTCGGCTGGTGGGGCTTCCCGGTCGGGCTGGGCATCGGCCTGGGAGCGTTCAGCTACGGCTATCCGTATGCCTACGACTATGGCTACGGCTATCCCTATGGCTATGGTTACGGCGACTCCTGCCTCGCCTGGACCGGCTTCAACTGGGTCAACTACTGCTACTGAGGCCTGAGCGCTCGGTCCGGGAACCGGCGAGGCGAGGCAGCGGCGCGCGGGAGATGCTCGCGGACAGGACGGCTTCGCCGCTCAATCGCAGGAGTTATACATTGCCGCGAGCTCGCGGCCGCTGAGATACATCATGCGTGGCGACAGGCCGCCGCGCCGGGCGATCCAGCTGCGCACGTGCTCGGGATAGATGTCCATCAGGAGCTTGGTCGCCTCGCGGCTGGGGATCGGATGGCCGTCCTCACCGGGATGCCAGGCGGCATGGAAACCGAGCCGCGCCCGCGGCGTGACGCAGATACGGTCGCGTGGGATCACGCCCAGCACCATCGTGCAGGCCGAGAGGCACGGGCCGTCGATGACGACCCGTTCGCCCGAGCCGCGCAGTGCCACCAGGTTTTCGAGATAAGGACCGATCTGGCCGCCGGGGTCGGACTTGATTCTTACCACCGCCTGCGCACTCGACGACGCCATCAGCGCCGCGGCCACGGCGCCGGCCAGAATCGCCATTTTCATGCTTTCCCCTCCGTATCCCGGCGCGTCCCGTGCACAGGACAGCGCTCGCCCTACATGAATTTCTGAAAATCAAATGTGGGAGAAATGTGAAAGTCGGAGCTGCCGCGAACGGAAAATGAGAGGGGTTTCACACTTCGTTCACGGAGATCGCCGGAACGGCGACCCCGTCGGGGATTATGATTTACAAAAGATTGCGCGGGAACCGTTGGGCTTTCCGGGGAACGGTATTGGGGCGATCCTCTTCACGCTTGCCTCATCGCTCGCGCGGGGACGTCATTCCGGTCCGGCGTACTTGCCCGCCGTAGCCGGAAACATCGACTTGACGATCTTGAACTTCGAGATGTCGACGGTCGCGTCCATATGTAAAAAGATCGCCGCGTCGCGCAGCACCTTCTCGACGCCGAAATCGAGCATCACGCCGTTGCCGCCGTGCAGCTCGACACAATGCTGCGCCACCTTGAGGACCTCTTCGGACGCGAACAGCTTCACCATGTTGCACAGCGTGTCGGCATTGGGCGCACTCTCGTCGACCGCGCGGGCGGCGCGTTCGAGCAAGGCACGCACCGCCTCGAGCCGCGTCGCCATGTCGGCGATGCGCAGCGCCACCGCCTGATGCTTGATCAGGATGCGGCCGCCCTGCACGTAGTTCTGCACATAGTCGGAGGCGAGCTCGAAGGCGCGCATGCCGACGCCGAGATTTTTCGACGCCTGGATGATCTTGCCGGGGCGGAAATAGACTCCCGCCTGGCCGAGCGCGTCGTTCTCGACCAAGAGATGGTCGTCGGGCACGAACATGTCCTCGAACACGATCTCGCCGTTGTTCATGAAGCGGCAGCCGAGCGTCTCGTTGCAGCGCGCGACCGTGAGCCCGGCCGTGTCGCGGGGAACCAGGAAGCTCGACGTGCCCTGAAGCATGCCGGACTTCGGGTTGGTATTGGCATAGACGACGTAGAGGCCGGCGTCGTAGCCATTGGAGATGAACTGCTTGCGCCCGTTGATCACCCAGCCGCCGTTTTTCTTCACGGCGCGGGTCTGCATCGCCGCCTCGGGCACGTTGTAGGGGAGCCACCGGTCGGAGGCGCCGCGCGGCTCGGTCAGGCAATGCGCGAGCAGGAACTGCGGATCGCCGACCAGGCGCTTGAACCATTTCTCCTGCAGATGACGCGGCGCGAGGTTGCGCAGCAGCACGGCGACCTTCCAGTTCTGCACCAGCTTGTCGGCGAGGCCGGAATCCCCGCGCGCGATCTCCTCCGAGATGATGGCGAAGGTCTGCACCTCGGCCGCCGCGTCGAGCTCCACCCCGCCGAACTCGTCGGGGACACCGAGCGTGCGGATGCCGATCTCGTCGGCGCCGGCGAGAATTTCCCGCGGCAGCCGCTCCTCGGGAACCATGGTCCATTCACGCTGCCAGTCCTTGCGAATGAACGGGATGACGACGTCGTCGACGAACGCGCGGCAGCTGTCGCGCATGAGAACCTGTTCTTCGGAAAGCATGCGAGGGCCCTTTGCCGTGGGGTGCATGGGAAAACGCCGCAGCTTATCGCGGAATCGCAGAGCAGGGACGTGCCGCGCCAGCGCGGGGCGCTGAGGGCTCCCGCTCATTCGACCTTGATGTTGGTCAAGCGGACGATCTCCGCCCACTTGCGCGCCTCGGCGGCGAGGAAGGCGCCGAAGCCCTCGGGCGAGGCGATGTTCGGCTCGACGTTGAACTTGGCGAGGCTCTGCCTCGCCTCGGTCGACTTCAAGCCGTCGTTGATGACGCCGTTGAGCCTGCCGATTAGTTCCGGCGGCGTGCCGGCGGGTGCCAGGACCCCGGTCCAGAACGATAGCAGATAGTCGGGATAGCCGCTCTCGATCATGGTCGGGACGTCCGGCAGGTCGGGGCTGCGGCCTTTGCCGGTGACGGCGAGCGCTCGCACCTTGCCGCCGCGAATATGCGGAAGCAGGGACCCGATGCCGTCGATCATCATCTGAATCTCGCCGCCCGAAAGGTCGATCATGGCCTGGCTCATGCTGCGATAAGGGACGAAGACGATCTCCGTCCCGGTCGTGAGCGTGAACAATCCCCAGGCGATGTGGGGCGGCGAGGCGACGCCGGCGCCGTTGTGCAGCTTGCCCGGATTGGCCTTGGCGTAGGCGACGAGCTCCGCGACGGTCTTGGCCGGCAGGCCGGCAGTGACGGTGACCACCATCGCGCCGAGCGACACCGAAGCGATCGGCGCAAAGCTCTTCACCGGGTCGTAATCGAGATTCTTGAACAGTGCCGGGCCGATCGAGAGCGAGGTCGTGCTGGCGAACAGGAGCGTATAGCCGTCGGGCTCGGCGTGGGCGACCACACGCGTGCCGATGGTGGCGCCGGCGCCCGGACGGTTGTCTACCACCACCGTCTGGCCCAGACGCGACGACATGTCGTTGCCCACGAGGCGGGCCAGCGTGTCGGGCGGTCCGCCGGCCGGGAACGGCACGATCAACCTGATCGGACGGCTCGGATAGGACTGCGCCCAGGCATCCGCGAGAGCGAGGCCGGTTGAGACGGCCGCGACGGCGAGTGCGAGAATGTGCCTGGTGATCATCGGCCACCTCCGTGGCGCCGCTCATTCGACCTTGATGTTGGCCGTCTTCACCACGTTCGCCCATTTCTCCGTCTCGGCGGCGAGAAACGCCGCGAACGACTGCGCCGAATCCGGCCGCACCTCGGCGCCGAGCTTGGCGAAAGCGGTCGCCACCTCCGGCGCTGAGAGGCTCGCGTTGATCGCCGTGTTGAGCTGCCCGACGATGGCGGCCGGAGTGCCCGCCGGGGCGACTACGCCGATATAGGTCAGCACCACGTAATCGGGGACGCCGCTTTCCATCATGGTCGGCAGCTCGGGAAGGAGCGCGCTGCGCGTTTCGCTCGAGATCGCGAGCGCCCGCAGCGCGCCGTCACGCAAGAGCGGCAGGATGCCCGCGACGTCGCCGAAGAACATGTGCACCTGGCCGCCCAGCACGCCGGTCAGCGCCTCGGCCGCGCCCTTGTAGGGGACGTGGACGATATCGATGCCGGTTCGCAGCTTGAACAGTTCGGCGGCGAGATGGGTGGCGTTGCCGTGACCGGCCGACCCGAAATTGAGCTTGCCGGGATTGGCCTTGGCATGGCCGACGAGCTCCGCGATCGAGCGCGCGGGGAATGCGGGATGGACGACCAGCACCTCGTAGTTCTGCGAGATCTTTGCGACCGGCGCGAAGGCCTTGCCGGGATCGTAGTCGCGATTCTTGGTGACGGCGGGCACCACGACCAGCGTGCTGATGTTGCCGCACAGCAGCGTGTAGCCGTCGGGATCGGCGGCCGCCACCGCCTTGGCGCCGAGGCTGCCGGCCGCGCCTGCGCGGTTCTCGACCACGATGGTCTGACCGAGCGTACGCGGCAGGTGCTGGGCGAGGATGCGTGCGCTGACGTCGACCGGACCGCCGGGCGGGAAGGGGACCACCAGCTTGACCGGCCGCGCCGGATAGGATTGTGCCGCCGCCGGCGCGACGGCGATGACGCCGCAGACGACGGCGAGAATTGCGCAGCGCAAGGCGAGCGTGGCCCACATGGCCGGCGTCCCGATGCTCAGTCGACCTTGATGCCGGTCTCGCTCGCGATCGTCGCCCAGCGTGGGGTCTCGGCGGCGATGAACGCGGCGAAATCCTGCGGCGAGCCGATCTTCGCCTCGGCGCTCAGGCGCTCGAGCCCGGTCTGCGCCTCCTTCGACTTGAGGATGTCGTTGACCGCAGCGTTGAGCTTGGCGACGATCGGTGCCGGCGTTCCCGCCGGTGCGAGCAGCCCCGACCAGAACGAGGCGATGAGCTTGGGATATCCGCTCTCGGCCGTGGTCGGCACCTCGGGCAGCAGCGGCGAGCGCGCGGCGACCGCTACCGCCAGCGCGCGTAACCGTCCGCCCTGGACGTGCGGCAGCAGGATGGCGGTGGTCTCGAAGATCATCTGCACCTGTCCCGCCAGGAGATCGCTGACGGATTGTCCGGCGCCGCGATAGGGCACGTGGATGATGTTGATGCCGGCGGCGAGCTTGAGCATCTCGCCGAGCATGTGCGGCTGCGTTCCATAGCCGGAGGATCCAAAAGTGACCTTGCCGGGATTGCGCTTGGCGTAGTCGACGAGCTCGGCAAGCGACGTCGCCGGCAGCGAGGGATGAACCACCACCATTTGCGGGGCGTAGATCACCATCGCAATCGGCGCGAAGCTCTTGATCGGGTCGTAGTCGAGGTTCTTGTAGACCGCGGCCGCGGTGACGAGCGGGCCGGGCGAGCTGAAGAGAAGCGTGTAGCCGTCTGCCTCCGCGCTCGCGACCGATTTCGCCCCGACCGTGCCGCCCGCGCCGCCGGGACGATTTTCGATGACGAAGGGTTGGCCGAGCGTGCCGGTCAGCCGGTCGGCGACCAGGCGGATGATGAACTCGGTCGGGCCGCCGGGCGCGAACGGCACGACGATCTTCACCGGCCGCGTGGGATAGGTTTGGGTCGCGGCGGGCGCGGCGGGGAATGTGCCGAGGCTCGCCGCCACGCTCGCGGCCAAAACGATCCGACGAGTCAAAGAGAATTGCCTGCCGCTCACGGCGCACCGTCCTCGCGATGTTTCCTCAACCGATTTCGCGGCGGCTCTGCGGCCGCCTGTTCTGAGCTTATCTCAGGTCCCGCCCTGACAGTAGGCTGCTGTTCAACCCCACAGCTCCGGCGTCGGGGGATGCACGCGGCTACCCTCGTAGCGCAGCCCGTGCGGCCGGTCGCGGGCGAGGAGGAGGGCGCCGTCGAGGTCGACCACACGCGCGCGCTGCGCCAGCAGCATGGCGGGTGCCATCGCCAGCGAGGTCGCAACCATGCAGCCGATCATCAGGGAAAATCCCAGCCGCTCGGCCTCCCTCGCCATGGCGAGCGCCTCGGTCAGGCCGCCGGTCTTGTCGAGCTTGATGTTGACCGCGTCGTATTTGCCGGCGAGCGCGGCGAGTGAGGCGATGCCGTGCACGCTCTCGTCGGCGCAGACCGGGATCGGATGGGCAATGCGGGCGAGCGCATCGTCGCGGCCGGCCGGCAGCGGCTGCTCCACCAGCGTCACGCCCGCCTGCGCGCAGGCGGCGAGGTTCTGCGCGAGATCGACCGCGCTCCAGCCTTCGTTGGCGTCGACGATGAGCTCGGCGCGCGGCGCCGCGCGCCGCACCGCGGCGATGCGCCCGGGATCGTCGGCGCCGCCGAGCTTGACCTTGAGCAGGGGGCGGTCGGCGGCCTTGGCGGCGGCTTGCGCCATCGCCTGCGCCGTTCCGAGCGAGATCGTATAGGCGGTGGTCAGCGGCCCGGGCGCCGCCAGGCCGAGCAGCGCGTGCACCGGCCGCCCGGCGCGCTTGGCTTCCAGATCCCAGAACGCGCAGTCGAGCGCGTTGCGCGCGGCGCCCGGCGGCATCGCAGCCTGCAGGCGCTCGCGGTCGAGACCGGCCGCGATCAGCTCCGCCATCGCCGTGATCGCCGCAGCCACGCCGTCGACCGTCTCCCCGTAGCGCGCATAGGGCACGCATTCGCCGCGGCCGCGATGTCCGTCGCCATCGACGAGCTCGGCGATCACCACGACCGCCTGGGTCTTGGCGCCGCGGCTGATGCTGAAGGCGCCGGCGATCGGCCAGCGCTCGACCCGAACCGAAAGCGAGAGAGAGCGTTGGCTCACGGGGCAGTCACGGGTCCAGATGGTTCTCGCCGCATTGCGCGGGCTCCGGCGCCTGCGCTACAAGCTCGCCATCGTCGACAGGAGCCGCAACGATGTCGCGCCTTGGCCCACGCACGAAGCGTCGCGCGAGTTTCGGCATTGCGCGTCGCATCAGTGGTGCAGTCTGCCTCGCGGCGCTGTTCTGCGCAACGACCGCCGCTGCGCAGGCACCCGGCGCCGACAATTCCGCGATCTACACTTACAAGGGCGCGGATCGCCTCGAGCGGCTGAGCGCGAAGGCGCGCGAGGAGGGCACGCTCACGCTCTACACCTCGATGGCGACGACGGAGTCGGGGCCGCTCGGCCAGGCGTTCGAGAAGAAATACGGCGTCAAGGTGCAGATCTGGCGGGCGCTGAGCGAGAACGTGCTGCAGCGCGCGCTCACCGAGGCGCGCGGCGGGCGGCGCAGCCTCGACGTGGTCGAGACCAACGCGCCCGAGGTCGAGGCGCTCGCGCGCGAGGACGTGGTGGCGGCCTTCGACAGCCCCTACCTCGCCGATCTGCCGCCGTGGGCGATCCCGCCGCATCGGCGCTGGTTCAGCGACCGGGCCAATCTGTGGGTGACCGGCTACAACACCGCCAAGGTCAAGCGCGAGGAGCTGCCGGCAGACGTCGCGGGCTTCGCCGATCCGAAATGGAAGGGACGACTTTCGCTCGAGGCCACCGACAGCGATTGGATGTACGGCGTGATCACCTTCATGGGTGAGGAGCGGGGGCTCGATCTCTTCCGCCGGCTCGCGGCCCTGAAGCCCGAGATGCGCAAGGGCCACATCCTGGTGGCGCAGCTCGTGGCCGCCGGCGAATTGCCGGTATGCCTGACGATCTACAGCGGCAACGCCGACTCGATCAAAGCCAAGGGCGGGCCGATCGACTGGGCCGCGGTCGAGCCGCTGGTCGGGCGCCCGCAGGCGATCGCGCTCGCGAAGAACGCGCCGCATCCGCACGCGGCGCTCCTGTTCGCTGACTTCGTGCTCTCGCCCGAGGGCCAGAAGCTTCTCGCCGACATGGGCCGCGTGCCCTTGAGCCGCACGCAGAAGACGCTGCTCGATCAATACAAATACGTCATGATCGACCCCATCAAGTGGGCCGACGTGGCGCCGCGCTGGGAGAAGATCTGGACCGATCTGTTCCTGAAGTAGAGCGGCGGACACGATCTGCCGAAAATGCGACGGGCGCGCCGATGGCGCGCCCGTCGGCTTGCCGTCCGTGACGAAGCTCAGTCGAAGCGGCCGGCGGCGTGGGCGAGCATGGTGTAGACCTTGCCGGTCTCCGAGGTCAGATAGCTGCGCGCCAGCGCCTGGCCGCGGTCGTCGCGCGAGACCTCCTCGAGCAGCCGTTCGAACTCGCCGATATAGCGGTCGACCGTGCGCGTGAACTCGCGGTCGCTGCGATATTTGCGGCGGACCTCCTCGAACGCCTTCTGGCCCTGCATGGTGTAGAGCTTGCGCGTCGCCACGTTGCGCTCGCCGCGCTTGTAGCGGTCCCACATCTCGGCCGCCGCGTCGTGGTCGATCATGCGCGCGATGTCGACCGCGAGCGTATCGAGCGAGTCGATCGAGCTGCGCTCGGCGCGCGCGCCCTCCTGCGGAGGCGCTTCGCGCGGCGTAGGCGCCTCGCGCGCCACCGCGGCCTCGGCCTCCTGCGAGGCGCGCGTGAGCAGGTCGGAGAGCCAGCCGGTGCGCCCGCTGGCCGCGGCCGCCGGCTGCGCCGGGCTCAGCGCCGGAGCATCGGCGCGGCGCGCCGGCATGGGCGGAGTGGCGACGCCGGTGATGTCCGCGCGCGCCCGCGCGGGCTCGGCCCGCGTGCCGCCGTTGGTGGGCGGCGGTGCTTCCTCGCGCACCGGCGCGGCGCGTCGCGGCGCCTCGGCCGGCTCCATCCGCCGCGCGGCCGCAGCCGCCTCGACCGGCTCCATGCGCCGCGCCGCCGGCTCGACCGCGTCGAGTCCGCGGCCGTGGCGGGCGACGATGCGGTTGAGCTCGGCCAGGGCCTCGATCTGATCGAGGATGACGCGCCGCATCTGCGCGGCGCTCTCCGCCGTCTCCTGCGGCAATTCGAGAATGCCCTTGCGCAGCTCGCCGCGCGTCGCCTCGAGCTCGCGCTGCATCTCCGCGGTCATCTCCTTCAAGCCGTCGAGCACGTCGGTGAAGCGCTGCGCCGACTGCGAGAGCATCGCGTGCGCTTCTTCCGACGCCTGGTCGTAGATGCTGCGCATGGCCTCGCCCAGCCGCTGGCGCTCGTCCTCGGCGCCGGCGCGGATCGCCTCGAAATTCTCGGCGATCGCATCGGCGCCGCTGGTCGCCGCCTCGGTGGTGAGGCGCGCCACCTCGCGCGCGCGTTCCGCCGCGCCTTCGAGCGACTGGTCGAGCACGTCGGCGAAGCGGCTGAGCCGCTGCTCCAGATCGCCGCCCTTGCTGTCGAGCGTGAGGATCAGCTCCTGCAGCGAGCTGTTGCGCTCGGCGAGCGCGCCCTCGGTGCGCCGATTGCTGGTGTCGATCAGCGCGACCGCCTCCGCCAGCGAGCGTCCGTGGGCGTCGAACTGGTTGACGACCTGGGAGAGGTCGTTGAGCGCCTGCAGCGACGTCGCCTGGAAGGCGGCGATGTTGCGTTCCACGTCGCTGTTGGTGGTGCCGGCCTTCTGCGCGACCTCGTTCATGGCGGCGACGAAATCCGACACGCGTCCGACCAGCGTGTTTTCGATCTCGCTCATGTTCTCGTGCGCGCCGCTGAGCACCTCCTGCAGCAGGATGTTGGCCTCGCGCAGGCGCTCGTAGAGCGCGGTCGCGTCGGAGCGCAGCATGGTCTGCGTCTCCTGCATCTCGGAGACGGCCGCGGAGGAGCTCTGCTTGGACTGCTCCACCGCCGCCTGGGTGGTGTCCTGCAGCTCCCGCAGCGTGCGGGCGATGGTCTTGGCCGCGCTCTCCGTCGCCATCTCCGCGGTCTCGCGCAGCTCCCTGATCGAGCGGCTGACCGCCTCGCTGGTGGTCTCGGTGGCGGCGATGTGGCTGGTCTGCAGGTCCTTGAGCGACTGATTGACGGCGCCGGTCGCGGTCTCGCTCGCCTCGCTGATGAGGCGGGCGATCTCCGCGCTGTTGTCCATCATCGACTGGGTGAAGTTGAGGCCCTTGGCCTCGATCGACCTGACCGCCTGCTCGGTGACGCGGCTCACCTCGCTGACGAATTGCTCGCTGCGGCCGGTGAGGGCGGCGAGCAGTCCACTCGACTTGTCGTCGACGATGTGCGTGAGCTCGGCGGCGCGCTGGCCCAGCGCCGTCGACATCTCCTCGGTCCTGCCGACGACGCTGCGCGCGACCTCGGCGCTCACCGCGAGCAGCGTGCGCTCGACCTCGTTGGCGTTCTGCTTGAGCACGTTGCTCACGCCGGTCGACATGCCGGTGATGGTGCGCTCGGCGTCGTGCACGCTCGAGCGGATCGCGGTCGTGGTGGTGGCGGCGAGCTGCGCGAGCGAGCGCTCGGCCTCGGTGCTGTTGGTCTTCACTGCCTCGCTGAGCTGCTGGATGCGGGTGGTGATGGCGCCGGAGGCAGCGTTGGCGAGATTGCCGAGCGAGCGCTCGGCCTCGGCGCTGTTGGTCTTCACCGCCTCGCTGAGCTGCTGGATGCGCGCGGTGATGACGTTGGAGGCGGACGCCGCCAGGCTGCCGATCGAGCGCTCGGCCTCGGCGCTGTTGGTCTTCACCGCTTCGCTGAGCTGCTGGATGCGGCCGGTGATGACGTTGGAGGTGGAGGTGGCGAGATTGGCGATCGAGCGCTCCGCCTCGCTGGTGCTCGCCTTGATGGTGCTGCTGAGCTGGTCGGCGCGCGCGCCCATCGCCTCGACCGACGCGGCGGTCAGCTTCTCGATCGCGTCCGCGGCTTCCTCGGCGTTGCTGCGGATCGCG
>Ga0081455_10004479_pt1 | contig 15634 bp, 10 predicted proteins | sample TabmetS3T2R1_FD_70207 | JGI IMG/M metagenome (GOLD analysis project Ga0081455, IMG submission 70207) | Tabebuia heterophylla rhizosphere microbial communities from the University of Puerto Rico - S3T2R1 | ecosystem: Host-associated > Plants > Roots > Rhizosphere ... | reverse complement strand
CTTCAGTTCGCCCGACAGCGGCAAGTCGGCGCTGTAGGTGAGATCCTTCACCCGCATGGCGAGGAAGATGTTGGCGGTCGGTACCTTGTCGGCCTTGATATCGACCGAGCGCACGCCGTTGGCGGGCGGTCCGACGGTGACACGCAGCGACCACGGCTTTGCGCCGTCCTCGCCGAGACTGAGCGCAACGCCGCCGGCGCGCGGCCGGCGCAGGCTGAGGCTGATATTTTCAAACGACCATTTGTTGCCGCGCTGCTGGTCGTCGACGATCAGGTTGCCGTTCTTCAGACCGATCTCGTTGAGGTTCTGGCCGTCGAGGCCGGTCAGGCTGAGGCTGTCGAGCCAGTCGAGACCGGCGAGCAATCCGCTTGGGGCATCCGAAGGCGAGCCCGACGATACCGTCGGCGGCGTCACCGGCACCTGGCGCGGGAAGGTGGCCGGCAGTCCCGCGTCCTTCTTCGAGGCCACGCCTGTGGCGAGCGGCTTTGCGGTATCGCCGGTCGAGACCGTGACCTGACCGTCCGGCGTGACGCGGATCGCAAGCTCGGCATCGACCAGATTGAGGCTCTCGGCGCGCAGCCGTCCCATCAAGAGCGCCGTGCCGGAGAGTTTGACTTCTGCCTTCGGCGCGGTTGCGACGATGGCACGGTCGCGGTCGCGCACGATGATGTCCCGGATGCGCACGGCGATGCGGATTCGCCCTGCCCGTTCGATCTGGGTGCCGCCGACCTCGACCGTATTGCCGTGGCCGATGTTTTGCTCGATCGCCGAGGCGAGCCACGGCGTCGCCATGTCGAGATTGATCGGCCCCGCGCCGAGCCGCCACCACAACCCGCCAAAGCAGACCACGAAGATCACCGCCAGCGCGGCGGCGGCGATCGCGAGCCGCTTCACCCAGCGCTCGCCGATCATCCAGCGCCGCAGCGCGCCAACACGATCGCCGACCCGGTGCATGCCGGAGCCCGAGCCGGACAGCAGTCTTCGCGCGCGATGGCGCGCCTCATCCTGCTCGTGATCCCAGCCGGCTTCGTCCCATTGCTGCTGCGATCGCGAATCGGCGCGCGGGTTTCCCTGACGCGGTGCCTGAGTGGAGCCCTGACCCGCTCCCTGGCGCGGTCCGGATTGGGGCGACGTATTTCTTGCCATTGCCTCTCGGTGCTGGCGCTGATTGCGGGTTGGTTCGCCGCCAAGGGCACGCCCGTCGATCCCCATCGAGCGCTCCTGTGCCGGCATCGCTGCCAATCCTCGGTTCTTACTACGGGCCGTTGTCGGTCCCAATGAGTCCTTCAACGAGCGGCCGGGTGATGCTTCGAAATCCTTGTAACCATACTCTGAGGTCATCAGAATTGCCCAGCAGCCGGTGCGAATCCGCTTCTGCAGGACAAGACCCGCAATACCCTATTGGTTGAGCCGCCGAAAGCGTCGAAAGGAAGGCGTATGTCCAAGAAAACGCGCAAGAAAACCCCCAGAACGACAGGTAAGTCCGCCACCGCGAAATCGGCGAGTGTTCGCTCACCAAGGGCGACGAATCCGCAGGCTGCAAAAACAGGCGGGACAAAAGCGGCCAAATCGAAAAAAGCCGCCGTCCCCTCCCACAAACCGGCTCCCGGAAAAGCATCGCAGAAGGCAGCGTCGAAACCGTTAAAGGTCGCCGCCGCGGGCCTGGCCGAAGGCGCGAAAGCGCCGGCCTTCCGGCTGCCGCGCGATGGCGGCGATTCCGTCGCGCTGTCCGATTTCGCCGGCCAAAAGCTCGTCGTGTTCTTCTATCCCCGGGCGGACACGCCGGGCTGCACCAGGGAGGCGATCGACTTCACCCGGCTGAAAAGCTCCTTCGCGGAGGCCGGCGCAGCCGTGCTCGGCGTCTCCGCCGACCCCGTCAAGGCGCAGGAGGCGTTCCGGAACAAGCACCAGCTTGCGGTTCCTCTGATCTCGGATGAAAGGCATGAAATGCTGGAGGCCTACGGCGCCTGGGGCGAAAAATCGCTGTATGGCAGGAAGTTCCTCGGAATCATTCGCACGACGGTTCTGATCGGGTCCGACGGACGGGTGGCGCGAGTCTGGCGCAACGTGCGTGTCGACGGCCATGCCGACGAGGTGCTGGCGGCGGCGCGCGGGCTGTGAGCATGGGCACTATCCCTCGCCAGTTCCCATTTCCGGAAAATTAACCATGACTGGGTTCAAATCGGCCCCGCCATTTGAGCCGTAAGGAATTTTGTCCGATCGGCGCGGGAGTGCCGATGTCGCATCGTTCCGGTCATCATTCCGATTACCAGCAGCACCATCATCCCGGGAATCACGGACGCACCTCCCCGCGGCGTGCCGCACAGCCGCAAGCGCCGCAGAAGCAGGCCGGCTACACCATCACCCATGCGGGAAAACAGGTTCGCTTCGGCCCGGTGGTGTTCTGGATCGCCGTGGGCACCGTCACCCTGCTCGGCATGTGGTCAGCGGCAACGGCCACTTACTTTGCATTCCGCGATGACGTGCTCACGCGGCTGATCGCCCGTCAGGCCGAAATGCAATACGCCTATGAGGATCGCATCGCGGAGTTGCGCGCCCGCGTCGACCGCACCACCAGCCGGCAATTGCTGGACCAGGAGCAGTTCGACCAGAAGCTGGACCAGATCATGCGCCGGCAGACCGCGCTGGAATCGCGCGCCAGCGCGCTTGGCGCCATTCCCGATGCCTCAATCACCGGATCGATCCGCCCGACCGGCCGCGGTGCATCCGCGGATACGCCCGCGGGCACGCCGAAGCCCTCGCCGATCAGCGACACCGTGATCTTCGTGGCGCCGCCCGATCGCGAGGCACGGCTGGAGTCGCGCACGCCGCTGGCGGTGGCGCCGCAGCCCAATCAATTCGCCAAGGTCCAGGGGTTCGATAATGTTGTGGTCAAGCTGCAGACATCGCTCGACCAGGTCGAGCGGCGGCAAATGGCGGCGCTCTCTGCGGTTGAAGATAGTCTGGAATCGCGGGCGCGACGCATGCGCGGCGTCATCAACGATCTCGGCCTCGACATGGCGCAGCTCGAAGCGGCAACGCCGCGCAGCGCCGTCGGCGGGCCCTTCGTTCCCGTAAAGCTTTCCGGCGACGCCAGCACCTTCGAGCGCCAGCTCTATCGCATCAACATCACGCGCGTGCAGGTCGAGAAGCTGAACCGCACGCTTTCGCTGGTGCCCTATCGCAAGCCCGTCATCGGCGAGGTCGAGTTCACCTCGGGCTTCGGCGTGCGCAGCGATCCGTTCCTCGGAAAGCCCGCGATGCACACGGGCCTCGACTTCCGCGCCGCCACCGGCGATCCCGTGCGCGCCACCGCCAATGGCAAGGTGGTATCGTCGGGCTGGCAAGGCGGCTATGGCCGCATGGTCGAGATCGATCACGGCAACGGGCTTTCTACCCGCTACGGCCATCTCTCCGAGATCAACGTCAAGGTCGGCGATGTCGTGAAGATCGGCCAGGTGATCGGCGCGGTCGGCTCGACCGGCCGCTCCACCGGTCCGCATCTGCACTACGAAACCCGCATCGACGGCGACGCGGTCGATCCGCAAAAATTCCTGCGCGCAGGCGTCCGGCTCAGCTCGGGTTAGTTTTTCAACGCTGCAATTTACCGCCATCGCACGCGGAACCGGCTACGCGCCGGTCGATGAAATTTTTTTAGTCTCATGTCGGCCTGCGCAAGGGCCGTGCGTCCTTGTGGCAGAGACTGAGCTAATCCCGCCAAATCGTGCGATAAGCTCCGTTCAGTAATGGAGAAGATAACGTCATGTCCCAAGGCAACACCGTCCGTCTGCATCGCGTCCTCGCCACCAGGCCGGAAAAGGTCTTTCGCGCCTTCCTCGATGCCGACGCCATGGCCAAATGGCTGCCGCCCAACGGCTTCACCTGCAAGGTCCACCATATGGAGGCGAAGGTCGGCGGCACATTCAGGATGTCGTTCACCAACTTCACGACAGGCAACGGCCATTCGTTCGGCGGGGAATACCTCGAGATCGTGCCCAACGAGCGCATCCGCTACACGGATCGCTTCGATGATCCCAATCTGCCTGGCGTCATTGAGGTCACGGTGATCCTGAAAGCCGTTTCCGTCGGAACCGAGATCAACATCGAACAGGCAAATCTGCCGACGGCGATCCCGGTCGAAGCCTGCTATCTCGGCTGGCAGCAGTCGCTCACGCAGCTTGCGGCGCTGGTGGAGCCGGAAATCCCCGGATAGCCACGTCCTGAAGAGGCGCCACGCCGTGGTGCCTCTTCAGTGCCCGACTTCGCCGTCGATGATCTCGCCGAACAGCTCCCAGCTCTCGCCATTGAAGCGCATCAGCTGCATCTGCTCGATCGGAAAGAAATCATTCGGGCTGGTGTTGATCTTGATGCCGGGCAGCAGCACGTCGCTGGTGAAGTTCTTCAGGTTCGCTGCCTGTCGCATGACGTTCTCTCGGGTGAGATCGTCGCCGCATTGCTTGAGCACCTGCACCATGGTCTGCGCGGTGGCGTAGCCATAGACGTTGTTGTTATTGGTCTTGTCCCCTTCCGGGAAATACTTGTCCATGAATGCCACCCAGGTCTTGATGCCGGGATCGTCCTTCCAGAGCGGATCGGTCGGATCCTTGATGTAGGCGGTGGAGATGATGCCCTTGGAATTCTCCAGCCCCGCGGGCTTCAGCACGGTCGCCACCGACGTCGAGACGTTGCCGAGGAAATAGACCGGCTTCCAGCCGAGCTCGGCGACTTTCCGGATCGCCTGCGCCGCGCCCTTCGGCGCGGCCCAGGTCACGAAGATGTCGGCGCCGGAATCCTTCAGCGCCACGACCTGCGAATCGATGGTGGGATCGCCGATTTCGTATGATTTGTCGGCGATGATCATGCTGGCCTTGTCGCCGAGGCCGTCGCGCAGGCCCTTCATCTGGTCCTTGCCGGCGTCATCGTTCTGCCAGATCGCCGCGATCTTGCCGTTTGGATAATTCTTCTTGATGTAGGCGGCGTAGATGCGACCCTCGCTCTGGTAGTTGGGCTGCCAGCCCATGGTCCACGGGAAATTCTGCGGGTCGCCCCACTTGGTTGCACCGGTTGCTACAAAGAGCTGCGGCACCTTCTTGGCATTCATGTATTTCTGGGTCGCCGAGTTCGACTGGGTTCCGAGCGGCTGGAAGATCAGGAGCACCTCGTCGCTCTCGACCAGCTTGCGCGCCTGCTCGACGGCCTTGGGCGGGCTGAAGGCATCGTCATAGCTGATGAAATTGATCTTGCGGCCGTTGATGCCGCCCTCGGCATTGACCTTGTTGAAATAGGCCGCCTGCGCCTTGCCGATGGTTGCGTAAGCGGACGCCGGCCCGCTATAGGGCATGATGTTGCCGATCTTGATTTCGGTGTCGCTGGCGCCCGGATCGTATTTCTTCTGCGCGTTCGCGGTGGTGGCCATCGTCGCGGCCGAAACCAGTGATACGAGGGCAACAAGGCTCGTCCTGCGCAGCATACTTTCCTCCCGCTTGTTTTTTTCCGAGTGTGGCAAGCCGCGCACGGGCTGGCAAGAACGCCGTTATTCCGCAAGACGAAACGGGAGGTTGTTGCCGGCCGTCAATTGTGGTGAGTATGCGCGGGATCGACGGCATTCACTGAGGCAGCCGCTTGGAAGTGCAGAAATTACGTGTCGGACCGCGTCATCCCCGCCTTGGCGCTGCAGCCTTTCGTCTCGCGCGCTGGGTCACGCGGAAGACCATGGGGAAGATCGGTTTCCACGAGCTCGGCTCCGACTTTGCCAAAGAACGCATTGCCCATGTGCGCGACAAGCTTGCGCGCGGTGAGACCGTGCTCCTCGCCGGACTTGGCCTTCCCGGCACGCACAATGCCGGCGTCTCACTTGTGGAGGTGACGAAGGCGCACGGCCCGCGGCTGATTCTCAACAACGAGGAAGAGCGCTTCTCCGGCAACAAGCACACCACTGAATATCCGAGGCAGTCGATCTATGCGATGGCCGCTACGTTGCGCGGCATGGGGCGCAATGCCGCCGACATCGATGCCTGGCTGACCAGTTGGGACTATTTTGCGCTGGCCGGAATGCTGGCGCGCAGCACCTTTGAGGAAGCGCCACAAAGCCTCGCGCTGGTCCGCGTTGCCGACGCAACTGCATTCGATCGCCGCCGGCTCGATCAGATGCGGCGCTCTCCGCGAATTCTGGCGAAGCAGCTTCGGCTTGCTAATCCCGTGCCGCTGATCTGCATGCCGCACCACGGCAACCACGCCTGGTTCTCGTTTGCCGCCTCGCCCTTTGCCGATGACGGCGAGCCGGTCGCGGTCGCCGTCCTCGACGGCACCGGTGATGTGGGCTCGGTCTCGCTCTATGCGGTTCAGAACGGCGAGATGCGCCAGCTCTATTGCAACAACAGCATGTTCGATTCACTGGGCATGTTCTACAGCGTGGTGTCGTCGACCCAGGGCGGCTGGACGTGGCTGTCGAGCGAGGGCCGCTACATGGGCGCCGCCGCATGGGGCGACATGAATCGCGCCAGCAATCCCTACTATAAAAGGCTCAAGCACGTGCTGCAGCTTGGCAGCAACGGCGAGATCCTGCTCAACCGCGCCATGGCGAACTGGTACTACGATCCCTCGATCAATCCCTACAAGGCGCCGCTCATCGAGATTCTCGGCGAGCCGCTGAAACCGGAGCAGTTGTGGAATCCGGATGCGGTGCTGCGCGTCGAGGACATCAAGCACCGCCCCGACACCCGGGACCGTCTCGACAAGGCGGCTGCGACGCAATTGGTGCTGGAAGACGCGATGATCCATGTTGTCGATCATGTCTTGCGCGTGACCGGCGCGCACCGGCTGGTGTTGACCGGCGGCGTGGCGCTGAACGCGATCGGCAACATGCGGCTGCTCGAACATTTCGACGAGGCGTGGTTCGAAAGGAACCAGGGCCGGAAAGCGCGGCTGCATCTGTGGGTGCCGCCGGTGCCCGGCGATCCCGGCGTCGTCATTGGCGCTGCCTGGCAGTTCGCCCATCTTGCAGGCAGCCCGCGCGGCGCGCCAATGACGCACGCCTTCTTCTGCGGCGCGCCGCCGACGGCAGCTGATATCGCAGAGGTCCTGAAGGCCGGCGATGTTGCCTCCGAGCGCATCGGCGACATCTCGACCGCGGAAGGCCGCAACGCCATTGCCGATCTGATGGCGTATATCGTGTCACAGAGCGGCGTCATCGCGATCTATCAGGGTGCGGCTGAAACCGGCCCGCGCGCGCTTGGCCACCGTTCGATCCTCGCTAACCCCTGCGACCCCGCCGCGCGCGAGCGGCTGAACGAGCGCGTCAAATATCGTGAGGCGATCCGGCCGCTGGCGCCGATGGCGACCCTGGAGGCCGCCAAGCAATATTTCGAACTGCTGCCGGGCGCGTCAGATGCCGACTACAACGCCTATAACTATATGGTGCTGACCGCGCATTCGAAGCCGGGCGCGCGCGACAAGATCCCGGCGGTCATCCATGCCGACGGCACCGGCCGTATCCAGATCGTGCGCGAGGCAGACGATCCCCTCATCCATGCCTATCTGAAGGCGATGGGCCGCCGCGTCGGCGTCGAGATGTCGGTCAACACCTCCTTCAATGTGGCAGGCCCGATTGCGCAGACGCCGCAGCAGGCGATCGACACGCTGCGCCGCTCGAAAGGCCTCGACGCCGTGCTGATGGTCGCCGACGACGGCACGGTGAACGCGGCCTGGCACGGCGGCAAACGCGACAGCGGAAGGTTTCGGAGTTGGCTCGCCGAATGGCGCAAGGCTAACGCCTGAAAAGTTTCAGCACGCGTCCGTCGATCAAGAGCAGCGCACTGCCGATCACCATCGCGCCTGCGATCTCGCGCAATGAAATGGGCTCGCCGAGCACGAAAGAGCCGAGCAGGATGGCGGTGACCGGTACCAGCAGCGTCACCAGCATCACGTTGGTGGCGCCGGAACGGCGCAATATCTGGAAGAACACGATATAGGCCAGCGCCGTCGACAGCGCCGCGAGGCCGAATACCGCAAACCATGTCACCGCGCCCGGCACAGGCAGTTGCCATGGCCGCTCGAAGATGCCGGCAACGATCGCCATCATCAGGCTCGATGCCATCAGCTGAAACGTGGCAGTGGCGAGTGGCGGCGAATCTGCAAGCGCGCGCCGCGCCACGAGCGCCGATATACCGTAGCTTAGGGCCGCCAACAGACAGAGCAGGATGCCGAGCCCCTGCCCGCTCTCGAAGCCGAGCCCGCTGCCGCGCAGGACGAACACGCCGATGAGCCCGATGATCACGCCGACAACCCGCCGCAGATAAAGCTCCTCCTCGCCAGCCAGCGCCATCACCACCACGGTGAACAGCGGCGTGGTGGCGTTCAGGATCGAGGCAAGACCACTCGGAATGTATGTCTGCCCGGTCACGATCAGCGAGAACGGCAGTACATTGTTGAACAAGGCGACGAGGAAGAACGGCCGCCAGCCCATCCACGTTCTCGGAAATGGCAGCTTGTGCGTGTAAAGCACCGGCAGCAGGATAAGTGCGGCGAGCACGACCCGCAAAAACACCAGCGTGAACGGCGGCAGCTCGCGCAACGCCACGCCGTTGAAGAAGAACGAGCCGCCCCACAGCACCGAGAGTGCTGCGAGCAACGACCAGTCGCGCGCATCGATCCGGCCGTCGCTGGCTGTCATTTCCGCAAGACCCGCGTGAAATCTCGCAGACGGCTAGACCGGACGAAGGCCGGCGTCCACCCGATTTCCGCGAATCGAACGCGGATTGTGGGTTCGCTTCACTGCGCCGCAGCTGAACGGACTTCGGCCGTCTCCCCTGCAGCAGATGCGTCAAGCACGGTTACCGTGCCGGTGGTGCCGTCCACCTCGAGCATCGCGCCATCGGCGATCCGGTCGGTGGCGCCCGCGACCGCCACCACGCAGGGAATGCCGAGCTCGCGCGAGACGATGACGGCGTGGCTCATCAGCGCGCCGACATTGACGACCACCGCGCTGGCCGGAAGGAATAATGGCGTCCAGGCGGGATCGGTCATCGGAGCCACCAGGATGTCGCCGGGATTGAGGCCGCGCGCGTCGGAGGGATCAAGCACGATGCGGGCGCGGCCGCGCGCGACGCCGGCCGAGCCGCCGTCGCCTTTCAGCACGTCGCCGGCCACGGTCACTTTTGGCTTATCCTTGCCTTGCGCGGCCTCCATCTCCTCGATCCCCGGCACTTCGTCCTGCGAATTGATGAAAAACGGCGGCGTCACCGCGGCAAACCGCTCGCGCAGCGCCCAGCGCTCCCTGATGACAGGCACGAGGCTCCGCGGATCCTTCAGGTATTTCGGCAACTCGTCGTGGAAGCGCAGCATCGCGACCATGCGCGGGTCCTCGACGCCGCCTTTTTGCGCAGCGCGCCGCACCAGCTCGCGGAACACGCGCTTCAAGGCAGCGCCGCTGCGAATCGCGCGATCGCGCGTCGCCTCTCGGGCCCGCGACCAGTATGGCAGCGCCTTGACGGCCTTCCTGACGTTGCCCTTGTCCATGAACTTCACGTGCGGCAGCACTTTTTCGATCGCCGCACGCTGGCGGGCCTCCATGTCCTTCAGCCGTGCCGCCGGAGCGAGGTCATGCTCGGCAAGCCGCATGCGGTCGATGGCGACCAGTGCCAGCTCCGGGGTATTCTCCCAGGTGCGCGACGACAGCTCCCAGTCATTCGGCCCACGATGGCCGTGCCTGGCGAGGAACGCATCAAATTCCTTGTTGAACGCAGCCGCCTCGGACATCAGCTTCAGCCGATCGTGCAATCCCGACGTGCCTGCATTGAAAGCGGCCGTCAGTGCAGGACTGGCACGCACGAGTTTTGCGATCTCATAAAGCTCCTGCGAGTAGGAAGCCGACAATACGTCGCCGGCTGCTCCAATCAGATGCGTCGCAAGACCAGGTTCGCCGGCGGCCTTGGCCGCGTCGGCAAGAACTCCAGAGACGATCGCAGCGATCGAGCTCGACATGATGTGGTTGCGGAAGACCTGCCGGAACACCGGCGGAAACGCGGTCATATAGGCATAGAGCGTCTCGTCCGGAGCATCGAGCGGTGGGCACTTCGCTTCCCAGTCGGCAGCGAGGCGATAGCTGTCCTTGACTACCGGAGGCTCGGATTTGGTCCCGAGTGCCTTGATCACGTTGAGCAGTATCTTCAGTGACGACAGCAGGCTCTTGTCGCCGTTGCGCGGCACATACGGCGGCGGGTTGCCTTCACCGAACAGCGTCGCATCGATCGCCTCCGCCGAGGAGCCCGGCGCCCGTACGCCGATCATGCGCAGGTAGGAGACGTTCAGATAGCCGTAACCGGCGTAGAGCCCGATGATAATGGGATCATCGTTCTTGAAGTCACCCTGTTGCAGGATGCCCAACTGCCTGTAGGCATCGCGCCAGCCGGTTTCGGCGGCGAGGACGCCGAGCGTATAAGACAGCGGTGTCAGAACCTCGGGAAAGACCTCGCCGATATTGCCGCGCGTGTTGATCGGCCAGCGTGGGTCGATCCTGCCTTCGACGAGCCAATGCGTGCTTGTCACTTGAAGTCCCTCCCCTCTGAGCGTTTCGTTGCAGCCTCTTCTTGTCGTTGTCGACCAATGTGACCCGTTCTGGCTTCCTTACCCGCCCGACCTCGCCTCCTCGATGGCACGGTCCCGGCCGGCCAGATGAATCAGCTCCTCGTGCAGCTCGAACCAGGCGGTATGATAGCTGTCCTTCAACGGGCTTGCGATCATGCTGCCGTCGCCTGCGGCAATGGCCCTTGCCGCGTGGGCAAGTCGCGTCGCAAACGGTTTCAGGCGAGGCATCAGCATCAGGATGTCAGGCAAGAGGGCTGTCGTTGCCTGATGAAAGTCGGCGACACGCGCACGGATCGCGGCGTCGTAGTCGGCATCGGCGTGATCATTCGGAACACGGTTGCCGTCGATCACCTTGATCTGCCAATCGGCAACGAGATGCTTGAAACGAACATCCAGCGCCATGAAGTCCTGATAGAGCCGTTCGGCCGCGCGTCGATCGACGCTGTCACGCTCCACCTTGAGCTGCCCCAACAACCACGCGCGCCCTTCGGGCGTTACATGAAGGCCGCGCGGCGCCTCGCCGATGTAAGTTTGCGGCAACGACTTCAGCGCCTCGTCGACGGCCTTCGGTGACGCAGCGAGTGCAGTTGCAGCACGCTCGACCGTCGCAAAGCCAAGCAATGCCAGTGCTCGAACGACGGCAAAATTGTCGACGTCGCAAGCCGTATCGTCTTCGGCCACGTCTGTCCCGGGCCCTGCAGCAGCGCCTTCATCTCCGCCCAGCGCCACCCCGGCCTCTGCCGCCCAGCGCCGTAACGTCTGCAGTTCGATCGGTTCCCCCCGCTCCGCCTCGACACAATCGCCGAGATAGATATTCCCGGTCGTGCCATCGATCGTCAGGCGTATGCCGGCCTCTAACCGCCTTCCGGCGATGGTCAAAGCGGGCTCCAATTGCAGGGATTCAACACCGCAAACCGCGGCAATGCCCCAACCGCGCGCAACCAGCGCCGCGTGGCTCACCATGCCGCCGGTTGCAGTGACTATGCCTGCTGCCTGCGCCATGCCGGCCACATCCTCGGGCGACGTTGTCGGCCGGACCAGAATGACGTTGCTGCCGCTTGCCGCGAGATCGGCAACACGATCGGGCTCAAGACAGATCACACCCGACACCACGCCCGGAGACGCAGCGACACCGGAGGCAATCGCGGTGGCGCCGTCGCGTACCCGCGCCAGCGATTTGAGCTGTCGCAGCTGCACCGGCGCTACCCGGCGCACGGCCTCTTCGCGCGAGATCAGCCCCTCATTGGCGAGATCGATCGCGATCCGCGCCGCCGATATCGCGGAGCGCTTGCCGGCGCGCACCTGCAGGATCTGCAGCCGCCCTTCCTGCACCGTGAACTCGACGTCGCAGAGATCGCGATAGTGCCGCTCGAGACGGCGCAGCACATTGCCGAGCTCGTCATGAACCTCGGGCATGGTCTCGCGCATCGCCGCAAGCGGACGACTGGCGCGAATGCCGGCAACGACATCCTCGCCTTGCGCGCTGCTGAGAAAATCGCCGTAAGTCTCGTTGGCGCCGGTCGACGGATTGCGCGAGAAGGCGACGCCCGTGCCTGACGAGGCGCCGAGATTGCCGAACGCCATGGCCTGCACCAGGACAGCGGTAGGCATCTCCTCGCCAAGTCCCTCACGCTCGCAGTATACCCGCGCGCGCTCCGAGCGGCTCGAGCGGAATACGGCCTCGATCGCGCCACGCAGTTGCGCGCGCGGATCGTCCGGGATCGGCGTGCCCTCCCGGGCGCAAAGGTTTCGCAGCCGGTCGATATCGGCGCGCAGTATCGCTGCCGAAGCATCGCGCGGCAGGTTGTCACCGAGCCTCTCGCGGGAGATACCGAGCACCGTTCCGGCGTACATCCGGCAGAAGCGCGCCCAGGTATCGAGCGCGAAGCGCTCGTCATGGGTTCGTGCTGCAAGTCCAGCAATCGTCACTTCATTGGCGCCGAGATTGAGGATCGTGTCCATCATCCCCGGCATAGACACCGGCGCGCCTGAGCGCACCGAGACCAGCAGCGGCCGCTCGCGATCGCCGAAGCGTTGCAGCGTCGCGCCCTCCAGCGCCGCAAGCTTGTCGTCGATCGCCTCGTCGAGGCCGTCGGGCCAACCCGATGTCAGGAACTGGCGGCATAACGCAGTCGAGAGAACGAAGGCGTGCGGCACCGGAAGGGAGAGCTTCTGGCGCATCTCGACAAGGCCCGCACCCTTGCCGCCAAGGCGCCGGCGCAGCTCGGACGCGGAGCAATCGTGAATATGGTCGAGGTCGTAGAGGGGAAGGCCTGACATCACTCCGGCCGCAACACCATTATGACACCTGGATGACAGGGTCGCCCGGAGCGTTGCGGCCGTCAACTACGGTTGCAAATGATGCGATGCACAAGCTTTGTCGACGCAGCAAAGCGCCAATCGGTGCCAAGTGCTCGCCGTCACGACCGGTTCAACGTCGAGCCGGAGCCGCAACCCGTATGGGGAGGACTGAATTTAATTCTTGCGCTTCGGGCGCGAGACGATCTCGATCATCTTGCCCTCGTCATCGTCAGGCGCGCTCGTCTTCGCCTGTTCATAAGCCGCAAGCGCGGCGCGGCTGACCGGCACGCCAGGCAGCAGCGCTTCCGCGAGCGCCACCGCATAAGCCGCATCCTTGTGGCGCAGCGCCGCCGTGAATGACGCGCCGGAGAAATCGCGCGCCACCATGCGTTTGGAATGGCGGATCACCTGCGGGCTCGCCACTGCGCCGGTCGACAGCGCTTCCACCACCAGATTCATGTCGAGGCCGGCTTGTTCGGCGATCGCCACGCCCTCGGCGAGGCTCGCGATCTGCGCCGCGCCCATCAGGTTGTTGATCAGCTTGAATACGGTGCCCGAGCCGACCGCACCGAAATGGCGGATCGTGGTGCAGAGCGGCGCAAGGTACGGCCGCGCTTTCTCGAGATCGGCGGCGTCGGCGCCAACCAGCAACGTCAGTTTGCCTGATGCAGCTGCCTCCGGCAGGCCGGTGACAGGGCAATCAATGTAAATCAATCCGCGAGAACGCAGATCGCGGGACATGTCGAGAGCGTGGCGATGCGACACCGTCGAGCATTCGATGGCGAGCGTGCCAGCCTTCATGTTGGCGGCAGCCCCAGCCTTGCCGAGCCAGACCGCTTGCGAAGCCTCGTCGTCGGCCACCATGGTGACGACGGCATCGGCATCGATCGCGGCATCCTCGGGCGAGGTCGCCCACTGCGCGCCGCGCGCGATCAGATCGTCCGCCTTCGCCCTGCTGCGATTCCAGACAGAAACCTTGAAGCCCGCATCGAGATACCGGCCGGCCATGCCGTGGCCCATCCGCCCCAAGCCGATGAAGGCGACCCGCTGCATCGGCTAATCCACGTCCTCGACCGCCCCGGGTTCGGTGCCGAAGGCGCGTTGCGCCAGCGTTGCGGCCATGAACTCGTCGAGATCGCCGTCGAGCACACCCGAGGTGTCGGACGTCTGCACGCCCGTGCGCAGGTCCTTCACCATCTGGTAAGGCTGCAGCACATAGGAGCGGATCTGGTGACCCCAGCCGATGTCGGTCTTGGCGGCCTGATCGGCGGCGGCCTGCTCCTCGCGCTTCTTCAACTCGATCTCGTACAGCCGCGCGCGCAGCATGTCCCAGGCCTGTGCGCGGTTCTTGTGCTGGGAGCGGCCGGCCTGGCAGACCACCGCAATGCCGGTCGGGATGTGGGTCAGGCGCACCGCGGATTCGGTCTTGTTGACGTGCTGGCCGCCGGCACCGCCCGAGCGCATGGTGTCGGTGCGCACGTCCGACTCCTTGATCTCGATCTTGATGCTGTCGTCGATCACAGGGAAAATCTGCACCGAGGAAAACGAGGTGTGCCGCCGCGCATTGGAATCGAACGGTGAGATGCGTACCAGCCGATGCACGCCGGCTTCCGTCTTCAGCCAGCCATAGGCGTTGTGGCCCGAGATCTGGATGGTGGCCGATTTAATGCCGGCCTCTTCGCCCTGCGATTCCTCGAGATATTCGACCTTGAAACCGTGCTTCTCGGCCCAACGCGTGTACATGCGCAAGAGCATCTGCGCCCAGTCCTGGCTTTCGGTGCCGCCGGCGCCGGCATGGACCTCGAGATAGGAGTCGAACTTGTCGGCCTCGCCTGACAAGAGCGCTTCCAGCTCGCGGCGGGCGACTTCCTTCTTCAGCTCCTTCAGCGCGTTCTCGGCTTCGGCGACGACGCCCGCGTCGTTCTCCTCCTCGCCGAGCGCGATCATGTCGATATTGTCCTGCAGGTCACGCTCGACCTTGCCGATGCCGGACAGCGCATCCTCCAGCGAGGTGCGCTCCTGCATCAGTTTCTGGGCCTTCTGGGGGTCGTTCCAGAGACTGGGGTCTTCGGCGAGCTTGTTCAGCTCGGCCAGACGAGCCGTCGATTTCTCGACGTCAAAGATGCCTCCTCAGCAGTCCGACTGACTGCTTGATCTCTTCGACGAGGCGTTCGATTTCGGCGCGCATGGTCGTTCAGCCGCTGCAAGAAAGGGTCGGCGGGGATGTAGCGGCGTGTGAGGCCGATGGCAACAGCCGATCCGGAAAATAGGCTAGTACAATCCGAACGGCCGCATGATGCTGCCGGCATTGCCGCCATCCGGCGGTGCCACCATCGGCCGAGCGGCGTCGGGATCGCCGACGCCAATCGCGGCGTAATTATCCGGCGGCGCCGTGCCGGGCTTGAAGGCTTCGAGGATAGTGCCGCGGCCTTCGTAAGATGCGGCGCGCATGCCGCTCTTGGAGTCGACGCGTACCAGCTTGATGCCGGCCGGAACCTTGAAGGGAATCGGCGGCTTGTCGGCCAGCGCGAGCTTGAAGAAATCCTTCACGATCGGTGCGGCCAGATGGCCGCCGGTCGCGCCCTTGCCGAGGTGCCGCGGCTTGTCATAGCCGAGATAGACGCCGACCGCGATATCAGGCGAGAAGCCGATGAACCAGGCGTCCTTTTCGTCGTTGGTGGTGCCGGTCTTGCCGGCGATCGGCTTGCCGACTTCCCTGAGGATGGTCGCCGTGCCGCCCTGCACCACG
>Ga0081455_10004478_pt1 | contig 15644 bp, 14 predicted proteins | sample TabmetS3T2R1_FD_70207 | JGI IMG/M metagenome (GOLD analysis project Ga0081455, IMG submission 70207) | Tabebuia heterophylla rhizosphere microbial communities from the University of Puerto Rico - S3T2R1 | ecosystem: Host-associated > Plants > Roots > Rhizosphere ... | reverse complement strand
CGCCCGGAGCTGATCCGCCACGGCGACCGGAGCCGGGTGCAGGCCGGCCGGCAGGCGGCGCGGTTGCTGCAGCTGCGCCATCGCCCGAGCGCGATCTTCGCCTGCTCGGACCTGATGGCACTCGGCGTCTACGACGCGGCCGCCGCCCAGGGCCGGCAGATTCCCGACGATCTCAGCGTCGTCGGCTTCGACGATCTGGTCGAGGCCCGGTGGCTGTCCCCGCCGCTCACCACGATGCGCCAGCCGGTCCGCGACATGGGCGCTGCCGCGACGCGGGTCCTGCTGCAGTTGATCGACGGCGAGCGGCCCGACCCGCAGCGCCTGGAGCTGACGACCGCCCTGATCGAACGGCACAGTACGGCTCCGCCGCCCTGAACCGAGCCGCCGGAAATCGGTTGGAATCTTGTCGGTGCCTCGTGTCAGGCTCGGGGCATGTCCCTCGCCCGGTACCAGCGTGTACTCGCGGTCCGGGCGGCTCGGCAGGCGATCATCCTCGGCATCCTGGTACGGGTGCCGTTGTTCGCGGGCAACGTCGTCCTGACCCTGCACGTCGTCTCGTCGCTGGACCGCAGCTACGGCCAGGCCGGCTTCGTTACGGCCGCGGCCACCGGCTGCATCGCGATCAGCGGGCCGTGGCGGGGCCGCCTGCTCGACCGGTACGGGCTGCGCCGGGTGGTGCTGCCGTCGGTCGTGGTCACCGCAGCGTGTTGGGCGGTGGCCCCGTTCGCCGGGTACTGGGTGCTGTTCGCCGCGGCGGCGCTGGCCGGCCTGTTCGCCGTACCGACGTTCTCGATCATCCGGCAGGCGGTGATCACCGCAGTGCCGGACGACGATCGGCGCACCGCCCTCGCGCTCGACTCGGTCGCCGTCGAGATCTCGTTCATGATCGGCCCGGCCGTCGGGGTGTGGGCTGCGACGACCTGGTCGACGTCGTGGGTGCTCTTCTCGATCGAGATGTTCGGCGTGCTGGCCGGGATCTCGCTGTGGCTGGTCAACCCGGCGATGACCGCCGAGGAACGGTCCGACGAGCCGGTGGCCCGCGTGCCCCGGCACAGCTGGATGGGCCCGCGGTTCGTCGCGGTGTGCGCCGCGGCCGCCGCGGCCACCATCGTGCTGGCCGGCACCGACATCTCGATCGTGGCCGCGCTGCGCTCCTTCCACGACAGCACGCTGATCGGTCCGGTGCTGTCGGTCTGGGGCCTGGGCTCGCTGCTCGGCGGCCTGGTCTACGGGTTGTTGCATCGCCCCATCCCGGCGTTCCTGCTGCTGGCCGGGCTGGCGGCGGTCACGTTCCCCATGGCGTTCGCGTCCGGCGCCTGGCTGCTGACTGTCCTGGCTTTCGTCGCCGGTCTGCTCTGCGCGCCGACGATCACCGCCACCGTGGATCAGCTCAGCCGGGTGGTGCCGGGCAACGTCCGGGGTGAGGCGCTCGGCTGGCACGGCGCGGCGATGACGGTCGGATCCGGACTGGGCGCTCCGCTCGCCGGCGTCGCCATCGACTGGTGGGGTGTCGGTGGCGGCCTGGTGGTCGTGTCGGCGATCGGCGCCGCGGTGGCGGTGCTCGGCACCACGATCAGCGCCCGGCGAGCGGCCGTCGCGCCGGTCGAGGCCCGGACGCCGGCCGCGGCTACCGTCGGTTGACGTCCGCTACGCGCGGGGCGTCGTCGGGTCCCGCGGCTCCCAGCCGAGTTCGCGTCGGGCCTTGTCGATCGAGACGAACCGCCCGGCGGCGTCGCCGCTGATCGCGAACACGTCGTAGCCCCGATGGTCGTGGCGCAGCGCCGCGTCGAGCGCCGCGGCAGTGTCCCGCCCGGACGTGGCGATCACCGCCGTGCCGGGGTTCGGCGGCGGCCACTCGTCGTCGGGAACCGGGAAGCACAGCCGCAGCGCGACGACATCCAGATCGTGCTCCGCCGCGGCGGCTGCGCAGACACGTTCGCCGAACTGCTTGGCCAGCCCGTAGAAGTCGACGGCGTCGGGCGGAGTCTGTTCGTGGGGGAGCGGGCCGCTCGGTGCGTGGGGCGCGGCGACGGCCCGGTACACCGACATGCTGCTGGTGTAGACGGCCCGGCGTACGCCCGCCTCGGCGGCGGCGCGTAGACACGTATACAGCCCGGCTGTAGCAATGTGCAGGTGCTTCTGGGCCATCCCGAGGTCACCCCACGGTTCGCGTGGACCCATCGCCATGAAGATCACGGCGTCGCAGCCGGTCGCGGCTGCCGCCACTGCCGGGCCGTCGAAGAGATCGCCGTGGGTCCACTCGACGCCGTCGACGTCCGCCGGGGCGACCAGATCGAACACCCGCAGTTGATGCCGAGCGGCCAGGTGACCGAGCACAGCGCGCCCGACCTGGCCGGAACCGCCGATCACCAGCACCTTCATGCGATCTCACCTTCCCGGCGTCACCGTAGTCTGATCATCGACGGGCACCCAGCCGCGGGACGGAGACCGATGACGTACCGGATCGCAGTTGCCAGCCAGTCGGGCGGGGGCGGCCGCGTGATCCGGCTCGATGCGGACGAGGTCGATCAGGAGTGGCGCGCGACGAGCGAGTCGCCGGCCTTCGGCGGGGCGCAGGCGATGACGGCGCATCCGGCCGGCCGCTGCCTGTACCTGGCCGACGGCGTCGACAACCAGATCGTCTCGATCGGTGCCAGCACCTTGGCCGAGCTCGGCCGGCAACCCAGCGGCGGCACCCACCCGTGCGCGCTGGCCGTGCACCCGTCCGGGCGCTTCCTCGTGACCGCCCACTACTTCGGTGACGCGACGCTGGCCGTCCATCCGATCGGCGCCGACCTGGCTCTCGGGCCGGCTGTCGCAACGCTCGACCACCACGGCGGGGGCGGCCCGGTCACCACTCGGCAGGAGGCTGCCCACCTGCACCACGTCGCGTTCGATCCGCGGCGCGGCACCGCCTTTGTCACCGACCTGGGCTCCGACCGCATCTACGAGTACGACTTCGGGCCAGATGGCCAGCCCCTGCTTGTGGCCGAGACGATCGCGCCGGCCGGATCGGGGCCGCGCCACTCGCGGTTCGGTCCGGACGGCGACCTGCTGGTCAGCGACGAGCTGTCGTCGGGGCTGAGCCGCTACCGGCGAGATCCGGACACGGGCCGGCTGACCTGGGTGGACGCCGCCGACACTCGTTCCGACGCCGACGGCCCGCCGAACTACCCCAGCGAGCTGGTGCTGGGCGCGGGCGTCGCCTACATCGCCAACCGGGGCCGGGACACGATCGCCGTCGTCGACGTCGCCGGTCCGCGGCCGGCCCTGGGGCAGGAGGCGCCGTCCGGGGGCGCCTTCCCGCAGCACCTCGCCGGGTTGGACGGCCACCTGCTGTGCGCCAACCGCGACTCGAACACGATCACCGCGCTGCCGATCGGGGAAGGCGGGCGGCTCGGCCCACCGGCCGTCGTGGCCGAGGTTCCCGGCCCGAACTGGATCACCGTTCTCTAGGCGATTGTGCAACCCTCGGCCGCCTGACGCGGCCGAGGGTTGCACGATCGGGAGCTAACTCGAGAGCTAGCCGCGCAGGGCCGGCAGGACCGCTTCGCCCAGCTGCTCCAACTGCTTGTCCGCATTAGGGCCGGCCACCATGAAGTTGAACGCGGTGAAGCCGAGCTCGACGAACTTGTTCAGCTGCTCGACGATCGCGTCGGGCGGGCCGGACACGATGCCCGGTTCCGGCGAACCGCCGACGCGCACCTCGAGGTTGTAGGCCCCGGTGATCTCGCCCGGATCGCGGCCGGCCGCCCGGGCCGCGGCGTCGATCCGGGCCCGCATGGCCGGCACCTGCTCGGGCGGCGCGAAGCCGAGCGAGGGGATCCAGCCGTCGGCCAGCTCGCCGGTGACGCCCAGTGCCCGCGGCCCGAACGTGCCCAGCCAGATCGGGATGCGGTGGCCCGGCTTGGGCTCCAGCTCGGCGTCCTGCGTTCGATAACGCGAGCCGGTGAACGTCAGCCGCGGCTCGGCCCACAGTCCGCGGATCACCTGGATGGCTTCGCGCAGGCCGGTGACCTTCTGCGCGGCGCTCGGCACGCCGAGCCCGAACGCGCGGAACTCGTCGTCGGAGTAGCCGCCGCCCAGACCGAGGATCAGCCGGCCGTTCGAGAGCCGGTCCAGCGTCTCGGCCATCTTGGCCAGCATCGCCGGCGGGCGATACGGCACGCCGAGCACGCGGGTGGCCACCGTGATGCGGGACGTGGCCGCCGCGATCCACGACAGCATCGTCCATACCTCGAAGTTCGGGTTGTTGCCGGCCGGATGGTCCGACGCCGAGACGAAGTCGAAGCCGAGCCGCTCGGCGGCCCGGGCCTGGGCGACGGGGTCGGCCCCGGGCGCCGCCGACGTCGACACGTTCACGCCGAACAGCAAGTTATGTGACATGTCAAGAACAGTACATGACACGTCAAGAACATGGAAGGTGGTGCTAGGCCCACCATCGGCCGGGAGGTAGCTCCATCGAATCGACGGCCTCGAATTTCTAGCGTCGTAGACATGCAGGCGATGATCGAAACGACCGAGGTCGCGACGGATCTGGCCGTCGCGTTGCAGGCAGTGCGCAAGAGCTACGGCCGGGGCAACTCGGCCGTCCAGGCGCTCGGCGGTGTCGACGTCGGGTTCGCCCGGCGCACGTTCACGGCGGTCATGGGGCCGTCGGGGTCGGGCAAGAGCACATTGCTGCACTGCGCGGCCGGGCTCGACCGCCCGTCGGACGGCAACGTGTGGATCGGGGACACCGAGCTCGGCAAGCTGTCCGAGACCGAGCTGACCAAGCTGCGGCGTACCCGGGTCGGCTTCGTCTTCCAGGCGTTCAACCTGGTCCCGGCGCTGAACGTGCGCGAGAACGTGCTGCTGCCCTCGCGGCTGGCCCACCGCCCCGTCGACCGCCGCTGGCTGACCGAGGTGCTGCGACGGGTCGGCCTGGACGGCCGGTTGCGCAGCCGACCGGCTCAGCTCTCCGGTGGGCAGCAGCAGCGGGTGGCCATCGCCCGCGCGCTGGCCGTCCGCCCCGAGGTGATCTTCTGCGACGAGCCGACCGGCGCCCTGGACTCGCAGACGGCCGCCGGCGTGCTCGACCTGTTGCGCGATGCCGTCGACCACGACGGGCAGACCGTCGTGATGGTGACGCACGACCCGGTGGCCGCGTCCTACGCCGACCGGGTGGTGTTCCTCGCCGACGGCGTGGTCGTGCACGACACGCCGGCTCCGGGCGTCAAGGCGATCGCCGAGATGCTGACCCACCTCGGCCGGGTGGACGGCCCGGCATGGTGACCCTCGCCTGGCGGATGCTCCGCCAGCGCCCGACCAGCGCGGTGGCCACGTTCGTCGCGCTGTGGTTCGGCATCGCCGTCGTCACCGCGTGCGGCGTGCTGCTCGAGTCGGGCATCCGCTACCACGGCACCCCGCAGCGCTACGCCGCGAGCGACGTGTTGGTCGCCGCGAGCGACCTGCGCGTGATCAGCGGCCACGGCGACAACCGCGACGTCGAGCGCCTCGCGTTGCCCGATCGTGGCCGGATCGACCCCGGGCTGGCCACCCGGATGGCCGGGCTGCCCGGCGTGCAGTCCGTCGTGGCCGACGTCGCGACGCCGACCCAGGTGCTGCCGTCGACCGGCTCGGACGGCTCGGCCGCGCAGCTGCACCCGTGGTCGGCGGCGCAGCTGGCGCCGTTCACGCTGCGCGCCGGCCACGCGCCCCAGCACGACGGCGACGCCGTGCTCGACGCCGCCACCGCCACCCGGCTCGGCGCCCACCCGGGCAGCACCGTGCGGTTCGTCCTGGCCGGCGGGGTGCGGTCGTTCACCGTCACGGGCATCGCCGCCCCGACCGGCGCCGAACCGGCCGACCACACCGCGTTCCTGACCGATGCGCAGGCGCGCGCGGTCTCCGGCCACCCCGGAACGGTCGACGTCATAGGTGTGATCGGCCGGCCGGGCGTCTCGACGGGAGCGCTCACCCGGGCGGTCGACGGCGTCGTGCCGGATCCGCCGCGCGACGCGGACGGGTCGTTCCCGCGGGTCTTCAGCGGCGCCGACCGTGGCCTGGTCGAGACGCCGGACGTGGCCGACGCGCGCGAGCTGGCGACGGCGCTGCCCAGCGTGTTCGGCGGCTTCACGATCGCGACCGCGGCGCTGGTCATCGCCGGAACGGTGGGCCTCTCCGTCCAGCAGCGGCATCGCGACATCGCCCTGCTGCGTGCCATCGGGGCGACGCCGCGCCAGGTGCGTCGCATGGTGGTGCGCGAGGCGGCGGGACTGGCCGTACTGGCCGCCGGGACGGGCGTATGGGCCGGGTTCGCCGGTGTGTCGTGGCTGCGCGACCAGTTCGTCCAGCGGGGCATCACGCCGGCGTCGTTCACCGTGCACGTGTCCTGGCTGCCGCCCGTGGTGGCCGCCGGCGCGACGCTGCTCATCGCCGTCGTCGCCGCCTGGGTGGCCAGCTTGCGGGCCAGCCGCATCCACCCGACCGAGGCCCTGGTGGAGTCGTCGGTCGAGCGGCGCCGCGGTGGTTGGCTGCGCATCCCGGTCGGGCTGGCCGGTCTCGGCGGCGGCATCGTCCTGGCCGTCACCGCGGCGCACCTGAGCGGCGACGACGCGGCGTCGGTGGCGCTCGCGGTCGTGGCCACGCTGGTCACCGCCGTGTGGCTGCTCGCCCCGTGGCTGAACCGCCTGGTCGCCGCGATCGCCGGCGTCGGGATGCGCGGGCTGGGCGTCACCGGACGGCTGGCCGCGGCCAACTCGGCCGCGTCGGCCCGGCGGCTCGCCCCGGTGCTCACGTCACTGGTGCTGGCCATCGGCTTCGGCGGCTCCATGATGTTCATGCAGACCTCGATAAAGCACCGGGCGGCCGAGGAGAGCCACGCCGGCCTGCGGGCCGACTACGTCGTGGTGCCGTCCGGGGCCGGGCTGCCGACCGACGCGGTGTCGGCGCTGCGCCGGGTGCCCGGCGTCACCTCCGCGCAGGCCGTCGTGCAGAGCTCGATGCTCGACCGGCACGACGGCGGCACCAAATACTCGGCGCAGAGCCCGTCCGCCCTGATCGACCTGGGCGTGACGTCAGGACGCCTGGCCGACCTGCGCGGCAACACGGTCGCAGTCGACTCCCTGACCGCCGATACGGAGCACCTGCACGTCGGCAGCTCGCTGCGGGCCTGGTTCGCCGACGGCACGCCGACCAGCCTGCGCGTCGTCGCCGTGTACTCGCGGGGGCTCGGGTTCGGCTCGATGACGCTGCCGGCCGACGTGCTCGCCCCGCATACAGCCGGGCTGGACAGTCTGCTGCTGGTCAACGCCGACCCGAGCGCGCGGGCGGGCATCGAGAAGGCGCTCACCCCCGGCGCCAAGCTGCTCACCCGCAGCGAGTACCAGGGCGCGCTGGACAAGGACCTGGCCCAGAGCACGTGGGCCAACCAGATGGTGGTGAGCGTGCTGCTCGTCTACGTGGCGATCGCGGCGGTGAATACCCTGGCCATGGCCGCGATGGGACGCCGGCGCGAGCTGGCCACGCTGCGCCTGGCCGGCACGACGCGCAAGCAGATCCTGCGCATGGTCCGCTTCGAGCAGGGCCTGCTGCTGGGCGTCGGGCTCGGAGTGGGCGGCGTCATCGCGGCGGCCACGCTGATGCCGCTGGTGAAGGCCACCACCGGCACGTCCACCCCCTATATCCCGCTGACCGGATGGGTGAGCGCCATCGGCGGCACGGTGGTGCTGGCCTCGCTCGCCACGTTCGTGCCGGTGCGCCGGTTGCTGCGGATCAATCCGGTCGAGGCGATCGGACTCCGCGAGTAGGACAACGCGACGCCGGGTCCGTGGCGTTGCTGGGGTATGCGGACATGGCTTGGGATCACAACGTTGGTGGTCGTGGCGGGCGGCGTGGCAGCCGTCGCGGTGTCGATGGCCGGGTCGGACGGTAAGAAGCGGACGGTGATCAGCGAGCCCCCGCCGATCCGCCCGGTGGCCGTGCACAAGCTCGTCAACTACGACAGCTGCGCCGACCTGCTGACCGGGCTGCGCCAGCACGCCGCGGCGAACGCGGCCGGCCTGGGCTACGGGACGACGTACCTCGAGGACTCGGCCGGCGGTATGCCCAAGGCGGCGATCCCGGCCGCGGCGGGGGCCGGGGCAGCGTCGGGGGCCGGGGCAGCGTCGGGGGCAGCGTCGGCGCCCCAGCACTCGGACACCACGGTGCACGAGCCCGGCGCCGACGAGCCGGACCTGGTCAAGACCGACGGCAAGCGCGTGGTCACCGTCGTCAACGGGACGCTGCGGGTGGTCGACACGGCGACCCGGCAGGTGACCGGCAGCGTGCGGATCACGCCGGCCGGTCCGGGTTACGCGCAGCCGGACAACCTGCTGCTCAGCGGCGACCGGGCGCTGGTGATCACGCCGGCCTCGTACGGCATCGTCGTGCAGCCGGGAGCGGCCTCGGGCGCGGTGCCGTTCCCGCAGCAGTCGACCCGGTTCGTGTTGGTGGACTTGGCGGGCGCGCCCAAGGTGCTCGGCTCGCAGACGGTCACGGGCAGCTTCCTGGACGGGCGCCTCGTCGGGTCGGTGGCCCGGCTGGTCGCGAGCAGCCGGCCGGCGATCCGGTACCCCGGCCCGATCCTTCCCGGCCCGGTACGTCCCGGCGGCGGCCCGGTGCAGCCCGGCGGCGCCGCGGCGCAGTCTTCCGGTCCGGACCAGGCGCGCGCGGCCGTGCTCAAGGCGCCACTGTCGGCCTGGTTGCCCAGTTACAGCATCACCGAGAACGGCAAGACGACCGACCACACGGTGGACTGCCGGCAGATCAGCCACCCGGACGCCTATACCGGCCTGTCGATGCTCACCGTCTACAGCGTCGACCTGAACCGGCACCTCGGCGACATCGCTCCGATCAGCCTCGCGGCTGACGGCGACACCGTGTACGGCACGACGCAGAGCCTCTATGTGGCGAGCAACCCGCGCTGGTACGCGATCCCGATGGCGGTGTCGGGTGTGGCCGTGCCGCAGCAGGCCAACCCACCGTCGACCTACGGGTCGGTCACGCCGCTGCCGCCGACCGCCGGGACGGTCACGCCGCTGCCACCGTCGACCGCCGGCCCGGTCACGCCGGTGCCGCCGTCCAAGCCGGTGCCCAGCACGCCGGTGGTACCCAGGCAACCGCCGGAGCAGACCGAGATCCATCGCTTCGACATCACCGGTGGTGGGGCGCCGAGCTACCTCGGCTCGGGTACCGTGCCGGGCCGGCTGCTCAACCAGTACGCCCTGTCCGAATACGACGGGTACCTGCGCGTCGCCACGACCAGCGAGCAGTTCGGCCCGCAGCAGCAGAGCGCCGTCTACGTGCTGAACGCCGACACGATGGCCCGGGTCGGCTCGGTGAGCGGTCTGGGTAAGGGGCAGCGCATCTACTCGGTGCGCTTCATCGGTTCGGTCGGCTACGTCGTCACGTTCCGCCAGGTCGACCCGCTCTACACGCTGGACCTGAGCGACCCGGCCCATCCACGGGTGGCCGGCGAGCTGGAACTGACCGGCTACTCGGCCTACCTGGCCCCGGCCGGCGACGGGCGGCTGATCGGGATCGGGCAGGAGGCCGACGCCCGGGGCGAGACGGCCGGGCTGCAGGTGGCGCTGTTCGACGTCCGCGACCCGGCCCACCCCAGGCGGCTGGCCCAGCTGGTGAAGAACGACTTCCACTCCGAGGCCGAGTCGGACCCGCACGCCTTCCTGTACTGGCCGGCCACCGGCACCGCCGTGCTGCCGGTCAACTCCTGGACCGGCACCGACTACCAGGCGTCGGCGCTCGTGCTGCACGTGGGCGACTCGGCAATCACCGAGCAGGGCACGATAGAGCAGCCGCTCACCGACCAGCCGATCGGTATCAGCCGGACGATGATGATCGGCAGCGACCTGTGGACGATGTCGCCGGCCGGCCTGCAGGTCAGCAACGCGGGCACGTTGGCCCGGCAGGCGTGGATCGCGTTGGGCTGACGCGTGGTTGGCTGGAGGGGTGACTACCCCTCCAGTTCCCACGATCACCCTGAACAACGGCGTCGCCATGCCGCAGCTGGGCTTCGGCGTCTTCCAGGTGCCGGACGCCCAGGCCACCGACGCGGTGACCACGGCGCTGCAGGCCGGCTACCGCAGCATCGACACCGCCGCCCTCTACCGCAACGAGTCCGGCGTCGGCCGGGCGATCGCCGGGTCCGGCCTGTCGCGGGACGAGCTGTTCGTCACCAGCAAGGTCTGGAACAGCGATCAGGGCTACGACTCGACGCTGCGGGCCTACGACGCCAGCCTGTCCCGGCTCGGCCTGGAGTTCCTCGACCTGTACCTGATCCACTGGCCGACCCCGGAGCGCGACCTCTACCCCGAAACCTGGCGGGCGCTGGAGAAGCTGCTGGCCGACGGCCGGGTGCGGGCCATCGGCGTGTCGAACTTCCAGCCGGCCCACCTGCAGCGGCTGTTCGACGAGTTCGACGTCGTGCCGGCTGTGAACCAGATCGAGCTGCACCCGCGGCTGCAGCAGTCGCAACTGCGCGAGTTCGACGCCGCGCACGGCATCGCCACCGAGGCGTGGGCGCCGCTCGCGCAGTCGGCGGTGCTCGACGACCCGGTGCTGACCGCGATAGCTCAGCGGCTGGGCGTCACGACGGCCCAGGTGGTGCTGCGCTGGCACCTGCAGGTGGGCAACATCGTGATTCCCAAATCGGTCACGCCGGCGCGAATCGTCGCCAACATCGACCTGTTCGGCTTCGAGCTGAGCGACGACGACATGAAGCAGATCGCCGGCCTGGACCAGAGTCGGCGCATCGGCGCCGACCCCGACTACGTCAACTAGCGGGCGTCGCCGTTACATGATCAACAGGGAGAAGTGGCTGCCATAACAGCCACTTCTCCCTGTTGATCATGGACGGGCGGTCGGCAGTGGATGCCCGATCCGCCCATCGGGGTGGCCCTTAGGACGCGGCCGGCTGGTCGAGGATGACCTCGGCCTCGATGTGGATCGTGATCTTGTCGCCGATCACGACGCCGCCGCCCTCGATGGCCGCGTTCCAGCTGACGCCGAAGTCGTGCCGGTTGATGACGCCGGTGGCGGTGAAGCCGGCCCGGGTGCCGCCCCACGGGTCCGGGCTGAAGCCGCCCAGCTCGACCTTGAGGGTCAGCGGCTTGGTGACGCCGCGGATGGTCAGCTCGCCGTCGACCTCGAAGTCGCTGCCGTCCGGCCGGATCGCGGTGGAGCGGAAGGTCATCTTCGGGTTGGTCTCGGCGTCGAAGAAGTCGTTGCTGCGCAGGTGGTTGTCGCGCTGGTCATTGCCGGTGGTGATCGAGGAGAGGTCGATCTCGGCCTCGGCGGTCGAGTCGAGCGGGTTCTCGGCGGTCGTGACCGAGCCGGTGAACTTCTCGAACTTTCCGCGCACCTTGGACACCATCATGTGCCGGGCGGAAAAGCCGATCTCGGTGTGTGCCGTGTCGAGCGTCCACTGACCGACGATGTAGTTGGGGATGGCGGGGGACGTCATTGCCTGACTCCTACGGTAGATGTACTGCAATAGTTGAGAGCCAAACTAAAATAGCGCACAGACTATTCCGGCGGGAGGGGGAGGGGTGAAATGGGTGGAGAGGTCAGGCGTCGTAGTCGACGGTGACCTCGTCGGTCACCGGCGTCGACTGGCAGGTCAACACGAAGCCGTCGTCGGTCTCGTTGACGTCCAGGGCGAAATTGCGGCGCATATGTACTTCGCCGGATACGACCTTCGCGCGGCAGGTGCCGCAGACGCCGCCCTTACAGGCGAACGGTAGGTCAGGGCGGGCGCGCTGCGCGCCTTCCAGCACCGTGGTCGTGCGGGGGAGCGCCACCGTGGTGGCCCGCCCGTCGAGGACGACGGTGACCTGGCTGGCCGGGCCGTCGGGCGCCGCCTCGGCGTGGGTGGCCGGCGGCGGGGCGACATCCTCGACGTAGAACAGCTCGCGGTGGATCTGCCCGGCCGCTACGCCGAGCTCGGTCAGCACCTGCTGGGCGTCGACGACCATGCCGTACGGGCCGCACAGCCACCAGTGGTCGACCGCCTTGGGCTCGACGACGAGCGGCACCAGCTCGCGCAGCTTCGCCGCGTCCAACCGCCCGGTGAACAGCTCGACGTCGCGGGCCTCGCGCGACAGGACGTGGATGAGGGCGACGCGGTCGGGGTAGCGGTCCTTCAGGTCGGCCAGCTCGTCGGCGAACATCACCGAGTCGGTGCGCCGGTTGCCATACAGCAGGGTGACCCTGGACGCGGGGTTGCGCAGGACGGACGCGGCGATCGACAGCACCGGCGTGATGCCCGACCCGGCAGCGATCAGCACGTGGTGGCCGGGCGTGGCCAGGTCCGGCACGAACCGCCCGGACGGCGGCAGCGCCTCGACCTCGTCGCCCGGCTTGACGTCGCGGACCAGCCAGCGCGACACGGCGCCGCCGGCCACCTCGCGCACCCCGATCCGCGGCTTCGCGCCGGCCGGAGCGCAGATGGAGTACGACCGGCGGGCCTCGCCGCGCCTGATCGTCAATGACTGGCCGGGCTGGAACTCGAACCCGGTCGGGACGTCGAAGGTGATGGCGACCGCGTCGTCGCACAGCTCGTCGACGGCGGCCACTCGCAGCTTGGTGAAGGTGACCATCAGATCGCCTTGACGCTCTCGAACGGCTCGCCGCAGGCCGGGCAGCGGTGCAGCGCCTTGCAGGCGGTGGCCCCGAACCGGGACACCTCGACCGTATCGGGCTCGCCGCAGCGCGGGCAGGGGACCGGTGGGCGGCGGCCGAGGGTGAGCGGGACCGGCGTCTTCTTCGCGGGCGCCGCCGTCGGCGGGGCGATGCCGTGGTCGGCCAGCTTGCGCCGCCCGTCGGCGGTGATCCAGTCGGTGGTCCAGGCCGGGCGGAGCACGGTGCGCACGTCCACGTCGGCGTACCCGGCGTCGTGCAGCCGGCGCGTCACGTCAGCCCGGATGGCGCCCATCGCCGGGCAACCGGAGTAGGTCGGCGTGATGTCGACCGTGACGTGCTGACCGTCCTCGACGACGTCGCGCAGGATGCCCAGGTCGGAGATGGTCAGCATGGGCAGCTCGGGGTCGCGCACTCCGGCTGCCACGTCGCGCGCCGTCACCACATCGCCCGCGGTCACCAGATCGCTCCCGGATTCGCCCGGGCCACGCTCTGCATCTCGGCGAGCAGGTAGCCCATCGCCTCGGTGTGCACGCCGTCGCGTCCGGCCCGGCCGCTGACCGTCGCCATCGGCGTCACGTCGGGGACGGACAGGCCGGCCGCGTCGAGCACCGATGCGAGCACGGCGTCGAACTCGGGGCGCAGCTGGCTCGGGTCGACGAGGTCCACCTCGTGCCGGGTGAACAGCTCGGCTGTATATGGCCAGATCGCCTCGAGCCCGGCGGCCATGCGCTCGTGCGAGTAGTCGGTGCCGGCGCCGAGGCGAACCGTCCAGCCGGCGGCGTAGTCGCGGTGGTAGCTGACCTCCTTGACCGCCTTGGTCGCGACGGCGGCCAGCACCGGGTCGGGCGAGTCGACGAGGCGTTCGAGCAACGCCAGCCGCCACGTCGAGAACACGAGCAGCCGGGCGATCTCGTGGGCGAAGTCGCCCCGGGCCAGTTCGACCAGGCGCACGTTGCGGAACTCGCGCTCGTCGCGCAGGTAGGCCAGCGTGTCCTCGTCACCCTCGCCGCTGGCCTGGGCGGCCCGGGTCAACAGCAGGCGGGCCTGGCCCAGCAGGTCGAGGGCGATGTTGGCCAGCGCGACCTCGTCCTCCAGTTCGGGCGCGTTGGTGCACCACTCGGAGAGACGGTGCGACATGATCAGTGCGTCGTCGCCCAGCATGAGGCTGTACGTCGCCAGGTCGGCGGCGTCCATACCGTTGGGTACGGCGGTGTCGACGCCGGCCAGCGGATCGTCGAAGCCGGTCCCGAACGCCCACTTGGTGTGGTCGTTCTCCTCGGTGATCGCCTCGTAGGCGTTGTCGAAAGGCATGGCTAAGACCCCCTAGATGTGGGGGACGTCGGCGGGGATCGTGTAGAACGTCGGGTGCCGGTAGACCTTGTCGCCGCTGGGCGCGAAGAACGGGTCCTTCTCGTCGGGGCTGGACGCGGTGATTGCGTCCGAGCGAACGACCCAGATGCTGACCCCCTCGTTGCGGCGTGTGTACAGGTCGCGGGCGTTGTGCAGGGCCATGTCGGCGTCGGCGGCGTGCAACGAGCCGACGTGCACGTGGTTGAGGCCGCGCTTACCGCGGACGAACACCTCGTAGAGCGGCCAGTTCTCATTCATGACGCGTGCTTCCTCGCGTGAGCCAGGGCGGCTTCGCGCACCCAGGCGCCCTCGTCGTGGGCCCGCCGGCGCTGAGCGATCCGCTCGGCATTGCACGGTCCGGCGCCGCCGATCACCCGCTTGAACTCGTCCCAGTCGGGCTGACCGAAGTCGTGGGCGCCGCGTTCGGCGTTCCAGCGCAGGTCGGGATCGGGCAACGTGACCCCGAGAGCCTGCGCCTGCGGCACGGTCATGTCGACGAAGCGCTGGCGCAACTCGTCGTTGGTGTGCCGCTTGATCCGCCAAGCCATTGACTGGGCGGTGTTGGGCGAGTCGGCGTCGGGCGGGCCGAACATCATCAGCGACGGCCACCACCACCGGTTCGTCGCATCCTGCACCATGTCCTTTTGGGCGGGCGTGCCGCGCATCATCGTCATCAGCAGCTCGTAGCCCTGCCGCTGGTGGAACGACTCCTCCTTGCAGATACGGATCATCGCCCGGGCGTACGGCCCGTACGACGACCGGCACAGCGGCACCTGGTTGCAGATCGCCGCGCCGTCGACCAGCCAGCCGATGACGCCGACATCGGCGAACGTCAGCGTCGGGTAGTTGAAGATCGACGAGTACTTCTGCCGGCCCTCGATCAGCCGCTCGGTGAGGTCGGTGCGCTCGGCGCCCAGCGTCTCGGTGGCCGAGTAGAGATACAGCCCGTGGCCGGCTTCGTCCTGCACCTTCGCCAGCAGAATCGCCTTGCGGCGCAGGGACGGCGCGCGGGTGAGCCAGTTGCCCTCGGGCTGCATGCCGATGATCTCGGAGTGTGCGTGCTGCGCGATCTGCCGGATCATCGTCTTGCGGTACGCCTCGGGCATCCAGTCGCGCGGCTCGATGCGCTGATCGTGCGCGACCGTCGTCTCGAACTGCTCCTCCAGGGCGGCGGTCATGTCTTGGCCACCAACGTCAGCACGTCGTACTTGGCCACCGAGTCGCCGTCCTGGTTGGTCACGTCGGCGTCCCAGCGCACCTCGCCGTAGTCGGCGTCGACGCGTGGGGTGATCTGCTTGGCGGTCAGCGTGACGGTGAGCGAGTCGCCGGGGTTGACCGGCGTGAGGAAGCGCAGGTTTTCCAGGCCGTAGTTGGCCAGCACCGGTCCCGGGTCGGGGTGGACGAACAGCCCGGCCGCGAACGACACGATCAGGTACCCGTGCGCGACCCGGCCGTCGAAGAACGGGTTGGCGCGGGCGGCCTCCTCGTCCATGTGCGCGTAGAACGTGTCGCCGGTGAACTCGGCGAAGTGCTCGATGTCCTCGAGCGTGACGGTGCGCGGGCCGGCCACGACCGAGTCGCCGATCTTCAGCTTGGCCAGCGACTTGCGGAAC
>Ga0081455_10004477_pt1 | contig 15646 bp, 11 predicted proteins | sample TabmetS3T2R1_FD_70207 | JGI IMG/M metagenome (GOLD analysis project Ga0081455, IMG submission 70207) | Tabebuia heterophylla rhizosphere microbial communities from the University of Puerto Rico - S3T2R1 | ecosystem: Host-associated > Plants > Roots > Rhizosphere ... | reverse complement strand
CTCTGCGGCAGGAACCCGACGAAGAAGAGCAGCACCTCGGCGGCAGGCCCGTCGTACACGACGCTCACCACCAGTGCCAGGGCGTAGGCGGACAGTATCCGGACCACGACGGTGTTGTAGGTCTTCGGATGGAGGTCGCGACGTTGGTAGCCGCGCAGGACGTGGAACAGCGTGAAGACGTAGGAGCCCAGGAAGGCGTACCCGACGGCCGACAGGTGCGGCCAGAAGAACGACGACACCGGGAACGATCCGTCGCCGGGCCAGACCAGCCGCACGCCGTCACCGGTGGAGGCGGGAACGAGGTCGGGGACTTGCGTGGTGGAGATGACGAGGAACCACCCCACCACCAGCAGGATCGTGGCCACGATGACCGGAGAACGGCGGCCACTCCCGAGCCGCAGACCGGAGTCAGGGTCGAGGACGCCGAACGACGTCTCGATCTGCGATCCGTACTTGGCTTCGATGTCGCGGACCGTGCGCACGGTCGGGTCCAGCCGGAAGACCTCCTGCACCCAGCGTCGGCGGATCGACGCCAGCCGCTGGCGCATCGAGCTGCCGCGCGACAACAACTTCTTCGACATGGACACGCTGTCCGACGTGGTGTTCAGCCTGAACTACACCGCCCGGGAAGGAGGCGACGTTCTGAGCGCCGCCGCCAACGAAGCGGCGCAGTGTCACGTGCGCCACGGCTGGTCGCTGTTCGACGTCAGCGCCATGGTCCGGGGCGGCGTGACGGGCGCGGCCGCGCTGCCGCTCGCCGTCACCTACCAGGCCGGCGCGACGGCCACGGCGGTTCCGGGCCTGACCCCGGCGCAGCGGCCGGCCCCGCGCGCGGCGGCCGGCGCCCGCACGATGTCCGAGGCCCCGGGCAGCGCGCCGGCGTTCGGACGGGTCGTCGCCCACCAGATGCAGGTCGACGCGGCCCGCGCGCACGCGCACGCCAAGGCAGTTGCCGCCGGCGCGTTCGCCGGCATCCGCTCGATCGCCCTGGACAGCCCGAACGCCGCGCCGCGCGACCCGAGTCCGGCGGGCAACGCCAAGCCCGACCCCGGCTTCGACATGCAGACCCTTACGTTGACCGCGCTGACCCGGGACGGGGTCCCGCCGGCGTCGGCCCTCGACTTCGACCCGGGCTACTTCCTGGTCGAGAACGTCGACCACCCGGACTGGTTCGCCGCCGAGGTGCCCGTGATGGGCACGCAGAACTGGAGCGTTCCGGCCGGCCACTACGACGTCCGCGCGTTCATCTTCACCCCGTTCCAGAAGACGATCGTGTTCCAGACGCCTGACGGCCCGCAGACCGAGACGGTGTGGGACTACAACATGTCCTTCGTCTGGCAGCCGCAGGTCTCGATCACGCAGGACACGACGCTGCACTTCGACGCCCGAACCGCGAAGGCGATCCCGCTGCCGACCACGCCGGACAGCGACACCGGCAACGGCTGGCGCCAACCCGACGCGCAGTGCTGCGACCCGGACTTCCAGCTCGTGAGCGACCGCGTCTCGCCCGACGGAACCGACCTCCCGTTCTACTGGATGTCCGGCGCGCACGCGCTCGCGGGCACCGACTCGAGCCTGGAGATGTTCGCGACGCCGTCGACCCAGAAAGTCGGCACCGGCAGCCGGCACGCGTACATGTACTTCCGCGAGCAGTCGCCCTCGACCGGGCACGTGTACGACCTCGTGTACCCGAGCGACGGCGTCCCGACGAGCTTCCCGACCCGCGTGACCCAGAGCGACCTGGCCGCGATCCCGACGACGTACGCCAGCGAGGTGCCCGCGCGCGAAGGGCAACAGGTGCGATTCGGCTACCAGCCGTGGGAGACGATCAACACCCGCGAGGGCAGCCCGATCACCGAACCCCTCAGCCGGACTGAGTATGTGCTGGCGACGGGGGCCTCGCGCGCGACGCTCTGGCAGGAGAGCGCGGACATGTTCAGCTCGTTCTACTACCCGGCCGCCGATACGCAGTTCGGCCGGTACACGCACTACCAGCCGGGACCGCAGCCGCCCGTGCGCTGGTTCGACGCACCACGCCGCCCGGGCGTCGAGCAGCCAGGTGACGTGGTGCAACCGGGCGACGTCGTCGACGGGCCGATGACCTGCCCGGTCTGCCGGGGCAGCGACACGCTGGCCTTCGACGCCCGGCCCTACGTCAACGGCGATTCGACGCAGTGGGGATCGGCGCTGAACACGGGGAACCTGTTCGCGCGCACGCACATCAACGACACCGAGGCGCTGGACTGGTACGTCAACGGTGGCCTGACCGCCGAGCAGACCACCGCGAGCGACCCCGACCTGGGCGCCGCGCCCACCCAGCTGCCGATGGCGGCCGGCCCGGCGCAGTACCGGCTGGACTACTCGGTCAGCCGCGACACCCCGTGGTCGTCGCTGTCGACGCAGACCGACACGCGGTGGGACTTCACCTCGACGGCGCCGAAGCGTTCGGACCCGCTGCCGGCCGGGTGGACGTGCGGGCCGATCCTCGGCACGTGCGGCGTCGTGCCACTGATGCTGCTCGACTACAGCGTTCCCCTGGACGACCACGAGGGAGTCACCGCTCCGGGGCAGGTGGACTTCACCGTGCACGCCTACCACCAGCCGCACGCAACGAGCACCGCCCAGGTCAACGTGCCGAGCGTCGCCATCTCCTACGACGACGGGCAGAGCTGGCAGACGGTGCACGCGGTGAGCTCGCTCGGTGGCGGCAACTTCCGGGTCAGCATCACCACGCCCGACCCGAAGTCGATCACCGGCTTCGTGTCGCTGCGGGTGTCCGACTCGGACAGCGCGGGCGCGGACGTGCAGCAGACGATCATCCGGGCGTTCACGCTCAGCGGCAGCGCGGCGAGCAACGGCGCCGGCGTCGGCACCGACCCCGCGCCCGGCGGTGGCGGCGGCCTGCCGACGTTCGGCACCCGCGCGGCCTGCCCGGTGACGGGCACCGACCAGGCGGCCTGCAACGCGATCGTCCGCACGACGCCGGACGGGACGCTGCTGGCGACGTCGTCGACTCCTTCGGGCTACGGGCCGGCCGACCTGGCCGCGGCGTACGCGCTGCCGCGCACCGGCGGGGCCGACCAGACGGTCGCCGTCGTCGACGCGGCCGGCGACCCGAACATCGTCTCCGACCTCGCGGCCTACCGCGCCCAGTACGGGCTGCCGGCCTGCGACACCGACACGGGCTGCCTGCAGGTGGTGAACCAGAACGGTTCCGGGCCGCCGCCGAGCGACGGCAACCAGGGCTGGGGCATCGAGACGGCGCTCGACCTGGACATGGTGTCAGCAGCGTGCCCGCAGTGCCGGCTGCTGCTCGTCGTGGCCGACACCCCGAGCTTCGACGATCTGGCCACCGCCGAGAAGACCGCGGCGTTCATGGGCGCCAACGTGATCTCCAACAGCTACGGCGCCTACGAGCAGTTCGGGGTCGCCGACTACGCCCAGGCGTACAACCACCCGGGCGTCGCCGTGGTGGCCAGCTCCGGTGACGACCGGTTCGGGCTGGACGGAACGCTCGGCGGCACGCAGTTCCCGGCGTCGCTGCCGGAGGTCACGGCGGTGGGTGGCACCCGGCTGGTGCCCGACGCCGGCTCGGCCCGCGGCTGGAGCGAGACGGCCTGGACCGACGGCGGCAGCGGCTGCTCGGCGTACTTCGACAAGCCGTCCTGGCAGCCGGGCGCGAACTGCCACATGCGCACCGTGGCCGACGTCTCGGCGGTGGCCGACCCGGACACCCCGGTGGCCGTGTACGACTCCGCGGTCACGCCGGACGGCGGCTGGCTGGTCGTCGGCGGGACGAGCGTCGCCGCCCCGCTGATCGCCGGGATGTACGGCCTGGCCGGCCACGCCGGGACCGCGTGGACCGCCCAGCACCTGTACGCCCACCCGGGCCAGTTCAACGACGTCACGTCCGGAACGAACGGCAACTGCGGCAGCCCGAGCAACTACCTGTGCAACGCCAAGCCCGGCTACGACGCCCCGACCGGGCTGGGCACGCCCAACGGCGTCGGGGCGTTCTGACCGGCGGCGCAATCGCCTTGAGGACGGTGCACGCGCTGGGCCATGCTCGCCGGGTGAACGCACTGGGCGAGATTGGCCTGTCCGAACCGGAAGAGCGCGTGTACCTGGCGGTCTTGGACGCCGGCCGAAGCGACAGCGAGCAGGTCGCGCGGGCCTGCGGGCTGGCCAAGGCGGCGACCGATCGCGCGCTGCGGGCGTTGCAGGCGCTGGGCCTGGTCACCCGGGTGGCCGACGCGCCGGGCGGGTACTCCGCCGTGCCGCCCGAGCTGGCGGTCGGCGTGCTCATCCGGCAGCGGGAGGAGCGCCTGGCCCTGACCCGGCGCACGCTCGGCGAGCTGACCGAGCGGTTCCAGGCCGGCACCCGGGCCGGCAGCTCCGAGGACCTGCTCGAGGTCGTGCACGAGCCGGAGGCGATCCACCAGCGGTGGCTGCAACTGCAGCGCAGCGCGAGCCGCGAGATCCGGGTGCTCGACAAGCCGCCCTATATCGACGCCGGCAACCCGGCCGAGCCGGACCTGCTGGTCGACGGCGTCGGCTACCGCACCGTCTACGACCGGACCGCGCTGGAGCATCCGGGCAAGCTCGACGGCATCTGGGAGGCGTCGGCCGCGGGCGAGAACTCGCGCATCGCCGCGGGCGTGCCGATCAAGCTGTTCATCGCCGACGACCGGATGGCGCTGGCGCCGTTGCGGGCGCCGCAGGACGTGGCCAGCGCGGTGATCGTGCATCCGTCGGCCCTGCTCGACGCGTTGAGCGCGCTGTTCGAGAGCGTGTGGCAGCGGGCCTTGCCGCTGGCCGCGCTCGACGAGGTGCCCGACGCCGCCGGCCGGCTGACCGGGCAGCAGCGCCGGCTGCTGCAGCTGCTCGCGAGCGGCTGCACCGACCAGACGATCGCCCGCCACCTGCAGCTCGGGTACCGGACCGTGCAGCGGCAGATCAGCGCGCTGATGGAGCAGTTCGGGGTGCACACCCGGTTCCAGCTCGGCCTGGAGACGGCCCGGCTGCTGCCGTCGGACTAAGGCGGTTCTCGGCGCGGTCTTACGGCATTTTCCCGATGCGCCCCACCTCCTCAGGACCGCATCCTGGTTGTCGTGTACGTATTGGTGGAGGACGCCGCCGGCCGCGTGGTCGCCCGGCGGGTCCGCATGCGGGATCGGATCGGCGCCCGGCTGCACGCCGATCGCCTCGACGCCGAGCTGGCTGCTGGCGCATCGCCTGATGCCAGCGTCGCGTTGTCGCTGCGGGCGCGGGACTTGACGAGCATGTGCAGCCGCCGCGCGTTCGCCCGCTCGCTGCGCCGGATCGTGAGCCGGGCGGTCACGCCGCCCGCTGTCGTACCGCTCGTCGTGCCGGCCCGGCGGTTGCCCGTCCTCGACGCGAGCTCGCCTCTGGAGCGCCTCGAACAGGGCCTGCTCGGACAGGGCCCGGTATCGGTTCGTGGCGTCGCGCTGACCAAGCTACTGCTGAGCCAGGGCGACGGTCCGCTGTACGGCCGGCGCGGTGGGGAGGACGTCGGCCGGCTCGTGCAGCGGATAGCCCGCGCGCTGACGATCGAGCCGGTCTGACTCAGGCGGGTCGCAGGCGGGCCCGTAGTTGCAGGAACTGCAGCTGCTGGCGTGATCCGGTCACCTTCGCGTACGCATCGACGACCTCGCCGACGAAAGTCTCGACGGCCCGGTCGTCGGGCAGGCAGGCGTTCCAGGCGTCGAACCCGACCCGGCACCAGCGGGTGAACGCGTCGGCGCTGCCGAAGTCCCAGCGCAGGTCGGCGACTTTCTGCCGTTCGACGGTGAACCCGGCCCGATCGGCGATGTCCGGGTAGCCGTTGGGGTCGACGTGCCGGAACGGCGGGGCGAACCCGTCGAAGTAGCCGCGCCAGCGTGGTTGCCCGCACACGCGCATCGCCGTCTGTTCGAGGCTGGGCCGGTCGCCGCGGCACACCTGCTGCAGCAGGGCCCAGCCCGACTCGTGCAGGGCGGCTCGGATCTGCCGCAGCGCGGCGTACTGCTCGTCGACCCAGTGCAGGGCGTTGAACGAGACGACCACGTCGAACTCGTCCCGGAACGGCAGCCCGAGCACATCGCCCGGCTCGAACCGCAGGTTGACGGTGTCGCGCTTGAGCGTGGCGGCTGCCGCCAGCATCCGCGGTGACGGATCGATGCCGAGCGCGGATCCGCTCGACAGCTGCCGGGCGATCGCCGCGGTGATGCGCCCGTCGCCGCAGCCGACGTCGAGCACCCGCTCGTCGCCGTCGAGCACCACGTCGGCCAGTGCCTCCCCGGCCAGCCAGCGCTGCAAGTCGCTCACCTGGCGATAGGCCAGCCCGTCCCAGTCGGCCATGCCGATCACGCCCCCCATGGCGGTCCCGAACCAAGGGTAGTCAACTCCTGATCGTCAGCGGTGGGAAGCGCGGGGTCGGAATCCGGCGGCGAGCAGTCCGGCGCAGGCCGCCGCGACCGCCACGAACGGCAGCCAGGCTGTAATTCCGAACAACGCCCCGCCGGCGACGGCCGCCGCTGCCGTCGCCGCGGTCTGCACGGTGGCCACCGTGCCCTGGGCCTGGCCGAGTCGTCCGGCCGGGGTGCGCTGGGCCAGCAGCACCTGGGCGGCCGGATACGCCAGGGCGGTGGCTGCTCCCTCGACGGCGCCCAGCGTGATGATCACCGGGATCGAGCCGATCAGCGGGTAGGTCACGAGCAGGGCGATCGAGCTGATCAGCGCGATCAGCAGGACGAACCGCGGCGTCACGCGAACGGTTATGGCGCCGGCCAGCGTCGACGCGGCGATGAACGGAATGCAGAACAGGCTCCAGGACAGGCCGATCTGCCAGGCGCTCGCCCCGTGATGGTCGAGCAGCAACGTCCAGCAGGCCTCGTACACGCCGCTGATCAGCCCGGTGATCGCCGCGGCCGCGAGGACCGGGCGCAGGGTCGACCGGCGGCTGCGTCGAACGCGACGCTCCGGTTCCGCCGGCTCGATCGCCGGCAGCAGCCGCCACGGCACCAGCGCGGCGAGGGCGACCCCGGCGGCGACCGCGAACAGGACGGTCATGTGCTGCACGCCGGCGACCCCGGCGAGCAGGGGGCCGATCGCCAGGCCGGCGGTCTGCGCGACGAAGATCGAGGCGTAGCCGCCGGCCCGATGCTCGGCGGGCAGGCACCGGCCGACCAGAGCCAGGGCGAGGACCTCGGTCGCACCGGCGGCGGCGCCTTGTACGGCGCGCAGGCCGATCACCACGTCCGGGCCGATCGGCAGCAGGAACGCGGCGCTGGCTAGCGCGTAGGTGAAGACGCCGGCCAGTAGCAGCCGGCCCGGAGCGCCGCGGTCGCTGCGCCGCCCGAGCGGGTACTGCGCGGCCAACGCGCCGACGAAGAACGCGCCCATCGCCAGGCCGATCGCCAGGTCGGACGCGCCGTGCCGGCCCAGCCACACCGGCAGCAGGGGCAGCGTGGAGCTGGCCGCCAGCCACTGCAGCAAGACGATGGCCGCCAGGGCAGTGACCAGCCGCGTCGTCCCGAGAGCGCGGCTCGGCTCGACGCGCGTCATGATCTTCCCCTCGGCGAGATGGACAGCAGGGCTGTCTGTCACCATCGCAGCGCGCGGCCGGTTGACGCGTCGGCCGGACGGGGGATCAGCCGGGGGACGGTCGCGTCCCCCGATCGGCTCAGGCCGGACTCGCGGCGGCCGGCGGTTCGTCCGGCGCGGCGGCGATGTCGAGATCGCGGGCGGCGCGCGCGGCGTCGCGGCGGCTGGGCACGTCGAGCTTGCCGAGGATCCGCGAGACGTGGTGTTCGACCGTCTTGTCGGAGATGAACAGCCGGGCGGCGATTTCGGGATTGGTCAACCCGTCGGCGACCAGGCGCAGCACCTCGACCTCGCGCGCGGTGAGGCCGGCCGGGTTGGCCCGCGTGGTGTGCCGCGGTCCGCGGGGCACCCGCTCGCCGAGCTCGCGCAGCCGGGCCGCCGCGACGGTTGCCACCGGCCGGGCGCCGAGCTGGTCGAGGAGACCGAACGCCTCGGTCAGGGCCTCGGACGTGCCGACCTGGATCAGGGCCAGGGCCTTCTGGTACGGGTGCCCGAGCTTCTCCCAGGTCTGGGCGGCCTCGTCCCAGCGGCCTTCGATCTCGAGGATCAGCTCGGGCGGTGTGTCGGCGGGCGCCGGTCGACGGGCGCCGAGCCGGGTCGCCCAGGACAGCAACCGGCCGATCTCGCGCGGGTGGGTGGTGCCCTCGCCGCGATCCAGCAACGAGCCGATCAGCTTGCGGGCCGTGCCCGGATCGCCGTTCAGCCAGGCCTCCTCGGCGAGGGCCATCGTCAACGGCGCGATGCGTTGGAACTCCTGGCAGCTCTCGGCCACGCGCAGCGCACTCACCAGCATCGCGTGCCCGTCCGGGTCGCCGCGGCGGATCTTGATCGTCGCGAGGACGGTGAGGGCCGGCAGCCGGCCGATGCTGATGCTGCCGGCCCGGTCGAGGACGCCGAGCGCGTCGGCGACTGCGTCGTCCCAGCGTCCTCGGGCGACCTCGGTCTCGGCCAGGATCCCGGTGAGGCACATGTACCGGGTCGTCAGCTCGTGATCCTCGGTGTACTGCAGGCCTTCGGCCAGGACGGCGTCGGAACGCGAGAACAGGCTGTAGTCGGCGAACGCCGAGGCCAGATTGGCGAAGGCGCGGCCGGCCAAGTGGCCGTTGCCGTCGTCGAGGGCAATTTGTAGCGATCGTTCTAAATAGGCGACACCGTCTTCGAGCTGGCCGGTCCAGGCGAGCGCACAGCCGATCGAGTTCAGCACGTCGGACTCGGCGTGCGCATCGTTCACGAGGGACGCGATCTCCAGGGCGCGGCGGCCCGTTTCGATCGCCTGGTCGGGACGGCCGAGCTCGACGTCGAACGCGGCCAGCCCGGCCAGCGCCCGGGCCAGCTCGACGCTCGGGCCGAGCGGTTCGAGCACGGCGACGGCCGCTTCTGCATGGGCCTGCGCCTCCTCGCCGCGCGCCAGGTACCAGTAGACGTGATCCAGACCCATGTGCGCTGCGCCGATCCGGACCGGGTCGCCGATCGCCTGCCACGAACCCAGCGCCTCCTCGGCGGCGACCAGCGCATCGTCCATCTGGTCGGTGACCATGCACTCGGCGGCCAGCCGGTCGTACAGCGCGGCCCGGTCACGGTCCGCGCGCGCCGATGCGAACCGCAACGCGGTGCGGTAGTGGTGCACGGCCTCGCCGTGCGAGCCCAGCTCCGCGGCCCGTTGCCCGGCTTCGACGCCGTACCGGAACGCGGCATCGGCCTCGTGCGCGGCGGCGGCGTGCGTGGCCAGGCGCGAGACGTCGACGCCCGCGCGCAATTCGAGCACTCGCAGGATCGCGCGGTTCGCGGCGGCCCGCCGGATCGGCGCGAGCTCGTCGGCGATCGTCACGCGCGAGAGCTCGTGCCGGAAGCAGAGCTCGTCGGTGCACGACACCAGCAGGCCGCACTCGATGCAGTCGTCGACGGCGGCGGCGTCCGGGCCGCTCGCCTCGACGAGCACGCTGGCGTCGAAGCGGACGCCGAGCTGCGAGGCTACGTCCAGCACCCGACGGCCGGCCGCCGAGAGCCGGGCCGCCCGGGCCAGCACGGCCTCGCGCACGGTCGCCGGCTGGCTCGACCGCGACGCCACCATCTCGCTGACGAAGAAGGCGTTTCCGGCGGTCTGCTCGAACACCTCGGACGGGTCGAGGCCCGAGCCCGCGACGAGGCTGGCCACCCCCGACCGGGTCAGCGGCGGCACCGGGACGCGGCGAGCGGTGTTCAGCCGGGCCAGCTCGCCGACGACCCGGGTCAGGCGGGCGTTCGAGCCGATCTCGTCGTCCCGGTACGTGGCGATCAGCACGGCCGGCACGCGATCCAGGCGGCGGCTGGCGTAGAGCACGAAGTCGGTGGAGGCGTCGTCGGCCCAGTGCAGGTCCTCCAGCAAAACGACGGTCGACTGCCGGGCCAGCGCGGCCATGATGCCGGCGAACAGCTCGTCGCGTGGCAGGGCGACGTCGACCTCGAGCTGGGCCGCGATCTCGATAACCGGCCCGAGCGGCCGCGGGGTCGCCACCCCGTCGCACACCCCCGCGGCGATCGGGACGGCGATGTCGGCCAGGAACGCCGACACGAGTGCCGATTTGCCCGCACCGGCCTCAGCGCCGACAAGGGCGAGTACGCCCGTTCCGCAACGGGTGTCCTCGAGGTACTCCGACAGCGCGGCCAACTGAGGCGCGCGCTCGACAAGTGCCATGCCGCCACGCTAGGAATCGCCGTTGTCACCGGTCAATGAGCGCGCCCCAACATGGGGGATTCGCGGCCCAAAGTAGGGGACCGGCACCGATGCCGGCGCCGCTCGCGCGTCGCATCGTCGTTGCCAGCCGGCTCCGAGCCGGGACTCTAAGGAACCGAAATGACCAAGATCCGACTGCTCCAACTCATCGGCCTCACGGCGGTGCTCGCCTGGTTCTTCGCCGCGGCGCTGCCCGCATCGGCCATGCCCGCGCCGCCACCGGACGATGCGGGCATCCCGGCCGCGCCGCCCCCGACGCCGCAGCCGGCGCAACCGATCGTCGTCCACGACCACGTGTCGTTGTGGGCCTACGTCGCGGTCGCCGCGGTGGCCGTCGCCGTGACGCTCGTGCTGGTCGTCCTGGTGCGCTACCTGCGCCGCCGGCCGACCGCACTCCGGCACGCCGCGGCCTGAGCCGGATCCCGCGCCCACACCCCGGGTGGGCGCGGATCCGGCTGGGCGGCGTGGTTGGCTCGACAGGCCACCGCCCAGCCACCGAAGGGAACGCCCGTGACCCCGCAGCGGATCCGTGCCGTGTTCGAGACGATCGACGACCGATTCCGCGGCACAGCGGGCGACGAGTACGTCGAGGCGCATTTCGACGAGGGGCGGTGGCTGGAGGGGCCGGCCTACTCGCGAGCTTGGCGGTCGCTGCTGTTCAGCGACATTCCCAACGATCGGGTGCTGCGCTTCGACGAGACCACCGGCGCGGTCGGGGTGTGGCGCCAGCCGGCCCGGTACGCCAACGGCCGCACGATCGACCGGCAGGGTCGGGTGATCTCGTGCGAGCAGGGCAGCCGATCGGTTACTCGCACCGAGTTCGACGGCTCGGTCACGGTGCTCGCCGACCGGTGGGAGGGTCGCCGGCTGAACAGTCCCAACGACGTCGTGGTCAAGGCCGACGGCACGATCTGGTTCACCGATCCCAGTTACGGCATCGAGAGCGACTACGAGGGTTTCCGCGCCGACAGCGAGACCGACGGTTGTCACGTCTACCGCATCGACGCCGACGGCGCGGTCGTCCGGGTGGCCGACGACTTCGAGCGGCCGAACGGCCTGGCGTTCTCGGCCGACGAGCGGCAGCTCTACATCGTGGACACGCGGCGCAAGCACATCCGCCGCTTCGACGTCGACGACGCGAACCGGCTCAGTGGCGGCGAGGTGCTCTCCGAGTGCAACGCCGGCAGCTTCGACGGCGTCCGCATCGACCACCGTGATCGCATCTGGGCGGCTGCGCACGACGGCGTGCACTGCTTCGACCCGAACGACGGGGCCTTGCTCGGCAAGCTGAAACTGCCCGAGATCTGCTCCAACCTGACGTTCGGCGGCCCGAAGGGCAACGTCCTCTACATCACGGCGAGCAACACGCTGTTCTCGATCATGACGAACTTCACCAGCGCGGTTTACCCCACAGCCGAGCTGTAGGACTGCTGCGTCCACGAGCCGGCAACCCACGGCGTGGCCGACGACTCGACCCGCAGCTCTCCCGGCGACGCGATGATCAGCTGCCCGAACACCGTGGCGTACACGTTGCCGTTCACCTTGTGCCGCACGACCAGCGCCGCCGGCTCGTCCGACGGCTTGGTGCTCGCGACGATGTCGCGCCACGGCTCGGTCGCGAACCGGGGCGCGAACGTCGCGGTTCGCGGGTTGTCCGCGTCGATGCCCTCGGACGTGATCAGGTGCTGGCCCGGCTCCAGGTCCACCCGGCGCAGCTCGGCCGCGTCCCACGTCCAGGCGGTCACGCCGGCCGGCCCGGTCAGCACCAGGTTGAAGCTCGCCATCTGCCGGTGATCGATCCGGTCCGGCCAGGACTCGCCCACGGCCACTGCGGCCAGCGGCAGCCCACCGCGCGACGGTGTGCCGTCCCGACGCTCGCGGCGATTGAGCACCAGGGCGGTGATGCCGGTGCGCACGTCCGACACGCACCAGCTGCCGCCGGCCAGCCGGTCCCGCCCCCCGATGACGGTGGGCTGATCGGGCCACCAGGCGGCGGGCCCGTCGAACTCACGAGTCACCAACTCGTCGCGCAGCGCGAGGATGCGCAGCGGTTGGCCGGCGGTCCAGTCGGTCACGACGGTGCACACACGTTGAACCTACGACGCCGGCGCGCCGGACCGGGACAGATGTGACCACTGCATCACGATCGCGACGAGAAATACTCGGATGAGCCGGCGGCATCGCCCGGATACGGTGTCGGGGGAGGGCACGTATCCAGCCCAGCTGTGGAGATCCGACATGCACCCTGACGCCACGAGCCATCTGCGCCTGGCCCGGCCGAGCCGTGACCTCGCCCGCGCCGAGGCGTTCTGGATCGGCGGCCTCGGCCTGGAGGTGCTGTACCGGACCGGCCCGGACGCCGAGGGTGGGCACGCGTTGCTGATGGTCGGCTGGCCCGGCGCGGGCTGGCATCTGGAACTGGTCGACGACAGCGCCGGGCACACGCCGCCGGCGCCCACCGACGAGGACCTGCTCGTGCTCTACCTCGGCGGCCCGCCCGACGACGAGCTGCTGGCCCGGCTGTACGCGAACGGCGGCACTCGCGTCCCGTCGCGCAATCCCTACTGGGATCGGTGGGGCGTCACGATCGCCGATCCGGACGGGTACCGGCTCGTGTTGAGCACGCGCACTTGGGACTGATCAGATCTAAAGCTGGTTGCCTGGCTGGCCCGCGTGTCGGATCCTGAACTGTTCGACTAATCCGACGTGACGAGAAAGCGATGACGACCCTTCACGACGACGCCGAGCTGAACGGCGCGCTGACCGACCTGCGCAACGAGTCGCGCGAGGTCCGGGCCGCGCTGTCCGCGCTCGGCCGCCTGCTCGGCGCTGCCCTGATCGACCCGCCCCGCAACCTGGCGTCGTTCGTCGCCGAGCACCTCGGCACCTCGAGCGCCGGGGTGTCGGTGGTGACCTCGGCGCTGCACGGCGTCGACGCGCCGCTGGTGCACGTCGCGGTCGCGCGCCTGCTCGAGTCGGCCCCCGACGCCGTGCTGACCGACGACCTGGGCAACGGGTCGCCGGGCTACGAGCTGGTGACCGTCGACGTCGAGGAGCAGGTGGCCGCTCCGGACGACCTGGCCGCGTTCATCCCGGCCGGGCCGGCGTTCCCGTTCGACGCCGTGCTGGTCCTGACTTGGGAACACCAGCACGAGCAGATCTCGCTGCACGTGCGCCGCGAGGACAGCGACCGGGCGCGCGCCGAGCTGAGCGCCCTGGTCAAGCAGGCCCGCTCGACGGACAACTTCTACCGGGGCAAGACGCTGCAGGTCACGGCCGACGACGTCAGCGTCGACTTCGTTCCGGTGCGGCCGAGCACCGCCAGCCGGGCCGACGTCGTGCACGCCGCGCAGGTGTGGAGCGAGATCGACGCGACGATCGGCGGGTTGGCCCGCAACGGCGAGCTGCTGGCCGCGGCCGGGCTGGGCGCCTCGCGCGGCATCCTCGTCGTCGGCCCGCCGGGCGTCGGCAAGACGGCGCTCTGTCGGGTGATCGCGTCCGAGCTGCCGGCCGGCACAACGGTGTTGCTGGTCGACGCCACGACGTCGGCACGCGGGCTGGGCCGCATCTACGAGTCGCTGACGAGCCTGGCTCCGGCGGCGGTCTTCCTCGACGATATCGACCTGCTGGCCGGTGACCGTCGCAGCGGTACCGGCAGCGCGACGCTGCGCGAGTTCCTCACCCACCTGGACGGGTTCACCCCGCCGGCGGCGGTGGTCACGGTGGCCACCACGAACGTCACCGACACGATCGACCCGGCGCTGATCCGCCCCGGGCGGTTCGACTCGGTGATCGAGATCGGCGCACCGGCCTACGCCGCGCGCGAGCAGATCCTGCGCCGCTACCTGCGCGCACTCGGCGAGTTCGACGTGTCCCGGGTCGCGTCGGCGACGAACGGGGCCACCGGCGCCGACCTGCGCGAGATCGTGCGCCGGGCCGTGCTCGAACGGGGCGCGGAGGTCACCGACGCCGACCTGTTCGACGTAGCGGCCACCGGGCGCTGGCGGGCCAGCGGGCCCAGCGGGCAGTACCTGTAGGTTCGGCGGGCGCCGTGCGCCGAGGCATACGCCGGCTGACGGCTACAGGGTGGCCAGCGCCTGTACCTCGGCGAGCGCGAGCTGGTTCGTCCCGGCCAGCTGCACGCGCAGGTACCGGCCGGTGCGGCCGACGTCGATCGTGGTGGGCCGCGCGGCTTGCGCCACCTGGTGCGACGACCACACGCCCGGTTGGGCCAGCGCATCCGCGAGCGCGGTGGACGTGAACGGCACGTCGGAGACGAATACGTAGTAGTCGGCCAGCCGGTCCTGGCAGCAGTCGCTGCGGTTGTAGATCGCGAGCTGGTCCACCGGGTAGGACGCGCCGAGGTCGACCTGCCACCACGGCTGGTTCTCCTCGGCGGTGTCGGCGAAGTTGGTCAGGTTGCCGTCGAGCGCGTTGCCGGACGGGTACTTCGACGAATAGTCGGACGACTGCGTGGCCGCCTGGCCGAGCGCTACGTTCGTCGGCGGCACGGTGCCCGACGCTGTCCCGGCCGGGGTCGTCACGGTGACGCTGGTGGCCGGCACCCCGTCCGGCGCGGTCGCGACCAGGAAGGCCGGCGACTGCACGGTGACCTGGCCGGCCGGCTGCCCGGCGAACGTCACCCGGGTGCCGGGCGTGAACCCGTCGCCGGCCACGAACACGCTCCGGTCGGCGTTCTGGACGTAGGTGACCTCAGGCGCCCGGTCGGTGGCCAGGTGCTGGAACTCGCCGACCAGGCCGGCCGCCGTGGTGATCGACTGCGGCAGGTCGGTAGCCACCGGACGCGTCGGCAACGTCGTGTTGTCGCTGTAGGTGACGTCGATGCCGCCGGGCGGGTTGCAGTGGTACTGGCCGATGGCCTGGGCCGAGTAGTTGCCGGTGACGTCGAAGTGCCCCGTCGACTGGCAACCGCCCTGGGCGATGCCGCCACTCCACTGCACGTTGCCGTTCCAGTGGATCCACTCCGAGCCGGCGTCGTCGTACCAGGTGAAGTTGGAATGCCCTTCGTCGTAGGCGACATTGCCCTCGGCCAGCAGCCCGTGCGCGATGCTGGCCGCGCGGTCGACGGTGCCGTCGGCGGCGGTGATCGTCTGGCCCTGGTGTCCTTCGGCGTAGATCGCGCCGCCGTCGCTGAGCACCTGCATGAACGTATGGATCAGGTTGTGGCTGATCGTGTTGTCGCTGTTGACGTTCGTGGTGTTGTCGGGGTGGTCGACGTTGTCGACGTGTCCCTGGATGACGCCGGCGGTGATGCCGGTGTAGGGCAGGTCGCGCAGGTCGTTGTGCACGACGCTCGTGTATTGGGTG
>Ga0081455_10004476_pt1 | contig 15647 bp, 16 predicted proteins | sample TabmetS3T2R1_FD_70207 | JGI IMG/M metagenome (GOLD analysis project Ga0081455, IMG submission 70207) | Tabebuia heterophylla rhizosphere microbial communities from the University of Puerto Rico - S3T2R1 | ecosystem: Host-associated > Plants > Roots > Rhizosphere ... | reverse complement strand
CGCTCGAGCTCGATCGAGGGCAGGGCGTTCCTTACAAGGGGAGCTACTCGTCCTGGCTCGAGCAGAAGACGAAGCGGCTCGAAGTCGAGGGCAAGCAGGACGAGGCGCGCGAGCGGACGCTTGCGCGCGAGCTCGACTGGATCAGGGCGAGCCCCAAGGCGCGCCAGGCCAAGTCCAAGGCGCGCATCCGCGCCTACGAGGAGATGCTGGCCGAATCCGCCCGCGACAAGGGCGGCAAGGCGCAAATCACCATTCCGCCCGGACCGCGTCTCGGCGACGTCGTGATCGAAGCCGATCAATTGAACAAGGGCTTCGGCGAAAAACTGTTGATCGACGATCTCTCCTTCAAGCTGCCGCCTGGCGGCATCGTCGGCGTGATCGGGCCGAACGGCGCGGGCAAGACTACGCTGTTCCGCATGATCGTCGGTGAAGACAAGCCCGATGACGGCGCGATCCGCGTCGGCGAGACGGTGAAGCTTGGTTATGTCGATCAGTCGCGCGACGCACTCGACGGCAAGAAGTCGGTATTCGAGGAGATTTCCGGCGGCAACGACGTGGTCAAGCTCGGGAACCGCGAGGTGCAATCGCGCGCCTATGTCGGCTGGTTCAATTTCAAGGGCGCCGACCAGCAGAAGAAGGTGAGCCAGCTCTCGGGCGGCGAGCGCAATCGCGTCCACCTCGCCAAGATGCTGAAGTCGGGCGCGAACCTGATCCTGCTCGATGAGCCGACCAACGATCTCGATGTCGAGACGCTGTCCTCGCTCGAAGCGGCGCTGGAGGATTTCCCCGGCTGCGCCGTCATCATCAGCCACGACCGCTTCTTTCTCGATCGCATCGCCACCCACATTCTGTCCTTCGAGGGCGACAGCCACGTCGAGTGGTTCGAGGGCAATTTCGAGGACTATGAAGAGGACAAGAAGCGCCGCCTCGGCGAGGATTCGGTCCAGCCGAAACGCATCAAATACAAGCACTTCGCCCGGCGGTGAGCCCCGGCCTTGCGCGGGTCGGAAAAAACGTATAAACATATCTTTATGTCCAGTGACGACCCGCAAGGCCTGTCCCGCGCCCAAGCCTTGGCCGGCTTGCGCGCCGCGGGCGAAGCCACGCGCCTTCGCATCCTCGCCCTTCTTGCCGCCGCGGGCGAGCTTAACGTCAAGGACCTGACCCAGATCCTCGGCCAGAGCCAGCCGCGCATCAGCCGGCACTTGAAGCTGATGGCCGAGGCGGGGCTGATCCGGCGCTTTCGCGAAGGCTCATGGGTGTTCTTCCGGTTGGCCGATTCCGGCGTCGAGGCGACGCTCGCCCGCGCCATCGTCGCAAGTCTCGATCCGGCCGACCTCACGCTCGCCCGCGATCGCGCCCGGGCGACCGCCGTCGCCAAGGCGCGCGCCGAAGCGGCCCAGACCTATTTCAAGGCGCATGCAAGCGAGTGGGACGAGATCCGCGCGCTTCATGTTGCCGAGAGGGAGGTCGAAGCCGCCATGGATGCGGCGCTCGGGCAGGGGCCTTTCAATCTGCTGGTCGATCTCGGCACGGGCACGGGTCGCATCCTCGAACTCTTCGCCCCGCGCGCCGGCCGCGCGCTCGGCTTCGATCTCAATCACGCCATGTTGAACTATGCGCGCATGAAGCTCGAACGCGCCAGGCTGTCGCATGCCCAGGTCCGCCACGGCGATCTCAACAACGTGCCGCTGCCCGACGGCGTGGCCGAGGCGGTGGTGCTGCATCAGGTGCTGCATTTTCTCGATGACCCGGCCACGGCGATTGCCGAGGCGGCGCGTCTGCTCGCGCCGGGAGGCAGGCTTCTCGTCGTCGATTTCGCCCCGCACGAGCTTGAGTTCCTGCGCGAGCAGTCGGCCCATCGCCGGCTCGGCTTTGCCCGCGATCAGCTCGCGCGCCTGTTCGAAAGTTCGGGGCTCAAGCTCGAACGCTTCCGCGAGCTGAAGCCCGCGGCTTCGGGCGGCAAGCTCACCGTGTCGCTGTGGCTCGGCGTGAAACCCGCTTCCGCCGCCAAGAAGCGCAAAGCGAACGCCAAGGTGGAGGCCGCCGCCTGATGCTCGCATCCGAACCCAAGAGCCGGCTGCTCGGCCGCGGCGCGATCGATGTATCGTTCGAGTTCTTTCCGCCGAAAAGCGAGGCGATGGAAGAGACGCTGTGGCGCTCGATCCGCCGTCTCGAACCGCTCCGGCCGAGCTATGTGTCCGTGACCTACGGCGCCGGCGGCTCGACCCGCGAGCGCACCCACTCCACGGTCGCGCGCATGCTGCGCGAGACGACGCTGACCCCTGCCGCCCATCTCACCTGCGTCGCCGCCAGCCGCGGCGAGGTTGACCGCGTCATCCGCGACTATTGGGATCTCGGCGTGCGCCACATCGTGGCGCTGCGCGGCGATCCTCCCGGAGGCGTCGGCGAACGCTACCAGCCGACGCCCGGCGGCTACGTCAACGCCGCCGACCTCGTCAAAGGCATCAAGAGTGTCGCCCCGTTCGAGATTTCCGTCGGCTGCTACCCCGAGAAGCATCCGGAATCGCCGAGCATCGATGCCGATATCGACATGCTCAAGGCCAAGATCGACGCCGGCGCCACGACCGCGATCACGCAATTCTTCTTCGAGAACGAATTGTTCTACCGCTACCTCGATCGCGTCCGTGCCCGCGGCATCGACATTCCCATCGTGCCCGGCATCATTCCCATCCACAATTTCAAGCAGGTCGCGGGCTTCGCCACCAAATCGGGCACGCATGTGCCGGACTGGCTCGGCCATAGATTCGAGGGATTGGAGGACGACCAGGAGACGCGCTACCTCGTTGCCGCCGCCGTCGCCGCCGAGCAGGTGCTCGGCCTCGTCGACCAGGGCATCGACAATTTTCACTTCTACACGCTGAACCGCGCCGATCTTGTCTACGCCATCTGTCATCTGCTGGGCTTGCGCCCGGCCAAGGCTTTTGCCGATGTGAAGGCGGCGTCATGAACAGGAAAGATCGAATCGCGGCGTTGCAGCGGGAGGTGCGCGAGCGCATCCTCATTCTCGATGGCGCCATGGGCACCATGATCCAGCGCCACAGACTGGACGAGGCGGGCTATCGCGGCGCGCGCTTCAAGGATCACGCGCGCGACCTCAAGGGCAACAACGATCTCTTGGTGCTGACCCAGCCCGAGATCATCGCCGGGATTCACGAGGCCTATCTCGAAGCGGGCGCCGACATCATCGAGACCAACACGTTCAATGCTCAGGCGATCAGCCAGTCCGATTACGGGCTCGAGGACATCGCCTATGAAATGAATGTCGCCGCGGCCAAGATCGCGCGCGCGGCCGCCGACGCCTGGACCAAGAAGACGCCGAAGAAGCCCCGCTTCGTCGCCGGCGCCATCGGCCCGACCAACCGCACCGCCTCGATCTCGCCCGACGTGAACAATCCCGGCTTCCGCAACGTCAGTTTCGATGCGCTGGTCGAGGCTTACGCCGTGCAGGCGCGCGGGCTCATCGACGGCGGCTGCGACATCATCCTCATCGAGACGGTGTTCGATACGCTGAATGCCAAGGCCGCGGGCTTCGCCGTGGAGCAGGTTTTCGATGAGGTCGGCGAGCGGCTTCCGGTCATGGTCTCGGGCACCATCACCGACCTTTCGGGGCGCAATCTCTCGGGCCAGACGCCCGAAGCCTTCTGGTACTCGATGGAGCATCTCGAGCCTTTCTCGATCGGGCTCAACTGCGCCTTCGGCGCCGAACAGCTCAGGCCTTGCGTCGATGAGATCGCTCACGTCGCCGGCACCTATGTCAGCGTCTATCCCAATGCCGGCCTTCCCAACGAGATGGGCGAGTACGACGAGACCCCGGAATTCATGGCGGGCCTGCTCGAAGGCTGGGCGCGCGACGGTCTCCTCAACATTGTCGGCGGCTGTTGCGGCACCACGCCGGAACACATCAGCGCCATCGCCGCCGCCGTCGCCAAGTACAAGCCGCGGCGCGTGCCTCAAGTCGCTCACAAGCTCCGCCTCTCGGGCCTCGATCCCTTCGTGCATGGGTAAGTATTGATGAGTAACGGCGCCCAGAATTTCGTCATGGTCGGCGAGCGGACCAACGTCACCGGCTCCGCCCGCTTCCGCAAGCTGATCGAGGCCAACGACTACGCCGCGGCGCTCGAGGTCGCGCGCCAGCAGGTCGAGAACGGCGCCAACATGCTCGACGTCAACATGGACGAGGGCATGCTCGATTCCGAAGGGGCCATGGTCACTTTTTTGAATCTAATCGCGGCCGAGCCGGACATCGCGCGCGTGCCGATCATGATCGATTCCTCGAAATGGTCGGTGATCGAGGCCGGGCTGAAATGCGTGCAAGGCAAGGCGGTGGTCAACTCGATCAGCCTGAAGGAAGGCGAGGGACCCTTTCTCGACCATGCGCGGAAAGTCCGCCGCTACGGCGCCGCCGTCGTCGTCATGGCCTTCGACGAGAAGGGTCAAGCCGATTCGGTCGAGCGCAAATTCGCGATCTGCAAGCGCGCCTATCGCCTCTTGACCGAAGAAGCCGGCTTCCCTCCGGAAGACATCGTCTTCGACCCCAACATCTTCGCGGTCGCGACCGGCATCGAGGAGCACAACGACTATGCCCGCGCCTATATCGAGGCGACGCGGCGGATCAAGTCGGAGCTCCCGCACGTGCACGTGTCGGGCGGCGTGTCGAACCTGTCTTTTGCCTTTCGCGGGAACGAGCACGTGCGCGAGGCCATGCACTCGGTGTTCCTCTATCACGCCATCGCGGCCGGCATGGATATGGGCATCGTCAACGCGGGCCAGCTGACGCTCTACGACGACATCGAGCCCGAGCTTCGCACCCTGGTCGAGGACGTGATCCTCAACCGCCGCGAGGATGCGACCGACCGGCTGCTGGAAGCGGCCGAGCGTTTCAAGGGCGAGGGCGCGCAAAAGCGCGAAGTCGATCTCTCCTGGCGCGAAAAGCCGGTCGAGGACCGGCTCGTCCACGCGCTCGTCCACGGCATCGGCAATTACATCGTGGAAGACACCGAGGAGGCGAGGGCCAAGGCCGAGCGCCCGCTCCATGTCATCGAAGGGCCGTTGATGGCCGGCATGAACGTGGTCGGCGACCTGTTCGGCGCAGGGAAGATGTTTTTGCCGCAGGTGGTGAAGTCGGCCCGCGTGATGAAGCAGGCGGTCGCCTATCTCATGCCTTTCATGGAAGAGGAGAAGCGCGAGCTTGGCCTCGCCGATCAGCCCTCGGCGGGAAAGATCCTGCTCGCGACGGTGAAAGGCGACGTGCACGACATCGGCAAGAACATCGTCGGCGTCGTGCTCCAATGCAACAATTACGAGGTCATCGATCTCGGCGTGATGGTGCCGGCGCAAGTGATCCTCGAGACGGCGCGTGAAAAGAAGGTGGACATCATCGGGCTTTCGGGCCTCATCACGCCCTCGCTCGACGAGATGTGCCATGTCGCCGCCGAGATGGAGCGCGAGGGGTTCGATCTGCCGCTTTTGATCGGCGGCGCCACCACGAGCCGCGTTCACACCGCGGTCAAGATCAGCCCGAACTATCACAAGAGCCAAGCGATCTACGTGACCGATGCGAGCCGCGCCGTGGGCGTGGTGTCGAGCCTGATGTCGTCCGAAGAGCGGCCAAAAGCCATTGCCAAAGTGCGCGAGGAATATCGCAGCATGGCGGAGTCCTATGCGCGGGGACAGGCCGAGAAGCGCCGCGCCTCTCTCAAGGAGGCGCGTGCCAACAGGCTCAAGCTCGACTGGGCGGGCTACGCGCCGCCGAAGCCGTCCTTTCTCGGCACCCGCGCTTTCACGAGCTACGACCTCGCCGATCTCGCCCGCTACATCGATTGGACGCCGTTCTTTCACGCCTGGGAGCTTAAGGGCACCTTCTCCCGCATTCTCCACGACGACAAATACGGCGAGGCCGCGCGCCAGCTCTACGAGGATGCGCAAGCCATGCTGGGCCAGCTCATCCGCGAGAAATGGCTAACCGCAAACGGCGTCGTCGGCTTCTGGCCCGCGAACAGCGTCGGCGACGATATCGAGATTTATGCCGACGAGACGCGCAAGAAGCGCCTTGCCACGCTCCATACCATTCGCCAGCAGATGGACCGGGAGCGGGACAAGCCCAATCTCGCGCTTGCCGATTTCGTCGCGCCGAAAGACACGAAGCTCGCCGACTATATCGGCGGCTTTGCCGTCACCGCGGGCATCGGCGAGGAGGACGTGGCGCGGCGCTTCGAGCGCGCCAATGACGATTACTCCAAGATCATGGTCAAGGCGCTCGCCGACCGCTTGGCCGAGGCCTTCGCCGAGGCGTTGCATGAAAAGGTGCGCCGCGAGCTTTGGGGCTACGCGCCCGAGGAGCGGCTGACCAATGAGGAGTTGATTGCCGAAACCTATGCCGGCATCCGTCCGGCGCCGGGCTATCCGGCCCAGCCCGACCATACCGAAAAGGGCACGCTGTTTGCGCTGCTCGCGGCCGAGAAGGCGACCGGGCTCAAGCTCACGGAGTCTTATGCCATGTGGCCCGCCGCCGCCGTCTCCGGGCTCTATTTCGCCCACCCTGACGCGCGCTATTTCGGCGTCGGCAAGATCGGCCGCGACCAGATCGAGGACTATGCCTCACGCAAAGGCTGGAGCGTGACGGAAGCGGAGCGCTGGCTGTCGCCGATCCTCAACTACGATCCGAAGCTCAGCGCCGAAGCCGCGGCCTGACCCAAAGCGGCGAAGGTCGAAACACGAAATGGTTTGAAGCCGGAAGGCGCGCTAGATCATCCCGAGGATGACGGCTGCGATAAAGCCAAACGAGCAGATCGCCATGACGGCGGTCAGTGTTGCTGTGAGATCCATCGGAAGCTCCTTTCCGATTGGAGGCGTGCCCGTCTAGCCGTCGCCTAGTCTACTGGGCCGCCCCAAGAGCGCCAAGACGTTACTTTTGCACCGCACAATTGCCACGCTCTCGCAACGTCCAGGTCTAAAACGCGGACCGCGGGATTTGGTTCATTCGCTTAGGGAGCCCAGACGGAGCAGCGGTAAAAGGGCAGAAATCCGGGAGGCGAGCGGGCAGGTGGCGCGGCACAGTTTGGCCGCAACCGCAACAAAATCCGGGCGCTGTTGTCCGATACGCCAACAGCAAGCTTGGACTTGCGGGGGAAGAGCCCTGCGCCGGGCGGGTCGGCCGCCCATCGGAGGGAAATCGGATGAGGAGTGTCAGATTTTTAGGCCTAGTCTTACTGGGTCTTCTTTCTGCCCTTCCGGCGCAGGCTCTCACTATCACCAACGCCGACCAGGATCCCCGCACCGTCACGGTCAAAGCGGGTGGCGACAGCAGCGCGCTGACGATCGAGCCTGGGAAGGCGGCGGAACCGCAATGCAAGCCGTGCACCATCGAGCTCGAGAATGGCGAGCTTTATGAGCTGGAAGGCGGCGAGAACCTTGTGATCGAGGACGGCGTCATCTTCGTCGATGGCATCACTTCAAGCGCCGCTCAGTAGACGTGACGGCTTCGGGCGCGCGGCCGCTCACCTTGTGATCGCGCCCGGCTCCTTCTGCGAGATCATCGGGCAATCGAGCGTCTTTTCGAACGCCTCGACCAGATCCTCTTCGGAATTTGCTCGCGCATAGATCCCGTGATTCTCGTTGGCGAGGCACATGAGATCGACCACGCTGTTGCCTCCCGTCCAGGAGAAATGTTCGTAGCGAAACGCGATGACGTGAACCGTTAGCTGGTCGGCGGCAAGCCGAAGCTGCTTGGCCAAGTCGCATGGCGCTCCGCCGCAGGTTTCCTCGCCGTCGGTCACAAGGACGATCACGCCAGGCTTGCTGCGGTAGTTCAGCACTTCAGCCGCCTGTTGCACCGCCGAGGTGAGCGGCGTCTTACCGGCCGGGACCAGGCCCCTGACCGCGCGCATGATCGGCTTGAAGGCGTCCGCCATTGGCTTGAAGTCGAGCTTGACGTTGCACTGGTTGTAAGGCCCGGGCCCGTAGGTGATGAGGCCGATGCGACGGTGCTTGGCGGCGGTCGGCAAGACGCGCGCGAGCGCGGCCCGCACTTCGTCGATCCTGGGCCGGGAATTCGGAATGCCGAGGGTTTGGTTACCCGACATCGAACCCGACGCATCGAAGACGATCATGGCGTCTTCGGTGCAGGGGTCGGGCTTGGCCTTCTCCTCCGTAGCAGCAGGGTTGCTCCCGAGGAGAAAGGATAATGCTATGATTCCAAATACAAAACTGCCACGCACGGCAGTCCGGCCGCCCACCAACCCCAGTGCCATTGCTCAACGCTCCCGAAAAGGCCGGGCGACTTTAGCCTAAGAAACCGGGAAGCAAAGGGGGGTTTTGCCGCAATCGTGCGGGCGGCACGGCAGGGGCGCTAGCCTTTGCCCTTGGTGCGGGTCTGCCCGGGAGTGGCATTCCGCTCCAGAAAATCGATCATCAAGCCGGCCACGTCGACTCCGGTCGCCTTTTCCAGTCCCTCGATGCCGGGCGACGAATTCACCTCGATCACGAGCGGTCCCGCTTTGGACCGAAGCATATCGACGCCGCAAACATTGAGGCCGAGCGTGCGCGCGGCGCCGACCGCAGCACTCCGTTCCTGCGGCGTGATGCGAACTTTTTCGCCCGAGCCGCCGCGATGCAGGTTGGAGCGGAACTCGCCGTGCGGGCCCGAGCGCTGCATCGCCGCCACCACCTTCTCGCCGATCACAAGCGCGCGGATATCGGCGGCCTCGGCCTCCTTGACGAATTGCTGCACCATGATGTTGACGTTGACGCCCTGGAACGCCTCGATCACCGACTTCGCCGACTTCACCGTTTCGCCGAGCACGACGCCGATGCCTTGCGTCCCCTCGAGCAGCTTGATGATTACGGGCGGGCCACCGACCAAATCGATAATGTCCTCGGCCTGTTTCGAATCGTGGGTGAAAGCCGTCACGGGGAGTCCGATCCCGCGCCTTGCCAGCAGCTGAAGGCAGCGCAGCTTGTCGCGCGAGCGGCCGATGGCGACCGACTCGTTGAGGGGATAAACGCCCATCACCTCGAACTGGCGCAGCACCGCGAGCCCGTAGAAGGTCACCGAGGCGCCGATGCGCGGGATCACGGCATCGAAATCGTCGAGCCGGCGTTTGCGGTAGAACAGCGTCGGGCGTCGCGACGTGATGTTGATCGAAACTCTCAGCGTGTTGATGGTTTCGATCTCGTGGCCACGTGCGCGCGCCGCTTCGCAAATGCGGCGGTGGCTGTAGAGTTGCGGATTGCGCGCGAGCAACGCGATCTTCATGAGGGTCTCGTGACGGGAAAGGGTGCTATCGCCGCAACTTCCCGGCCTTCAAAGAGGTGAGCTTGCGGCCCTGGCTCGCTCGCGCCCGCGCGCGCCTCGTGCCCAAGAGATAAGAGCGGCCGGGCTCGACCAGGACGCGGTCCTCCAACGCCGTCCGCCCGAGCAGCAAACGGAAGCCCATCTGATCGCGATTGGCGAGAGCGAGTTCGATCGGCCAAGATTTGTCCCCGAGTTGGAGGCGGGTGCGGATGATGTAGCGGTGCTCGACGCCGCCGCCGGAGTTTCGCACCGTGCGCTCATCGATCGTCCGCGCCTCGCAAACGACCTTCATCGCATCGCTCCGTTGCAGCGGATGAAGCTCGAAACGAATCCACGCCGCGCCGGCCCGGCGGAAGGGAACGATCTTGTAAGCATGAAGGGCGCTCGTCCGCGCTCCGGTATCGACCTTGGCCTTGATTGCGCCGATGCCGAGGTCGGGCAGTCCGGCCCACTCGCGCCAGCCGATCGTGGGCAGGTGTTTGGGGAGGGGCGTCGCTTCCATGAGCACTCAGCGGGGTCGCGTCGAATTCCGTCAGGTCGATTTAGCACAGCGAAAGAGAATTGGCTCTGCTTCAAGCGCGGGACTCACCTATAGTTCGCTATGGGCAGAAACCAGCACGTGGTTAGCCGCGGTGGTGGTTGGGCGGTCGAGGCCGAGGGGGCGGCAAAGCCTCTCGCCGTCTTCAAGACCCAGAGCGAGGCCTGGGAGAAGGCGAAGTCGATCGCGCGCAAAGAGCGGGCCGAGGCGGTTCTGCATGGCAGAAACGGCGAGATTCGGGCCCGCAACACCTACGGCTATGACCCCCGCCGCAGCAAAGGCTGACCGGCTCTAACTGCCCCCGCATCAGCGATTCATTTACTGAATTCGCGAATTTCAGCACCCATTTAGGTCTCTTTCTTTGCAGGTCCCTGGCGATGCTCCTCCGCAAAAAGTGGAGGCGCACATGGATCATTCACCGGCCGCTCGAGGCGCGTTGATCGGCGCGATCGCCGCGTTCTCGATCATGTCGGCGCTCCTCGTCGCCGCCTGCGCGGTCAAGCAGCCTTACGACTTTCCGGCCATGAGGCTCACGACCCCGACCACGGCTGACGCGGACACGAGGCGATAGAGAGAACCGGAGAATTTCGATGCGTTTCTTTATTGGCGCGCTGGCGCTGCTCGTCATTGTTGTGGTCGTCGGCTCGCCGGCCGTGCTTCTGCTGGGCTGGATGGGGGTCGCCGATTTGAGGCAGATCGCGATCACGAGCCCGGCGGAACCTCAGCCGGCGCCGGCGGCGCAACCGGCAACGCGCTAGAGCGCTGAAGCTGGCAGCCGCTAAGGGTTTCATGTAAAAGCCCTTTACATGAGTCCCTCGGACCGCTGGCGGCGCCCTCATTCCTATCACCACGGCAACCTCCGGGAGGTGCTGCTCGAGGCGGCGCGCAAGCTCATCGAGCAGTACGGGCCCGCGGGCTTCAGCCTGACCGAGGCGGCGCGGCTTGCCGGCGTCAGCCCCGCCGCGCCCTACCGCCATTTCCGCGATCGCGATGCGCTTCTTGCCGAGGTGGCGCGCACCGGATTCGAACGTTTCGCCGCCCGTCTCGACATGGCCTGGAACAATGGGATCCCCACGCCGCTGTCGGCCTTCGAGCAGCTCGGCCGCGCCTATCTCGCCTTCGCCCGCGACGAGCCCGCGAGCTACACGGTGATGTTCGAGACGGGCCTGTCGGAGGCTGCGCGCGAACAAATCCCCGCCGCCGAGCGCGCCTTCGAGGTTCTGCAAAAGGCCGCTTCCGCTCTCTGCCGGCAATTGCCCGAAGCCGAGCGTCCGCCGGTCAAGCTCATGGGCTTGCATATTTGGGCGATCTCGCATGGCGTTGCCACGCTCTTCGCCCAAGGCGATCTCCAGGCGCGCAAACTCCCGATGAACTCCGACGAGATTCTCGAAAGCGCGATGCTGGTCTACCTCAAGGGCCTCGGCATCATCGCCGACGCCAAACCCTAAACCCTCTCGTGGGGTGGGGGCTTTCGCTCGCGGCGGCTCGGCCCTCAATCGTCATCCTGAGGTGCGGGCGCAGCGAGCCTCGAAGGATGACGCTCAGGTGCGTCCTTCGAGGGCCGCTTCGCGGCCACCTCAGGATGACGAAGCTACTTTTCCATCTGCCAAACGTGAGGACACTGGCGGCTGCGTTGCCGGCAGTCACGGCGTAAGCTGCTCTCTGGCGCGGTGGTCCGCGCCCGCTCCAGAGGGCAGGATCAGCACCATAGACGTCGCACGTCACCACTTTCTGCTCGCACTCCTTCTCGCTTCATCCCTCGCGGTGCGCGTAGAGGCCGCCGAGGGAACTGTGCCGCGCTTCGAGCTTGCGCCATGCCCGAAGCTGGCGTGGGCCGACGAGCTCGCCAAAGCGAGTTGCGGGTATCTCGTCGTACCTGAGCATCACAAGCAGCCGGAAGGCCGCACCATCAAGCTCTTGGTCGCGAAATACCCGGCGCGCTCGCCGGAGAAGCAGCCCGACCCCGTCGTCTACCTCGCCGGCGGACCCGGCGACATTGTGCCCTTGGAGATCAACGCGTTGGTCGCCGCCGGTTTCATCCGCGATCGCGACTTCTATGGGATGAGCCAGCGCGGCACGATGTTCGCGGAGCCCGCGCTCACCTGCGCGGCCGCAGACGACTTCGCCAGAGAGCTTCTCGGCCGGCGCTTCTATTCCGAAGCGACCAAGCGCGCCCATCTGGCCGCGACCGAAGCCTGTCATCGCGAGTTCACCGCGACCGGCGCCGACCTCAGCGCCTACAATTCGAGCGAGAGCGCGGCCGATTTCGCCGATCTTCGCAAAGTGCTCGGCGTCGCCGCGTGGAATGTCTTCGCGACATCGTATGGCAGCTACCTCGCGCAGACGCTCATGCGCGATCACCCCGAGGGCATCCGGAGCGTCGTCCTCGATTCGGTCTTGCCGGCCACGTACAACGTCGCCCAAAACTGGCAGAACGCGCGCGACGGCTTCGATAACATCTTTGAGGCTTGCGCGGCGCAACCGGCCTGCAACGCCGCCCATCCTGATCTCGAAAAGACCTTCACCGGACTGGTCAACAAGCGCGAGGCCGAGCCGCTGACGGCAACCGTCAAGGATCCCGCGACCGGCAAAGACATCAAAGTCGTCATCGACGGCGGAGCGCTGATCGACTGGCTGCGCAACCAGAACTACGCCGTGCCCATGCTCCAAGCTGCGCCGGATCGGATCGGCGGCCTCGCCGCCGACGATCCCAAGGCCATCGAGGCCATCGCCCTCGATCGGGTAAGTCGCGCGCGGCCACCGGGTCCGGATGTGCCGGCGCTCGGCTATGGACTGTCTTATGGCGTCAGTTGTCGCGAAAGCTACCCGTTCGCGACGCCGGACGATCTCGCCGCGGCAGGCAGGAAAGCGTTTCCGGACTATCCGGTCTCGCTGACAAGCGAGGGCATCGGCGGCTGGGCCTATTTCAACGAGGACTGCCGCGAAATCTGGAAGGTGCCGCCCGCGCCTGAAGCAATGCACCAACCGGTAGAGAGCGCGATCCCGACGCTGCTCTTCTCTGGCAGCTTCGACACGCTGACATCGCTTGCCGGGGCCAAGGCCGGAGCGGCGAAGCTGTCGAACGCGACCATCATCAGCATCCCGGGCGTCGGGCACGCCGTAACCGCCCAGTCACCTTGCGCTCAGGCGGTCGTCGCGTCGTTCCTCGCCGCTCCCGCCGCTCCCGACACGTCTTGCGTCAGCGCGCTGAAGCCGTCGAGCTTCACCGCTTCGGCCGCCCCGTGAACATCGTCACCCTTCGAGGCGGGCCTTCGGGGCGAGCCCCCTCGGCCCTCCTCAGGGTGAGGTATCAAAAACGATTCTCCTCATGCTGAGGTGCGCCCGAAGGGCGCCTCGAAGCACGCCGAAGATGTCCGCTAAGTGCTACAAGCGGACTTTGGCCGCACTCAGTCCGGCATGTTCTCGAATTGAGGAAGGCCGAGAGGCTTCGCCCAGTCAAGACGGCGCTTGGTAAACATTTCGAGCACCGGTTCGATGCCTTTAGCGTCATCTAGGGTGCCGATCGCAACGAAGACCGTGCCCGGAAAACTCTCCAGGTTGTTGGTAAACACCCTCGCGCCGCAATCGGCACAGAAGTTCCGATCTAGCCCTTTGCCCGACTGTGCGATGTAGTGAAACGACTTGGGCTTGCCACTGAGAAGCGTGAAATCGGTCTCCGGCACGCCGAAGAACGTGGCTGCTTCGCCGCCCGAGGCCTTTTTGCAGTCGAGGCAGTGGCAGATCGCGATGAACGTAGGATCAGTGTCGAACTCGAATTTGATCGCGCCGCACGCGCACTGCGCTGTATGCTTCTTCGCCATGTGATCGCCTTTCCGTCGATTAGTCTAGTGGCGGTTAGTGAAGAGCATTGTCAGTCGGCCCGGCTACTTCGTGAAGTCCATTTTTTGGCCGGTGACGCCTCCATCCAAAGTCAAGCAAGGGAAGTCATATGAAAGTCCTGATGGTTCTGACCTCTCATGACCGGCTCGGCGATACTGGCCGCAAAACCGGCTTCTGGTTGGAGGAGCTGGCCGCGCCCTACTATGTATTCAAAGACGCGAGGGCGCAGATCACGCTCGCATCGCCCAAAGGTGGCCGCCCGCCGCTCGATCCCAAGAGTGAGGATCCTAACTTCCAGACCGACATCACCCGTCGCTTCGAGAAGGACGCCGAAGCCGAGGGCCAGCTCGACAAGACGGTTCGCCTCGATAGCGTGAAGCAGGAGGATTTCGATACCGTCTTTTATCCTGGCGGCCACGGTCCGATGTGGGACCTGGCCGAAGATCCCAACTCGGTCATGCTGATCGAATCCTTCCTCGCCGCCAGCAAGCCGGTGGCGCTGGTCTGCCATGCCCCTGGCGTGCTGCGCCACGTCAAGACCCCTTCGGGCAAGCCGCTGGTCGAGGGCAAGAATGTGACCGGGTTCACCAACGGCGAGGAGGCGGCCGTTGGCTTGACCGAGGTCGTGCCGTTCCTCGTCGAGGACGAGCTACTTCGCCTCGGCGCCATCTATTCCAAGGTCAAGGATGGGGTGTCCACACGGTCAAGGACGGCCTTCTAATTACTGGCCAGAACCCAGCCTCGTCTGGTCCGGCCGCCAACGTCCTGATCGACGCTGTGAAGGCGTGATGGGGCGGGCCGCGGCGCAAAAGCTCACGCCGAGATCGCAGCGCTCATCCCATCAAGGGGAGGGTCAATCCCAAGCGAAGCGAAGGGCGCCTCGAAGCACGACGCTTCAGGTGCGTCCTTCGAGGGCCGCTTCGCGGCCACCTCAGGATGACGAATCCTGTAACTTGGACTGAGGGGAGGGATGAGTCGGTGGCAGAAAATCAGTTTCCGGCTTGAAGCCAGTTCAGCACGCGCTCCCAATCGGCGTTCGTGCCGTTGAAGCTGTTGCGATCGACCTTGCCGGGGACGCCCGGCACCTTGCCCGTCGTGGTGAACTGCCAGAACGCAAACGGGCGCTCGCGATAGACTTCGCCTGGTTCCGCGGCGACGGAGCGCAGCCAGAAATGATAATTGGGAAACTCGCCCTCGAGCACCTCGCGGTGAAACTTGGGATCGGTGTAGATGATCGGCCGCTTGCCGGTGTGAGTCTCGAGCGCCGCGAGCATGGTGCGGATCGTTTGCAACGCCGCCTCGCGCGACACTCTCTTCGGGCAGGTCTTGGAATGGCTGTTCCATTCGAGGTCGAGCACCGGCGGCAGCGCATCGGGATCGGGCGGCACGTTCAGCATGAACCACAGCGCCTGCTCGTGCGCGGGGCGGCACCAATAGATGAAGTGATAAGCGCCGCGGGCGAGGCCGGCGCGCTTTGCGCCAAACCAATTGTCGCGGAACTTCGGATCGACATGATCGCCGCCCTCTGTCGCCTTGATGAAGGCGAAGTGGATTCCGGCCGCGCGTGTCGCCTCCCAGTCGATATCGCCCTGCCAATAGGAGACGTCGATGCCCTGGATCGGCATGGTGTGAGCGGCGGCGACGCCGGTATGGGGCTTGGCGTCGCGCAAGCCTGACCGCGCATCGACAACCCCGGCGCCCGCGGCGACAAGAACCGACGCCACGGCGAACGCCGCGAACCCATGCTGATAGACGCCCCCCCGATTGAACCGCAAAGCGCAAAGCCCCCAAACGCCAAGTCGAAACCCTAGCCTCCAGAAGATTAGGATATTCTTGCCGTTTTTGCGGCCGCAAGAGGCCTTGGGGCAGCGATCCCTAGGCTCGGCCGATCACATTTGGTGTGCCCCCTTGACCTCTGGACAGAGGAGACCATCTATGTGAATGTGAATAACA
>Ga0081455_10004475_pt1 | contig 15647 bp, 13 predicted proteins | sample TabmetS3T2R1_FD_70207 | JGI IMG/M metagenome (GOLD analysis project Ga0081455, IMG submission 70207) | Tabebuia heterophylla rhizosphere microbial communities from the University of Puerto Rico - S3T2R1 | ecosystem: Host-associated > Plants > Roots > Rhizosphere ... | reverse complement strand
CGGTTGATCGCGACCTGGGGACCATCGATCACGGGTGGGTCCACGAACACTGCGGTCGATGTGCCCGCAGGAACGCTGTAGTCCAGCCGGTGCGTTGCCCGTTCTGGCGGAGTACCGGGCGGCATGATCAAATCGACATCGACCGAGACCGCCGCCGAACCGGGGATCTCCGTCACCGGTTTCTTGTCCAGAAGGGTTTGGGTCGCGGCGACAAGCACCGGACCGTCGATCCGCGCGAGCTCTTTGGCAGCGGGATCGAGGACCGTCAGGCTTGTCAGCCTGACTGGTTGCTCGACCGCGTTGATGACAAGCAGCTCATACTCGACATGGTCCATGCCGTCGTCGCCGTGGACCACCTGGGCTTCGTGGATGGGACTGACCAAGATCGCAGTCGGCCGGCCACGCTCCTGCTCGGCTGCCTGTCCGTGCGCGGGGAGCGCGAGGCCAAGGACAGTAACGAAACAGAGATAAGCCACGACAGGGTGTCGTGGCAAGATTTGTGCAATCACTTAATCAGAAGCCATCCGCTTCATCGATTGGTCAAGGTCTCAGTTGCAAACACATCACGAACCGGTGGTAGAAAAGACATCGCAATGATGGCGCCGTTCAGCATGACAACACCCCAACCGATCGCGAGAACAAATGACGGCGACAGCGATAGGCGATAAGGCCAAAAGACGGTGTCAATGACTGAGAGCGCCAGAGCCAAAACGAATATCGAACGCGCCCAACGACGAAAAAACCACAGACCTGCAAGAACGACAAACAAGGTGAATTCGGCAGCAGCATGCGCGAAGAGGGCAATATACGGATGTAGCAAAGTAAACGAGTTTACATGTCTGCGGGCATCCCAGCCGAAGAACCACTCCACAAGCAACCAGCCGACACGGACGAGTAACAGGAAACGATAAATCGAGACGCCACTCATAGGCCTGTCGAGAAAGAGATAAGCCGTCTAACCTAAGATTGCGAACTGTATCCGAAAATCGAGGGGACGACTCCAATCGACTTCGACTCGGAGGATAACATGCCCGGTGTCTTGCGGAACGATGTTCCAAATGATCATGTTCGCTGCGCCCACCCATGGAAGATCGCCTGCCTCGCCTGTAATGTGAGCAATCTCGCAAATGTTCGCCAGCACGGTACTATTCCGATTAATGACGCCAGCCGGAAATTGGACATCAAGATTGAATAATCCAAACCCGCTAGCGTTGATCTCGGCTAGTCCAATCGCTGCCCGGTGAGGTTGTTTGACCACGATCCTTGGTAACGTGCTGTGCCCTGACGTGCCCTTCGGTGGGGTGTCGTAACGCATGTTTGCTTTTTTGGCCATTGGTTTGTTCTCCTTTCTTAGCGTTGTTTTTGTTTTCAGTTTCGTCCGTATCTAAAGCGGACGTGTTAAAGCGCCTAACGAGAATTAGACTGCAATTTACAATCTATTTCTGCCTCCATTGAGGAAAGTGTCCGCTAAAAGGATACAGACTGGCAACACCGAATGGCAGCGAATCGGAAATGGGGATCAACCTCAGTTTTATCCTTCAAGGATCGTGGATTTTGTGTCCTCGGCACGAATGGACGTGTCGCTGCCGTACGATCCCGGCAGTAAAATGATGACCCAACAAAGCTTGACATTCTGCGGCATACGATCCCAAAACTAATTATGAGAAAAAACCTCAAATACATATTGGTAGCGTTCGGTGGCATCGTTGCGATGGCGTTTTTCGTTTCTTGTCAGCAACAGGAATCGACCGCGACTACGCCGGCAGGCTCGTCAACGGTCGCAAGGTCCAGGGGTCAAACAGTATCGGCACAAAGAAATAGAGATATTGCGCCGGGAGGCACCAGAAGGGCACCGACACCGTCACCGACGCCGTAGAGTCCCACTCAGAGTCGCAAGAGGCACGCGGAGAATCTTAGTCACTGGTAGAAGCGATTCTCAGCGATTCGGTCAGACGCCACGAGTGATAGAGCGTAAGATCGGCCCACGCGAGAGTTTCCAGAGCGGCTCGCGCCGTAGCCATCGGCGTACGCTGCAGCACTGTTTGTTCCAGTATCTTGGCGCGGCCGGTTTTGCGTTCTTCGTTTAGCTGTTTCGAAGCCGTTTCCAAGGTCTTAAAAATCGCCGGGCCAGGCGTCTCGTTGGGATCTTTTGTCGCGTCGAGCCAACCACTCAACGCCTGCGCGCCGGCTTTGAAGCCTGCAGGAGGTTCATTAATTGCAACCGGCGGAATGTGTTTCAGGTCGTCATTAAGCTGACTGAGATGATCCAATGCGTGAACGAGGCGGACAAGACGAGGGCCTATCGTACTTAGGTCAGTGGTTTCGATGGAGAGCGATTCGAGGAAGTGCTCAATCTGCTGAATCGCTTCGGCCGGCGGGTCGTACTTGACGAACTCACCGCCGAGCCGTCGGCGGATTGTATCTACGACGCTACGAGCAATCTCCAAGATCGCTCGCCAGGCGGCCTCGAGGGCGACTGCCGCTCCGGCCTCGGCAACGGTGGGATCGAGACGGCTGACAGCCGTGTCAGTACCTTTGCCGGAAATCCGAACGATGAACCGGGCGAAGCCATCGAGCCACGGGTAGAACACAACGATCCCCGCGAGCTTGAAGAGGCTACTGAATGTCGCCATCGCCAGCACGCCGTCCGGATCGTAGAGTCGAGCGCCGACCCAGTCTGCAGCAGCCGTGAGCGGCCCGAGAAACAGGATCGCAAGAACGCCGACGATCAGACTGAAGATGATGTGCGCCATCGACGCGCGACGCACAGCGAGCCCGCCCCCAATCATCACCAGCCCGGTGGTCGCCGCGGTTCCGATGCTCTGCCCGACAATCATCGCGCAGCCCTGCTGAAACGTGAGCGAACCCGCGTTCAACGCAACCAGCGTCGTCGCGCCGGCGGCTGTTGAGCTTTGCATGACAATCGACATAAGGATCCCGATCCCAGCGAGGACCCATCGCGCGCCGAAACCGTGACCGGCAAATGCCTCCAGGTTCCAGGAAACTCCTCCCATTCCCGTCTGCAAGAAATCGATCCCAGTGAAGATCAGCCCAAAGCCGGCCAGCACCGCGCCGAACGATCGTGTCTTGCCACGTGCAACTAGCCAAAGAAACGCACCGATGCCCAACATGGGCAACGCCGCAGCTGAAATCCTGAAACGCAAGCCGAAGATTGCCACCAACCAGATGGTCGAGGTCGTTCCGAGCGTCGCCCCAATGATCATCCCGACCGCCTGAACGAAGGTGACTAGTCCTGCGCTGACGAAACCGATGACGGTGAGAATGGCCGCGGTCGAAGACTGTATTACCGCGGTGAAAAAGGCACCAGAGACGACGGCACTGAAGCGGCCGGACATGAGTCGTTGCAGGGCGCGGCGAAGCGAATCGCCCGCGAGTCCCTTCAGGCCTTCAGTGAGATGATGGATTCCTAGCAGGAACAGGCCGAGTCCACCCAGCAGCGTTAAGGTGGAGTAGGCATTCATCGGCTGCGCTAAGAGTCTAGTTTTTCAAATGTTGAACAAAATCCGTTCGAAATTTAACGCGCAAAAGCGCCAGGGAAGACTATCACCTAATTTCTCTGACCTGGTATGCCTTGCATCCTTAGAGCGAAACGAATGCTTGCCTATTCTCTTTTCAGCAAAAATTGATAATACTTTCCGCTGGTATTTGCGCTAATACTTCGCCGGAACAAACCGCCTGGTCTTGAGAGTTGCCTCGTCGTCGTAGGCTCCTTTCATAGAGCGCTCGGGAAGCTTCACCTTCTCACGGGAAACCTTCTTGTAAGGCATGAGACTGAGCAGGTGACTGATGCAGTTGAGGCGCGCGCGCCGTTTGTCGTCGGCGAGAACGATGTACCAGGGCGCAAACTCCGTGTCCGTGGCGTCGAGCATCACGTCGCGCGCTCGCGAGTAGTCGAACCACCGGCTCCGCGAGCATAGGTCTGTCGGACTTAGCTTCCACTGGCGCAGCGGATCCGTAATGCGGGCCTCGAAGCGGCGTTTCTGCTCCGGCTCGCTTACCTCGAGCCAGTATTTGATCAGCGTAATGCCATCGTCCACGACGTACAGCTCGAACTCAGGGCAAACCTTGAGGAAGCGTTGGTGTTGCTCCTTCGAGCAGAAACCCAGCACGTATTCGACGCCAGCACGGTTGTACCAGCTGCGATCAAAAATCACGATTTCGCCAGCCGCTGGGAAATGCCGCATGTAGCGTTGCATATAGAGCTGGGTCTTCTCCCGATCGGACGGAACTGGCAGCGCCACCACGCGGAAAACCCGCTGACTAACACGCTCGGTGATCGCTTTGATCACCCCGCCTTTGCCTGCGGCGTCGCGTCCTTCGAACACCACGATGACCCGCAGGCCTTTTTCTTTGACCCAATCCTGTAAGGCGCAAAGCTCCACTTGCAATGCCCGTAACGCCTCTTCGTATTCTTTGCGTTTTAAAGGCTCTTCGACAGTCGCCATCTGTTTACTCTCTCTTCTGAGACAGTGTTGTAATTCGTTCGTCGCTTCAAATCAGTTCGGAGTCTGCATCGAGCCCATTGAAGTGGTAAGCAAAAAAATATCGTCGGTCATGCCCCGGCTTCCATCGCGGTTACCGCGCTTCGCAAGGATCCTGACGAACGGATGATCATCTTCTCCGCTTCCACGACGACAAAGAATACCAAGCCGCCGAGGAAGAGCCATGGCCAGACGTGGAGTGGAATGGCTTCGTTGTCGAACAGCGCTTGAAGCGGTGGTGCATACGTGAAGAGGAGTTGCAGGACCACGACAGCGCCGATGCCAAGCGGCAGGTAATTGTTACCGAGGTGGGCTTTAAGTGATAGGGACGAATCCAGCAGGTAGCGGCTGTTAAGTAGATAAAAGATCTGACCGATAGTGATTGCATTAACGGCCACTGTTCGCGCGAGCTGATCCGACGCTCCTTGGGACTTCATCCAGAAGAACGCCCAAAGTGTGTAGGCCAGCAACGCCAAGCCGACGAAGATAACACGCCAGATTCCGAAGCCGGTTAAGATCGGACGATCCACCGCGCGCGGCGGTCGCAACATGACATCTAATTCGTGCGGCTCGAACGAGAGTACGAGACCGAGCGCGACCGAGCTCACCATGTTGACCCAGAGGATCTGGGGAGCTGTGATCGGCATAGTGAAGCCAAACAAGATTGCCACCGCGATCACCAGTCCCTGAGCGACATTGGTAGGTAACATGAACAAGATCGCCTTCTCGATGTTGTTGTAGACGGTGCGTCCTTCCTTAACGGCTGCGGTAATCGATGCGAAATTATCGTCGGCCAGTACCATCTCGGCCGCTTCCTTGGTTACCTCGGTCCCCTTTATTCCCATAGCGACACCTATGTCGGCCTTCTTGAGTGACGGTGCATCGTTCACCCCGTCGCCGGTCATTGCCACGATCTGCTTGTTGGCCTGAATCGCCTTCACGAGTCGAAGCTTGTGTTCGGGGCTCGCGCGCGCAAACACGTCGACGCCCTGCACGCTCTCCTGCAAGGTGCCGGTGTTCATTTCTTCGATCTCGGTACCGGTGATCGCTGTCTTGCCGTCTCCGATCCCAAGCATCTTGGCAATGGCCGCGGCCGTGATCCTGTGATCGCCGGTAATCATCGTCACGCGGATACCGCCAGCATGACATTCCTTGACGGCTTCGATCGCTTCCTTGCGCGGTGGATCGAGAAGTCCGATCAGCCCGAGGAACACCAGATTCTTCGGCAAATCAGCCGCACTCAGGCTCCCCGTTTTGACGCCTGGATCCTCAAGCCAGGCTAAACCGAGCACACGCTCACCTTGGGCCGCGAGCTTGTCTGAAGCTTTGATGAAATGGTCGCGGTTGATAGGCAAGGCCTGTGAGTCTTTGGTTGCCTGCCGATCGCAATGGTCAAGGATCACCTCCGGCGCACCTTTCACCAGGATAAATTGTTTGCCGCCGGCGTCTTTGTGCAGCGTAGCCATGAACTTGTGTTCGGACTCAAACGGGATCGCGTCGATGCGAGGATACCCGTCCTGCTCAGTCTTCCGCTCGAGCCCAAGTTTGTTCGCGAACGGATAGAGCGCTCCCTCGGTCGGGTCGCCCTCCACTTTCCAAGCCCCTTCCTCCTGGCGGATCTCCGCGTCGTTGCAGAGCATGGAAACGCGCCCCATTAGCTTGAGAACTGGATCTTCGCTTGCGGGCTTCCCGTCGTTCAAAATCTGGCCTTCCGGTGCATAACCATCGCCCGTGACCGTGTATGCCGATTCGGCCGTAACCGATGACACCACCATCATTTCCATGAGCGTTAGTGTGCCAGTCTTGTCGGAGCAAATCCTAGATACCGAACCGAGCGTTTCAACAGCCGGTAGACGCCGTATGATGGCGTGGCGCGCGGCCATGCGCTGGACGCCGATCGCCAAGGTGACGGTGATCAGGGCCGGCAACCCTTCCGGAATGATTGACACCGCGATGCTGACGACCGCCTGGAAGATCGCGATAAAATCCATTCCTCGCACCCATCTTCCATAGGCAAAGACGATAACGGTCACCACACCGATGACTGCTGTGATCGCATACCCGAACTTTTTGATCTGGCGGAGCAAGGGCGTTTCAAGGGCGCTGACCGTAGTCATCATCTGGTTGATGCGTCCCAGTTCGGTATCAGCACCGGTCGCGGCGACTACTCCCGTCCCGCGGCCAGATGCGACCAAAGTTCCCGAGAACGCCATCCCTTCCCGGTCCCCGACCGTCGATTTCTCAGCCGTGGCATCGGTTGTTTTGTCGATGGGAACCGACTCACCGGTAAGCGCCGCCTCTTCGGTCCGCAGGTTTTTCACTTCGATTAGGCGAACATCCGCTGGGATTCTGTCGCCTGATTCGAGCAGCACGATGTCACCCGGCACCAGATCCTCGGCCGGGACCATCTGCGTTTCGCCATCGCGCACCGTCCTCGCGTTGGCAGACAGCATGTTACGGATCGAGTCCAGGGCTTTCTCTGCTTTCCCCTCTTGAATGAAGCCGAGCAGCGCATTGATGATGACTACCCCGAGTATGATCGCTGCATCGAGCCAGAGGCCCACCATCAACTTAACGAACCCGGCGGCCAATAACACGTAAACCAGGATATTGTTAAACTGGGTCAGAAAGCGTATGAACGCCCCTTGCCTTTTGCCTTCTGGCAGGCGGTTTGGACCGTATTTCGAGCGGCGCTGCGAGAGCTCGTTAGTGTCCAAGCCTTTTTTGGGATCGGTATTGAGCCGTCGCAGGACTTCATCGCTAGCTATGGCATGCCAGGCGGAGACCTCGCTCATAGGCTTGGCCATTGCTGCTGCATCCATCTACTTGGTTCCTTTCGGAGATATCGCCCCACTTAATCCAAGCTTTCGACGCGGGCTGCAATAAGACAAGCGCTTTTCCCCGATTGCAGAATACCGAGGCGCAGGGGTTGGGCAGTTCGGATAATAGCCTTGCCGCTGACGTCAAAATTTGTCGCACGGCGAAATCGTCTCAGGAGTATGCAACGGGATTCAGAAGTTCCGTTGCAAAGAATATTTCTCTTGGCTCGCGAGAATCTTAAAAAGGATGCGACCGTTCGACAATTGTGTTTCGAATTCGTTCTGGAGAAAAATGCCGTTATGAACCGAAAAGAAGCCCTTATGGGAATCGCCACCATCGCTGCCGCCGCGGCAGTTCCATCGATTGCGAGTGCGCAGACACCCGAAGCCAAAGCCGAGAACCCCGAGTTGGAACCAATTCGTGCTCTGCTCAAAGCCTACGACACGGCCTTTACTAACCACGATCTCAATGGGGTAATGGCTACGTTGTCCGATAAAGCCGCAATCATGGGCTGTGGTCCCGGCGAAATCTGGTCAGGTGCAGACGAAATTAAAGCGGCGCATCAAAAATTATTTGAGGGGTTCGATGCTCGACAACAGAGCTTTGACTACGAGTTCAACATTGGCCAGGTCATGTCGGAGGCGGCTTGGATGCTGACATCCGGAAACGTCAATGGGATGAAGGGAGGAGAAGAGTTTACGTTCCCCGTCAACATATCGTTAACCGCCACGAAACAAGGAGGGAAGTGGCTGATCGCCGCCATGCATTTTTCGACGGTAACGGAGGAACCTGAGGGCTAACAACCTCGTATTCTATTGCTATGAATAATGAACTATCATCTGAAACAGCAGGACCCGAGAAGGAACAGCAGTCGCTAGATAGGCGCATGTTCCTTCGGAGCATGGGCAAATGGTCGGGTGCGGCAATTGCGGCGGTGGGATTTGGCGGTGCCTGGCTTGCAAACGCGCCAGAGGCCAGCGCCGGCATTTGGATCAATCGATGGGGCGCTCCTCGTCCTCGTCGCGGCAGGTGGATCAATCGATGGGGCCCTCCTCGTCGTCCCGGGATGTGGATCAATACATGGGGTCCTCCTCGTCCAGGGGGATGGATCAATTGGTGGTAACCCGAGACAGTGGATAAATTTGCATGTCCGAGGAAGCCCATCCTCCGATAAGCATACTACCGTCAGCTTTGGCGGAAACACAAGGTGATCGGCCCTTTGTTGCTATTGTCAGGAGTCGACAGGAACTGTGCCGATGGCTTAGCAATCCGCTTCCAGGTCTCCGCTGGCTCCAAGTCGAAGGACTGTTAGGAGACCCAGAGGCTTGGAGGGAAGCAGCGCATAGCAATTCTAACATCCCTTTGGATGTTGTTCTTTTCGACCCCGCTTTGGAGTTTTCCAATCTTTACCGACTGGTGGATGCGTGTGCGGTCCATGCCGTCCGGGTAACTATGCCCGCTGCTCCGGGTTTGACAAAAGCGATTAGATTGGCTGCGGCTTTGCGACTCCCAGTTCGGGTGTTGCCAGGCCAACCGTCAGCTGCGACGCTCGAAGAGCTTCACGAAGCTTTGCAGTTCTATCTTCACGAACCAACGGTCGATGCGCCTGTGGAGTTCTTTCACTCTGTGTTGGCCACCATGTGCGATTCGGACCCTGGCTCGCTATGGACGATACTTGAAAAGGATCCGGACGTCTTTCGCCGTTATGATGCCGATGGGCGGCCCAGAGTGCCCGGAACAAGCGATCAATCAGAAATCACTTCCGCAGGATTTGTTGAGAATCACCTTAGCCGTCTCATCGCTAAAGGCGCGGAGTGCGCGACCTGCCCATGGCAACGGCCATGCAGCGGATATTTCAAGTGGCCGGATCCGGCTTACTCGTGTGAAGGTGTGAAGCAGCTTTTTCTTACTATCCAAACGGCTGGGAACGAGATCAGACAGGATGTGGCCAGCTTCGCGGCAGATGACAAGGGAATTTTATCCCAATCACGAGAGGCTACTCGATGAGCGAGCGAGTCTTCAGCGTCATTCTTCTTCCGACTTCGGATTGCAATGTCGCGTGTGACTACTGTTTCGAACACAAAGAGCCGCATCGTCTTTCGCTGGTTCTGGTGCCACTTTTGACGCGTCGCTTACTCGACCATATCGAGAACGAGCATATAGAAGAATGCGAGATTTACTGGCAGGGCGGAGAGGTCATGATCATGGGTCCAAGCTGGTTCGAGAAGGCCAGCGAAATTATGGATCGTGCGGCTGCGGCGCGAGGCCGGCGGTTCGTACATTACTTACAAACCAATCTAATCGGTTACTCGCCCGGCTGGAACGGAGTGATTCGGGGAATGTTCAATGGTTCACTGGGCACGTCGATGGACTACCCCAATATTCACCGAAAACTCTTCAAAGGCGGCGCCGAAGCTTACACTGAACTGTGGAGCAGAAAACTTCATGAGGCGAAGGCTGCCGGGATCGCCGTGGGCGTCATCGCGGTGCTTCATAAAGGGAGTCTCGAAGTGGGTCCGGAGAGGTTCTATCGGTATTTCACGGAGGAACTAGGGCTAAGCGATTTTCAGGTCAATACCCCATTTCCCGGTGGTCCCGCAAAAGAAGTTGAGGGCGGTGTTCAGCTTGATTCCAGTGAATTGGCCGAGTTTATGGTCGGCCTTTTCGACATCTGGATGGCCGAAGGGTACTCATCCGGCGTGTCGGTCGGTCCGTTTAATGCCTTGATTGATCACTTCACAGGCGAACAAGCCCGCTTACCTTGCATTTGGAAAGAAAATTGCTCGAACCAATTCATCTCGGTCGACGCAAAAGGGACTGTCGCCCAGTGCGATTGTTGGGTCACCAGTTATCCGGAGTATTTTTTTGGAAACATGTTCCGGGAGCCCGACCTGACGGGCATGCTTAAGACAAGCAGGGCGCGGCGCGAGTTCGTCGAACGCCCAAAGCGTCTGGTCGAGGAGGAAGATTGCCTGTCTTGTCGGTACCTTTCAATCTGCCACGGCGGTTGTCCGGTACGAACGTACAGTGCTCTGGGAACAATGATGGCCAAGGACCCCTACTGCGAAGTCTACAAGGCCGTTTTTGCTTGCGCCGAAGCGCACGCAGGAGACATCCTACGCACACGCGCTGCTCCGATAATCTCACTCAGAGAGCGCCATAAAGCAGTCGATCCCTGCGTTGTTAACTAGACCGTGCAGCTTGGTGAGATCGGAGCCCATTCTCCACCTCATCTTCGGCGGAAAGCTCGATTCCAAGGTTAACGGTTAACACTTGTTACAAGTTCAACGACAGACTTAGCGTAACACGAAACGCGGAATGAGAGTTAATGGGTAACCATTGGAGTGTGTAAGGCGATGACCTACATAGAAATCGGGTTATGCGTGGCTAGCCTTCCTTGGGGGATTTGAATTGGCACAGGCCGCGGACGTTCGCGACATAAACTGTCGGTGGCACGTCCAGGTGCGGTGCAACTACTTTTAGTTAGCTTTTGCCCCGGCTATCGGACTATTCCAAGACCAGGTGCTTCCCGTGCCACGCCGCTGTGAAGCTATAGGTTTGTCCCGCTGTTGCATTAACAGTCTTTGTCGGCGAAGCAAAACGGCTCGGGCCACTGACGCTCACAGATATGGTATGCTGCCCGGGCGGCAAGCTGCCATTGTAGGCTTGACCCTCTGTGAGTGAAGCCACTCGAGCACCATCTACCATCACAGCGAGGATGGACCTGGTTCCAAATTTCGAGGCTCTGGAAACGGTCAAATGAGCTGTCGAACCAGAAGGCCCGGTACTAGTCGTTTGGCATCCTGAGAACGTGAAGTAAGCAAGCGCAACAATAAGCAGGCCACAAATCGGATATTTATATGTTTTCATGCAAACTATTATTTCAGTTTCGGATTACAGCACAAGCGCGAAATGCTGTGTGCGGTATTCGTCCAACTTCGGTCTGCTGCTCCAAGGCGCCTTACAACGCGATTTTGAAAACCGGAAAACGTAGCTAAAAACTTGCAACAGAGTTGGAACGGCAAAACAAACCCCTTTCTGTCCCGTTCTAATAATTGTCAAGCTCGCGTCCGAATTGGCTAAATTTTTCGGAGCACAAAAAGTAGAATGACCGCGCCCACCGTGGCGATGACAAGTTCTCCTAGCAGCCCATACGCAACAAGATGCAACAGGCGAAACAAGCATCCGCCCAGCAAGGCACCGACGACTCCTATAATCAGATAACTGACGATTCCCTTGCCTTTCCTTTTTGTGATCAAGCTTGCCAGCCAGCCGGCCACCAGACCAATCACCAAGAACCAAACAATATCCATCAACATACGTCCTCCCTGGCAGTTTGCGGTGGTGTACTTCCGTTGGTCTTAGGATGTCAAGATCGAATCGCCGCCTCAAACGTTTGCGGGACTGCGACGAGAATGATCGCCTTGTTATACTTAGGGTGGCGGAAGAGGCAGCAAGGTACGAGCGCACTGAGGAGAACTCCGGAGAGTCGTCGGCGACTAGCGCCGCTTGGTTGATCCGAGAACGCCGCGCAGCTTGTCAAAGGGGCTGTCGTCAACCGTCCTGCGCTTAACCACCTGACGCAGCCCGCAATAATCAATGGTCGGCTACCCGTTAGAATCGCCCTTGCGGAACAAGAACAACACTACTCGAGCCCCACCACCGCCGCGTCACCGTGAAGGTGTACGTTCGACCACGCCGCACGTTCAGCACCGTCGAATCGGATCGAGAGCTGCCTGGCCCAGCCGACGCCGATAATACCCGACGCCCCGTCCACACTGAATGATTAAAGCGGCTGCCCTGCATAAGATTGGCAATTGTTCTGCCATCGAGCCGAAGATTAACAACCAAATTCCTCCCAAGGCTCGGGTCCCTGGAAACGATAAGACGACCAGTCGATCGAGCGGCGGCGGTTCCAATCGAAACCGCGTACATGAAAGTTAAAATCAGGAAGACTCTACAGGCGGAAGTGTATTTTGATTTCATGCCGCATTTTACACTGGGGACGCGTTTCTGGCCAATGTGGTGTGGCCACCCTATGCCCGCGCCGGTCCTCGAGACTTTTATGTTTACAGGGTAGCGAAAGCACTTCAAAAACTCTTTCGACAAACTAAACCTTTGCCGGGGACACAGCGCTCAGACCATGGGATAATTCGCCGTTGTCGGCGTAGAAGAGAATGATGGCTGTCATCGGATTTCTTTGTCGAGTCCTGTTCCTTGCGTGGGCCACCCTGGCGATCTACTACTCAAATCTGCCGTGGGCCTGGCTGCGACTGTCGCTGGCCGTGGCGTTCCTGGCGTTCGGCACCTGGGCCTTGTGGCTAACGCGCAGACGGCGAATGGTTCTGGTCTTTGCGGGACTGTTTCTCTGCGTCCTCGCTTGGGAGATCTCCATCCGCCCTTCCCACAATCGTCAGTGGCGACCAGAGGTGTCAGTGATGCCCCGGGCAATAATCGACGGTGACCGCGTGCGCTTCACAGGCTTTCGCGATTTCAAATACCGCAGCACGGATGATTTTACAGTGCGATACGAAGATCGCGAGTTTGTCATCTCGCATCTTACTTCGGTGGATTTCTTTGTGTCCTACTGGAAAAAGGGACCTGTGGGACACACCTTCCTAAGCTTTAACTTCGACAACGCGCTTCCTCTGTGTATCTCCATCGAAACAAGGCCGGAGGTCGGCGAAGGTTTCAACCCAATTGCCTCACTCTTCAAGCAATTCGAGCTGATCTACGTCGTAGGTGATGAGCGCGACATTGTAGGTGTTCGCACCAATTACAGGAAGGAGGACGTGTATCTTTATCGCATCCTGACATCGCCGGAAAACGCGCGTCGACTTTTTCTAGTGTATCTGGATCGGATCAATAAACTCGCTGATCATCCGGAGTTTTACCATTTGCTGAGCAACAGTTGCACTATCAACATCGTGCGCTACGCGAACGCCGCCGGCAGGACCGGCAGCTTTGATTACCGTCATCTCCTCAACGGATTCATTGATCGCTATGTCTATAGCGCAGGACTGATAGACAATACCTTACCTTTTGATGAGCTGCGCCGGCGTTCTCGGATCAACGAGGCCGCGGAGGCTGCTGGCGACGCTCCGGATTTCTCCCAGCGCATTCGTACCACGCTGCCTTCTCAGAGGCCTTGAGTATAACAAGGCCATCCTTCGCATGACACACACCGCATCTTTGGCACGTAGCGACTTGCCGATTTAGAAACGCGGTCGAGTCGTGACGGAGAGCGGGTCGGCAGTCTCCAGATTCTTGATCACGGTGCTGAGATAGACTGACTCCGGATAAACGGCCTTGTACTTTGTGATTTCCGCGCGGTTCAGCACCTTAAACCCGTACCGTTCGAACATTTTTTCTCCACGCCGGCTTTCGAATGTAACGATTTGACCGTAAACGCGTTTTTCACCCGAGCGATAGAGATAACTCAAGTACGCGCTCATCAGGGCGCGTGTCGTCGAAACCTTCCGGGCGTCCGGCAGGAGGTTGATATGAAAATGCGGTGTGCGCCTGGGCGCCGCAGGCACTTCACGCCATCCATGCACCAAAATCCATCGAACAAAACGGCGCGAGCGCTGATTGTACCGGAAATACCGCGTCAACGCGCGGAAAAATAGCCAGACATTTTGATAAAGCGCGTACAGCTGGTTTTGCAAAGGCTTTCGTGAGCCTAGAAGATACCCGCGAATTTCGCCATCAACCTCCAGGAGAAAACACGATCCCGGTTCGTGGTCCGTGTAATAGGTCGTGAGAAAATCAGCAAACAATTCTCGATCCTCATAAACAGGATCAATCGGATCTCCTAAAAATCCGGTATCGCAGCAGAGCTTTCGAACCGCGTCGCGGTCCGATCTGCGATATCCACGAATAAGGAACGGCTTATGGTCGTCGTCCACCATCTAAAATCGGCGATAGTTTGCGCGAACCTCGCGATAAATGCAAAACAGTTCCTCGAATACGCGCGGCCAGCTATAGAGCTTTTCCGTGGTCCTCGCCGCAGTTTTTCCCAGCGTCGATAATTTCCTGGCGCTGAAATCTTCAATCGCATTGGCCAGGGCTTCCGGGCTGTTTTCCTGCGCCCATGATGTTTGGTCGTGACAAATGTTCCGATCCATGTAACTCCCGCGAATCCCTACCACAGGCGTGCCGCAGGCCTGACTTTCCAACGCCACAAGTCCGAACGTTTCCTGGACGCCTGGATGAACAAAGAGATCGGCAGCTCGATAGTAACGGGCGAGCTCGATTGAGTCCGCGCAGTAGGAAATCCACGAGATATTTCCGAAACGACGTTGCAACTTTTGTAGTTTGCCGCGATGCGGTCCATCGCCAATCACCAGGAGGTGAAACTCGTTGTGCCTTCGCTGGCGCAGAAGCTCAAAAGCTTGCAATAATGTTTGTGTGTTTTTTTCCTTGGTCAGTCGCCCGGCATAAAGAAGTAATGACTGCGCTCGGCCGACGCGTAATAACTGACGAGTCGCGGTTTTGTCATCAGGCACTGGTTTAAAAACGCCTGTGTTCACCCCCAGCCGCACGGGACGGACGTTTCGGACACCCCATTTGGAAAGCAGGTCGCTGAGTGTTTCGGACGGCACCAGCGTCGCTTGAAAATGATTGTACAATTTGCGCACGTAAGCGCGCGTCAATTTCATCGCTCGTTGCGTCCCGCGTTCCCCCAGAAATCTTGTGCCTCCTCGGAGGTATGCTTCAGGGAAATGAGAGTGATAGAAACCAACCACCGGCACTCTCATCGCTCGACCAGCGGCAACCGCCTTCCATCCGATCTGATACGGGTCGCTTGATTCGATCAAATCTGGATGCTCGCGCTCCAGGATTTCTTCGATTGCGCGGAGATTTAGCAGTGCGCGATATCGCGAGCTCCTCGACACCAATGGAGAGCGAATCGAATAAACTCGTGACCGCGCATTGGTTGTGACTTCAGTTTTCGGCCCCGGCACAATGAGAATGTGCGTATCGTCCGGCGAGTGATCGCCGATGTACGCAATTTTCTCGTGCACGTAGCGTTTCACTCCGCCGCTTCGTGGAGAGTAGAACTGGGTCAGGTCGCAAATTTTCACGGTCTTGTGATGCTGAGCGAGGCAGAAGCATCTCTAATTGCTCGCTGGTCTGAAGCGAGAAAGTACAGATTCCTCAAGTCGGCCCGGAATGACAAGAACAAGGCGATGATCGCGGGCTGCGCAATCAAGAGGGTGAATTCAGCTCGCTCAGGTACTTTTCCGCGTCCATTGCGGCCGCGCAGCCTGAACCAGCCGCCGTTACGGCCTGTTTGTAAACGCGATCCGCGACGTCGCCTGC
>Ga0081455_10004474_pt1 | contig 15649 bp, 10 predicted proteins | sample TabmetS3T2R1_FD_70207 | JGI IMG/M metagenome (GOLD analysis project Ga0081455, IMG submission 70207) | Tabebuia heterophylla rhizosphere microbial communities from the University of Puerto Rico - S3T2R1 | ecosystem: Host-associated > Plants > Roots > Rhizosphere ... | reverse complement strand
AAGCTTCCGAGAGGTTCCATCATAGCGCATGGCACCCTGACGGTATAGGCTTGCACTGCGCCTGAGCAAAAATTCCCTCTGCCGGCCACAACCCCTTGAACCTGGGTTCAATAGATCAGGAGGGCTGCCTCACCTAGGGGATGCTCGTGAGGGCAGGGTATGGCAGAATAGGGACGCCACTGGCTATCGTGCCGTCACCTCCTCAGCAGAAGGACGTCTCTCATGTCGCTCCATCCGCACGTCGTTGCGCCTGTGCCGGAAGACACCGCTCGTGTGGCCCAGGCAGCCTTTCCCAAAGGCCATCCGTATCTGACCTTCCGGGATGCCCTGGGCACGATCTTTCAAGATGAAGACTTTACCGCCTTGTTCCCGGCGTGGGGCCAACCCGGCTTGCCCCCCTGGCGGCTGGCGTTGGTGACGATCCTGCAGTTTCGGGAAAACCTGGCGGATCGCCAGGCGGCCGAGGCCGTCCGCGCGCGCATCGACTGGAAGTATCTGCTGAGTCTCGAGCTGACCGATCCGGGCTTCGACTTCTCGGTGCTGAGTGCCTTCCGGGACCGCCTGCTGGCGGGCAGCGCCGAAGAGCTGCTCCTCGAGAAGTTGCTGGAGCGTTGCCAGGCACTGGGCCTGCTCACCGCCCGGGGCCAGCAGCGCACCGACTCGACGCACGTCCTCGCGGCGATCCGCGTCCTCAACCGGCTCGAACTCGTCGCGGAAACCCTCCGCGCCGCGCTCAACGCGCTGGCCACGGTGGCCCCCGCCTGGCTCCAAGCCGTGAGCCCGCTGGCGTGGTACGAGCGCTATAGCCGGCGCATCGAGGAGTCCCGGCTGCCCAAAGCGAAAGCCGCCCGCGAGGCCTATGCCCACATGGTCGGCGAGGACGGGTTCCTGTTGCTCGATGCTCTGGACACCCCCGACGCACCAGAAGGACTGCGCGAGTTACCGCGCATTGCGGCCCTACGCCGGACGTGGCAGCGCCATTACGAGCGGACGGCGCGGGAGCCAGTAGTCCCGGGGGCGTCCCCCACGTATCGGGTGCGTTTCAAGGCGAGCCGGGACCTGCCGCCAGCCACCGAAGGTATCGAATCGCCCTACGATGTCGAGGCCCGGTACCGCCACAAACACGACACGCAGTGGACCGGGTACATGGTCCATGTCAGCGAAACGTGCGACCCCACCGCCCCGCACCTGCTCACCCACGTGCACACGACGCCGGCCACGGTGCATGAGGCGCAGTGCACCGCCCCCATCCAGCAGGCGCTCAGCGAGAAGGGCGTACCACCGCAGGAGCACTTCGTCGATGCGGCCTATATCAGCTCGGAGTTGCTCGTCTCCAGCCGCGACGAACAGGGCATCACCCTGCGGGGCCCCACACGCCCCAGCCAGGGATGGCAGACGCAAGTCGAGGGCGCGTACACCCTCGAACAGTTTGCGGTGGACTGGGACCAGCAGCAGGTGCGCTGCCCCCAGGGCCACCTCGCGGTGGCGTGGTGGGAGCATGGGGGTGGGCAGGGCAGTCGCCCTATCATTGTCGAATTCGACAAGCACACATGTGAGACGTGTCCCGTACGGCCCTCCTGTACCCGTGCCAAGCACACGGGCCGACGGCTGCGGCTCCCGCCCCAGGACCAGTACGAGGCGCTGCACGCGGCGCAGACGTGGTCTGCCAGTGAGGAGGGCCAACAGCTCTATAAGCGGCGGGCCGGCGTCGAAGGGACGCTGTCCCAGGGGGTCCGCGCCTTTGGCCTGCGCCGGACCCGATATTGGGGTGAGGCGAAGACCCACTTGCAGCACGTCGCTATTGCCGCCGCCATCAATATCGACCGCCTTGTGGCGTGGCTTAACGAGCGCCCACGGGCGCAGACACGCACCTCCCGTTTCGCCGCCCTCGCCCCTGCCGGCGCCATACTCGGCGAGACGCTGCCTGAAGCCGACCACTGCTGACCTCCCAGGTGCGATGACTGCTGCGTAACACAGGCTGTAAAGTTGTTTTTTACTACATAAATTATTTCTGTAGTACATAGAGCGACAACACCTCTCATGAGTTCTTGCCAAAGCCAAGAGCTGCCAGCTCATCTGCTCCATCTATTTCGTTCATCATGATCGCGACCTTCTAGAAGCTTCTATACGACTAGTCAGAACTAAGAGGAGGGTTGGGCAACAGTATCCGGGGGTTTTATGGGACACGACGAGTGATGCGGTGAGTTTGGATGAGGCGGGGGATCAGACGCGGATATAGATGGCAGTGTTCATCCAAGATAGCGTATGCCCTACTTTGCAGGGAGCGACTAATTAGTCGCTGGCGCGCAATTCGCAACTGCTGAAATCATAAGGCCTTAGGCTGATGAGTCCTTTTCAGACCTCCTACTTGGGTACTACACCACTTTACCCCATGGGTTTGATGGCCTTGCCCAGCAGGTGACGGATGAGTTGCCGGAGGTTGATGCCCCCGATGGCACCGTAGCCCGCGGCCAGGGTTGTCTCGTCGGTTTTCATGCGGCTCTGCCCGAGTTGCCCGCCCTGTTTGGCATGCCCAATCAAGGGTTCAATACCCGCGCGGCGGTCTGCAAGGCGGGCATGGTGCTGGCCGCGCCGAGGCTCCCCATGTGTGCTGCACCGGCGTGCAGCGTCACCACTGCAGTCATCGGCAGCGCGAGGCTCGTAATCGCAGAACCAAAGTGAGAAATGGTCGCTCCTATCCACAGCGTGCGAAAATCCCGGTGCCGCCATAAACTTGCTGTGTGCTCGGGCATACCAGTGCTCCTGGCGCCAGTTTAACGGCGCCCCTTCCCCTGTGACAGATGCGCCCGCAGCAGGTGCATAAAAGCCGTCGCCGGAGGCGAGCGGCGTCTGTCCTTGCGCTCGACCAGGCCAATCTCACGGGCGGGCAACTCCGCAACGGTCAGCGCTGCCAGGCGTCCCTGCTGCTCTTCCTCCGCCACCGCCACGCGCGGCACAATGGCCACACCCAGCCCAATCTCCACGAAGCGCTTGATCACCTCCATACTCCCCAGGTTCATCGCGACCTGCATGGGGACACCCGCGAGCTGGAAGGCCAGATCCAGGAGCTGGCGAGAGGTACTCCTAGGAGACAGCGCCAGGAGCGGATACGGGCTCACCTGCGCGAGCGACACCGGGGAGACGCCGCTGAGCGGATGGTCCACCGGACAGATCACCACCTCCTCGCGGTAAAAGAGCGTGTCCGTGCTCACCTGGCGATGGGCGATGGGGAGGGTGGCAATCCCAAAGTCCACCTCTTGGTCGAGGACCATTTGGAGCACCTGTGAGGACATTCTGTTGCGGATATCGATCCGGATATGTGGATAGTGCGCGCAGAATTGCCGCAGAACCTCTGGTAAGACATACGCGCTGTTGGTATCGCTCGTGGCAATGGCCAGATGCCCCCGCAACAGTTGCTGCAGCTCAGCCACCTCCGTCTTGGCCTCCTCCAGGGTGGTCAGCACGGTCTGGACGTGGCGGTAGAAGATGTCGCCGGCCTGCGTGAGCTGCATCTGCTTACGGTGGCGGGTAAAGAGCGCTTCGCCCAGCTCTGCTTCCAGGGCTTTAAGCTGGATGCTGAGCGCCGGTTGGGTCAGTCCCAGGTGCGAGGCCGCCCGGGTCACACTGTGTTCCCGCGCAATGACATAAAAGCTACGAAGCTGGATGAGTTCCATAGGCGTAACATTTGCGGTGTTTATGCGAGAGATAAAAACAATAAATTGGCTTTACAGAGCATAATGGCATACGCTCTCGTACGCAACAGCGCAGCTCATGATGAGCCGATCGCGCAGCATCCTGGGCCAAGAGGGCTATCACCATGCAGGCTCATCCGATCTGAAACATCACACCCGGTATTCGGACGCCATCATCGAGCGGGCGTTGCGCGACCGGGACCACTGAACCCAAAAGGAATCGACATGGTTTCTCCGGACATCATCAAAGCGCAGCTGGCGAAGACGCTGGAGGGGACGAGCTTCTCGGACCTCGGCTCCAAGTACAAGGGGAAGGTGCGCGACTGCTACACCCGCGACGGGCGGCGGATCATCGTCGTCACCGACCGGATCAGCGCCTTCGACGTGGTGCTGGGGACCATCCCCTTCAAGGGGCAGGTCCTGAACCAGATCGCCGCCTACTGGTTCGACGCCATCCAGCACCTGGCGCCCCATCACGTGCTGGAGGTCCCGGATCCGACGGTGACGATCGCGACCGAATGCACGTTGCTGCCGGTCGAGTTCGTCTACCGGTCCTACATGACCGGGGTGACCACCACCTCCATCTGGTACCACTACCAGCGGGGGGCACGGCGTTTCTGCGGGCATCCGCTGCCGGACGGGATGCGCAAGAACCAGAAGCTGGAGAAGGCCATCCTGACGCCGTCGACCAAGGCGGAGCAGGGGGGGCACGACCAATCGGTGTCGCGCGAGGAGATCCTGGCGACCGGGGTCATCTCGGCCAAGGACTTCGACGAGGCGGCGGCCATGTGCGCCCGGGTGTTTGCCTTCGGGCAGGAAGTGGCGGCCAAGCGGGGGCTCATCCTGGTGGACACCAAGTACGAGATCGGGCGGCGGTCGGACGGGTCGCTCTGCTTCATCGACGAGGTGCACACGCCGGACAGCTCGCGTTACTGGTACGCCGACGACTACCAGGCCCGTTTCGACCGGGGCGAAGAGCCGCGCGGGCTGGACAAGGAGTACGTGCGGAAGACGCTGGCGGAGGGAGGCTACGTCGGCGACGGTCCGCCGCCGCCGCTGGGGGACGAGATCCGCTGCGAGGCGGCCCGGCGTTATATCGCCCTCTACGAGCTCATCACGGGGAAGTCCTTCGTCCCGGACACCGATGAGCCGATCGCCCGGATCCGGAAGCGGCTCAAGATATGACCGCCCGGGTTTTCGTGACGTTGAAGAAGGCCTTGCAGGCGGGAGTGTGCGATAAGACCCCATTTCCCCTATCACATTGCTACGCAAGCCTTTCTACTCTCTTGTGGAGGAGAAGGGAAATTTCCCCTGTCGGCAGGAACCGGCCGTTTTTACGCCTTCTGACATCAAAAGGCACAATTTTGGGGCCGTTTTCCTGGCAAAGTGCCAGTTCCGAATGGAAAGAGGGGTTCACGTAGCAAACGTACAAAAAACAACGCACCGTTGGTGAACGGTCAAACTGTGGAGAAAAGCGAAGCCTTCATCCACACATAAGATTGGTGGAAATCCCTTATTTTGTCCACGTTTACCGTGGTACTCTGCCCATGAACAGGGCTTTCTTCTCCACCGCTGCGGTTGGTCTCGTACGCCCCACCCAAACCAGAAGAGGCTTTCAAAGAGGCTAGTCAATACAAACACTTCCAATGGATCGTTGTTTTTTGCACCAAAACTGCGGGAACCCCATCCTGCCATAGTTGATGATAGGGGATGCCCGTCGCGTGGCTCTGCTGGGCCAGCGTACGCTGGCCTTGGAGGATGGGGCGCAGCCGCTCGTAGCGGGCTAACGCTTTTTGGTACGCCAGGGTATCGCGGAGAAACAGATCGAGTTGAGGCGAGGGGGTGACGGCTGTCGGCATAGCATCCTCCCACAATCCGAGCTATCGCGTTGGGTTGATGGAGGAGCACTCTATGTCAAATGCTCGGCATAGACCAGCCCGAGCATGTCGTCTTCCGGATTTTACAAATTAACGTGTCCAAATCCGTATAGAAGGTTCGCGGACACTGCAATGCGGTCGCCTTCTATCTGAGCCGAGGAGCGTAGCCTCTGCGCGACGGAAAACTTGCAACCAGTTAATCGGGTGGGAAATGGGCCCCCTTGAAGCTGATCGCCATCGTCGCTCTCCCTCTCTACGTCCTGGATCATCTCAGCGGGAGATCCTACCCCAAGTGCGTCCCAAATGAAAACTTGCGACAGAACTCTCATGCTCTCCGGGAGCACCACGACCCATGAAAATGGAATTTACAAGGCAACCGTCTTGAGCCTCGGCAGCGATCCGCGCGGCGACATCGTAGACCTTGACAAAGACGCGTTTCCCCTCCCCGTCGGGATGAGACATGCGGCAGAGGCCATCTTCGACCAGCTTCCGGCTGGTCGTACGCCCGGCTGCAAGCGCGGCTGCGAGCGCGGCTCAAGTCGGCCTTGCGGCTGGCGGCGTCGCCTTCCTCCTCCAGCGCTAAGCGCTAACGCCGCTCGGCAGCCGCCCGCCGGGGCGGCCTGCAGCCAGGCGGAGCGCGGTGGCGCACGGTCTGGACAGGCCCCGCTGCGGGGGGGACAGATGGCAAAGGGGATTCGACAGATACAGCTCCGTCATCCCTCCCTGTGTGGCACGTAAACTCTATGCGGCAAAGTGTCACTCGTCCTGCTCAATCGCGTGCGGGGCTTGCCGCACCTTGCTTTCCCGCCATCCTGGAGCCCCCGCTCGTGTTCTGGTATGATCAGTCACAGTTGATGCACACTGTGGAGTGACCCCACACACGGAGGAGCTGCTGTGACGTTCAATGAGGTCCTCAGCCAGACCATCGCCATGCTGCACCAACATGGCCGGGTCTCCTATCGCGCCCTGAAGCGCCAGTTTGCCATTCAGGATGACTACCTGGAGGATCTCAAAGACGCCATCCTTTTTGCCCATCCCGAGGTCCTCGATGAGGAGGGGCGCGGGTTGGTCTGGGCTGGCGACACTGGGACCGCTTTCTCAGCTCTCTCGGCCCCCGTGGAGCCCCCCGGACACGCACCACTCGCGTACACCCCACCCTATCTGGCGGAGAAGATCCTCACCGCCAAAAGCGCCCTGGAAGGCGAGCGCAAGCACGTCACTGTGCTCTTTGCCGATCTCAAAGGCTCGACGGAGCTGATCCGCGACCTCGACCCCGAACAGGCCCAAGCCCTCCTGGATCCCGCCCTGCACGCCATGATGGACGCCGTGCACCGCTACGAGGGCACGGTGAATCAGGTGCTCGGGGATGGCATCATGGCCTTGTTCGGGGCGCCACTGGCCCACGAAGACCACGCCGCCCGCGCCTGTTATGCGGCGCTGGCCATGCAGGACGCCCTCCGCCGTTATGCCGACGAGGTGCGTCGCACCCACGGCCTGCCGGTCCAGATGCGCGTCGGGCTCCACTCCGGCGACGTCGTGGTGCGGACCATTGCGAACGACCTGCACATGGACTATTCCGCCGTCGGCCTGACAACCGTCCTGGCGGCGCGCATGGAGCAACTCGCCACGCCCGGCAGCATGCTGCTGACCGCCGCCACCCTGCGGCTGGTGGAAGGCCTGGTGCAGGTCACCCCTCTGGGACCCGTGCCGGTGAAGGGGGTCGAGGAGCCCGTCGAGGTCTTTGAGCTGGTGGGGGTCAGCGCTATCCGCCGCCGTTTACAGGCCGCCGCCGCCCGCGGCCTGACGCGCTTTGTTGGCCGGGAGCTGGAACTCGCGGCCGTGCAGCAGGCGCTGCATCGGGCCGCGGCGGGCCACGGTCAGATCGTGGCGCTGGTCGGCGACGCCGGCGTCGGGAAGTCGCGCCTGGTCTATGAGATGGTCCACTCCCACCGCACTCAGGGCTGGCGCGTCCTCGAAAGCGCCTCGGTGTCGTATGGCAAAGCCACGCCGTATTTTCCGGTCATTGACCTGCTCAAGCGCTACGCGCACGTGGAGGACCGTGATGAGCCCCGCACCGTGCGGGCCAAGGTGACCGGGCATGTCCTGACGCTCGACGAGACCCTCCAGGACACCCTCCCAGCGCTGCTGGCGCTGCTCGATACCCTCCCCGACGACAGTCCCTTCCTCACGCTCGATCCGCCGCAGCGCCGCCAGCGCACGCTTGCCGCCCTCAAACGCGTGCTGCTGCGCGAGAGCCAGGTGCAGCCGCTGCTGCTCGTCTGTGAGGATCTGCACTGGATTGACTCGGAGACTGAGGCTTTCCTGCACAGCCTGGTGGAGAGCCTGCCGACGGCGCGCGTCCTTTTACTGGTCAATTATCGCCCGGAGTACCAGCACGGCTGGGGCAGCAAGACGTATTACACGCAACTGCGGCTCGACCCGCTGCCGCCGGCAAGCGCCAGCGAGCTGCTCCAGACCTTGCTCGGGAATGATCCAAGTCTCGCCCCGCTCACGCCGCTTCTGATTGCGCGTACACAGGGCAATCCCTTCTTTCTGGAGGAAAGCGTACGCACCCTGGTGGAGACCGGGGTACTCGTCGGTGCGCGTGGTGCCTCTCGCCTGGCGCAACCGGTCGAGAGCTTGCAGGTACCGGCCACGGTGCAGGCCATCCTGGCGGCGCGTATTGATCGGCTCTCGCCAGAGGACAAACACTTGCTGCAGACCGCCGCCGTGATTGGCACCGAGGTGCCCTGGCCCCTCTTGCACGCCATTGCCGAGGCGCCCGAGGAGGCGCTGCACCGGGGCCTGGGGCACCTTCAAGCCGCCGAATTCCTCTACGAAACGAGCCTCTTTCCGGAACATGCCTACACCTTCAAGCACGCCCTCACCCACGAGGTGGCCTATGGGAGCCTCTTGCAGGAGCGGCGCCGGGCGCTGCACGCCGGCATTGTCGAGGCCTTCGAAGGGCTCTCTGCCGACCGCCTGACCGAGCAGGTCGAGCGCCTGGCCCATCATGCAGTGCGAGGTGAGGTATGGGACAAGGCCGTGACATACTGCCAGCAGGCCGCGGCCAGGGCCATGGCGGGTTCGGCGTATCGCGAAGCCGTGGGGTATTTTGAGCAGGCGCTGGCGGCCCTGGCACAGCTCCCCGAGCGCCGTGACACACTGGAACAGTCCATCGACTTGCGGTGCGATCTGCGCAACGCCTTGCTGCCGCTCGATGAGCACGCCCGTATCCTGGACTCCTTGGGTACTGCAGAGACCCTCGCTGAGCAGTTGGGCGATGACCAGCGGCGCGGGCACATCGCCGGTCAGCTGTGTATCTCCCTCCTGGCCATGGACGAGTATGCGCACGCCATTGCGGCGGGCCAGCAGGCCCTAGCCCTGGCTCTCTCTAGCGGCGCACGCGATATCCTGGCTTCCGCCCAGACTGTCCTGGCCATGGTGTACCTGCACGGTGGGGACTTTCGAGAGGCGCTGGACGTGGCACAGCGGGCGGTGGCAGAGCTCACCGGCACCCGGCGCTATGCGCATTTTGGCCGGCTTTTCCTTCCAGGCGTGAGCTCTCGTTGCTATAGCGCCGTCTGTCTTGCCGAGTTAGGGGATATCACTGCGGGGCGCGGCGTGGGAGAAGACGCGGTACGGCTGGCCGAAGAGGTCGAACAATCCTACAGTATTGCTCTGGCACTGTTGTATGTTGGTATGCTTCACCTGCGCCAGAGAGACCTCCAGATGGCCATCCCTGAGCTCGAACGTGGCCTGGCGCTCTGCCAGAGCACCAACATCCGGCTGCACGTCCCGCTGCTCACCGCCTCCCTGGGAGCAGCGTATGCCCTGGCCGGGCGTGGAGTGGAGGCCCGCCCACTCCTGGATCAAACGCTGGAGCACGTTGCTACTGGGGGCCGATTTTACCACCATGCCCTTGTGCTCATCGAGCTGTGCGATGCTCTGCTGCTCGTAAGCCGCGTGGAGGACGCGGGCCTCCTCGCCAGCCACCTCCTCGATCTCTCCCGTACCCACACCGGACGCGGCTATCAGGCGCACGCCTATCGGCTCCTCGGCGAGGTCGCCAGGCATCGCGAGCCTCCGGACGTCAACCAGGCCACCGCCCACTACCGCCAGGCCCTCACCCTGGCTGAAGAGTTGGGCATGCGCCCGCTCCAGGCCCACTGCCACCGGGGCCTCGGCGGGCTGTATGCTGCGATCGGCCAACGAGAACAGGCTTATGCAGAGCTGGTGACGGCTGTGGAGATGTACCGAGGTATGGAGATGACCTTCTGGCTGCCCCAGACGGAGACAGCCCTCGCGCAGATGGAAGGGTGATCGTCATACGGAGTGCTATTCAGCCTCATCGTGTTACGCTTCGCCCAACAGCGTCTCATCCTCGATCACATACGGTGCTCCACACCGGTACTTCCTTCGCACTCTTCCTTGCGCCTATGCTATGATGGAGACGGGCATGGTCAACGTAATGCCAAAGCTCCACATTTGTGCAGGCACAAGCAGAACAATACCGTTCATGTGCTTGCATGCACCCTTGGATTTTCGCACCCCAGCGAGGCGCCGTTGTCCTCGCAGGGCAGGCGTCTGTCAGGGATTTTCATTAAGTTAACAATGCCGGATCACAGGCAACCGCAGATGCACGCTGACAGGGACGCCGGGAGATACGGAGTTCTGTCCGCGGAGTGCCTCACCGCGAAGCTCCTCACCGTACAGCGCCTCAATGGGTCGCGGAGCGCGTTCTTGTCGTGGTGCCACGCCGGTAGAGAATGGTGCCTGGTCCGTTGTGGTTGCGAAGGAGCGATCATGACTATCGGTGTCCTGGCTCTGGTGGGAGTCACTCCTGAACGCGTAGCCGCGCTGACCGCGGCCGGGTACGCCGTCCGCGAGGGGAAGCACTATGCCAACCGAACAGACGCCGTGCGCGCGGCAGCCGAGACCGTCAGGGCCGTGCTGACCAACGGCCGCGGCGGGCTGAGCGGCGACGAGATGGCCTTGCTGCCGCAGCTCGAGATCGTCTGCGCCGTGGGCGCGGGCTATGAAGCGGTCGATCTGGCCACCGCCCGGCGCCGGGGCATCGTGGTCGCCCATTGCCCCGATGCGAACGCCCCCGCGGTCGCCGACTCCGCGATGATGCTGCTGCTGGCCGCCACCCGGCACCTGCTGCAGGCCGATCGCTTCGTCCGGGCCGGTGGCTGGCAGGAGCAATGGCGGGTCGAGACCCCGACCCTGACGGGCAAGCGCCTGGGGATGCTCGGGCTCGGCAGAATCGGGAGCCGGATTGCGCAGCGCGCCGCGCGCGGCTTCGACATGGCGATCGGCTATCACACCCGGGCGGCGGTCGCCGGATCCCCCTATCGCTATTTCGCCAGTCTCCTCGAGCTCGCGACGTGGGCTGATTTCCTGGTCGCCGCCGCGCCAGGGGGCGCGGGGACGCGGCACCTCGTCAACGCGGACGTGCTCGCTGCGCTCGGACCGCACGGCTATCTCGTCAACGTCGGGCGCGGGACGGTCGTGGATACCCAGGCCCTGATCGACGCGCTGCGAGCGAAGCGCATTGCGGGGGCTGGCCTGGATGTCCTTGAGGGGGAACCGAGCGTCCCGCCACTCCTGCCGGAGCTGCTGCAATGCGACAACGTGGTGGTCACGCCGCATGTCGCCGGGCGCGCACCGGAGTCGCGGACCGCGGCGACTGCGTTGATTCTCGCCAACCTGAACGCGCATTTTGCCGGCAAGCCGCTGCCCTCGCCGGTCGCACTCACGGCTTGAGCGCGACTGTGGCCCTTCCGTCGGACAGAGGAGAAGAGAGCAACGGCACAGGTCGCAGCGCAGCGCCTACGAGCTATGCCGCAGGGGCCAAGGCCGCCGAGCGGCCGGTCGAGCGTGTGCGTCAGGGGGCACCGACGCTTCCCAGTGTGGGATGAGGACCCGGGCCGTGGATTCCAGGCGCAGGATCACCACCACCCCCACCAGACTGAAGGCCATGGACAGCAGCAGGACGAGCCCAAACGAGCTCGTGGCGTAGAGCACCAGGCCGGCCAGCCCGCTCGCCACAGCGTGCCCGAGCAGGGCGCCCATCATCTCGAAGCCATACAGAGTGCCGGTCGGCTCCGTCCCGAAATACTGGCGGTTCACCACCAGGTACGCCGTCATCTCCCCGCCAAAGCCAATGCCGAAGAGGCTGCCAAAGAGGTAGAACGTCCACGCCTCGTGCGCCCCCCACAGGACCGGCACTGTGAGGCCCTGGATCACCAAGGCCGCGGCGATGATCAGTTTGCCCCCCCAGCGCTCCGCCACGATGGGCGTGAGGAGGCGACTGCCAATGCTACACACGGAGATGAGGCTCAGAATCACCGAGGCCGACACCAGCGTGAGGCCCCGCTCGACCGCCAGAGGCACCACATAGAGCAACACAATCCCATGGCCCGCACAGCCCAGGCCGTGGATCAGCGGCAGGTACCAGAAGGCGCGGGTACGCCGCATGTGGCGGGTAAAGACCTGGCGTCGCCGCCGCTCGACCGCCGGACTCCGCATCACCTCGGGCGGGTCGGCCGCGGTCGCCCCGTAGGGCGTGAGGCCCAGGTCCGCGGGGCGATTGCGGAAGAGCAGGGTCAATGACAGGATGATGCCGCCGCCGATGATCCCGAGGCTCCAGAAGGTGCCCTGCCAGCCCAGCGTGTCGAGCAGCACGCTCACCAGGGGCGCCAACCCGGCGGCGCCCAGACCACCCGCCGCCCAGAGGATGCCGGTGGCGAGGCCCAACCGGCGCCGGAACCAGCCGCTGACCGCGGCCATCAGCGGCACCAGGCAGATGGATTGGGTCAGCGACAGCAGCAGGCTGAAGGTGAGGAGGAAGTGCCAGGGCTGGCGGACCAGCCCCAACAGGACCATACTGCCCCCGTACAGCACGCCGCCTGCCAGCATGAGGCACCGCGCCCCATAGCGCTCGCCCAACCACCCGCTGACCGGCGCAAAGACCGCGCCCACCACATAGTACACTGCCATGAGCACCCCAATGGTGCCGATCCCCCAGCCGAAGCCGCCATGGGGATCGCGCAGCGGGGCGACCATGATCCCGGCGGACTGGCTGATGGCGCTGCCGATCACCTGCACGACCACTAAAATCCCCACAATGACCCAGCCATAATGGAGGCCGCCAAAGGGCCTGACAGACTGCGGATGCCGCGGTGCCAGCTCTGGCATCGTTATCACTCCCATCCTTGTGTAGGTTGAACGGCCTCTGGCGCACCCAGCAACGCCGTGCATCCCACGGTCTCGCTCGACCAGGACCCGGCGGTCGTCCCGTGCGCTGCGGCGGGCGGCGTGTGTCTGGACCCGGTGACGGTGTCGTCGCTGTGGTGAGCGCCACGCGCTCACCGAGCCGCACGCGTGGCGCATCGTCACGCGGGGAGGTCAGGACATACGCTCTGGCACGCAGCGTTGTAGCAAATTCTGCACCGCTGTACAAGGTGGAAGTGACCTGCTCCATGCCGGTGCTTGTCGACCGGCATAGCTCACGGGACTGTCCGGGAGCTGCAACGTGGGCACCAGAACCACCGCGGTCTCTGCAGGGAGCATGGCCCGTATGCGGCCACAGACCACCCATGGTGACTGGACGAAAGGGGAAACGATATGGATAGCGATCGTCCACCACCATCGCCATCGCGCGCCACCGGTCTCCGGTAGAGGGGCTCTCAGCGCCCTGCCGCCTCACAACACCGCCAAGTCGCGGGCGTTGCGCTTCATCCGCATGAGTAGGGCCGTCAAGCCGCGCACGCGCAGCGCGCCCAGGGCTTGCTGGAGGCCCAGTTGCTGACAGAGGTCGTCGGGCGTGGCGGCAATGGCCGCGGGCGTCGCCCCGTTGAGGCTGGTGTGGAGGAGACCGGCAAAGCCGCGCATGGTGGGGGCGTCACGCGGCACGTCGATGGAGTAGTGGACGGTGCCCTCGCGGAGCTGGGCCGAGAGAAAGACCGGCGTCGCACACTCGTCGACCTGCTCCATGGTGTCACGCGCCTGCTGCAACGCCGCCGGCAGCTCTGGCAGCAGTTCGGCGTAGGCGACGAGCAAGTCGAGACGCTGGGCCGGGGAGGCCTCACGAAAGGTCACGAGCATGTGGTGCAGCGCGTCCGGGTAGGCGTACTCCGCCGTGTCGCGTTCGCCCGTGACCTGCGGGGGAAAGGGGTCGAGCCCGGCAGGGAAGTCGGGAAAACTGGCGGGCTCAAAGGTCGCGAAGCCCCGACGCGCCGCCTGGGTGCGGATGAAGTGCGCTAACTGCGCCATGTAGGTGTGGGCGCTCGGTTGCGGTTTCGACCGCGCGAACCACCGCTTGCCGTAGGCGTAGACGCCCTGCACCACGGCCCAGATGTGTCGCGCTCCCGATGGGGGCGGCGCGGGTGTGGGCAGTGCTGGCACAGCACGTATGTGGGCGTGTGCTGGCCCATCGTCGCTCCCCTCGTCACCTCTGGGGCTCATCGCATGGATATGGCTCACAATCGTGGTGTACTGCCACTGCTCAGCAGCGGTCAAATCGGCATACGTCAGGCCACGGGACATCGCTGTACTCCTCTGCGCCGATGAGATGTTGCCTCCCCTGTCTACGCTGGCGAGCGTCCCCTCCAGCGCCTGCCTCTCCGCCCAATCCGCACCCCTGCGCTATGACACGGGGCGGCGTGAGGCCATCCCGCGCTGTGATGCCCTCTCTCAGGGCGTGCCGTCGCCGCTGTCGCGTCTCCTCGTCCTCCAACCAGTGTCAAGGCCATGGCCCCATCCTCAACGGATCGGCGGTCAGACGCCCGCATGGTGCGAGAGGTCGTCAGCACCATGCAACCAGCAGAGGCGAGTGCCATGCAGCGCAATCATAGCGTAGGTGGTAGCCATAGTGCAAAGCGCGTGTTGCCACTGGTGGGCCTGGATGAATATGGAGAGCCCAGGCACTGTTCGGTGAGTTGGGGGCATAAAACTGTGATGGAAACGGACCCCACAGCTACACTTCGCCCAATGCCGTCACCCCCGACATCCCACCCGGCTTTCCACCTCGGTGCTTCTGCCAGCAGGTTCCCCTCGCCTGTGCCATGATGAGGGGGCGCATGCGCACCGAGGCACCACCACAGAGCGGGAGGCCATGGGGTGGACTGTGTGATTAGGTGATCGCCCTCCTGCACCAGCGGGGCCGCTCTCGCACCCTGCAGCCCGCGGACGGACAAGACAGGCGGTTGCTCACCCTGCACCACGGAAGGAGGAAGGCCTGATGACTGACAGCAAGCCCACGACCCGTCTGCAGCAGCTCATTCATCGTACGGATCGCGTCCTGGCGGTCATGCACGCCCCGACGGCCGCGCATGCCCGGCTCATGGAACTGGCCGGGGCCGAGGTGGCCTTCGTGGGCACCAGCGGCGTGGTCGGCACCTATACGGGGCTGGCGGACGTGGGCGTGGCAACGATGACGGAGTGCCTCACCATCGCCGGCTGGATCGCACAGAGCGTGCGTTTCCCTGTCATCATCGATGGCGATACGGGCCACGGGGGCATTATGGCCGTGCGGCGGCTGATTGCGGAGGCCATTCGCGCGGGCTTGGCCGGCATCCGCATTGATGATCAGCCCATTGAAGGGAAACGCAGTACGCAAGACGCCGGCGTGGAAGTCGTCCCACTTGAGCAGGCCATCGTGCGGTACCGCGCCGCCGTGGAGATGAAGCACGAGCTCGATCCCGATTTCGTCATTATGGCCCAGTGCTATGCGCGCGATGCGGCCAACGGGGGCCTGGAGGACTGCCTGGAGCGTTTACGGGCCTATGAAGAGATCGCGGGCGTCGATTGGGTGCAGTTCGAATCGCCGCATAGTGCGGAAGAAATTCAGCAGGCACGCGCTGTGGTTTCCGGCCCCTTGTCCTTTATGCGGGGCAAGCTGCCGCGGTACTTGAGCCTCGAGGAGCACCAAGCGCTCGGCGTGCACATCGCCTGGTATCCGGCGTTCACGCACGAGGTCATGTATGCGGCGCTGTGGGACTTCATGCAGGACTTTCAGGCGCGGGGCCTGGCCGCCTGGGAGGCCTTTCAGGCCAGTCGGCACGGGCGCCCCTA
>Ga0081455_10004473_pt1 | contig 15652 bp, 15 predicted proteins | sample TabmetS3T2R1_FD_70207 | JGI IMG/M metagenome (GOLD analysis project Ga0081455, IMG submission 70207) | Tabebuia heterophylla rhizosphere microbial communities from the University of Puerto Rico - S3T2R1 | ecosystem: Host-associated > Plants > Roots > Rhizosphere ... | reverse complement strand
GCTTCCCGCCGAGGAAGCCGGCGTCCCCCCGGGTCCCTCCGGCCTTGGTCAGGTCGTCGATCGTCTGGAACTTATGCTGGCTATCGTAGACCCACTGCAGGGCCGCACGTCCTTCGTTCGAGTCGATGACGCAGCGCCGACCGTCTGGCGAGAGAAGGTCGCCGCCGAACATCCGCAGAAAGATCTTCATCCCCTCCGCCGAGGTGTCCGGCCACCAGCCCCACTCACCCAGCTCCGGGTGGGTGGCTTTACGGGCCCCTTCGATCATCTGGTCGACCGTCCACTCCCCCGTCGCCAGCGGGATGTTGAGGGCCGCCCGCCTGGCCATGTTCAGGTTGACGTACGCCACGTTCTCGCCGAAGTTCCCGTGGTTCGGCAACCCGTAGAGCTTGCCATTGACCGTCAGCTGATCGATCGCCGACTTCCAATACACCGCCTTGTCGAACTTGTCGCGCTTGATCAGGTCATCCAGCGGCTTGTAGAGGCTCTTGGCGGCGAGCGCCCGGCCGTCCGTGCCGACGAACACGCCCGCGTCCGGCGGCGCGCCCGCACGGCGCGGGCACCGCGGACGAAGGCCACCGCGGCCACGCCGGCGGCGAAGGATGTGGCGGCAACGGCCGCGGCCTGCTTGGCGACGACGGCACCGGCAGCTGACGCCCTGACCTGCGGCACAGGGACGTCGGCCAGCACCGGGACGGCGTCGACCTCCTCGTAGCCCTCAGGCTGCTGCTCTACGTCCATGCGCGCCGATCATAGCTCCGACGCGTGACACGGCTAGGCCAGCGCGCGCCGATACATCCGGTACGTCTTGATCTTGCGCCCGTTCATGGCCTCCATGCCGCGGTTCATCGCCCGGTTGGTCTCGAGGATCCAGCCCGCCTCGCCCCACTTCACGCGCGTCGCCGCGGCCATGTTGAAGTGCTCGACGTAGAGGCCGGCGGCCACGCCGGTGTGCTGGTACTCGGGCTTGACGCCCAGGAAGCCGATCCGGCAGCGGTTGATGATCCGCCTGCGGCGCAGGAAGTGCCACCATCCGAACGGCAGGATCCGCCCGTTCATCTTCTGCAGGACCTGGTTGATGTCGGGCACCGTGATCGCCACGGCGACCGTCTCGGCGCCCTTCTCGGCGACCATGAACCACGGCGCGTCGAACACGAGCTGCAGCTCGCCCGCGTAGTAGTCGAGGTCCTCCTCCGAGTACGGCGAGAAGCCCCAGTTCGAAGACCAGGCCGAGTTGTAGACCTCGGCGAAGCGATCCATGTCGCGCCGCAGCGAGCGCCGCGTCATCTTGCGGATCCGCACGCCGTGCTTGGGCTCGAGCTGATCGGAGAGCTCGAAGAGGATCGGCAGCAGCTTCTCCCGATCGTCGATCTCGACCTCCCACATCCACAGGTCCATCGCCTTCTCGAGACCGGCCTCCTCGCAGCGGGTCGCGTAGTACGGCGGGTGCCAGGGCTGTTTGATCATCGGCTCGCGGTCGTAGCCGTCGACGAGGACGCCGGCCTCGTCGTTCATGGAGAAGTCCATCGGCCCGAGCGCCTCGGTCATGCCGCGCGCCCGCAGCCACCCTGACGCCACCTCGAGCAGTGCCGGCAGCACCTCCGGGTCGTCAGCGAACTCCAGGAAGCCGAACATCCCCGTCGTGCTCTGGTGATAGCGGTTGTAGGCGTGGTCGATCTGGGCGCTGATGCGCCCGACCACGCGCCCGTCGCGCCACGCGCAATAGAGCCGCGCATCGCCGTGCGTGAAGAACGCATTGCGCTTGCGGCTGAGGAACGAATGGCGCTCCAGGCGCAGCGGGGGGCACCAGTACTGCGAGGTAGAGTGCAGCCGGAAGGGGAGCTCGATGAACTCCCGCAGCTCCCGGCGGCCTTTCACCGGCCTGACCTCCACGGACACGGCGGCGCACCCTACATGCCCGAGACCACGATCGACGTCTTCGCCAAGGCCCGCGAGAACGACCGCGTCGCGTTGCTGCGCGCCGCCCGCGAGGCCGACATCGTCCCCTACTTCCGGACGGTGGAGGGCCCCGCGCGCCCCGTCGTCGAGATGGAGGGCGCCCCGCGGATCATGCTGGGCTCGAACAACTACCTCGGGCTCACGGGCGACGAGCGGGTCATCGAGGGCGCCCGCGCGGCGCTCGATCGCTACGGCACAGGGCTGACCGGCTCGCGCCTGCTCAACGGCACGACCGCCCTGCACCTCGAGCTCGAGGCCGAGATCGCCGACTGGCAGGGCACCGAGGACGCGATCGTCTTCACCACCGGCCACCAGGCCAACGTCGGCACGCTCGGCACGATCCTCGGCCCGAGCGACACCGTGATCGCCGACTCCGGCGACCACGCGTCGATCCTCGACGGCTGCCTGCTCAGCCGCGCCAAGCTGCGCCCGTTCCGCCACCGCCGCATGGACAAGCTCGAGCGCATGCTCGAGCGCGCGGTCAACGACGGCGGCGGCGTGCTCGTCGTGGTCGATGGCGTCTTCTCGATGGAGGGCGACATGGCGCCGCTGCCAGAGATCTGCGACCTCTGCGAGCGCTTCGGCGCGCGGCTCATGGTCGACGAGGCGCACGCGGCCGGGGTGTTCGGCGTCCGCGGCACGGGGGCCGCGGAGTTCTTCGGCGTCGAGGACCGCGTCGACCTGCGCATGGGGACGTTCTCGAAGTCGCTGGCCAGCTGCGGCGGCTTCCTGGCCGGCCCGGCCGACGTCATCGAGTTCCTGCGGATCCAGAGCCGCGCGTTCCTCTTCACGGCGTCATCGGTGCCGGCCGCGGTGGGCGCCGCACAGGCCGCGCTGCGCATCATCCGCAGCGACGAGGGTCGCGACCTCATGGCCGCCGTGCTGCACAACGCCCGCTACTGGAGCGACGGCCTCGTCGAGCGCGGCTTCAAAGTTGTCCGCCACGACGACGTCGTCACGCCGATCGTGCCGGTCCTCGTCGAGGACGACTGGAAGGCCGGACTGCTGTGGAAGGCGCTCTACGACGCCGGCGCGTTCGTGAACACGGCGCTGCACCCCGCCGTGCCCCCCGGCGGCGCGCTGTTGCGCACCAGCGTCATGGCCACGCACGACACCCCGACGCTGGACCGCGCGCTCGACATCTTCAGTTCCGTCAAGGCAGTGTTCGAAGCCGAACACGGACCACTGCCGAGCCCCGCCTAGGCGCGGCTGACGGTCCTACCGAAGTGCGTGATTTGTACCGATCTTCACAAGCTCGCGTGGCACAGAAAAACGATGCTCTTTGCGACTGTTGAGCGAACGTTCGCGTTGACGCCCTCGCGCGTGGTGGCGTAGCTTCCGCGCGTCGGCGAGACGCCACGGGGAGAGGCTTCAAGACCGCATCCGGCAGCCATCGGGAGCGCTGGATGTGAGCCGTCTTGGACCTCGCACGAGGGCCCTGGGGACGGTCGCGCTGCACTAGGCACGTACATCCAAGGAGCGTTCCCCTTGAGGGAGGGGAGCAGGGAGGATTGATGACCGCTGAAGCGAGGATGTCCCCTGGGCCGCAACACATGCGGGCCCTCCAGCGGGCCAATGCCGTCCGTCTGGCGCGCGCGGAGCTCAAGCGCCGCGTCGCGGTTGGGGAGATCTGCGCCGCCGATGTGATCCTGGAGGCGTCGTGGGAGACCGAGAGCATGACCATCTCGGACCTCCTGACGAGTCAGCGCCGTTGGGGACACACCAGGTGTCGCAAGTTCCTCCAGTGCGTCCCGATGTCGGAGAACAAGACGGTCGGTTCGATGACCGACCGGCAGCGTCGCGCGGTCGCGCAGATGCTGCGTACAGGCGGAACCTCCCGTGCAGCGCAGGAGCGCACCGAGGGGCTGACGCCGGTCTTCGCGGGGATGGCCTGAGCCACGACTCCCACGACCCGCGGGCTGACCGGCCGCGGCTCCCGACGACCGGTCAGCCCGTGGGCGTGGCGATCTCGACGATGGTCCCGTCGGGGTCGCGCAGGTAGATCGAGCGCAGCCCGCCGCGCTCGAACACCTCGGTGCAGTCGACCTGCCGCGAGCGCAGGTAGTCGCGCCAGGCCTCGACCTCCGCGCTCGAGCCGACCGCCAGGGCGATGTGGTGGACCGAGCCGACGCCGACCTTCCCCTCGTCCAGCTGCGGGTACTCCATGAACGACACGAGCGTCCCGGCCGTGGCCTGCGGATCGCCGAACCAGAAGTGGCGCGCGTCGGGGTCGTCGTCGTTGACGCCCTCGCGCACCAGGGCGAGGCCGAGCACATCGCGGTAGAAGGCCGTCGTGCGCTCCAGGTCCGCGCAGATCACGGTGACGTGGTGCAGCCCGAGCAGGCGCATGCGCGGCGGCTGTTCGACGGGCTGATCGGTCATGCGCGGAACCCCAGCCCGCCGGAGCGCCGGCGAAACGCGCCGCGCATGAGGACGTGCACCAGCCCGAAGATCCCCAGGCCGGCCACGAGCAGGACGAGCTGCGGAATGCCGGTGAGCAGGTACAGCGGCGCGTCGACGGCGATCGCGGCCGCGGCGGCGAGCAGCGTCGAGTGCGAGCGGTACCCCGCGAAGTGCTCGCGGATGGCGAGCTCGAGGCCCGCCAGCGTGACGAGCGCGAAGCCGCAGCCCAGCAGCGCGCCGCGGCGCGACCCATCGGTCAGGAACCCCAGGACGATGAGCACGAGCCCCACGAGCACGACGAGCTCGACGAGCGGGAAGGGCGACCAGGGTGCCTTCGGCGCCTCGTCCATACGCGCGCGCGGGCGCGGCGCAGCGGCCGGCGGCAGCGCGCGCGGCGGCTCGGGCGCAGGCGCGGTCACCCCGCGCTTTCTGGCACGTCGTCCCATGTCAGTTCTGTAACGGGCAGCCGGAGGACAGCTTGACCTGCCACCACCCCATCAGCATGCCGATCAGGCCGAGGCGGGGGCGCACTTGCCAGACGCCGCAGCCGGGCTCGCCGAGGTCGCGGTTGGCGATGCGGGCGAACTTGTAGCGGCCGGGCTCGAGCAGCATCCGCTCCAGGACGGCGCGGTTGGCCTCTTCGCGCTCGTGGCGCTCGCGCAGAACGCCATGGGCATCGGCGACGCGGGCGGCGAGGGCGTCGCGGACGCGCTCGAGCTCGCCGAGCGTGAGCAGCCGCGGACCGCGGGCCGCCGCAAGCGGCGCAGCGGGCACGCCCTCGGCGACGGCGGCCGAGAGCTGCGCCTCGAGCCCGGCGATCTGGCGGCGCAACTCGGTGCGGGCGGCGCGTTCGTCGACGACGACGACGCGAACGTCGAGCATGGCGGCGAGTCTACCCACCCTCCGTCAATGCGTCGAAGCAGCCGAACAGGGCCTCCTCGACGTGGATCGCGGGGACGCCCGGCGCCGCGACGGCGAACAGCCGCAGCCGCTGGGTCCCGCGTCCGGGGCGGCAGCGCGGCTCCACGTCGCCGAAGAGCGCGGCGACCGGGCCGGCGGCGTCGGCGACCACGATGCGACTCGACCCGGCCTCGGCGCGCAGGCCCAACGGACCGTCGACGCGCTCGTCGTCGAGCGCCCAGACGGGCACCCCCGTCTCGACGAGCGAGATCAGCATGGCGTCGTCGAGCGGGCCGCGCGACTCGAAGCCGCCCCGGACGAGGCGCTCGAGCGCCGCGGCCTCGACCGGCGTGCGCTGGACGTCGGGATCCAGGCCGATGTGGCGGAAGAACACGCGGTAGGCGGCCGGCACGGGCTCGCGGCGCAGCGCGAGGGCGCGGGCGCCGTGGAAGCGGTCGGAGAGCAGCGCGAGCCGCTCGCGCAGGCCGGGCGCCGCGCGCCGCTCGGGCACCGGCGCGGCGATCGAGACGAGCCGCAGGTGCGGGTACTCGAGCGCGAGCTCGCGCTCGATCCAGCCCTCGTCGAGTGGCGGGTCGCTCATGGCCGCCACCCCGTCGCCCGCGCGGCTTGCTCGAGCGATTGCAGGCGCGCGTCGAGCGCGCTGCCGTCCAGCTCGCCGACGCTCGTGTCGTGGACGACCCTGCCGGGCAGCGCGTAGGTGAGCTGCGGACAGACGGCGACGCCGAAGAGGTTGGCGAGGATGCCGTCGTGGTCCCAGGCCACGGGAAAGCGCCAGCCGTGGCTGCGCACGAGCGCGCGCAGGTCGTCGCGGCTGCCGCGGATCGAGACGGCGGCGAACTGGAGGTCGGGATAGCGCGCCCGGGCGCGCTCCAGTGCGTCCAGCTCGCGGGTGCACTGCGCGCCGCGGGTGGCCATGAACGCCAGCACGAACGGCCCGCGCTCACCGAGCTGGCAGGAGTTCAGGATCCCGGGCCCGCGGACCGAGCACGCGGGCCGGTCACCCGCCGAGCCCTGGCCGGCCTTGCGGGCGACGTTGACGTCGCCGGCGAGCTTCCCGAGGGCCAGGGGCGCCGCGAACGGCGGCAGCCGCGTTCCCGCCTTCAGGCCTTCGGAGCCGACGTGGTCGCTACGCAGCGTGTTCAGCGAGACGTAGACGATCAGCGCGACCGCGGCGATCGCCAGGAACCAGCCGTAGCGGCGCGCGCTCACCCGGCGGCGGCCCGCAGCCGCCAGCGCGGCGCGCGGATCTTGAACGACCGCCCCTCGACCAGGACGAGCACGGCGGGCAGCACGACCATGACGCCGAGCAGGGCGACCGTGAGGTCGACGACGGTGACGATGCCGAAGTCGCGCAGCATCTTGATGTCGGAGACGATGAGCACCGCGAAGCCGGCGATGGCGGTCGTACCGGAGGCGAGCACCGCGGCGCCGGTCGAGGCGTACGTGCGCCGCAGCGCCGGCGCCGGGTCGTAGCCCTCGGCCCGCTCGGCGCGGTAGCGCTCCGCGAGGAGCACGCCGAACTCGGTCGAGATCGCGATGACGAGGGCTCCGAGCACCGCCGACATCGGGTTCAGCGGGATGCGCAGGGCGAAGAGCACGAGCGCCGACCAGCCGGTGGCGAGCGCGATGGGCACGAGCGGGACGAGCGCGCGCCGCCACGCCCGGAACGCCAGGAGCAGGACCAGCGCCACGGCGGCGAGGCCCGCGAGCAGCGTCCCGATGCGCCGCCACGGCGACGACACGGCGCCGTTGGCCTCAGCCGCGAGCACGGGCAGGCCGGCGAGCTCGGCGTCGATCCCCGCCGGCGGATGGAGCCGGTCGCGCATCTCGTGGATGACCTCATCCTGGCGGTCGAGCGGCATGAGGCGGATGCCGAACGCGAGCGTCGCGGTGCGCCGGTCCGGCGTGATGACGCCCTGCGAGAAGTACGCGGGCACGGAGTCCAGCAGGCTGTCGATCTGCGCGCGGGTCGCGCTGCTGCCGCGGAACAGGTCCGGCAGCGAGAAGGCCGGGCACAGCTCGGCCTTGCCGCAGCCGCGCTTGGCCGAGTAGCCGAAGTGCTCGAGCACCGCGGACTGGTAGCTCGTCATCCACTTGACCACCGCGGGATCCGCCACGTGAGCACCGGAGACGACGACGTCGATCTCGCCGCCGACGTCGGTCGAGCGCTGGAGCGCCTGCAGGTCCCTGATCGCGCCGTTCTGGGGCACCAGCTTCGTCAGGTCGGACTCGACGCGCGTCTGGGTCTCGAGCGCCCAGCCGGCCGCGGCGACGATCGCGGCGGCCAGCAGCACGCGCGCGGGATGCCTGGTCGCGAGCGCCAGCGCACCGCGGCCGGCGGCCGACCCGCGCCCGCGCACCGCGAGCGCGGCGCGGTTCTCGAACAACAGCTGGCCGGCGCCGCGCCAGGCGGCCGCGAGCGACTCGGGAGCCCGCCGCCGCGGAGCCCGGCGCGCGGAGCCGGCGAGCGCGGCGACGCCGAGCGTGAGCGCGCAGCCCAGCGCGAGCGCGATGCCGGCCACCAGCAGCAGCCCGAACCCGCGCACCATCGGCACCGGCGACAGGGCGAGGACGGCGAACCCGGCCGCCGTCGCCGCCGCGGCGGTGACGACCGTCGGCGCGCCCCGCGCGGCGGTGCGGGCGACGGCGTTCTCGATCGCCTCACCCGCCCGCTGCTCCTCCTGCACGCGCGCCTGAAGCTGGATCGCGTAATCGACCGCGAGGCCGATGAGCACCGGGAGCACGGCGATCGACGCCATGGTCAGCGACGCGCCGAGCAACGAGAGCAGCCCGAAGGTCAGGCCGGCGGCGCACACCGCGACGACGAGCGGCAGCAGCCGCAGCCGCGCCCGGAACACGAGCGCGAGCGTGACCGCCATGACGACGAGCGCGGCGACGAGCAGGATCCGTAACGAGTGCGCGATCGAGTCCGTGAGGTCGTTGACGACGACGGGCGCGCCGGTGACGACATAGGTCCCCTTGCCGTTCGGCAGCCGCCAGTCCGGCATCGACACGGCCGCGCGGACGAGGCCGATCGCCCGGTCGCGCTCGCGCTCGCTGAGGTTCGGGCGGAAGCGGACCTGGATGAGCGCGCTGTTCTTGTTGGGGAAGATGTAGGCGAAGCGCGCCTTGGGGACGCCTGGCCCCTTCGTGTCGTCGAAGACGATGCGCGACACGAACTGCGGGTCGTTGAGCTGGGGCGCCGACTGGATCCCGTACTGCAGCGCCAGGGAGATCAGCGTGCGCGTGAAGTCGGCATCGACGGCCCGCTTGGCATCGTCGCCCGCCTTGCGCACATCCGCCGGGCTCTTGTGCTGCGCCCGCGCGCGTGCGCGCGCGTCCTTCGCCGCCTGCGCGGCGCGCGCCGCTTCCGCCTTGGTCTGGGCGGACAGCTCGTCCTGGATCTGCCCGACGGCCTCGTTGAGGAAGGTGCCGGGTCCGAACACGACCTTCGCCGGTTTGCTGCGCGCGAGCTGCGCGCAGGGGCCGTTGGCGCCGCCCGGCGGCTTCTGGCCGCGCGGGAGGTTGCCCGAGATGCACCCCTCGAGGCCGAGGACGCGGTTGATGTCCTTCGTCAACGTGAGCTGCGAGACCGGCTCGCGCACGAGGACGTACACCGGCTCGTCGCCGAAGCGCTGGTGCAGCCGCTCGGTGGCGGCGTAGCTCGAGCTGCTGCGCCCGACGAGCGTGTCGGTCGCGGCGGTCGGCTCGAGGCGCAGCGCGACGATGCCGCCGGCGACCGCCAGCAGCCCGACGGCAAGCCCGATCGCGAGCGGCCGCCGTGCGGCGGCGCCCATGACCGCCCGCAGCAGACCCGACAGCCTCATGCGAGTGGCAGGGTACCCGCGGATACCCTCCCTGGCGCCGGATGTTCAGCGCAGATGCAGGCGCTTGTGCGGCGACACCATCCACGCCAGCCCGAGGCACAGCGTGGCCAGCACGGGCGGGACGATCAGCTGCGCGCCGCCGTCGACGCGACCGGCGAACGCGAAGGCGACCGCCATCTCCGCGGCGAGCGCCAGCGCGACCCGGCGCGTCCCGATGCCGGCCATGAGCAGCGCGGCCGCGCACAGCTCCCACACGCCGACGACGATCGTCAGGACGTCCGGCGCGGGCAGCCCCCAGCGCGTGAAGTCGACCACCGCCTGCTGATGGTCGATGAGCTTGCTCGCCCCGGAGGCGAGGAACACGATGCCCAGCGCGAACGCGAAGCAGATGCGCGCGAGGGGCGGCTGGTTCATCAGGCCACGTCGGCCAGCGGGCGAGGGACGCGCGCCAGTAACCAGTCGATGGAACCGGGCTCGCCGCAGACCTCCTCCCACCCGCTAAGGCGGCGGTGCAGCTCTGCGAACGAGGCGAAGCGGTCGAGCACCTCGACGTGGCCGCCGCCGGGCGTGCCCTCGTGTTGCATGAGGTACAGCTCGCCGGTGGCCTGGACATATGCGGCGCGGTACGTCGGCGCGTGCGTTCCGTCGCCGCGCCACCACAACCCCACGTCCCGTTCGCGGGACGTGGCTCGGCGACGATCGGCGATGTAGAAGGCTCCGAGAGAGGGGAAGGTCGGCATCGCCCTAACCATCATGCGCCTCCCACTTCGTGTCTCAAGTAGGGCTGCCCGTACTCTCGGGCTACCGCAGGCATCAGACGTCAGGGCACCAGGACGGTCTTGCCGACCGTGGCGCGGTTCTCGATCGCGAGGTGGGCCGCGGCGGCCTCGGCGAGCGGGAAGCGCTGCCCGATCAGCGGCACGAGCTCGCCTGCCGCGGCAGAGGCGAGCGAGCGATCCTCGAGCGGTCGCAGGCCGCCGGGACGCCGCAGGAGCCGCGGGCCGATCGCCGCTGAGGCGGTCAGCCCGCGCGCGTAGAGGTCCGTTGACGAAAGCGGCGTGAACTCGCCCGACGACGCGCCGAACATGATGAGCCGGCCGCCGAGACCGATGAGCTCGAGCGCGCCGCGGCCCAGCGCGCCGCCGACGCCGTCGAGCGCGACCGTCACCTCGCGCCCGTCGAGCGCCTCGCGCACCCGGTCGCTCCAGCCGTCGAGCGAGTAGTCCACGGCGACGTCCGCGCCGGCCTGGCGCACCCGCTCGACCTTGTTCTCGCCGCCGGCCACGCCGACGACGGTCGCGCCGGCGTTGCGCGCCGCCTGTAGGAGCAGCCACCCGATCCCGCCCGCCGCGGCTGTGACCAGCGCGACATCGCTGTCGGCCAGCTCGGCGATCTCGAGGATGGCGATCGTCGTGCGCCCGGTGCCGATCATTGCCACCGCCGCGTCCTCGGACAGGCCATCGGGGAGCTCGTGGAGGGCGTCGACGCCGGCGACCGCGAGCTCCGCGTATGCCGCGCTGGCCGCGCCGAGGTGCGCGACCACGCGCCGCCCGATCCAGTTCTCGTCGGCGCCCTCGCCCACCGCGTCGACGCGACCGGCGACCTCGCGCCCGGGGATCGCCGGCAGCTCGGGCGGCGGCAGCGGCCCCTGCGTCTGGCCGGCGCGGATCATGGTGTCGACGAGGTGGACGCCGGAGGCGGCGACGGCGATCCGCACCTGGCCGGGACCCGGCACCGGGTCGTCGACCTCCTCGTAGCGCAGGTTCGAAGCGGGTCCGAAGGCGTGGAGGCGGATCGCGTGCATGCACCCCAAGCTACGGGCGCGCCCTCCCGGGCGCCACGGGCAATTCGCCCTAGGACGCGGGACTTAGATGACTAACGCGAGGCGACGAGCCGCCAGGTCTCGATCTCGCCCTTGCCCTTCACCTCGACGCGCCCGATCGGCTCGGTGACGAAGTGGTCGCCGAGGAGCTGCCACGTCGAGCGGGTGATCTGGATCTCGTCCGGGGTCCCGTGCGACTCCATGCGACTCGCCATGTTCACGGTGTCGCCCCACAGGTCGTAGAGGAACCGGCGACGGCCTATGACACCCGCCACCACGGGACCCGAGCTGATCCCGATCCGCAGCTGCAGGTCGCCGCCGTCGCCGTCGGGAAGGCAGCGTTTCGCACATTCGCGCATCTCGATCGCCAGGCTCGCCAGCGCGCGCGCGTGGTCCGGTCGCTGCCGCGGGACGCCCGCCGCGACCATGTAGCAGTCGCCGATCGTCTTGATCTTCTCGACGTCGTAGCGGTCGACGAGCTCGTCGAAGCTCGTGAACAGGCGGTCGAGGAGGCCCACCACCTCGCGTGCGTCGAGCCCGCTGGCGAGCGGGGTGAAGTCGACGACGTCTGCGAACAGGATGCTGGCCTCGTCGAAGTGGTCGGCGATCGCGTGCGGATCGGACTGCAGCCGCTCGGCGACGTCCGCGGGCAGGACGTTGAGCAGCAGCGCCTCGACGCGCGCCTGTGCGGCGTCGCGTCCGCGCGCGAAGGTCACCAGCAAGAGCATCGCGACGAACGAGACCACCAGGATGTTGAGGACGTCGAAGGTCCGGACAAACCCCTCTGGGAGGTCCGCACCGTCCGGCCGAACGACTTCGGACAGGCCGAGCGCGAGCGCCATCGTGACGACGAAGGCGGCAAACCACGCCCATGCTCGGCCGGGCCGGTCGAAGGCGACCGCCCCGAGCGGAGCGAACAGCGACCACAGGATCACCCCGCTGGACTCGCGAAGGCCACCGAGAGCGACGGTGCCGAGCGCGGGCGCGACGAGGATCAGCGAAAGCTGCGCCGTCCGCAGGAACGCGAAGTCCCTGGTCCGCGAGAAGACGACGAGGCTGATCGCCGACCCCGCGGCGTAGGCCCACGGCGTGAGCGCGACCGCATGCTCGCCGACGGCCCAATACAGGCAGCCCCAGAGGAACGCGACCGGAAGGATGACGAGCGCCACGCCGACGAGCAGGCGCTTGCGGAAGCGCTCGTCGGCCGTGTCGCGCGGATCGGCCCCCATGGAGAGGGCCCGATCGGCAAGCCCCGCGCTCATGACCGGCGAGCGTAGAGGACGTCGGCGATGTCGAACGGCTTGGGCTGCTCGAGCTGCGCGAAGCCGCATGACGCCGGGTCGCGGTCGGGGCGCCAACGGACGAACTGCGGCGGGTGGCGGAAGCGGGCGCCCTCGAGGTAGTCGTAGCGGACCTCGACCACCCGCTCCGGCCGCAACGGAACGAACGACAGGTCCTTCTTGGGGTTCCAGCGGCTGCCGCCCTCGGGCGCGCGCCCGTGCTCGCCTGCCCAGCTCCACGGGTGCTCCGCGACATCGACGACGAGCGGCTGCAGCTCGGCAAACAGCTCGCGCCGCCGCGCCATCGGAAAGGCGCCGATCACGCCCACCGGAGCCAGCCCGCTCGTGTGGTCTCCCCACTGCGATCGCGGCGCCGCGTCGTCGAGGTAGAGGCCGAGCAGCAGCGACCCGATCGCGTCGTCGGCGGACTTGTGCACGCGGTACCCGGCGACGACGCAGTCCGCCGTGCGCACGTGCTTGATCTTCGCCATCACCCGCTTGTCGGGCTCGTAGGTGAGGTCGGCGCGCTTGGCGATCACGCCGTCCAGGCCGGCACCCTCGAAGCGGTGAAACCAGGCGCTCGCGACCTGCTCGTCGCGCGTGATCGGTGTGACGTGCACCGGAGGCGCGGCGTTCCCCAGCGCCTCCTCGAGCACAGCGCGGCGGTGCGCGAACGGCTCGCCCATCAGGTTGTCGTCGCCCAGCGCGAGCAGGTCGAAGGCGATGAAGCTGGCCGGCGTCTTCTCGGCGAGCATCGTGACCCGCGACGCGGCCGGGTGGATGCGCTGCTGGAGCGCCCAGAAGTCCAGGCCGCCGTCGCCCGCGATGACGATCTCGCCGTCGATGACCGCGCGCGCAGGGAAGTTGCGCTTGACCGCGGCCACGATCTCGGGGAAGTAGCGCGTCATCGGGCGCTCCTTGCGGCTGCCGATCTCGACCTCGTCGCCGTCGCGGAACACGATCGAGCGAAAGCCGTCCCACTTGGGTTCGTAGAGCTGGCCTGGGGGGATTGCCGCCACCGGCTTGGCCAGCATCGGCGCGACCGGCGGCATCACGGGAAGCCTCATGACTGACGGCGGGCGTGCATGCTTGCACGATGCAGCCGGCGGCGAGCGACAGACACAAGCGCAGCAAGGCGGGCCGGGTGCTCGACGCGGCGGTGTGGGGCGTGGTGATCGGGGCGGCGGGCGGCGCGGTGCTCGGCGCGGGCGTCGACGCCATCGGGGCGGCGCTCGGCGCGCTGATCGGCGCGGCGGTGTTCGCGCCCGCCGAGGTCCTGACGGTGTTGCGCCGGACGGCTGCGCAGCCGAAGCCGCTGTGGGAGCGGATCCTCGGCAGCGTCCTGTTGATGGCGATCTTCGGCTGGCTGCTCGGGCTCGTCATCGGGGACGATCACACGATTCTGACCGCGGTCATAAGCGGCGGGCTGCTCGGACTGCTGGGGCTGCGCCCGGTGAAGATCGCGCTCGGGCTCGTGCTTGGCGGCGCCGTCGGCGTCGTCCTCCAGGCCGTCGACGCAAGCGTGGAGCCCGCGCTTGTGGCCGCCGCGGTGACGCTCGTCTACCGCGTGATCGCGGCGGTCGTCTACCGGGACCGTCCGCTGGTCGCGATCATGGCCGAGGAGGTCCCGGCCTCAGAGCTGCGCTACGTCGTGCCGTTCGAGGCGCGCTCGCGCTACGTCGGCGCCGACTACGTCGAGCAGCTCGCTCACGTCAAGGGCGGCTCGTTCAGCCGCAACCCACCCGACATCGGGATCCTGTCCTCGCTCGACAGCCTCGACGGCCCCGACTTCGACGCCTCGCGCGTGCACCCGCTGATCCGCGAGTTCTACGAGCACACGAGCCGCTTCAAGCTCACGATCATCCCCGAGTGGCGGCCGTGGATGAAGCCCGGCTACGAGCTGTTCAAGCGCTTCGTCGCACAGCCGCTCGGCCAGGCGGCGATCCCGTCCAACATCGAGGAGGCGCAGCGCGGGATGGTCTCCACGATCGACACGATCGACCTCGACGACGACGAGGTAATCGACATCCGCGGGTGGATCCGGACGTTCGCGGACTCGGGCGACCCGATCTACGTCGGCATCTACACGAGCTTCCGGCACGACGGCCGCGGCTACGTCAGCGTCGGCTTCCCGATCCCGAGCTCGAACTTCACCGCCACGCTGGAGCCGCACAACATCGACGGCGACGGGCTGCTGCTCTGGTCGCGCTCATCGCTGCCGTTCCCGGGCCACTACCTCAGCTCGGTCGACTCCGAGCGCGACGCCCTGACCGTGCTCAAGCTGCTTGCGTTCCACGAGCGGATCCACGTGTTCGTCGAGGGCGGCGAGTTGCGGACCGAGCACAGCTTCTCGCTCGCCGGCCAGCGCTTCCTGACGCTCCACTACTTCATCGCGCGCCTGTGATCCGGCGCGGCGGTTGGAGCGCAATGCTCTGCCGTGAACCGTGCAGAGTGGAAGCGTGATCTGAGCCAATACCTCGCGATCGACCGGGCCCGCAGCCTCGGGCAGATCGCCGGCGTCGTGGTGCCGTATGTCGCCGTGCTGATCGTCGCCGCCGTCGTCCAGCCGGCGCCGATGGTCTCCGTCGCGCTCGGGCTGGTCGCGACCGTCTTCCTGGTCCGGATGTACTCGCTCTTCCACGACTTGGTGCACAGCGCACTGTTCACGTCGCGCGCGGTGAACGCGCGCTTCGGTCATGTGCTCGGTTTCCTGCTCTTCACGCCGTACCGGTGGTGGCAGCGCCAGCACAGCCTCCACCACGCGAACACGGGCAACCTGGACAACCGCGGTCCCGGCGAGATCTACACGATGACAGTGCGCGAGTACGCGGCGGCGGGCCGCCTGCGCCGCATCGGCTATCGGCTGTACCGCAACCCGATCATGCTCTTGCTGGTGGGTCCCAGCCTGGTGTTCCTGTTCGAGCGCCGCTTTCCGCAGCGCGGTATGACTTCACGCATCCTCCGCGGCGTGATTGTGGTGAACCTTAGCCTCGTCGCCTGGGCGGTCGGCTGGAGCATGCTGATCGGCTTCGCGTCCTATCTGCTGCTGCAGGGGACGACGCTCGTCGCCGGCGGCGCCGTCGCGGGCTGGATGCTGTACATCCAGCACCAGTACGAGGACACGTACTATCAGACCGCGGACGAGTGGCAGTTCGAGCTCGCCGCGCTGCAGGGAAGCTCGTTTCTCGCGTTGCCGCGCGTGCTGACCTGGGTCGTGGGCAACGCGAACTACCACCACGTCCACCACCTCAGCGCCCGCATCCCGAACTACAACCTGCGCGCGGCGCACACCGAGCAGCCGCTGTTCGCCGACACCCCGGTCGTCACGATCCGCGGCAGCGTCGACGCGTTCCGGTTGAAGCTGTGGGACGAGGATGCCGGCCGCCTCGTCCGGTTCCCGGCGATTTCGCCGGTGCGATGCCCGGCGGCGATGCATAGCG
>Ga0081455_10004472_pt1 | contig 15652 bp, 21 predicted proteins | sample TabmetS3T2R1_FD_70207 | JGI IMG/M metagenome (GOLD analysis project Ga0081455, IMG submission 70207) | Tabebuia heterophylla rhizosphere microbial communities from the University of Puerto Rico - S3T2R1 | ecosystem: Host-associated > Plants > Roots > Rhizosphere ... | reverse complement strand
GTTTCGTCCTGCTGGGGAGATGGCCGGCTTGTCTGAGGACCCGATCGCTTCTTCAATTACCGTATTACAGGAATCGACAAAATCTCTTTGGCTAGCGCCCGGCATTCGCCCTCGGTCGGAGACGATTTGCTTTCGTATCGTTTGACCCACCTGTTTTCGAAGGTATCGACACCGTGTATGCCGGGCAGATCATAATCCATCAACCATGGAGTGAGCTTCTGTGCGATGAAATCGTGCACTGTGGGGACCTCGCCAGCGTCTGGCCGCGATGCCAGGTTCTCCGCCTTCTTGGCGAGGGCATAGCGCTCGGCCAACAACTGAATGCACTGTTTCGTAGACAGCATCCGATTCTTATCGACCGGAGAATGCCCTGCATGACCAGAATCTTGCTGTGCTACTAGGTCTGAGGAAATAGGGACAACCGGTGATGCTGTGGTCTCCTGAGTCCACTGCTTGAGTTTGGCAAACAGAATTCGTTTCGCGATCTTCAATCCTCGGTGGACATCTGAAAACCGGCCAATGATGGACACTTCAAAACCGGCCAACGGAGCGGACCAGACAAGAGTATTTATACACTGCAGGGGGAGATGCGAGCAAACAACTTGGCGCAAGCTCAGCGGCAGTTGGGGATTGCGTTCCAGGTAACGGCGTACGAAGTGGTATTCGCCGCCAGTTTCCAGAGCTAGCTCGCAAACATTATCAGTTGAGGCAATACCGTACTTTTTCGCCAGCGCCAGCACACCAAGGATGCGCCGCACTGCGATCTCGCCATACTTCCTATGCAACTGCTGGCACAACGTTCCGATGTGCTTCCCGGTTTTTTCAGCGCGATTCAGCAACTGCTGCGTAGATAACGGTGTTCGCCGGGGACGGTCTTCGTCGTGAATGCGATGACGACCGAGTGTTTGCCTGAGGTGCTCGCGGAGCAGTTGACCGGCGATGGGGTTCAGCAGGCGGACATGCGTGGCATTCCACTGCACCTGAACGCGACGGCCGATCCAACCTGGCGGCGCACCGTAATAGGCGGCCTCCACTTCGACGCAGCCATCCAGGTGCACTGCGCGTTCACCGTATTGGTAATAACGAAAAGGTTCGAGCGGCAACGGGAGTAAAGCTGGTTGCTCTTCAGCGACATGGCCGCGACCTGCCGCTTGGTGGTTCCATGGATCCGTGTGTCGGCCCAGCGCGCTTCCCAGTGGTCCAGATATGCTTGTGCCTCTTCGAGGCTCTCGAAGCGCTGCCCTTTGAGTGGCGTTTTCTTCGCATGGCCGACGCCGGATTCGACTTTGCCTTTGCGATCCGGATCACCGACGCGACATGGTAATGCGACTGCTCCGTAGTGGGCGAGCGCGTCGCGATACAGCGGATTGAGGGACGGATCGTAAATGTCGGGCGTGAGCACGCCCTCGCGGAGATTATCGAGCACTACCACACGAGTCGCTCCGCCCAGTCGTCGGAAAGCTTGCTCATGTAACTCGGCCCAGACGCGGACACTGGAGCGGAACACCAGAAGACGAACGGATTTCCGGCTGTATCCTAGGGTCAGAACGAACAACCGCGTGCGCTGGTATCTGCCTGTCTTCGGATCGCGCACCATCGGGCCGGCGCCGTAATCGACCTGGGCCTCTTCGCCAGCGGCGGTTTCAATGACCACACGCGCTTCGGGAGCCGCAGATCCTCGCAGCTTCCGCACAAAGCGCTTCACGCTGGCGTATTTTTCATTGAAGCCGTGGCCGTCCACTAGATCTTGCCAGATGGCCATTGCGTTCCGCCCTTTGGCCAGTTCACCTTCGATGAACTCGCGGTGCGTTTCGCAGGCGCTCGCCGATGAAGTGCCTTCCGGTTTCTGTGCCTCGTCGGTGGGACCATCTTCGTGTCCAGAGTCGGTGGACACCTCTATGGCCGGTTTTGGCTGGCCGCGTCCCCAACCTCCCGGCGGCCGGATGGGAATGCCAGCAGCTTTTAAATAGGTTGAGACGGTTTCGCGACGGATGTGAACGCTTTGTTCAATCCGTCGTAGCGACCAGCCAAGCCGGCCCAGCGCAAGGACTTGCTGTTTCTTCTCTTCGCTCAAGACATTCACCGCCGGAGGGTAAACCTCCGCCACAGTCAATGTCTGGTTTCACTATCTGTTGGCCGGTTTTCAGATGTCCACGTATGGCGGATTTGGGTGTCCACCGAGGGCAATCTCTCAAAAACCACCAGGGGAGAGTTCGATCGGCCTCGGTATGGATGAAAGCGAATTTGATATCTTCGAACGTCTTGTCTAATGATTTCGGCTATAACGGTCTGCCGTACATCTCCCGAAACGCACTGCCAACGATCTGGCTGGCTCTTGTACCAAAAGTAATTCATGGGGGTTAATGCGCTGGCCACGCAGAATCGAATCGTAGTGGCCCGACATTTAGTAATGTGCATTGCCGTCCGTCCCTATTTCATTCGACTAGTACTGTAACTATTTCGCCCGAAGTCGGGAAAATCCTAGACGTCGTTTGGTATCAAAAGCATCCGAATGAAGCTCCTTTTTTGGCGTAGAGCTATTGCCAGAATTATGGCGGTTGAACCTCTATGTCGGAAGTGGAATGCGCCCTTATGGTGTCCCCTTGGCCTGGCGGCGAGTTCTTTGTAGGCGTAAGCGCTCTTTCGCAAAACGGGGAGATGCCGTATGCGGTTCTCCCATCTGAGTCGGCGCTGTTAGAATTTGTTGCGGTCAAAATGGGACTCAGCGGAGAGCTTGTCGATGACATCATGCTGGACGTGAGAGAGGGTCTGAGTTTTACTCGCATCGCTCGCATACCGTCCCAAGGGCTCGACGCCATTCGCCAAAATCATCATGAGCGATAAAATCGCGGTCAGAAGAGAATTCCGATAGAGAGCGTGCCGAAGGGAGCTAGTGGAATCGCTTCCAAGAAATCAAGGATGTGTAGACGGGAATCTAGGCAAAGGAGGAACGCTGGGGAGCCTGAAGAAAGATGGTTTCACGAGCATGCGTCGTAAGCAATGCCAAATGATCAATCACCGAAGTCTCAAATTGCATGTCCACATTGCCAGGCAACCTTGAGCGATCACGAGATACGCCAAATAATGGGTAAATTCGGGGCGTCGAAAAAAATCTCATCCGGCGCCAGTCGCTTCAAGAAAATGACGCCCGAAGAACGCAGCACCGAGGCGCGGCGAGCTTCCGAAGCGCGATGGGCAAAAGTGCGACTCGAGGCTGCCCAAAGCCGGAAATTCGAAGAGCTTATAGACAAACTGGATGACGGCCGTTCCAAAGAAGGTTGAGAAGTCTTTGACCTAATTCGAGCCAGCAGCCCGAGCCTTCAACCGATCCTCCAGTTGGCGAATGATGCGCATTCGCGCTTCTACAACGCGCCGAGCAATGCTTAGTTTCTCGAAGAAGCCAGGTACAACGGCTCCTACACCGTTTAGGCCATAGTATTCAATTTGCCATTTGGAGCGTTCGTGTCTCGATACTTTCGCCGCAATAGCATTCTGCCCAGTGCCGGGAAAATATTGCCAATGGTCTTCGTTGACCCTTACCCACTTCGCCAATTTGCCGGTACGAATATTATGGCCGATCCAGAAAACGAACGATCGCTAGCTCCTAGGTTTAATCTGAGCCATAAAACAGAAGTGCATGGTTTTGTTTTACAGCCAGAATAGAAACAAATCTAGGGCCGTGTCGTTTGGATCGCAAGCTGAGCGAGTGGTGTCATCCCGCGGCCTTTCCTCATTGAGGGTGACGGCCGTTGGTGAATAAGCCGGGACGTCAACACGCACTACGCAGTTCTTAATCAACGAATCGATACAGCCATGCGATTGCTGCCCTGCTGGAGAGACATTTCTAGTGCGGTGAGATGGTCCTGTAGGGATTGAATCAATTTCTCCTGCTGCTGAATAAGACGGTGTTGCCTCTGCACCTCATTCAAGAGCATTGCGGGCAGCTCGTGATATTGCACTGATTCGGCCTGTCCGGTTTTGCCAAGTACGACGAGTTCAGGATAGATTTTAGCGACTTCTTCAGCGATCAGTCCGTATTGCATCGGCTTGCTTCCATCGGTCATGGCCTGTCTGTAGCGGAACGTGACAGGGCGAAGTTTCATCAGATCTTCGCTGGCCATGGCCATTTCGTGAATCTCTTCTTTGTATCGGGACGAAGATTGTATCGTCCCGAGTTGACCAGTAGATGGATCGACAACCACCGCTGAGCCCACCACAATCGTATTCGCTATACCGGCGATGTAGGCGCTTGTGTGATTCACGGGGTCGCCGATTCGAATTACATTCGCATCACTCGCCTGGCCTCGGTTACCTATGTCGATGTTGTAACTTCCGGTTGTCGCGTTGTAGCCGGCACCAAATCCGACCGCGATATTGTAATCGCCCGTACTCAAGGTCCAACCCGACTGCGCGCCAATCGCCGTGTTATAGCTGCCGCTCGTATCGCTGGTCAATGCATTTGCACCCACTGCGGTATTGGACCATGCGGTTAAATTGTGGAAAAGTGCGCTGTTACCGAGCGCAGTGTTATTGGAACCAGTAGTATTTAGGAAGAGCGCCGCTTCCCCGAGACCGGTATTCGAGAAGCCTGTGGTGTTATATTCCATCGCCGCATATCCGACCGCCGCATTGCCTGAACCCGACGACCTAGTCAAAGTTTCGGCACCCACCGCTGTGTTCTGACTACCGGGTGCAGACTGAAGCGACGTGCTTCCCACAGCGGTGTTGTTGCTGCCGAGATTACCGCCTGCAAATACTCCGAGCACGGTGTTTCCATTGGGGGACTCGGGGGTTGCGAAGTAGCCGTTGACATCTAGAAAAACATCTGTGGCATTGGTCACATAAATACTCACCTCGCCATTCGTTCCGGCTGTGACAATGGCGGCGTTCGCTACGACTTGCCCTTGGTTCGCGTTTAGCGTCGACACATAAGGCATAGGTCGACCTGTTGGCCACATGATCAGGTGAGAAAACGGCTCATGGGGCGCCACCGTTACATTGAGTGAGTATGCGGCCGCGTTACCGGGAATGTTGCAAACGCCCTGTGGGATAGGGAAGCTTCTCGTTTCTCCCGCTGCCATAGCAGGTCCTCCTAAAGGACCATTGGCTCCGCGTGTATCTGCCACGCGGCAAGGTGGGACCAAGATCAGTCCCTTTGCGGATTGGGCGTAAAGGTTCGGCGCGACGATACCTGCCAGTGCCGTAACAACGACGGTTACGATCTTCATGCGTTCTCCTGTGACTTTGTTAGGCCAAGTCGATCACCAGTTCAGATTGGCAAATCGAAAACAACACTATAGGTGTTCGGCTTGAAGAGAAATTTCTTCCCTTGAAAAGTACTGCTAGTCCTATAAGGCCCGGCGCTTCTTGCGAACCCAACGGTCGTCCATCGCGTCAGACTGCGACGCGCGCCTACTATGCAGCGTTGAGCGTGCAGGTTTCGCAGCGTCCGGTTGACTCGATGCTCGAGGTCAAAATCGCTTGCGCGTTTCGGAGATGCACGGCCACAGTCGGCAACATGAAGAAGCATCCATCAAGGGCCCGCAATTGGATCCGATAGCGACGCGCGACATATCTCATGACTCCGCCGACCAAGGTGCGCTGCTGGTCGTTTGTAAGACATAGCCAACGATCTTGTCCGAGTTTGCGCCAACGATAAGACATTCGTCCTATGGGACTGGCCCGAAAGCGTGATTCGTTTCAAGCCATTTGAGGAAAAAGATGAATCTTGGGTCCTAACGGTTTGTCTGAATTTTAGGACGAGTCCAAGCACGCCCTTAGCGCTTAACCGGATCCTGCGCCGACGCCTGTCCTTGCGCTATATCCAACTGTTTCTTAAGTGTCTTTATCAGTTCGTTTTTCCGATTAAGGCTTTCTTTGAAAAAGATGTATTCTACGAAACTCACTATGGCGGTCAGAATGACCACTCCCAACAACATCGTCCTGGGCGCATGACGGACCACCCACCACATCTTTTGGGGCAAAGACCATTTATGAGGATGCCCGTAAGTTCGTAGAAAAGTAAGCGACTCTCAACCTGAAGGGGTGATAGCCTTCGGGAAATTTTCTGCCAAGAAAAAGGAGAGAGTCGCTATGAAGAGACGGTATCAGATTGAGCAACAGCGAGAGGTGAACGAGTTTCGCCAGCTTGCCACAAACCAGAACCCAAACATTCAGATGGCGCTGCCGTTGACCGAGATTGTCGGTCTTCTGCAGCAAGGCGTAGGGCACTTGCTGAGAGAAGCCGGATTGGCTTTGAGGGGCCTGGTGATGGAGGAAGAAGTGCGTCAGGTGGCCGGCGAACGGCATCAGCAGCACGCGGAGCGGCGAGCGCATCGCTGGGGCAAGGAGGACGGCTACTGCGTCATCGACGGGCAGAAAGTGCCGATCCAGAGAACGCGGCTGCGAACGAAAGAGAAGCGTGAACAACGGTTGGGGAGTTATGAGCTATTCCAGCGCAGCGGACCTCTGGAACAAGGGGTGTGGGACAAAATCGTGCGCGGGCTGTCGACCCGGAACCATGGAGCGGTAGTAAAAGACTTCAGCACGGCGTACGGGATCGAGAAGTCGGCCGTAAGCGAGAACTTCATCGAGGCGAGCCGCGAAAAGGTGAAGCAACTGATGGAGCGTCCGCTCGGCGAACTACGGCTGTGCGCGCTGCTGATCGACGGCACCCCGTTCAAGGATCGCCAGATGATGGTGGCCTTGGGTATCGGCTGCGACGGGCGCAAAACGGTGCTGGGCCTACGCGAGGGAGCGACCGAGAACGCAACGGTAGTGGGTGCGCTGTTGAGCGATCTGCTGGAGCGCGGCTTGGATTTCAGCACGCCGCGGCTGTATGTGTTGGATGGCAGCAAGGCTTTGCACACAGCCGTACGTCGGCACGCTGGCGAGTCAGCCTTTCTCCAGCGTTGTCAAGTCCATAAGAAACGCAATGTTGTAGACCACTTACCGGAAGAGCACAAAGCCGACGTTCGAAGAAAATGCAAAATGCCTATTCTATGGCCGACTATGCGGATGCCAAGCGTGCGCTCGAGCTGTTGCATCACCAACTGATGCATCTGAATCCCAGTGCGGCGCGCAGCCTGGAGGAAGGTCTGGAAGAGACGCTCACCGTCCACAAGCTGCGGGTGCCGGATCAACTGCGTCGTACCTTGGCCTGCACCAATGTCATCGAGTCAGCTTTCTCGATTGTCGAAACCGTCTGCCGCAACGTGAAGCGTTGGCACGACGGCGATCAAATCGAACGTTGGGTTGGTTCCGGCTTGCTCGTTGCAGAGCAACAGTTTCGTAAGATAATCGGCTTCCGTCAGATTCCGTTGTTACTGTCTTCTATGGCCAACGCTGTTTCGCACAAGCCGATTGCCAACAAGGCTGCGATCGCGTAGCCTATGATTTCGAGAGTCGCTTACTTTCTACGGAATTCCGGGCATCCTCCCATTTATCGTCAAACTCTTCAGCTAGTGGCCGAGCTTTCATCAAGAAATAACTCCAGAGGGGCATCGTACGGCAGTATCAATCGCGAGTTGAGCAAGACACGCCGACAGAAATTAACGGACACATCACGAATCCGATGCCGCGATCGTCGCTGAGAATCCCAAGACAGAGCCCGATCGAGAAATTGCTCGGCTCAATTACCAGGTAAAGGAAGCTTGGCGGGCCGGTATCAAGAACTGTAAGAATCCATCTCTGGACTGATTTATGTAACAGATTCAACGAACTCGCCAAGCGGATTCAGGCCAACAGCCAATCCCATCTCCCTTTCGGTGTCATAGGCACTTATGAGAGGGGTTTGTCTCCTTCCCGAAGAAGCTATCCGTCTGTCGCTAGCCGAGTTGGAAGCAATCGTCTCTGACCCGAATAAATGGGTGTCGGACACGATCGCTGAGCACGTAATCGGCACCCCGGCCGCAACGCTGCGAAGGCTTCGCCATGAGGGTCGCGGTCCAAAATACGTGAAGGACGGTGCGAGCTGTCGTTACAAAGTGGCCTGGCTGCTCGAATACAGCGCGCAGCGAACGGTAGAGACCGCGGACAGCCGACCGAAAGAGGCCGCATAAGTGGCCATCGAGTTCTCGCCCGCTGAGATTGTCCCGTATTACTCGGTTCGCTTATCCGACTTACCGCAACGCGGAAGTCAATGGCGTTGGCGCTGCCCACTTCATCAGGGCAACGGATTCAATTTTTCCGTCAACCCCGAGACCGGTTTGTGGTTCTGCAGTCACAATGTGGCCGCGACGGCAGCATCATCGATCTCGAACGTGAACTAACAGGCGCTGGCTTCCGCGAAGCCGGGCAGCTATCAATGAGAAGAAGGGAGCGGACTTAGGTATTGATGGCGTTGTCTATTTTTTAACTAACAAAAATAATACAGAAAAAATGGTATTCCAAGTCAAGTCAGGTGCCGTGGGGCGGGGCGACATTGCGAAGCTAAACGGAGATATGCAACGAGAGCAGGCGTCGATGGCCACGTTTATAACACTTGAGGAGCCGATAGGGCCCCATGCGGTCAGAAGCGAAATCTGCTGGCTTTTATAGGCACGAACTGATGGGTCGAGACTACGATAGGATTCAAATCGTCACAATTCGAGAAATGTTAGAGAACGGGAAAAAGAGACTTCCTTTGCCGCTCAGTGTCGAGGTCTTGAAAAAGAGCCCGGTCGGTCTGTGCGAAGCGAACAATTGGATTTCGGCATTGCATGAGCCGATTTGTGTTCATTGCTACGCCCCCGTTGATTTGCTGAGCGGTGAGCGCGCTTCCATTAGCCGTTGTTGCCATCTGGCTTCGTGCAAGGTCTTACAACCGCAAATCAGTTCGAAGCCAGGCCGTAGCTTTAATAGCCTATCGATGTCCTTTTCGCGAGCGGGCCAAATTGCGATTCCTCTGTTGCTCTTCACCAAGTAGTATCTGGCACCTGAAGTGTTCATGTGGACTGCACTGTGTTGTGTTTTGAAAATCGCCAAAGCGATCGGTTTGCCATGCACCAACCGATTGTTTAGCAGGCACTAGTTCAACAATCTAGCAGCAAGCGCGATGGTTCAAAAGCTAAGGTGGTACCACGGATTTTTCTGAGTCCAGTAAATGAGTACTGTTTTGCCGATCTGGCATGAGAAAAACGGTTTCGGTCTATGACTACCGGAAACGAACACCCGAGCGTCGCATAGACTCTTTAGGCCGGTAACATCGAGCGACTAGGGCGCAAAATCAACACGCTCTCTTTGTGACTGTTCGGGTGAAATCGCCGGAATATAGGTCTGGAAGGAAAACTGCTAACCGCATTGCTATGGCTGCATTCGCACCAGTACTAGTTGATGTTTACGAATCCTGTCTCAGTAGCTCCCCTGATGAGTTGTGTGATCGATTACTGGACCACATGGTTGACTGCGATAGATGTTTAGACGGATGCCTTGATGACCAGGAGCAAACATGTGCGGTCTACCATGAATTGCAACGACAGGTCAAAGCACTCGGCGGCGCCAAGAAGCCGTTGATAATCGCCATATAGGTGTAACCTTGGTTGCCCTGGTTTGGCGACATCTCTTACGCACAATATGCACCATTGCAAGGGCCGTTCGGACCAGACGCTTAAATCGCGATCTGCCAATCGTCCCACGCATCGCCGGGTAGCTCGTAACCGCGAAGCTGGTACAGAAAACTGACCAACTCCTTTTCAGTCATGGGCGCGCGTGAGGCGCGTAGACGCTTAGCCATGGCATTCAGCGGGATCGGCCGCCACCAGGAGAAATCATCCGCGTAGCGGCAGGCAATACGGGTAAGCCCGCGCGATCTGCCAAATCGATCAGCGCCTGATAGCTCGGATGCGTGGGAAATTGCAGTGGCGTCCGCTCGTGTTTGTATTCGACAATCGCCACTGCCTTGCCGCGGTCATATTCGAGCAGTACAAGATCTAAATCAATGGCGGGACAATTCCAGCCCCAACACCTGTGACGCTTCGAAAGCTCGATGTCCCGCCATCCGGTACGTTCTGGCCGAACGGAGCGATCCTTTGGTGTCGAATCACCCTCTTCGTCGCTCATGCATCCTCTTTGGTATTGCTGGCTTCGGTGCGAACGACCTCTGGGTAATCACGATAAAAGCGGGCACTGGTCTTCACGAGCATCCCCAAAGTTCATCAAATTCGTCTACTTCGGCATGGATCGCGTCCTGATTGAGCGGTCCATGAAACCCGTTGCCCTCCAAGATACTCTTTAGAAGCTCCTCGACGGGCGTATCGCTCCCATTCGAATCGCGAAGCATCTTTTGACAGATCGCGAGATACGCCCGTTCCTTGACGTCCATCTGAGGGTCAAATGAGCCCGCAAACACGGCTATCTTTTCTTCGAAGGCGATCCCCGCCGTGATTGCCCGAAGTTCCAGCAGGGTTTTTCTGCGATTTTCGTCGGACTCGATTTTAAGAATGCCCTGCTCGGTCGGTCGCTGACTGAATGAAGACACGGGTTCTTGGGGAAGAATCAACAAGACGCCTCTGAGCGAGCTGCTCGGTCAGCATCTGGCACCGAAACGCAACGGCGCCGCGGCTGGGTGATCCAAATTCGTCTTTAGCAGGTTGTTTGCGAAAAGGGACTCTCACTTGTGAAAAAAAAGGGTGATCGATATCAACGACGTCTTTGGTATAAGAGTCCAAATGGTTTTTGGTTTCAACTTACGAGCGCTCTTTATTTCTCCCAAAAAATGGACATGATCGGACAAACCTATCGCCTTGTTAGGGCGATCATAGCAGTGCTATGAGATACGGATCGAGAAACTGTCTGCCTGATCCTTCCCGCCGGCTCCGAAATTTTGGTCGAAAGCAGTTCTGATGCCGGCCGAACTCTTAATGTTCGCTGTGAGGAGCGTGAGTTCTGGATGTTTTGTGTGAATTTGGAAGAATGGGGTATTTTGATCTCACATCCGGAGACTGTTGGAGCGCTAGTGACGGCAAGATCGTTACCACAATAATTCTGTGATCCAAGTCGGTACTTTCCGCTTCCAAGCTGTCAGTCAAATGGTCAATTGCTCGATGACCGCGCGTCGGTGCTGCCTGATGTTTCAAATTGGAACTGCGACTTAGATAATGCAGGCCGGAACCAGCGCATCCGTTAGCATTCAGAATAATCTGATACCAAAAAGTGATTTTCTTTGCTATTCTCGGCCTAATCGGGTTTGACATGAAAAAGCTACTCCTTTTTCTCACTTTTGCTGCCTATGCTTCGGCAGGCAGTATCTGGAACTATTCATTCTCCGATACCTTTTGTTCGAACTGTGGCCCCGTAGGCTTTACGTTCTCGGAAAGCGCGCCCATTTCGATTTCTCCCGGTGAAACTTTCGTGCTGGATGGGAGCCAGCTCTCCTCGTGTCAGACAGTAAATCCAACTTTTCAATGCCAGCAAATCAATATGTACTGGCGCAACGATGGTCAATTGCAGGTGAATCTTTTCCTGAAGTCTTCTATCTATCCGAACGATTCGGAACTGCCAGTCGAGACGCATTTTGCAGTACCCGCATTGGATGTGGAGGGCACCTGGATCAATAGCTTCTCGGTGGAACCTTGGGGAGTAGAAACTCAGCTTTTTTCAATTGTGGATCCGGAGTCGGCACCTGAGCCGAGCCCAGCGCTGCTAACATTCGCGACGGTGGTCGGCGTTTTGTATTTTAGGCGCCAATACTGCCGCTCATAGCCGTTGGTCGTTGCGGCGATTGCCGTCGCGGTCGCCTATCGACTGCCCAAACGTTGCGAGCGCTGGACCATACCAATCAGTTTCTCGCCGCTCAGCTCGAATGTGACCGTCCATGAAGGGCTTTGAGTGACGAGCTGGCAACCTTCGGAACATGTTCAACAACGCGGTGATGGCTTTGCGAAGCACTGGATTTTTACGAGTGGGAGAGGCATTGGAGAGGCCTCTCCCGGATGCATGAAACCTGCCGGAGCTGATCGCAACCGGCCAGTTGTAACTGAAGTAGCGGAACTCGGAGGTAATTCTCACAACGTCCAAGCCAGAATGGCAATTGACTCAGGAATTTTAATTGTTTGAATGTATAGGTCTGGTGGCTAGTTCGGCACCGGCAGGATGGAAAACTCAGCACTGGAAGATGACCGGACCGTGTCCTTTCGGCAAGCGTGCATGACGCCGGTTAGGATTTGCTGGTAAGGTCATGCGAGGGCGAGGAGGCCCCCGCGATGGTACCCGAAGCAGCCGAGATTTCCGGTGATCCGGAACAGCTACGACGCCGGTTCGAAGAGTGGGAACTGCTGGAGGCTGCCGCCGAGTTGCTCCGGCCCGTGCTCGATGAGTTGATCCGGCAAGCGGTACAGGGCAGTGTGACACACAATGACGACACGGGCATGCGGATTCTGCAGCTGGCGCGCGAGCCGGGCGATAAGCGCTCGAGCACATTCACCAGCGGCATCGTGTCGATCCTGGATACCTGGAAAATCGCGCTGTTTTTCACCGGGCCGAAGCATGCCGGTGAGAATATCGCCGAGGTGCTGAAGCGGCGCGACCGCGGACTCCCGGCGGTGATCCAGATGTGCGACGCCTTGTCACGCAATACGCCGAAGCTGGAAGGGGTCAAAACTCTGCTCGCAAACTGCCTTGCTCATGGAAGAAGGCAGTTTGTAGAAGTGGCGGAGAACTTTCCCCAGGAATGCAGACATGTGTGGAAGCGCTCGGCAATGTTTACCACAATGATGCACTGGCGCGGGAACAGCAACTGTCGCCGGAAGACAAGCTGCGTTTTCATCAAGAGCGCGGTGAGCGGTGATGAATGCGCTGCATAACTGGATGAACGCCGAGTTTTTGCGGAGCACAGGACGGAGCCGAACTCCGGTCTGGGCAAAGCAATCTCCTACCTGCTGAATCACTGGACGAAGTTGACGCTCTTCCTTTCGCTATCAGGCGCGCCCATTGATAACAACATTGTCTAGCGCCTTAAAGAAAGCGATTCTGAATCGCAGGAACGCGCTCTTCTACAGAACGCTGAACGGAGCGCGCGTGGGAGATCTCTTTATGAGCCTGATTCACACGTCCGAGTTGAACAGCGTAAATCCATTCGACTATCTGACTGAGTTGCTACGCCATGCGGAAGCGTTAAAGCAGAAGCCGTCCAAATGGATGCCTTGGAACTATCGCGCGACTCTCGCCCAGTCCACTACGCCGACCGCCGCGTAATACGATGGTCCGGCAGATGGCCGTAAATGATGGATTACCGCCATACGCGTCGGACATTCTGAAAATGCCTGTAAAACAGGCTCCCCGCCAAATGTGAAACCAGATGGTTTTTGGCCAGCGACGAAGACAACCCAAAATGTTCGCTCCGGCTCTATTCCCACTGTCCAACGATCAACAGACATCCGGCTGCAGATGCGTGCCCTGCGAGAATATGCGCGACGAGGCTGGACGATTGCTCTCCAGATGAAAGAAATCGGCTCCGGCGCAGCGCACCGGCAACTGGTTATAAAATAGTAAGCGATTTACGCCAGCCTTTGACGAAATGAAAAAGTTAGTGACTGCAATCATGTCCCCGATTCTTTGCGCGACCGTAGCCACTTTCGTCGCCTGGCACGCTAAGCCGCTACTTTCAACAGACGGGCTGACCGCCCGGTTTCAGGCACCGAGCAATTGCATAAACGAGCCGCCCCGCGGATACATCCGCGTGCTTTATCCAAAATACGACTCCAACAATACCTTCGGTGGATGTGGCTGGTTCCTGGCAACGCCGTCCGAATCCCGCTGGGTACTGGACTCGTTCGACGCCTGGGAAAGTATACCCGGAGTGGTTACCTATCGATCAACTGGCAAGTATCCCAACTACATCCAGCGAGTTGTCAAAGATACCTATTTCCCGGAGAAATAGGTCGGGTCGCGACGCAGGCTTGCCGAAACCTCACGTTCGGCACCGGCAGGATGGAAAACTCAGCACTGGAAGATGACCGGACCTATGAATTATGTTGGCCTTGACGTTCACAAACGGACAATCATCTTTTGTGTTCGCAGTCCCGCAGGAGGATCCGTGCCGGCTCTGCGCGAAGCGCTGGACGAACTGCTTTCGGAAGTACCCGCACCGTGCCTGGTCGGCTTAGAAGTGACGTTGTTTACCGCATGGGTTTACGACCACTTCACGGTAAAAGGTATCTCGGTCAAAGTCGCTCATCCAGCTATGCTGAAGGCGATCTTTGCGGAAAAACGGAAGAACGATGAGATCGATGCTCGAAAACTTGCCGATCTTCTACGGTGCAACTACTTCCCTGAATGTCACATCGCCAGCCGGGAGATTCGGGACCGTGGGCGGGTCTTGCGATATCGAAACGTCTTGGTACGACAAAGCACTCAGACCAAGAACAAAATGGCGGCTATGCTCATGGAGACGGGTATTCCATACAACAAGAAGAAACTGCATACCAGCAGAAAATACTCGAAGATTTTCTTGATACACCAAAGCTACCGCGCTGCCCGAGGCACTTCCAGGGTTACTGCGGCTCGGCCGAAACGTGATCGACGTGTTGCATGCCATGAATCGTCAGCTCGTGCAGATGCTAGAAAATGACCCCGTCTTGGCGGCACGCGTCGCGCGACTGATGAGTATCCCTGGAGTCGGCATCATTTTGGCTCTGACCTGGGCGCTGGAAATCGGTGACGTTGCGCGGTTCGCCTCTCAAAAGGCTGCCATCAGCTACTGCGGTTTGTGTGGCGCCGAGCAGAGTTCTGCGGGCAAGTCGCAGAGGACGCCCATATCGAAGCGGCGAAATAAGCATCTGCAAACGACGCTCATAGAAGCCGCGAAAGTCGCTCCGCACTGGCATCCGGAGTTTGCATTGCTTTACGATCGGGAAAAGCAGAAGGACAATTGCAACAATTGCAACCGAGCCACACTTGCTGTTGCCCGGAAGCTTGTTTCCTATTTACTCGCTGTTGATAGAGCAGATCGGCTGTTCCTGACTCGTCCGCCCGTGCCGACGAGGTTGAAACCTGACGCTGCTTTGGGTAGCTGGAAAGAGATCAATGCGTAACGTCACCTGCCGGCCCTTGCCGATCCGACGACTAGGCACACGGAGCATCGGGCTCCCGAGACCTTCACTAATCGTTTCGGGCCGACAGGTTGAACTCATAACTCAATCATCGGCGACGGGTTTATACTCAGAGGCCGCAAATGGATGTCTGGTTCTGTTCTGCAGGAACCTGGCTGTGAAGCCCCAAGCGCGTTACGCCGGAACGCTGATTCTGAGCTCACCAACGGGAATCGATTATGCAACTGTTCCCGCCGGAGCCACCGACAGATCTGATACCTATCAGAACCGTGCTCAGCGGCAAGGGTTCGCTTCGCCGCATTGCATGCGCCCTTGCCTCTTCCGCGCGGTTCTTATGCCTGCGATTCATGACGGGCGGCTCCGGCGGGAACAGTTGCGACAGCATTCGTGCGTCTGAATACAGGGGAGTCTCCGCCTCCCTTGACTTGGACCTATCATGGATGTCGTTGACCACTAAGCCGCAGGTGAACAAGTCCGTAACAGTCCTCTATATATACAAAGTCTTGGGAGAGCTGTATTCGGACACTCAATTCGATCTTTTTCTGTGGAAACCCGAACCGTAGTAAATTTGTCCTCTGCTATATAGCGGGTTTTCGGCGGTCAAAAACGTGAGAGGCGCCAATTAC
>Ga0081455_10004471_pt1 | contig 15653 bp, 10 predicted proteins | sample TabmetS3T2R1_FD_70207 | JGI IMG/M metagenome (GOLD analysis project Ga0081455, IMG submission 70207) | Tabebuia heterophylla rhizosphere microbial communities from the University of Puerto Rico - S3T2R1 | ecosystem: Host-associated > Plants > Roots > Rhizosphere ... | reverse complement strand
CATGAGTGCACTGTATTTTGTTGTATGTTTTTTTAATCCGCTAAGATTTATACGGTGAGCTGATGTTATTGATAAAAATTAAACAAATGTACAAAATAAAAAATAACGTTTTCTATTTTTTCTTATTTCTTAATTGTTTTATTTCATTATATACATCGGAAATTGAGAAGCAATTTTTTCCACTAGAACTACAAAAAATTATATTTTGTCGTGTTCATTATGAGGAAAAAAGCAATTTGGCATTAACATGTAAATCTTTTTTGGGTATAGCACAAGAATTTTTAAAAGAACAATGTTCTTTCAATGATTTTGTAGATAAATTATATTCTATACCAAATAATTCTAAAAATTTTCTAGCATTATGTAATAATTGTCAAAATGAGCATAAAAATATTCTTACCACTTATTTTTTTTATAAAGGCAAAAGACGAGAGATTATACAAGTCAAGGAAAAAAATAGTTTTTTTGTAAATAATCTTGATAAAAATGAAATAATTAAGAGCTGTTATAACAATCAACAATTTGATAATTTATTCAAGCATCTCGTTAATAATAGTCAACAAGATATTAAATATTATAGTGATTATTATAATGCGCTATGTTGTGTTAAACTTTTAAACCGAAATGATGATAATACAAGTAAAGAAATTTTTTGGTTTGATGGGAAAAGTTTAGATGAATTAAGGAAATGTTATAAGAATATAGAACGGGATATTTCTGATATACAAAGCTTTTGTAACAAATATAAGTTTTCAGAATCTAGTAATAATGATTTTGAAAAAAAACTTATTGAGGATGCTTTGAAAAGTAAGAAAATTTCTATTTTGGTATGGTTATCTGAATGGTTAAAGAAAAAATATCAAGATGCAACACAAAATAAACTAGCAACTATTTTTATAGCTGCAGAAACACATGAATTACGCAAGTTATTAGCAAAATCTGGTTATCGGTGTAATTTAGGAAGATTACTTGCTGAGGAAGTCACAAATCAGAATTATGATAAGGTTAAATGTTATCTTGAGATTATGGTTGAACAAAGATTCTATGAAAAATGGTACATCAACATAAAAAATATTTTGAAGTTTGAATCTGATGATATATTGTCTGATTTATTCAAAGTGGTTGCAATTGATGATATTAAGACGCAAATAGCTAATTTAACGGCTGATGAAATAAAAAGATATGTTAAAGTTGGATATGAACAATATGGAGCGAGTTTTTGGGATCATGAAGGTTCTGATGAATTTTTGCATAGAGCGGTTAAGCTTAATGATGTAAAGTTAGTAAAATATTTGCTCTCTATTGGCGTGTCAAATAAAAAAGATTTTAATTATATGTATTTTATATTTTATTTTTTAGATAAGGATGATGATATATTTAATATGTTATTGGCTGATAAAAAAATTATATTAGATGAAAAATATAAAAATGAAATAAGTTCACAGCAGGTGCAATTATTATTAAAAAAAATATATGAATTATATATGTTTTATACCTTTGAGAAAGAAATGTCAGAAGAAGAAAAAACAAAGATAACGTGTTTATTGAATGTTTTACCATTGAACAAAGTTGATATTTTTGATCATACAAAAAATACTCTTATTCGAATGTTGTTAGAGTTACTGGAAGAGAAGACGACAATAGAATATGTTGCAGCTAGAGATAAGATTGATAAGATTGAGTATGTGCAATGGAAAGAGTTGCTAAAAGAAGCAATAATGCAAAATAAAGAAAAGATTGTTCGTTATTTGTTTGATTTTGGAAAAATTAATTTATGCGATGTTGGTTTGTATAAATCTAATGATGACAATATGCAAAAAATATTAGAAGAGTATCAGCAAAAAAATAAACAAAGACAAGAGAAAAATAAAAAAGTCGATGATAACATAACGATTATTAATAACAATCAAATGGCTGATGTTTCTCCAGGTAATGCACCAAATGGATTTGAAAAAGGAGGCATTTTTTCATTATCTGATGCTGAATATAAAATAACGCAAGCAATCATATTTTTAGCTGAAGAATTGCAAAAGAATCCAGAAGATGGATGGTTAAAAGAACGAATTGAAGGGATTAACACTGTTTGGCTTGATAATATTTATGCTCGTTGCTCGAATGGTAAATGTGTAATACCAGCGCTGCAAGCTTTAGCAAAAATAAATCCTAATTTAAAACAATTAACCAATGAAGAACAACAGTCTCGAGCTGAATTGAGTAAAATATTAAATGGGGGTCAAGGTTTTGATATTAATCAATGTGATGTATATTTAGAACAAATTAAGAAAATATATTATAGAAAACGTGTAGATTATGCGTTAAAAAAAGATATGTTATTTGCTTTAATGCAGCAAATTAAACAATATTTTAATGCGAAGTATGAATTTAAAGGTATTTATGTGACGCAAAAAAATATTGTGATTAACAATGTTAATCAATTTCTTTCTTGTTATCAGTCTAGTGAAGAGTCAGTACTTGCTTTTTTAAATCACCTGGATACGGTAGAAAGAGTGTATATGTTAGAGCAAGAATATAATGAATTATATAAGGTGAATCAAGCGCAAGAAAAGAGTTGGTATATGAAATATAAAGAAGTTAAACAGGATGTAATGTCTAAAATAATAACAATTCAAAAATCAGTAGGGGCAAAAGTAGTAACCAATAATCAAAATGAAAATAAAAGTTTTATTAGTTTTGATATTATAAAAAATGTATTTGCGTCAATCAGGAGTGCGTTTTATTCTATTGTATGTTTTTTTAATCCATTGAGATTTATATGGTGAATTAATTTATCGATAAGAATTGCATAATGTATAAAACAAAAAATAATTTTTTCTATTTTTTCTTATTTTTTAATGCTTATTTTGTGCATGTATATGCGATGGAAAATGAGATAATTCAACTGCCAAAAGAAGTTAAAAAAATTATATTTTGTTATATCGATATTTCTTCAAAGCAAGACTTAGCATTAACATGTAGGCCTTTTTTTGTTGCGGCACAAGAAGTAGCGCAAGAATTTGCGAACAGTGAAAAATGTTCTTTTAATGATTTTATAGACAGATTATATATGGTGCCAAATAACTATAAAATTTTTAAAACGCTATGTAATAATTGTCAAGATGAGCATAAAAATATTCTTACTACTTATTTTTTCTATAAAAGCGAAGTATTACAGTATGTATGGCTTGATACAGTAAAGTCATATATTCTAAAGGAGGTTAAAAAGGAGATAATTGAGGTCTGTTATGAAAATCAGCAATTTAATAATTTATTCAAGCATCTTGTTAAAAGCAATAAACAAGATGTTAAATATTATAGTGATTATTATAATGCGCTATGTTGTGTTAAACTTTTAAACCGTGGACTTGATAATAAAAGTAAAGAAATTTTTTGGTTTGATGGGAAAAGCTTGGATGAGTTAATGAAATGTTACAAGAATATACAACAGGATATTACTGATATACGGAATTTTTGTAACAAATATAATTTTTCAGGACTTATTAATGATGATTTTGAAAAAAAACTTATTGACGATGCTTTGAAAAGTAAGAAAATTTCTGTTTTGGTGTGGTTGTCTGAATGGTTAAGGCAAAAATATGGGACAGAAGAAGGACCAAATAAACTAGAAACTATTTTTACGGATGCAGAAACACATGAATTACGCAAGCTATTAGCAAAATCTGATTATTCGCGTAATTTAAAAAAATTATTATCTTATGAAATCGGTCAGTGCAATTATGATAAGTTTAAGTCTTATCTTGAAATTATGATTGAGCAGGGAATATGTCCAGACAAATGGTACATTAATATAAAAGATGTTTTTAAATTTAAACCTTATGAAGCCGACGATATATTGCATAAGTTATTTGATGCAGGTTTTTCTATTGCAGTTGAGGATGTTAAACAAATAACAAAACTAACAGCTGATGAGCTAACAAGATTTGTTAAAATTGGATATAAACAACGTGGCGAAGAATTGTGGAATTATGGTGGATCTATTTATTTGTGTAGAGCTGTTCAACTTAAGAACATAAAATTAGTAGATTATTTATTATCAATTAATGCGCCAAATAGACCTCCTACTGTGCGGTATAAAGAATTATATGTAATAGATTCGAATGAATGGGATTGTTTATATCCTATTTGCTATTCTTTGGATGATGATGAAGCGAGTAATACAATATTTAAGATTTTGATTGATAGAGATCCAGAGCCATTTTGTCAGGATGAAAAATTAGACTTTTTTTTTAATCACATATATTGTTCAAGATACTCAAGTATATGGTCCAGTAATGGAAAGGTTGAAAAAATAAAACAATTATTTGAAAAAGGTTATTTTAAAGATATTAACATTGAATGGCTTTCTGCTGCTGTAAAAGGTAATGATGATCCTGCCTTATTAAATTTTTTATTATGCAAATTAAAAGAAACAAATAATATAAAGGTTTTATATCCATATAAAAAAGCGGAGCTGCTTAAAATAGCTAGAAATAACAATAATAGAAAAATAATAGAAGTTTTATGGCAAGCATTTGTGCATAATAAATATGATTTATTAGCTTGTTTACCGAGATGTTTTGATGTCCTTTCTCTTGATGTGTTGGAGGGTGATTTAAAAAAATATGTAAATGAAATGACTTTAGAGCAGGTGGAGCTATTATTACATGACTTAGATATGCGTTATAGTTCTTTTAAAGAAATGTATGGCAATGGCATTAATAATTATAGGGGAGCACAATTAGAAGAACAAAAAAAACGAATAATTTGTTCATTGAATATTTTGCTTCCGAATGGAATTAATGTTTTTGATCAAGGTATAAAAAGTTTTTTGCCAATGTCTCAGTTGCCAATGTCTCAGTTGCTAATGTTTATAGAGCTAGGGGACGAAAAAAATACAATAGAATATATAAAATGTATGACAAATGGAGAATTATTAAAAATTGTATTAAATGAGGCAGTAAAGCATAATAAAATAATGATTGTTCGTTATTTGCTTGATAGTAAAAAAAATGCATTAAAAAATGTTGCTTGTTGTAATTCTGAAAATAAAGAGATGGATGATCTCCTTAAAGAATGTCATAAGCAGCATATGAAGAGATTGGATGATATTGGTAATGCGGTAAGGGTTATTGGTACGAGTGAAAGATTGAATGAATCTACAAAAGAAGATGTTGTTGCATTATTTATAGATTCAATTAAATTTTTGGCTAATGAACTACGAGAGAACCAAAAAGATGAGTTTTTAATTCGGCAAATTAGAAACATTAATATTGTTGGGATAAATAATATTTATACTCGTTGTTCTAGTGATCAAAGTATAATACAGGCACTGGAAGTTTTGACTGAGATAAATCCTCTTTTAAAACAAGTGAAAGAAGAAAAAGCAGTTGAGATTGAATTAAATAAAGTAGTAGATAATCAAGAAATTAGTCTTGATCGGTGTGATAAATATTTAGAAGAAACTAGTAACATAAACAATGATGCAACCATGGGCCAAACATTGGTCAAGATAGAAGCGCAAGAAGAGAATTTTGTTCCTGTGCAACAAAAAGTTGGAGATATTAGTAAAACTTCTAGTGAAGAATCTAGTGATGATGTTTGTTTAGATAATGATCAAAATGAAAATAAAAGTTTTACTAGTTTTGATATTATAAAAAATGTATTTGCGTCAATCATGAGTGCGTTTTATTCTATTGTATGTTTTTTTAATCCATTGAGATTTATATGGTGAGCTACTATTGACAATTGCAATGTTTTTGGTTACTATTTGAATATATGAAAAGTTCTTTGAAAAATGCGGGGGCGTACTGGCTTCGACGTGTTGTTGGTCACTTTGAGAGCATGCCGAGCGTTGATTGAGTGCTCGTAAAACAATTGATCAAAAAACAAATGCAAACCACATTGGTGCTGCAGCAGCTTAATTCTTAGTAATTAAACTGTCTTATTAATTTGACGTGTCTATCAGTTGAATTAATACGTATAATAAAAAGATAGAACTACCAAGTGAGATTGAACAGTTTAGTAGCTTGGATAGTATTACAAGCTTTGTCTTATACAATTAATCTGTGTCTTTGCAGTGTTGTATGAGTATAAACAAAGAATAAGCATGTAGCGCTTGGGGTTATTTGCAGTGCGGACATGGGTTCGATTCCCATCGCCTCCACCAGTCTTCGCCAAGGCTTCGTCTGGCTGCCGCCGGCTTCTTTCGCTCATCCTGAGCTTGTCGAAGGACGCCAAGGCTTCGGCTGGCTTCGCCATTTTTTTAAAGGTTTTTATTTTATTTTTACAATCTCAGATAAATCATGTATCATTTTGTCAGGTTATATATATTTTAAACTACAAGATGAGGGATTTTATATGAAAAATTTTAACACATTATTGGTGTTGACTGCGTCCGTGGTAAGTTTGACGATGAATGCTGTTATTGTTAATGATTCTACGGTTAGATATTCTGTAGGTAAATATTGTTCTATAGAATTTTCAGTACAAAATGTTGATGAAAATGGAAATATTTTACATAAAATAATAAGGCATTTTGGAAATAAAGATTTTGAAATTAGACAACAGGCTATTATAAAACCAGGAGCGGTAATAGCAGAGATTCGCCAAAATATACAACAACAATTGCCATATAATAAATTACCAAAACTGATTGCAGCAGAGTTGTTTTGGCAAGATAGAATGGATGAGGTTGCTGAAGAAACAGGTGATGAAATCATAACAGATTTGAAAATATTATTATCGGAAAAAGATAATGATGGAAAAACACCCCTTGATCTTTTACAGGAAAAACCTGCATTTATTGATGGTTTATCTGCAGAATTTTCTACTAATGATGCATCGATAAATTTTGCAGATTTATCTGCAGAATTTTTGAGAGAATTATTACAAGATGGTGTTGAGGTTCAAGCACAAAAAGAAGATCGATTAAGCCAAAGAAATATAGATAGAGCGTTTCGTAATGCTTCTATATTAAAATTATATAACAATAATTGATTGTTTTTTAGCAATGCAAATACAAGGGACTTAGAATAAAAATTTTAAGTTCTTTTTTTGTTTTTACAATCTCAAATAAATTATGTATCATCTTGTCAGGTTATATTTTTAAACTACAAGATGAGGTTTATATGAAAAGTATGAGAATGTTGTTTGTGTTAGCTGCTTCAATGACGAGTGTTATAGCAAATGCTATGGATAGTACAGATGCATCTTCTAAAAATAATTCTGAATTTGTTTTGAATTTTGGAAAGTATGCAACTATTGGATTGTCGTTAACGCCTTCTGAAAAAAATAATAATTTTTTGCATAATCTTTTGGCATATGAAAAATTTTTTAAGAATGAAAACGCAAAGCTTAGATTAACGTTAGATATAGAACTTGGATTTATCAGAAAAGATGAAGATGAAGGGATATTAAGAGCTCCATATAATAAATATGAAGAATCTAAAGCTAGAAAACAATATGGTATAGATGCAGTTGAAAATATGTTTGATGAAACATTGGAAAATTTGTCAAATACGGTATTGAATTTATTATCTCAGAAAAATGATGATGGAAAAACTCCACTTGATCTTCTAGCAGAAAAAAATCCTGATATTGCTGCTGAGATACAAAAAGATATACAGAGATATCAAAATCCAGAAAGCAAGAAGCAATTAAAAGATGCAATAAAAATGGGAATATTACAACGATTATTGTAATATTATTTTAGTTTAGATACATAAAAAGACTTGGAAATAAAAACTCCAAGTCTTTTTTCTTTACATAATTATTTTTAATTTTTGATTTTTATAACACTTACGGTATTAGATGTAAAATTTGTTACGTACGCATGTCTACCATCTGGTGCTATGGTAATTCCATGAGGAGATTGTTCAACAGCTATTGTTGGTGGAACTACTTTTTGTTTTTTAACTTTAATGATAGACACTGTTCCTTGTCCCGCTGTTAAATCAGTAAAATTGGTGCTATCAGCGTAGAGTGTATTATAATTAGTTACATATGCAAAGTGACCGTCTGGTGTAATTGCAACACCTGATGGTTGTATTCCAAGATCTATGGTTGCAACGATTGCGTGATCACGTACATTAACCACCGAAACAGTTGTTCCTATTGGTGTAAAATTGTTGCTACCAAAATTAGTTACAAAGGCATATTTACCGTTTGGTGTTAATGCAATATCAAATGGTCCAGAAAATCCTGGAATAGTATCAATTACCATGTTATCACTTGTTTGTATAATACTCATAGTGCCTGTATCAGGATTGCCATCAATATAATTGATAACATAAACATATTGGCCGTCAGGAGACATTACTAATGCAGCAGGTGCTTGACCGACTTCAATTTCTCCAAGAATAGTATTCATTACCAGGCTAACAAAGCTTACTGATTTTCCAAGTCCACTTTGATTTTCTGCGCCATAATTATTGACGTAAGCACGTCTGCCATTTGGAGATATCGCCATGCCAGATGGTCCATCAAAACCATCAATGATACCCATAGCTTCATTAGTTTTTGTATCTATAATAGTTATTGTTGTGCTATTGCTATTGGTCACATATGCCTTTGTGCCATCAGGATTGATGGTTATTGTATATGGCTGATCAAAGCTATCATCGTGAATGGTTGTTTTGATGGTATTATTTTTAAGATCAATTACGGTAACAGAATCTTGATTGTCAATTGCATAATTGTTGTTGTTTGCAACATAGGCAGTGTGCCCATTGGGAGTGATTGCAATACCGGCAGGTGTAACACCGGTATTAATTGTTGCAATGACGCTATTAATCATACCTTGTGTGTGTGTTGATGTAAGTAATAATAGCATGATAAAAAAATAATGGGTTTGTGTTTTATTATTCATGAGATTCCTTTTTTTTTGGGATTAAACTATTTCTTTTTTAACATCTTTAGCAGCTTTATCGCGTCGCATTCCTAAAAAACTGGGATGACGTAATTTGTTAGATGATGTCCATTCAGTAAATTGAACTTGGCATACTAGAGTTGGTTTTACCCAGAAGACATCTTTGGTTGAAAGATTATAATTATCAAAAGGATTGGTTTTTGTTGTATGTTTTTTTAACATTTCACCAAGTTGTGTGAGTATTTCTTCGTCAAATCCTGTGCCAACTTTTCCTGCATATTTTAATATATGCTTATCATAATAACCAAGAAGTAATGCACCAAAATAAGAGCGTTCGCCACCTGGTTTTGTGTAACCACCGATGACAAATTCTTGTTCATTGCTACATTTAAATTTAAGCCAGTTAGATGATCGTTTTGAAACATACGTACTATCTTTTTTTTTGGCTATTAATCCTTCCCATTTATCTTTGCACGCTTGCTTAAAATATAATTGCCCCTTTTCATTTTTATGTGCTACATAGCGCATATTTTTACCAAAGGGAATACATTTCTTTAAAATAGTTTTGCGCGTTATCAAAGGAAGATGCGTTAAAAGATAATTATCGCAATAGATAATATCGAATGCATAATAATAGATGGGTATTTTTGGTGAATGATGGTGAGTAACGAAATTAGTTCCAAATCTTTTTTGTAATAAAGAAAAATCAGTAATTTTATTTTTGAATGCTACAATTTCACCATCGAGGATGCAATTGGGTAGAGAAAGTTGGTTTATAGTGTGTACGATTTCTGGATAACTTTTGTTGAGTATTTTATCATTGCGTGATTTTAATATAACACTATTTCCTTTTTTAAAAATTAAACAATGTTCGCCATCAAGTTTCCGTTCAAATATCCAGTTTTTATCAGAAAATCGTTCATCAGTTAATTGGGCAAGCATTGGCTGAATAAAAGAGGGCATTGCTTTTTTGTGAACTAATTTTTTTTCATCATCAGGGATTAATGATAATAAAGACATACATTTTTCCTTGAGAGTATAGTTTTTTATATAGTTACCATTTTACACTGATAGGAAAAAAGGTTTTTCTTTATTTCATCCAGTAGCTAACTAAATCTTGTACCCCTTTTATTGCTAATGATCGTGCACGTGTTTGATCTCCTTGTAAAGCTCCCATCATAGAGAGCGTTATAGTTCCATGGAGCATGCTTCGCAAAATATCGATGTTGTCTGCTAATTCAGAAGAGGTTAATGTTGAATCTGATGTATTTGCTAATGCTTTTATTAAAGCGTTTTTAATTGTTGCGCGAATTTGATCGATGATATTTTCGAGTCCTTTAATGCCAATGGTAGATCGATCATAACAATACATTAGTTGGTATAATTGTGGGTTCTCCCATGCAAAATCTAAGTATGCAACACCTATTTGTGTAAGTATGTCTGTGGGACTATCGAAACTTGCAACAGCTTTTTGATATTTAGCGAGAAGTTTTTGATATCCTTCTCGTCGTATTTCTTGTAATAATTCATCTTTATCTGCAAAATATTCATAAATAATTGGTGCAGTATATTCAATTTTATCTGCAATTTTTCGCATAGTAACTGCATTCCAATCGTGTTCGGTCGCAATTTTTTTCGCTGCTAAGATAATACTGTCTTTTAATAATTGTTTATTACGTAGTTTGCGCTCTTTAATACCCATATGCTTCCTTTATTTTTTAAAACTTTATTTTTATTAAAAAAATCGGTTCAGGAAAAATTTAATCTTTAAAAAATGCTCCATGCAAATTAAATGGAATATGATGTGGCACCATAGCTCTGCCTATTTCTTTAAATGTTTTTCCATCTAAAATAAGTAAAAATGATTGTTGTGCTTTGCTATTAAGAATTATTGATAATACAACGCCATCATCTTCGCTATGAGCATTTGGCGCAGGAACAAATACTGGTTCGTTTGCTGAGCAATTATCTTCTTCCCATTTAAGAGTAGTACCATTTTGTACATTAATTTTACTTAAACCTGAACCATCATTATTCAACGTATAAACATAATGATATGGTTGTAGGGCATAGGCATTATTAATTTGTGGCATTTCTATAGAATCATTATCAATGATTGTTTTTGATGTAATGGTTCTTGTTTGAGTATTGATAGTAAATCGTTTAAGTTTATTGTTTGTTACTGTTTTATTTGTTTGATTAAAAATATGTTCAAAAGAAAGATTGTCAATTTTAGAAGCATCATCATAGGTAATAATATCCATAACAATAGAATCGTTTTGCTCAAATGCATTCACGTGATGGAATGTAAAAAATGGTTCTCCTTTGAAGCGGCCAACAATAGTACCATCGTTACGGTTAATTATTGTGAAAATAGTTCCTTCTTCAGGTTTCCATACAAAATTTTGGATAAATGGTTTATTGGAAAAAAGTAATGCTAATGGATTAACTCTAAATGGAATTTCGGTAAGGATTACATAATTTTTGGTTATACTAAAACTATGCATATAAGAAGGATTTTCAACAGGAATTGAAGCAATTAATTTCCTTGTTTTACTGTTAAAAGGAAGAGAATAAATATGATAAAAACTTTCTTTTCCAAAATGAGTAAGATAATTAAATGTCTCTTGTGTTTCAGCATCAGCAAGAGGATGAGCTGTAGAAACCTGTCCTTCAAGGTTATCTTCAAAAATAAAGTGTTCATTTGTTTCCAGAGTTTTATTATTAAAAATTATTGGTAAAAAAGTTTCTGTAAGAGCAACAAATTCTTGTGCTATTTTTGTAACATTAACATTTGCATTATCATAATCTATTGGTTTAGGTGAAAAATAGGCTAAAAATTTTTTAAAAATTAGTTTATCTGGATCTATTGAAAATACTTTTTTAATAGATCCAGTTGCCATTGCTTTTTTATAATAGTTTGATTGTAAAAATTTATTAGCATATGAGACGTTTCCATTGTTGAATGAAAAAGCATGGAGCATTGCAAGGCCATCAAAAGGATGAGAAACAGTTTGTGTGGAAGTTTCAAATTTCCCGGGACCATTTCTTATTAACGTTCCTTTTAACCAATGAGGAATCGTTCCTTGAACTTCCAGAGATGGTAAAATAACTTCGTGATCTAGTGTTTTATACTTTAAAAGAGAAGGATTTGCAGCGATTGCTTGAGCGCGTTGTTGCATTATTCGAGGATAACTTTGTTTCTTTTCATACCAATAATAAAGATCATGTCCGGCGATTAATGTAAATAATGCTGTTATGATATGGATATAATTCATAATAAGCCTCCACTGAAAGATTAAAAATTTAATTTAATGATATTTTTGATGAAGTTGCAGCAAGAGTTTGATCAAGCCAATCAAAAATACGTTGTGTTGAAAATAATAGCGCACCAATTTGACAATGAAATCCGGCAGCTTCTGAATCAGTAAATAGCATGTATGTTTTAGGACACGTTAAATGATTATAAATGTGCTGTGCTTGTCCTTGAAAAACAGGTTTCTCCTTTTCTGCATCAACAATAAGAGTTATGCTTTTAATCAGATGAGCGTGATTTTCAAGAGTATACGCAGCGCATTTAAGCATTAATTCACTTGGTGTTTTAGCATCAAAACTGAACATACCATGTTCAAAAAAGAATTTTATTGCTAAATTACTTTTCATCTTTTTTTGTATAGTTTGATCAAAAGTAATTTCATTTTTTTTAATGTCTTCAATAAATGCATTTTTTGTTGTTCCTTCAAAAGTTGCTTGTGCTGCTACAAGATCATAAAAACCACCATTGGTAATTAAAATTTTAATACGATTATCACCACTTGCACCGCGTGGCGTAAGATATCCGCCTAAACTTAAACCGTATAAAATAAGCTGAGAGGAATCTACTTCAGTACGTGTAATGATAAAATCAACAACAGAGCGAATAACAACTTCCCAATCAGGTCTAAATGGAATACCTTGCTCTCTCAAAACATATCCTTGTCCAGGTCCTTCGAATGTAAGTACGTGATAGCCACGCTTAATTGCTTCCTGCGCATAACAATAGAGTTCTTCCTGAGTTCCATCAAGTCCTGTTTGCATAATGATAGTAGGTCTTTTTTTATTATCGACCATATAAAAATAACCTGGAAGTGTTGTGCTTTCATAAGGAATTTTAACAGGTATAATATATGGTTTCATTAGCGCTATTGCTTGAGTGAAACAAATATGGCTTTTTTGTGAAGCTTCGCGAATACGAGGATCATGTGGGTTACTATGCAGATAAAATTCAGATGTTCTATAATAATTACTTGCACGTAAGAAAGCTGATTGTGCGCTTATTGTATGACCATTTTCAAGAGCTTGCGTTGCTGTAGTATGTATGCGCTGAGCTGTGGCATACCATTGATCATACCAACTTTCAAAATTTCCACTTTCAATTTGCCGAGCTGTTGCAAAACATTCGTTAATATCAGCCATTTGGCAGACACTGAGACTTAAAGTACGTAAAAACTGAAAATCAAAATGAATATTGTCATGAAAAACAACTGATTTATATTTTGTATTTATGTAAAAATTCTTATAAAGACCATAACTACTAATTAATATAAGTAAGAATATAAGTGATGTTATTATGATACGAATGTATTTCATGATAAACCCCTAAAAAATTAAAAATCTAACTTAGTTAAATTATACTAACAATGTTAAGCCTTGTCAAATCAAGCTTGAATAAACGGCTAGATCGTAGTTTTATGTTTAAAAATCAAGAGACATTACAAAGCCAACCATAGGAACAAGGGCGACATTTTTGCCATTAAATGGTTGGCGGGTAAATAATCCCAATTCAGGCCGGACGCGGCCTTCAGGGTTATGTACGCCAAAATTATAGGTAAATTTGGTAATCAGGTGATGCATGGTAAAATCTTCCCATCGTGGAGAGGTGTTAGCAATATTATTAGAAAAAAGTTCTGTTTTGAGCGATATTTCACTTTCTCCCTGTTTAAGGAATTGATAACCAACTTTGAATGATAATCCTTTAATAAATTGGAAAAATTCAAAATAAAGATTAAAACGTTGCACTAACCCATAATCTCTAAATGCAGAAGCCGTTTGCAGTAACAATAATTCTGTTTGTTCTACATCTGTTTTTATGCGACGACATCGTGTGTGACCAAAAATTTGAGTTAATTGTACGTCAATACCTACTTTAAAATTGGTTCCCAGTGTCAAATCTATGCCAAGCCCAAATGGCATAGAAACAGCACCATCATAACCAAAAGGCACTGCAAAAATTAAATTGGGATTTTCACGTAATCCGGTTGGAAATCCTAATCCAACACGCCAGTTGACGCGTACGCATTTTAAAAATTGTTTGTTTTGATAAAAATCACGAAACCATTCAACTAAAAAGGTAAGATCTCCGATGCCATCACGTTTCCAATCACCGATATTAAGATGTCCTAATTGTAAGACATTTTCTGCTAAATGATCCGTGAGTAATTCATGCACAAGTTTATCAAGATTATCAACATTTGGTGTAAGGTCTTGGAAATGAACATTTTTTAATTTCATTTGATATACCGGAAGATATAATCCAATCGACCAATCGTGCGCAAAAAAGTATCGTGCTGCAAAAGCACTACCATTATTCATCTGAAAATCACCGCAAACGTTAAATCTGCCACGAACTCCGTCATCAGAATCGAGTAATTCTGAGCGTAGTTGAGTAATAGGGCTATCAGCAGGAAAACCTTCAAGCATAGCGAGTGCATTTTGTTGGCAGTTCCAAATACGTAATGGATTTACAAAATCCCCATCATCATTAAAACCTTTGGCATTATGAAAACCAAATTCACTATAAAAAGCTAATTGCCATGCGCGTTGATTATTAAATGTTGGGCGAATTAATGTATCATACGGCCACATTGAATTAACAATATTCATGGCTTTACTTGGTATGTAAGTAAGCACAAATGATAGTATCGTGATTGAAAGTATTATTTTTTTTTTGCACGTCATCGCAGCATCCTACGTTTATTTCTAAAAAAACTTATATTATCTTTATTCAATGTAAGTTCGATCTAAGCTATGAGTGATCTGTAATTTTTATTCACTGCGCTCGTCCTGAACTTGTTGAAGGATATCCTCGAGCGCTCGAAGAAATCCTTCAACAAGTTCAGGACGAGCGCAAAAAAAGCAAAAAAAATAATAAGTGCAATTCTCCTTAAATCAAATTCATATTATTCAAGTACTTGTGTATTAAAATTTCCTGCCGCAATCCAACTTCCTGAAGCTTGACTGCGTGAAAAATAATTTATTTCTGTTCCTGATTGAAAATTTATTCTTATTGCTGAACTACGATCACCCACATTAGCAACACCAACGCGTGGTACGGGAGCTGATGGAGTAAGAAGTGCAACGGGTGGAATTTTGATATTCTTATTTCTTGTTGCAAAATATAAAGCGCCATCGGTTGCAAAATTACTTCTAAATTCTCCAAATGAAAGTAAAAATGAAGGAATATTTTTTACAAAAATATCATCAAATGGTTGTACCGTTGTAGCAGTCATTGGGCTCAGCGGATCGAGTGGTTGTACGGCAAATCTATTAATACGAGATTGATCAAGACCAACGTTTGCGGTAAGCACATAAAAATGACCACCATTATTTTTAGTAATATCTTGAGCGCGATTTGTTTGTGTTACGGTGTATAATGCTGTTGGTGCGCCTGCATTTTCACCTATTGCAACATTTGTCCAGTTGGCATCGTTTTCATGAGTAATTGTACGTACGTCTTTACCATCACCAATGC
>Ga0081455_10004470_pt1 | contig 15659 bp, 13 predicted proteins | sample TabmetS3T2R1_FD_70207 | JGI IMG/M metagenome (GOLD analysis project Ga0081455, IMG submission 70207) | Tabebuia heterophylla rhizosphere microbial communities from the University of Puerto Rico - S3T2R1 | ecosystem: Host-associated > Plants > Roots > Rhizosphere ... | reverse complement strand
GGTGGTCACGGACCGTGTCATGACCTATTTCGGTATGCGCTATATCATTCCCATGGTCCAGGAGTGGCCAGGGACCGTCATCGCCGTCAACCTCGGCGGTGCCATGATCCCCACGCTGCTCTCGCTGTATCTCCTGGTCAAGCATCGTTTGTATAGATCAGGCCTCCTGGGCGTCGTGATCGTCACTGCCGTGGTCCACGGGCTGGCGACGCCAGTGCCAGGGGTGGGCATTGCCGTGCCGACGTTCATCCCACCCCTGGTAGCCACCGGCACAGCCTGGGTGCTCCAACGCCGCTCCGCGCCCCCCCTGGCGTATATCGTCGGCAGCCTGGGGACCTTGATCGGTGCGGATCTCCTCAATCTCGGTCAGCTCCAGGGTCTGGGCGCTCCAGTGGCGTCGATAGGGGGCGCAGGCACCTTTGACGGCATCTTCCTCACCGGCATTCTCGCTGTCTTACTGGCCTAGTGTCAGGGGCAGTCACTCGTACCCCCCTCGTGTGCCGACGCCTGCCATGGCGCTGGGCCTCTGTGACGAGGCCAACGCTGCGATGCCACCCTCTGACAGATTTTCCCCTTCGCTTCTTGTCTAAGACAGAAGATACGCAGTTGTAGAGAGGCGCAAAAAGAAAGGCATAGAATCTCTCTTGGGAGGTGAGACTCTATGCCTGAGCTACTCTGAGTATACCTCATGGCGTTGCTCTATTTTACCAACATCACGACGTGTGTGGCTATAGCTGACGCGTTTGACAGCGTATCCCATGATCAATTGACCCGTATGCTCCAGGGGCCCTGGGCGGGGCAGACACTCTTCAACCTGGCCTTACGCATACTGTTCACCATCGCTGGGGGTATCTGATCCTCGACGATACGATCGTGGAGTTAAATGCTTTGTTGCTCCTGATAGAGGCCGCAGAGTTGTTGGGTTTTGCGACCATTGTCGCCGGCGATCGTCATGCCAGGATGGAAGAGCGTGCACTCTGCCTGCTGTAGGCTTCAGGCTCAGACGTGCTATCCTGACCCAATCCTCCGACAACGCTACGGATCCGCCCGGCACGCATCATGGACACCACAGTGGCCACAACCAGCCTGTCGTTCCCCGCGACTGCGTCGGCGGAGGGGGCACAGCTTAACGTGCCCCCTTCCCCTAGTTCCACAACCTCCTGCAGCGCCGCGATCAGGTCGTACAGTGTCGTCGTGATGGTGGCGGGGGCGGTGTCCTCGGCGCCGGACGTCTCAACGGTCGCAACACTTCCTTCCTCATGGGAACCAATGACAGTACGCATAGTGCTCCCTCGTGTCGTCTTGTGCCCAGCATACATGGGGCTCTCGTCCGTCTCTTGCTGCGGGGATGTGCCACCCCCTCTCCCAGAGAGAGCAAGCACCGTGCCAGGGCCTGCGGAGTCCGTGAGCAAGCGGAAAGCCATTCGTATACCGTGAGATAGCGGAAAGGGTGCGCGGTGACACGCCCGGCAGCGCCCTGGGCATGCTGTCAATTTGTGGACAGTGTGCCAACCTGTCGGCAGCATGCCCGGGGCACCGTGAAGCGTAGTGCTCCCTCCTGCTTGCCCCATCTCTTGGTCTATCAACGATTCCCCACGCGTCTGTAGGTACTGCTGGCGTTGGCATGGCGCTTGCTCTCCATGGCAACCGTACACGCCAATGGCTCGAAGCTCCTTGTACTGGGGTGAGCCCCCGGACGTTACAGGAGGTCGCAGATGCGTACTGAATCAGACAGCGACAGAACGAAGGCGAGTGCGAGCCCAGCATCTCAGCCCTGGGCGCAGGTCTCCACCAGGCGCCTAGGAGGTGGTCCGCGTGTCGGCGGCCACTGGTGGCATGTGGTCCTGCTCCTGGGCCTGGTGGTGGTCTGCAGCAGCCTGGCGTGTGCGCCGCAGTTCGTCGGCCCCACGACGCGTGGGTATTTCTTCGCGCTGGAAGACCCCATCATAGACATCGACATGGGGGAAACAGCAGCCCTGATCGTCTCCGTGCGCAATGCGCAAGGGCAGCCGGTGGATAACCTTCCTGTGACCTTCCAGGTCGAGCCAGGGTGGGCGCAGAGTGCCTCCATATCTCCCCAGGTGGCCTACACCCGGCAGGGCAGAGCCCGCACCCTGTTCGAGCCAAGCACCACCGGGGTGGTGCACGTCACCGTGCAGGTGGACAACATGACCCAGAAGGCCAGGATCACCGTCGCGTCCCGACCAACGCCCCCGGACGACGAGTAAGGGAGAGCCTATGGGTGAGAGTCCCGTCCTGCTGCGCTTTGCCCTGCTGGCCTTTTCGTCGGTGTTGATCATTGTCAACCCCTTCAGCACAGCCCCACTCTTTGCCGCGATGACGGAAGGCGACCCCCCAGCCAAGGGCCACCAGACCGCCTGGCGTGCCGTCGTCACCGCTGGGGTGACATTGATGATGTTCGCCGTGCTCGGCGACGCGCTCCTCAGGCTCTTCTCGATTACGATCGGGGCCTTCCGGATTGCCGGTGGGACGATCATTTTCGGTATCGGGATGACGATGCTCCGGGCTCATTATCCGCGAGAACAACAGACCCCGGAGGAGTTCGTGGAGGGGACGGCCAAAGACGACATCGCCCTCATCCCACTCGCCATTCCCATGCTCAGTGGCCCTGGCGCCATTTCGACCGTGATCGTGCTCGGCCAGCATGCCAACACCTGGGGCCATCACACCTCGCCATAATTCCCGTCGCTCACTTTATAGCCGTTTGTAGAAGGTCGAAAGAGGTGTCTATGACCACGAGAAGCCATCGACGAGGCTCACGTCGTTGCAGGCGATGAGCGTTGCACTGGAGAAGAAATACACCGCGCCTCCGCCAGATTTTACGCGCTACAAACTCTGATAAATTGAGCGACTCAAGTATGAACAAGGGCGCGGGGAGCCGGCGGTCGATGTCCGTGCCGAGCGCGAACGCGCCCAGCTGGAGCGCAAACTCACGGCCCTGGAACGGGAGAAAACCCGTTTGCTCGACGCCTCTCAAGCCGAGGTCATTGAGTTGACGGAATTGGCCGAGCGGCGTGAACGGCTGACGGAGCAAGGGCAGATGCTCAGGGCACGGGTCCAGGAGATCGAGCAACAGCGCCTTGACCGGGCGGCGGAGTTGCGGCTCCTGGAAGGGGTCGAGGCGTTTTGCGCCAGTGTTCGGGATGCGATGGTGGCCCCCTCTTTCGAGGTCAAGCAGAAGGTGTTACAGTTACTCGTGCAGCGCATTGTGGTGGAGGATCACCGCACCACCATTGAGCATGTTGTGCCGAGCGGCCCGATTCGATTGCAACCGGAACATCCTGCGCCCGCTGGTCCAGAATACTACCTGATGCGCGCACATGCGACGACTCAGGCCGGTAGGATCCACATGGGCCTGTCGGCGCCGGAGGGCCACCAGTCTGCCATCGCATCGCGAGACGGCTCAGGCCTGTCTCGCGTCGCCCCTCGTCTTGAGGGCAGAGCGGGGTGTGGTATGTTGGATGACTTCGAAACGACGGAGATCCAGACGGACGAGGCCCATATCTTTGTGCGCTGGGCCGGAGTCGGGGCACCGCTCCTCTTGCTGCACGGTTTTCCGCAGACCCACCTGATGTGGCACCGTGTCGCGCCGCTGCTGGCCCGCCACTTTACGGTCGTCTGTGCCGACCTGCGTGGCTACGGGCGCAGTGGGTGCCCGGCCTCCACCCCGGACCATGCCCCCTATGCGAAGCGCGCCATGGCCCACGACATGGTGCACGTCATGGAGCGGCTGGGATTTCCGCGCTTCGCTGTCGCTGGGCATGACCGCGGTGGTCGCGTCGCGTATCGCCTGGCGCTGGACCATCCGAGCCGCGTCGACCGCCTCGCCGTCCTCGATATCCTGCCGACGGCGACGGTCTGGGACCGCGCCGATGCGCGCTTCGCGCTCGCCTTCTGGCCGTGGTCGCTACTGGCGCAGCCGGAGCCCCTTCCCGAACGCCTGCTGGCCGCGGCCCCGGAAGCCATCGTCGACAATGCGCTCGGCGGATGGGGTTCTCCCGCGGCGGTCTTTCCGCCGGAGGTGCGGGCGGCCTATGTCCAGGCGCTGAGGGAGCCGGCGCACATCCATGCGATCTGTGAGGAGTATCGCGCTGCCGCGACACTCGATCGTGAACATGATCAGGCGGATAGGAGGGAGGGGCGGCACATCGTCTGCCCGCTCCTCGTCCTCTGGAGCGCGCGCGGGGCCCTGGAGACGTGGTATGCCGAGGCTGCGGGCCCCCTCGCGCTGTGGCAAGCGTGGAGCGCCGAGGTGCAAGGCCACGCGCTCCAGGCGGGCCATTTTTTCCCGGAAGAGGTTCCGGAAGACACGGCCAACGCTTTGCAGTACTTTTTCGCCCCCGACGCGCGCCGAGCGGCAGCCTCGATGCCTCGCGCTGACCTCTCTTGAATAACCGCTGTGGCGCGGGAGCCGCAATGCACACTGAGACGCGCCATGTAGAGCAGGTGGTAGAAAGGTGACGATGGTAGCCATAGGCACGAGAAGGCCGCGAAGCGGCCTACGTCTTTGCAGGAGATGAGCCCTGCACCGGAGAGGAAATATCCTGCGCCTCCGCCCGATTAGACGAACGACACAAGGTGAGCCATGGAGCGACGAGGATACGACGGAGTGGGGTGTCGAGAACCATGTGAGCCTTATGAGCCATCGGAGCTCTACGGGACAAGGAGCATCGGCGCGGCGCGGGTAGCCACCGTCCTCGCCTCATGCGGCCTCGGAGGTGCACCAGTATGGCACAAGAGCCCAACCCGCCACCCATCGCCCGTGCATCGGCGGTCCGCAGCTTCGTGGACCGCGTCACAGGGCGCCGCCGGGGCCGCCTGGAGGCCGCTGACGCCACCACGCGAGCGTCCCCGACGCCGCGACCTGGGCGACGCCTCGTCAGCGCCGTGCTGGCGGGGACGCTGCTCAACCCGCTCAACTCCTCGATGATCGCTGTGGGGCTGGCGCTGATCCAAGCCGACTTCCGGATCAGCGTGGCCACGGCCTCGTGGCTCCTCTCCAGCTTTGCGCTGGCGGCGGCCGTCGCCCAGCCCGTCATGGGCCGGTTGGCTGACTTGTTCGGCGCTCGTCGCATCTTCGGCATTGGCCTGCTGGTGGTCGGGGTGGCGAGTGGGCTCGCACCCCTCGCGCCGGCCTTTGGGTGGCTGATCGCCTGCCGGATGCTGCAGGCCTTCGGCACCTCGGCGGCGTATCCAGCGGGACTCGCCATCATTCGCGCCGTCCATGCCCACGGTCAGGCTCCCACTGGCACGCTCGGCGCGATCAACATCACCTCGTCCGTGAGTGTGGCGCTGGGGCCGGTCCTCGGTGGATTTCTCGCCGCGCACGCGGGCTGGCCCGCCATCTTCCTGGCCAATATCCCGCTCACTGCCGTGGGTCTCCTGCTGGCCTGGCGGTGGTTGCCGGCCGACGCCCCGTCCGGTCGGGCCACGAGGGGGGCGGCGCCGTCGCGCCTCGCCGTTGTCCGCACGGTGCTGCGCCGCGTCGACGTCCCCGGGATCGCGCTGTTCAGTGGCATGCTCGCCAGTCTTCTCGCGTTCCTGCTGTCGCTGTCCGGCAGCCCGCGGTGGGTATTGCTGCCGGTCGTGCTCATCACCGCTGTCCTGCTGGTGTTCCGCGAGCGCGGGGTGGCCGAGCCGTTTCTCCACGTCCGCATGCTCGCCGCGCACCGTCCGTTGCTCGGTGTCTACGCCCAATTTGCTGGCGTCAACATCGTTTTCTACGCGATCTTCTTTAGCCTCCCACTCTGGCTGGAGCGGGTCCGTGGCTTCGAGAGCAGCCTGGTTGGACTCCTGCTGCTACCGGTCGCCGGGGTGGGCATCCTGGTCACCCCCGTCGCCGCGCGCCTCATCAGCCACTGCGGCCCTGGGCCAGCCCTCATCACCGGCGCCGGCCTGCTCACCGTGGGCTCCCTCTTGCTGCTGGTGTGCACCGCTACCACCCCGGTGAGCGTGCTCCTGGCGGTCGGCGTCGTCCTCGGCATCCCCAATGGCTTCAACAACCTCGGTCTGCAGGCGGCCCTCTACGAGCAGGCCCCGGCCCAGCACATGGGCGCCGCAGGCGGCCAGTTCCAGACCTTCCGCTACGTGGGGGCCATCCTCTCCACCAGCCTCCTCGGGCTGGCCTTTGGGACGACGGTCACCAGTCACGGCTTGCATCTCATCGCCTCCGTCCTTACCGGCATCAGCGGTCTGCTGCTCGTGGCCAGCCTCACCACACGCCGGCGACGACGTGTCAGAGGCGAGTGAACCCTCGATAGACGATAGTGCACTCCATAGAATGCTTGGTGGTATCCCTCGATAGCGTGTATAAAAGAGCAACGAAGCGACGTTGATCGCTCACGGGTCGAGCTGGGCGTGAAAGCCGCGTGGCACGCGATAGCTCAGCAGGACTTCCATGGTCCACGCCGCGTCCGTCATCCGTGCCGGCATAGGTGGGCGATCCAGTCTCTCACTGGGATGAGGCTCCGGGCATCAAATGACCCTCGGCGAGGCGCACATCTCGTGAGGCTATTTCGGCGCTTTGACACGCGGATCGCAGGCGCCATCCCCTGACGACTGGCACAGATGGCGCCCTCGTGAGGGGGATCGTGTCCCGTGCTCGGGAGGGTAACAGCAAGCATGAGCGCGTTGTGCATATTGCATACACGCTATCGAGGGACCCCACCCACTCGATGGTGGTGGTCATAAACTCCTCCGTACCTGGCAGGGTTGCACGCTTGCGACCAGCTTGGAGGAAGTGCATGACTGTGACAATAGGACCATCATGTACTCTTATCTTTTATTGGTTTGTAAGGGACTAGCACCATTGGTTAGTAGAGATGACTGATCATGTTCAAGCCGTCGGCCTCGTAGCTAAGCGTTTCGGTGTTCAGAAGATTCTCCACGTCTGTATCTGGATATTATCAGGCCCGGCCGGTCCCGTCCGAATTCGGAGCATTGCCGGCGCCGGCTTCAGGCACTAACTCGCGGGCGAGGCGCCGCATTAAGTCTGCGACCTCTTCGCGCTTTTCCGGCGACCATTCGGGCCAGAGTTCCGCCAGGTGCTCGCGCCGGGCCGCGACCAGCTGGTTGAACACGCGGCAGCCTTCCTCGGTCAACCCGCGCCTGTCCCCCTTCCCGTCCTCGGCATTGGTTTCAACGATCAGCTCTCTGTCGAAGAGTTCACTGAAGGCCGCGCTGATCCGTTCGGGCTCAATTTGATGCTGGCGCGCCAAGCTATTGGGATCAAGCCCCGGGTCTTTCTCTACCCGCCCCAGCACCCAGGCCGCTGCTGGGCTTAAATCGACGCCGGCTCTTGTGACTATTCGTTCGATATAACGTCTATGTTCGTTACGGTTGGCGAGCACTGAGAGTCCGCGCAACACGTGCATAAGCGGGTCCGTACCCGTAGGCATCGCGAACGCCTGGCCCACGTCCCCGCCGACGTCGTCCTCCGTGGCCGCCGCAATGGTCTCGCGCAGAGGCGACTCAGGCAGCAGCCACGTGAGCAGAAATCCTACGAGTGCGACGGCGGTTGCGACGAGAAAGACCGTGTCCAACGAGGTCGTAAACGCCTGTACGTAAGCGGCCCGCGCAGCTGCCGGGAGTTGCGTGAGCGTCTGCGGATTGACGCCCGCGCCAATGTCCGCGCCCTCCGCGCCCGGCGGCATGAGGCGCGAGAGGTTAGCTCCGAGCCACGCGGCGAAGATTGCGCCGAGGACAGCCGTGCCGAGAGCACCGCCGATAAGGCGAAAGAGCGTCGCGCCCGACGTTGCCACGCCGAGGTCTTTGTACCCCACTGAGTTCTGCACTGCGATGACCAGCACCTGCATCACCATGCCGAGCCCGAGCCCAAGCAGGAGCATGATGAGCAACGCCGTTGCCGTGCCAGTCTCCGTACTCATACGCGAGAGCAGGAGAAGCCCCAGAGATGTACATGCCGTGCCGACCAGGGGAAAGACCTTGTAGCGGCCCGTGCGACTGATGAATTGCCCTGAAAGGATCGATGTGACGAGCGAGCCGCCCATCAGCGGCAGCATTTGAAGTCCGGAGGCCGTCGGAGTGGCGCCCTGAACCACTTGCAGGAAAAGCGGCAGGTAGGTCACAGAGCCAAACAGGGCGAAGCCGACGATCAAACCGACGGCAGAGGTGACCCAGAAGGCCCTGTTGCGGAACAACCGCAATGGCAGTACGGGCGCGTCGGCGCGTGCTTCGGCCAGGACGAAAGCGAAGAGGGCAACGATTGCCACTCCGATTAAGCCGAGGATCAGTGGCGATGACCAGGAGTATTCCGTGCCGCCCAGATCCGTGACGAGGATAATGGCGGAGAGCGCGACGGCCAGCAGACCTGCGCCCGGAAAATCTATTGCATGGCGCAGGCGAGGCCCGTACGCCGGCAAGGTGGCGGCCAGCACGACGAGCGTGACCACGCCGAGCGGAATGTTGATGTAGAAAATCCACCGCCAGGACAGATGCGTCGTGAAGTAGCCGCCGACAAGGGGGCCAACAATACTGGCCGCGCCGAACACCGCGCCGAAGATCCCCTGATAGCGACCGCGTTGGCGGGGCGCAACGATGTCACCGACGACTGCCTGCGTCGTGACCATCAGGCCGCCACCGCCTAGACCCTGAATGGCGCGGAACAGGATCAACTGCGTCATGCTGCGGCTCATCCCGCAGAGGGCCGAGCCAAAAAGAAAGAGCGCGATGCCGACCTGGAGCACGCCCTTGCGCCCGTAGAGGTCGCCTAGCTTGCCGTAAAGGGGTGTGACGACCGTTTGTGCCAGCAGATAGGCGGTGACGACCCACGAGAGGTGAGCGAGCCCGCCTAATTCGCCTACGATGGTCGGCAGCGCCGTGGCGACAATGGTCGAGTCCAGAGCAGCCAGCAGCATGGCCAGCAGCAGCCCGCTGAAGACAACAAGAACCCTCTCGTATGTGATGGGCGCTGGAACTTCTGCACCACTCAAAGCCGCCATGTATCTTTCACTTTCGATAACATTCCGATTTGACCATACGGGTCAGCATGGAGGAGAATCTCCGGTTGCCGCGGCATCAGTTCGGAAACAACCAGTGAGATTCTCCTCCTATATCAGGTTTTTACACCGCTACAAACTCCCGATAAATTGAGCGAGTTAATTTGACAATGCCCACGGTAGACCTCCCCAACTCGGATGACCGCCAGGTCGAGTCCTAGCGATCCCAGAAGAGCTTGTCGGCCTGCTCCTGAGCGATCCAGCCCTGCTGGACGAAGAGCTTCGCGAGCTCCTTCGCGATCTGCTTGGCGCCGTGCTGGACGTCGGCCTCGACGGTCTGCGAGCGCGCGCCGACCGATCCGACTCCGGCGGCCACCGCCACCCTCGACGCGGCCACCCCTGCCGCCGCGCCCATCCCGGCGAAGGGTCCGAATCCGGGCTTCCGCGAGCTCTTGACCGTCGTATAGAAGTCCTCGACCAGGCGATGTCCGTCCCCGCTCGTCACCTCGTACACCTGGGTCAGCGTCCGCACCTCGCTGGCCCCGGAACCGAACCCGACCACCAGTCGCTTCGCCTTGTTGCCCTCGTTGATGGACACGATCTGGCCCTCGATCGACAGGGTTGGCCCGGCGACCGGGGACGCCATCGCCGCCGGCTCGGCCCGGATCCCCAGCTTCCGGATCTCGTCCACCAAGGTCGTGGTCAGGGCGCGGCTCACCTCCTGCTCGACCTTGAGCTGATCCTCGGCCTCTGGCGTGCCCTGCACGGTGCGCTCGACTCGCGAGCTGATGGCGCTGTCGAGCTGGACCTCATCCCGCGACACTTGATAGTCATGGACCAGGATCAGCTCGGGCCTGGGCAGCCGGTCGGTGGACATCTCGACATGCTCAGTGCTGACCCGGGCGCACCCTGCCATCACCGTCAGGGCTATCGCCGCTAGCGCGAGCCCCGCCGCGGCCGAGCTCACGACCGAGCCTGTCTTCCGCATCACCTGGCTACCTTCCATCATGTGGCTACGTGTTCCCATCGCTCGTCACCTTCCATCATTGTTGTTTGTCCAATAACTTTTCGTTTTTCCGACAAATACATTTTCCGCTTGTTCGCGGTATGACAGTCTGTTCAGTGGGTGAGCACCATGTGGTGTGGGGTTGGTCCTGCCCCATCACTTTTCGGTGCAGCATGAGACCATTTTTGTGTCCAGCGGCTGCGCCGGAAAAAGGGGAAATCGCCTCACTTTCTGACCTATAACCTTTCATGTCACCTTGTCAGCTTAATTTTTGCAAGAGGTTATGTTCTACCCCATCACTTTTCGTGGCATCGTGCAAACGACCGTTTGCACAGCCCTGACGGAAAAGATATGCGTCGGAACGAAAATCCCCATAATGCTTCCTTGCATCATCAGGGTGTCGCTAATGGCGCTCTAGCGACGGAAGCCACCGTGGAACCCGCCGCCGCCAAACCTGCCACCGCCAAAGCCGCCACTACCAAACCTGCTTCCTTCGAATCCCTCGCCCCCAAAGCCCTGGCCGAAACTGCGATTCCCGAAGTCGCGGGCGCTCTGCCCACTCGTGCGCCAGGCATTGAAGTCCTGCTGGCGCTGGACCCCTTGCATGCGGGCCTGGTGATCAATGTCGGTGGACCGTTGGTGAGGATGATCTCTGCCGGCTGCGTACTGACAAAGATGCGCGGCAGGTCTTGCGCCTGAATGACGATGCCGGGGATATGCTCCTTCACATCGGCAAAGTTCTGATCATTGGGCAGGGTGTTGAAGGCAGGCGGGAGCTGTGCGACGGGCTGCCACGGTCCGGTATAGTGGGGTGCAGAAAGCCAGAACTGGCCATCGAGGAGGTAGTACGTAGCGGTAGAGGGATCGAAAAAGACATCCCAGTTCGTGTTGACCACAAAGGACAGGTCGGTGCCTTGGATGGCACTCAGGAGGGGTTCCCCGTCAAGCACACCGAGAATGGGCTGCTGGGTGCCCTGCCGGATGACCGCCACGGCCACACGCACCTCCAGGGTGCGGTACGCCTGCCAGGCCACGGCCTGCGGCTGGTACACCACGATCGTCGCGTCGGCCGTGGTGATCGTGTGCGGCCAGCTGGGAGGCGGCACGTTGGCGGTGTCGGCCGCATGGGTGACTCTGGGCATACCGCTGCTGATGATACTCACGAGGAGGGTCAGCCCTGCGATAGTCGAAACGAGTTTCTGCATGATGCATTCCTCCTAGAATTCCCCGCGCCTCACAGCGGAGGCGTGCGTCGAGCCGCCCGGCATAGGACATCTCCGGTTGGCAGCCTGTAGCGCACAGCTTGTGCATGGCGGTGCCTGCGACGCGGCGCAGACCCCGCCCGACTCAAGGGCGCTCTCTACCGGCAGAGCGTCTCGATCACCCCTTACGGCGCGGACGCCCAGATGTCCTCGAGGTAGCGGTGGTCCGCCACCAAACCGGTGAGCCAGGCCTGGGCGTCGGCTGCCGAAGCACCGGTGCGCTGTTGGAACACGCCAGCGAACGCCTTCCGGACATCCGGCGCCATACGGGACGCGTCCCCGCAGACGAAGATCACCGCCCCCTGCTGGAGCAGCCGCCACACCTCCTCGCACTGCTCCTGGATCGCCTGCTGTACGTAGGTCTTCGGCGTGCCGGGCTCGCGCGAGAACGCGGTGTGTACCCGGGTGACCCCGGCTGCTTTGAACGCCCGCAGCTCGTCCTCGTAGAGGAAATCCTGGAGCGGATCGCGGCAGCCGAAAAAGAGCAAGGACTCGCCAACTGGAACCCCTTGCTGCTTGAGCGCAGCACGCTCCTGCAGGAAGCCGCGGAACGGCGCAACGCCGGTGCCGGGGCCTACCATGATCATGGGCAGGTGCGGGTTCTCCGGTGGATGGAACGGTAGAGTGGGCGGGTGGATGAACCCGTAGATCGTGGCATCGCTGGGCTGTGCCGCCAGGTAGTGCGAGCAGATGCCTTTGAAGACCCCGTGTCCGCTGCGCGCCGACGCCTCGACGACCCCGACGGTAATGCTGCAGGTCTCTGGCGCTGCCAACGGTGACGACGAGATCGAGTAGTAGCGTGGCCGGAGCGGCGGCAGCATGTCGAGATAGGCCTCGAACGGCAGCGCGCAGGAGGGCAACTCGTCCAGCAGGTCGAGAATTGACTTGCGCGGGACGAATACCTGCTCACGGTAACGCGCCTCGCTGGCGTTGTCGTCACCGGCGAGCGCCAGGAGCGCGTCGCGCTGGGTGGCATCGTGCGCGTACCCGGCGAGCGTGGCGAGCTGCGAGCGCGTCGCCACATCCTGCAGCTCGACCCGGTTGGCCAGCACATCGAGCAGCGGCACAGGCTCGTGCACCGGCAGATAGGTGCTGGCGTTCGTGTGGGGAGTGATGGTCAGGTACAGACCGGCATCGAGCTTGAAACGCAGGAGGACGCGCCGGAACTGATCGAAGCCATTGCGCGGCACAATGCCCAGGTGGTCCCCTGTCTTGTAGGTGACACCCGACGGGAGGGCGATTTCCAGGTGCCGCGTCGAGCGTTCGGACGGCCGCTCACCATCCCGCTTCTGCAGCTCGCGGTTGACGCGCACCGTCATGGCTGTGGCGCTGTAGGACGTGATGATCGGATTGGCCGCTTGCTTATTGACGAGAGCCACCGAGAAGCGCGGCCCGGTGGTTTGCGCCTGGGCGACGCTGTTTGGGAGGTCGAGCGCCGCGGCCACAGACTGCCACAGCGAGCCGTACCAGGCGCGGTAATCGCGGTCGAAGTCGCCGCGGGCGTCGCCTTCGCCGCGCTGGTACATCCGCTTTGCGCCATGCTGCTCGAGCTGGGCGTCGATCAGGGTGGGAATCGCCTGGTACGTCGCGGCCCAGTCGCGGTTCCCACAGCCGAAGACTGCGTACTCCACCCCAGCGAGCGCGTCTGCGGGCAGGGAGGGGTCCCGGAGCCACTGGCAGAACTGGGCAGCGTTGTCGGGCGGCTGGCCGTTGTAGGAGGCGGTGACAATGATGACGCCGCCTTCCTTGGGTAGCGCGCCGACATGGTCGTCGAGCGCCCCGACCGTCGGGACGAACCCGCGGTTGCTGGCGTCCTGGGCAATGGTATGGGCGAGGCCCTCGGCGGTACCGAGGTTCGAGCCATAGAGTACAAGCAGCGGCGTGTGATGTCCAGCGACACTGGGAGCCGGCGCCGCGACGGGCTGTGTGGCCGGTTGGGACGCAACGGCCGGTCGTGCGGACGCCAGGGGAGTCGTGGCTGTGCGCCCAACCCGCCTCTTGACTTTGATGTGGAAGTTGTGCGGCTTGATGGTCAACGTCTGCTTGGTCTCCAGCTGGTAGTTGGCGTAGTCCACAAGCTCGAACCGCTGCAGGAGCATGCTCAGCACCAAGTTGGCCTCCTGCAAGGCAAACTGCCGGCCAATGCAGGCGCGCTGCCCGGTGCCGAAGGGCTTGTAGGCGTTGGGGGGAATCTTGGCCTGGTTCTCGGGGCTGAACCGGTCCGGGTCGAACTGCTCGGGGGTCTGGCCCCACACCTGCGGGTCGCGGTGCAGCATGCCGACAAGGATCATCGCCGCGGTGTCTTTCTCGAGCCGGTACTTGCCACCGATCACCGTATCTTCGTAGGGATGGCGGGTGAACGCGGGCGCGGTGGGCCACAGCCGCAGCGTCTCGTCGAGAATCTGGGAGACGTACGGCACCTGGTGCACCTGCGCGTACGTTGGCAGGACGCTCAGGTCCGTGCCCAGCACGCGGTCCACCTCTTCGTGTGCCCGCGCCAGCACCGCCGGGTGCTTGAGCAACGCATAGAGTGCGAACGAGAGCAAGCTGCTGGTCGTCTCGTGGCCCGCGATCAGGAAGGTGATGCACTGGGCGATGATGTTCGTCTCGTCGAGCGTCTCGCCGGACTGCCGATCAACGCCGGTCAGCATCCGATCCAGCAGGTCGTTGACGGTGCCCGTGGTACCGGACTCGCGGCGCTCCTGGATGATGCGCTGCACCGTCTGGACCATGAAGGCCTGGTCAGACTGGACCTCCCGGCGCCGCTGGCGCTTGAGCGTGCGCTGGATGGGGAGTTCCCGCGCCTGCGCTTGCGCCGCCTCGAGTGAGCGCAACATGGCCACCACGAACGGGTGGGGCGTGTCGCGGTAAAAGGAGTTGAACCGGTAGTTGAAACCACAGAGCGCGATCGTGTCGAGCGTGAGTCGCGTCATATCGGCCGGCACGTCGACCGTGTCGTCAGGGTTGAGCCGCTCCCACTTCTGCATGAGCTGCACGGCGATGTCGAGCATCATCGGGTGGTAATGGCGCATAGCGTCCATGCTGAACGCGGGTAGGAGAATGTTGTGGGCTTTGTGCCAGTTCGGGTCTGCGGTCTCGGACGTAAACAGGCCCCGAACGAGCGGGCTAGCACCCAGGACGCGCAGACCCGGCCCCAGCATCTTGTCGAAGCGGGACTCGTCGCACAGCTCGTCGACGAGCTCGAACCCGGACACGACGACCCGTGAGTTGCCGCCCGTCATGTCGATCTGGAAGATGGGCCCGTACTCGCGGGCGAGGTCCATCATGCTTTCGATGGGGTGGTTGGCATCCAGATCGAACAGGTTGCCGACAAACAGGTGGCCAGGGGGATGCGGGATGGGCTGTAGATGATTGGTAAGAGCCATACTAGTTCTCTCCATGCCACGCATGCACGCTACTTTGGCGTGTGCGCCTTGATTGAGACATTGCCGCTCTCCAGAGGAGAGAACGGTAGAGTGAGCTGGATGACGGCCGGATCGAAACAGCGGCCCTGGTCCTCGTCGCGCACGGAGAAGGCCACGGGCAGTCCCACGAAACCGCTGAGGGCCGGATGATCGACCGCCACACTCGTCCCCGTTCAGACACTCGAGCACCACCCGCACCCCAAAGGCTTGGGCCAGCTCCTGATACACCAAGGTTCCCTGGACGGTGCCGTCCTTGTGCTCGACCGAGTCCGCAGCGACAAAGGTGCCGCATGGATCTCTCCTTTCCATGGATGCCTGCCCACGCCATTGGGGCAGGGTTGGGATGCAGCCGTGTTATGGTGACAGCCGCTCTGGCGTGCGCTCACGGCGGCGCGATCCAGCCCTGCTCGGCGAAGAATTTCTTGAGCTCCTGTGCGATCGCCGCGGCCGTGTGCTGGGCGTCGGCCTCAAGGTCTGCCCATGTGCGGTCGCCAGCCCGACACTGCCGCTCACGACCGCGCTCGCGACCACGCTTGCAGCGGCGCCGACGCCGACCATCGGGCCCATTCCGGGTTTGCGTGCGCGCTTCACGGTCGTATAGAAATCCTCCACGAGGCGCCGCCCCTCGGGCGTGATCTCGTAGACCTGGACGAACGTCCGGACCTCGCTGGCGCCTGCGCCGAAGCCGACGACCATCCGCCGCATCCTTTTGCCCTCGTCGACTGAGAGGGAGTACCCTTCGTGGGCCAGGCTCGGTCCCGTCACTGGCGTGGCGGTCGACTCCGCCACCGCCGGGATGCCGAGCCTGGCGATCTCCTTGACCAGGTGCTCCGTCACGATACGGACGACCTCGCGACCGATCTTGCGTTCCTGCTCGGAGGCCGGCGTGTAGAGTTTTGCCTGTTCATGTAAACAGTGTCGCCTCGTAAAGCTTTATTCTTACAGCACACCGTTATCGCGTAACTGCGGATCCGCTCAACCCAAGACA
>Ga0081455_10004469_pt1 | contig 15661 bp, 16 predicted proteins | sample TabmetS3T2R1_FD_70207 | JGI IMG/M metagenome (GOLD analysis project Ga0081455, IMG submission 70207) | Tabebuia heterophylla rhizosphere microbial communities from the University of Puerto Rico - S3T2R1 | ecosystem: Host-associated > Plants > Roots > Rhizosphere ... | reverse complement strand
TCCTTTTTCGGCCTCGAGATCATTCCGGGCTACGGCTCGGGCAAGACGGGGCTGGGTGGCCTGACGAAAGTTCTGGCGGTGGCCTGGGGCAAGCGCAACATCCGCGTCAACGTGGTGGCGGCGGGAACGAGCTGGACGCGCATGACCACGCCGGTTCTGAGTGACCCGGAGTTCTCCAAGGCGCATCTCGCGCGCACGCCGCTCGGCCGTCACGGTATGCCGGACGACATCAACGGCGTGGTGCTGTTTCTGACCAGCGGCGCGGCCGGCTGGATCACCGGTCAAACCCTTTTTGTCGACGGCGGATACACCGTCGCCGGTTAGCAACAAAATTTGAGAAAGGACAGGAAATGGAAGCTGCTGAGAAACGGCACAATGCCCAGTGCTCGAACAGGGACTACGATTTTTTCTATGAGGGGCTGGTCGATCGTAAGATCCTGATCCAGCAATGCGCCGCCTGCGAAAAGCTGAGGCAACCGCCCGAGCCGATGTGCCCGCATTGCCATTCGCTGGAATGGAAGACCAAAGCGATGGCGGGGTCGGGCAAGATCTACAGCTATGTCGTGCACCGGCATCCCCCGCTGCCCGGCTTCGAGATGCCGCATCCGGTGGGGCTCATCGAGCTCGACGAAGGCGTGCGCGTTGTCGCCGCTCTGGACCCGATCCCGATCGACCAGATCAAGATCGGCATGCCCGTCACCGCGGAGTTTTTCCAGCGTGACAACGTGGCAATGGTGCGGTTTCGGCGCGCGTGAGCGATTTGCTCCAACGGTGAGGAAAAATTCATGGCTACGCTTAGAGATAAAGCAGCAATTGCGGGAATTGGCGCGACCGAGTTCTCGAAGAGATCCGGCCGCAGTGAGATGCAGCTCGCCGCCGAGGCAACCATGGCCGCGCTGGCGGATGCCGGCCTCGAGCCGTCGGACATCGACGGCATGTCCACCTATACGATGGACAACAATTCAGAGATTGAGCTCGCGCGCACCGTTGGTGCCGGAGATCTTACATTCTTCAGCAGAACGAATTTCGGCGGTCATGGCGCCTGCGCGCCGCTCTTCCAGGCCGCTCTCGCGATCAACTCCGGTGTCGCGAATGTCGTCGTGTGCTATCGCGGCATGAACGAACGGTCGGAATACCGCTTCGGGGCGCCCATCATGCCGGCGATTCCGGACTCGCAGAATGCATTGATGGCCTACCACACGAACCATGGCTTGGCGACGGCCGGCGCATGGATGGCCATGGCAATGCAGCGCTACATGTATGAGACGGGAACGACGTCCGAGGATTTCGGTCACATGGCGGTGGCCTCGCGCCGCCATGCCTCGACGAATCCCAAGGCGTTCTTTTACGGCAAGCCGATCACGCTCGACGATTACATGAATGCGCGCATGATCGTCGATCCGTTCCGTCTGCTGGATTTCTGCCAAGAGAGCGATGGTTCGGTGGCGATCATCGTGACGAGTGCCGAACGGGCGAAGTCCCTCAAGCAGAAGCCCGTGATGATCCGCGCAGCTGCTCAGGGCGCTCCTCGCGGGCAGATGGCGCTCACGAACTACTACCGCGATGACATCTCGCCGACGGACGAAGTCGCGCTCGTCGCGCGGCAGCTTTATCGGATGGCGGATCTCACGCCAAACGACATCCAGGCAGCAATCATTTACGATCACTTTTTGCCCTCCGTCCTGCCAAGCCTCGAAGCGTATGGCTTCTGCAAGCGCGGCGAGGCCAAGGATTTCGTCAAAAACGGAAATGTGGAGATCGGCGGCGGCCTGCCGGTCAACACCCATGGCGGGCAGGTGGGCGAGGCCTATATCCACGGCCTGAACGGCGTCGCCGAAGCGGTGCGGCAGGTTCGCGGCACGGCGGTGAACCAGGTGAAGAACGTGCAGAACGTCGTCGTCACGGCGGGCAGCGGCGGCCCGACGAGCGGCCTTATTCTCGGGGTGGCCTGATCGGTCCGGCCGGAGGTTGGGATGGCGATCAGACCAAGTGAAGTCGTCTTCAATGCGCTCGGTCGCGTAACGCTCGGAGTGCCCGCGGCCGATGCCATCAAGGCGGAGGCCGAGAGGCGCGAAGCCCGCCGGATCTTCGTTCTGGCCGGCGGGCATCTCGCGACCGAGACCGATGAGATCGAGCGCGTCAAGATGGCGCTCGGCTCCCGTGTGGTGGCGGTCCATCACGGAATTCGCGCCCATGCACCGAGGCGCGACATCGTCGCGGCCGCTAATGTGGCGCGTGACTGCGATGCCGATTTGATCGTGGCGATCGGCGGCGGCTCCGTCACGGATGCCGGCAAGATCGTAGCCTTGGCCTTCAGTCGCGGCGTGCATACGGTTGACGAGCTGAACGCGCTACGCTTCCGCCACAGCGATGACGGCACGCCGCATTATCAGAGCGGCGGCGATCTCAAGGCGCGCGTGATCTGCGTGCCCACCACCTTGTCGGCGGGTGAATTCAATGTGATGGCGGGCTCCGTGGACGAGGAGCGGAACGTCAAGGAGGGGTTCGGTCACCCGCAGATGGCGCCGCTCTGCGTCGTGCTCGATCCCGCAATCACGCTCCATACGCCGGAATGGCTTTGGCTCTCGACGGGCATTCGCTCCGTGGATCATGCGACGGAGACGCTCGCGTCACTGCTCTCGAACGATTATGCGGATGGCCTCGCCGAAAGCGGTTTGCGCTTGCTTGCGCGCGGCTTGCGGCGCGTCAAGGCGGACGCACATGATCTCGAGGCGCGTCTTCAATGCCAAGTGGGTGCGTGGCAATCCGCTGTGCCGCTCGTCTGTGGTGTTCCGATGGGGGCGAGCCATGCGCTCGGCCATGCCATGGGCGGCTACAATGTGCCACACGGCTACACCTCGTGCGTGACGATGGCGCACGTGCAGAACTGGAATGCCGAGGTGGTCGGCGAGCGGCAGAAGCGCATCAGCGCTGCCCTCGACGCGCCTGACACAGCAGCAGCTGTCGCGCTGGATGATCTCGTCCGCGGTCTCGGTCTGCCGCGCACGCTGCGGGACGTCGGGCTGACGGACGAGCAAATCCCGGAGATCGCGCGCCACGCCTATGCGGACATCTGGGGCAAAACAAATCCGCGATCCATAAAGGGCGCGGAGGACATGGAACACATTCTGCGTAAGGTTGGCGACAAACTGAGTTGAGGACTTGCGAATGACGATTACGGACAGGGTCGGGCCGTTTCCGACCACGATTCCAGCGGCGCTGCGTAACGGCGCCGAGCGCTGGCCCGATCGCGTCTGTCTCGATTTTTCCGGCGAGAAGCACACCTTCGCGCAAACCGAGCGCCGCGTGATGCAACTCGCTCATGGGCTCGAAGCGCTGGGCGTGCGCCGCGGCGACCGTGTCTGCTACATGCTCGACAACTCTCCGGATATCGTTTTCGTGTGGTACGCGGTGTCGGTTCTGGGCGCGGTCGCGGTTCCCATCAACACGGGGTTTCAGGGCGAGTTTCTGCGCCACCAGGTTGCCGACTCCGGCGCCTCGATCTTCATAGCCGAAGGTCACCATGTCGAGCGCTTCGCCGCGATCGAACCGGGCGTTCCGGCGGTGACGTCTCTGGTCCTGCGCGGCGAGCCTTCCGGCGCTACGACACGGCTGAAGCCGATTGCGCTCGCGTCCTTGTTCGCCTCGGATGACAGCCTGATCGCGAGCGACATGGGGGAGTCGGATCTTGCCATGTTGCTCTACACCTCCGGCACGACCGGACCGTCCAAGGGTTGCATGATCCCTCATCGCTACATGTGCAACATGGGTGCGAAGACCGCCTTTGCGGGCGGCGTGCGCGAGGGCGATGTGTTTTGGACGCCGTGCCCGTTGTTCCATATGGGCGGGGCGGGTTTGACGCTCGGCTGCCTTCAACTGGGGGCGACCGCATCGATCTACCCGCATTTTTCGCTCTCCAAGTTCTGGCCCGAGATGGAACGCAGCGGTGCGACCGTGGTGAACGTCCTCAGCGCGATGATTTCGCTGATCGCGGACGCGCCGGACAACGAGGTTTCGCAGCGCTGCCATGGCCGAATTCGGGCCGTCGCGGGCGTTCCGTTCACGCCTGCGCTCGTGGAGAAGTGGAAACGGCGGTTCGGCGTGAAGATTGCCGGCGCGCCCGGGTTCGGCATGTCGGAAGCCTGCTCGATTACGCTCCACGACATGGAACTGCCCTCCCCGGATAGTGCTTCCGGCCAGCGCTACGAAGACTTCGAGGTCGAAGTCGTGAACGACAAGGACGAGATCCTGCCGCCCGGTTCTCTGGGTGAGGTCGTGCTGCGGCCACGCCACCCGCACATCATGTTCCAGGGCTACTGGAACCGTCCCGAAGCGACGGCCGAGGTGTTCCGCAATCTCTGGTTTCACACCGGCGACATCGGCAGGTTCGACGAGAACGGCTTCTTCTACTGGATTGATCGGAAGAAGGACTATCTGCGCCGGGGCGGCGAGAACATCTCGAGCTTCGAGATGGAGACCACTTTCCGCTCCCATCCCGCGATCCATGAGGTGGCCGTCCACGCGGTGTTCTCGGATCTCGGCGAGGATGAGGTGAAAGTGACCGCCATCCTGGAGCCGGGTGCAACCCTGGGAGAAGAGGAGCTGTGCCGCTGGTCGCTTGATCGCGTTCCTCATTTCGCGGTGCCGCGCTACATCGAGTTCCGCACTGATTTCCCGCGCACTGCGACAGGCCGCATTCAAAAGTATCAGCTGCGGGCTCAGGGCGTGACGCCGAACACGTGGGATCGCGCCAAGAGCAACGTTGCCGTTCGCAAGCCCGTCCGCGTCACCTGAGAAAAACCGTCGGAGACAGACACATGGACCTGGACTTCATGCGTCCGCCGAACACCGGCTATCCCACGGCCGAATACGACCGCATCCGCGCCGAAGGCAAGGTCGTCTGGAACGAGACGCTGAAGGGGTGGATGGTCACCACCTTCGAAGACATCAAGAAGGTGCTGATCGACCCCAAGTCTTATGGCAACGAAGACACCGCGATCAAGGACGCGTTCGGTGCCGAGGCCATGCTGTTCCAGGACTCCCAGATCCACGACAGGCTGCGCGCGGTCTGGATCGGCCATCTCATGCCGAAATCCATTGAGGCGAGGGGCGATCTCCTCCGCAGTCTGACGGACGCTCTGCTCAAGCCGGTGATCGCGCGCCTGCGTGGGGGAGCGACGGTCGATCTCGTTCCCGTGTTTCAGGATTACACAACGGACGCGATCACCACTTTCATGGATGTGCCATCGGAGCGGCGCGAGGATTTTCAGCGTTGGAACAAAGTGCTGTCGGAGTCGTCGCAACTCGTGATCCGGAAAGAGGATCCCCGCTTCGCTCTGAGGGAGAACACGAAGCTCGAGGTGTTCGATTTTCTCAATGCGCAGGTCGATCAGCGCCGGGGACGACTAGCGCGCGGTGAACAGCTGTCCGATCTCGTGAGCTTGATGGTCTCGGCCGAGGGTCGCGGCGGCATTACGCGGTCCATGGTGTCGGACAATCTGCTCAATCTTTTCATCGGCGCGCTCGACACGACGGTCAGGTGGATGGGCAACATCGTCGTCGTGCTGCACGGATATCCCGAAGTCATGAAAGAGGTGATCGCGGATCGCTCGCTGATGTTCAAAGCGTTCGAGGAGGTGATGCGGTTCGAATCGGTGGTCCAGGTGAACACGCGCCGGGTGCTCACCGAGACGTCCGAGATCGGCGGGCAGCGCTTTCCCAAGGGCCAGGAAATCTTCGTGCTTCAAGGGCTCGGCAATCGCGATCCCGAGGCGTTCGAGGCACCGGACATTTTCGACATTCATCGCCCCGCGAAATCGCATCTCGGCTTCGGCTTCGGCATGCATCAATGTCTCGGGATGCATCTGGCGCGCGGCGAGACGGCGGCCTTTTTCAATCGATTCTTCGATCTGATGCCCGCATTGGACATCGTGGAAGCGGATTACGGTCCGAAATGGGCGCTGTGGGGACCGCTCAAGCTTTTGGTGCGCGCGTCGACTAGCACCAAGTTTGCGCACTAGAGATTCAGCTCACACTCCGTGTCATTGCCGGGCTTGACCCGGCAATCCAGAGTGGCGGAACTTCAGCCCTGGATGCCCGGGTCAAGCCCGGGCATGACACCGAGGGAAAGGCGATCAATCCGACATCATCTGGCTTTGTAGCGAGACAAAGTAGCGAAAGGGGATCAATAAATGAGCAGAACCAACAAGCAGGTCATCGCGGATTTCGCCGCCGCGCTTTTTCGTGGTGACCTGGATCTCGTGAAGCAGCTCATGCATCCCGATTTTTTCATTCACGAAGCGGAGTCTCTTCCGTATGGCGGCGTTCACCGCGGGCTCGAAGGCATCCTCACCGTCTTCAAGGGGATCAACAGCTCGTGGGCGAATGTGAGCAACAACGTGCTGGAAATTCATGGCCAGCCCAATGACAGCCAATTCTTCATGATGGCCGATTTGAGCGGCACCTCCCATAAGACGGGCCGCTCGTTCAAGATCTCGGTTCTTGAGCGCTACGTCGTCGAGGACGGCAAGCTGAAGGAAATCCATCCGCATTATTTCGATACCAAGGCAGTCTGGGACGTGGACCAGGACTAGGGTGGGGCGGCCTTGCGCCATCGCGCGAGACATTGCTCATGCCACGCAATCGCTCTAGGCTCCGTTGCACTGTTCTTCATGGCCTTTAGGGTGCTGAAGTGCTGAACCGCAGCTACGGCCGGATGCCGCGAGTTCTCCTCACGGGAGCCGCGACACTTTCTCTTGTTCTTACGTGCGGCCTGTCATCCGCACAGGCGCCATCCGCTACGCCCGACCCCGGTAATGCTGGACTGATCTACGTGAATGCGACGGGCTCTATTCCCGGGATGAAAGCCAATGAATTGGCTCCCTTTGTCGCCGCGACCATGAACGCCGCAAAGACAGGACGGTGGCGCTTCGAGCCTGTTCCGGAAGACGAGGCGGCGTCCGGCGATCGCCCCCCCAATCGCATCGAGTGGTCGTTCTCGTTCAATCCGGGAGCGTCAGGGGCCGTGCGGACATTCGGATTTTCGCAGGCTCAAATCGAGCGCCTCGTCGGTGTTCACCGATTTGTGAGTATCGAGGTCAGGCTATTTCTTGACGGTCAGTACCAGACCGAGTCTTTCGGACAAGCAACGGTTACGAACAAAGCGCACGATCCTCATCTGACCGCCGAAGTCGAACAGCTCACGCGCTCGCTGACGGACTCCCAGACTGTAAGAAGCCAAACGGACGGCCGTGGCGATGCGAAGGAGCCGAAGATCCCGTCGTAGAACCGTCTCAATCGCCCTTATTGCCGCCACAAGTGTTGGGTGTGCGTCGGCATTCTCGGGCCTCGCCGTCGCCGGCGATGGGCCCCTTCTGCATCGCGACACGCTTACGGGAGATTGGGGCGGATCCCGCACGAGCCTCGCTGATCATGGCGTCCTTCTCGGAGCGGATTCCATCGACGATGTCTTCAGCACCCTTTCGGGAGGCGTGAGGCGGGGTACGACCTATGAAGGCCGTTTCGAGGTTCTGGCAACGTTGGATCTCGAACGGCTCATGGGCTGGCAGGGCGCAATTGTCCACGCCAACGCCTACCAGATTCACGGGCGTGACTTGTCGTCCCGAAGTCTCGGCAACAATCTGTTGACCGTCACCAACACCGAGGCGACCAACGCAACACGCCTCTTCGATCTCTGGATCGAACAGACGTTTTTCAAAGGCCGAATGTCGTTGAGGGTCGGGCAGATTGCCGCCGATGACGAGTTTTTCGTGAGCGAAAGCGCGGCAAACTTCGTGAACTCGACATTTGGCTGGCCCGACATTTTGGCGTCGAGCTTGCCGAGTGGCGGGCCTGTCTATCCGCTCGCGATGCCGGGCGTGCGCTTGAAACTTGCCGTGAACAACGAACTGACATTGAGTGCGGCCGTGTTCAGCGGCGATCCGGCCGGTCCTGGGCTGGGTGATCCTCAGCGGCGCAACCACACGGGCACGGCATTTCGTCTGAACGACGGCACATTCGTCATTGCGGAGGCGGCCTACGGCGTCAATCAGAGCAGCGACGCGCCGGGCCTGCCTGCGAGCTACAAGCTGGGCGTCTGGTTTCATTCCGGCAGCTTCGCCGATCAAAGGTTCGATCAGCAGGGTGTTCCCCTTGCGTCTCCTATGTCGACAGGCGTTCCGAGAACGCGGCGACGAGATACCGGAGCCTATCTGATCGTCGATCAAACCGTGTGGCGGCGAAACGGAACAAGCGATCAGGGCCTTTCAGTGTTTTTTCGTCTGTCGGGCGCGCCGTCGGACCGCAACAAGATCGCGCTCTATGGCGATGGAGGCTTCTCTTTCAAAGGCATCACGCCAAATCGGCCTGATGATGTTTGCGGCCTCGCCTTCGCGTTTGCGAAAATTGGGAAAAGCGCCGTCACACGCGATCGAGACCTGATTGACCTGACCGGCGAACCGCGCCCCGTCAGAAGCTACGAAGCGGCGCTTGAGTTGACTTATCGCGCGCAGCTGACGCCGTGGTGGGCGCTCCAGCCCGACCTTCAAATCATCATCCGCCCCGGCGCGGGCGCGGGATCGCCGCAAGCGCCGGAGAAGAGCATCCCCACCGCGACCGTCTTCGGCGTGCGCTCTTCAGTGATTTTTTGAAGTTGGCTTACGCTTAGGGCCTACCACAGCCGCCATCCTGCTTCGCGACCTGCATCTGTGCAAATCCTGCGAAGCGCGTCAGCGCGAAGCAGGATGGTGGGCCCGCCAGGATTCGAACCTGGGACAACACCGTTATGAGCGGTGAGTTCTAACCGCTGAACTACAGGCCCTGGAGCATTTCCCGAATCTCAGGAGGGGGAACGGCTTCACGGGTCAAATAGCAGGTCGGCCCTGGACTTGCCTAGACCGGCCGCCTGCGTCCCTTGCCCCAATTCGGCCTCAGTTTCGTCCGCTCCATGAGCGGCAAGGTCATCAAACTTGGAGGATGCCATGAGCCGTATCTGGACCGCCGCGGCCGTGGTCGCCGTGGCCCTTTTGCCCGGTGCCTGCGACCGGTCCCGGCCGGTTGCCGCCGCTCAGCCCGATCGGCTGGTAACGGTCCAGGGCGAGGCCCATGTCATGGCGAAGCCCGACACGGCTACCGTCACGGTCGGCGTGACCACCGATGGCGACACCGCCAATCTGGCCTTGGCGGAGAACAACACGCGAATGACGACCGTTCTGCAGAAGGTCGGTGCGCTTGGAATTCCGGAGTCCGACGTGCAGACGAGCGAGCTGTCGGTCTATCCCCGCTATGCGCAGCCGGATCCGGCGAAGCCGCAAGCGCCCCAGCAAATTGTCGGCTACTCCGTTTCGAACACGGTCACTCTGACGGTGCGCGATCTGGCGCGGCTCGGCGAGGCCCTCGACCAGTTCGTGAGCGCGGCCGGCGCCAACACGGTCCGCGAGCTGAGCTTCGGGTTTGCCGACCCCACCGCGTTGCAGGACGATGCCCGCCGCAAGGCAATGACCGACGCCAAACGCAAGGCGGAACTCTATGCAGCTGCCGCGGGTGCCAAGGTCGGCCAGATCCTCGAAGTCTCCGAGGACACGGTGTCGTCCCCCGAGCCGTTCCAGCCCATGATGCGCATGCAAGCGAGCGCGGCGGTTCCAATCGCGCCCGGGCAGAACAAGCTGAGCGCCACGGTGCGCGTGGTGTATGAGCTCGAGTGATGCAGCGCTTGAGCGTCGTCGAGGCCGACATCACGACGCTTGAGGTCGATGCGATCGTCAATGCGGCGAATGAATCTCTGTTGGGTGGCGGCGGTGTCGACGGCGCCATTCATCGCGCCGCCGGGCCGCGCCTGCTCGCCGAATGCCGCACGCTGGGCGGGTGCACCTCTGGCGAAGCAAAGATCACTCAGGGCTACAATCTTCCCGCGCGACACGTGATCCACACCGTCGGTCCCATCTGGCGTGGCGGTGCTTCGGGCGAGGACGATGTGCTCGCGCGGTGTTACCGGAATGCGCTTCGCCTCGCGGCTGCCCATGGCATAAAGAGCATAGCGTTTCCGGCGATCTCGACGGGCGTATACGGGTTTCCTGCCGAGCGCGCTGCGCCGATCGCGGTCGGCGTCGTCGCGCGCGAGCTCACCGGGCTGCCCGATATCGAACGCGTGATCTTGTGCTGCTTTGGCGCGCCATCCGCGGCGCTCCATCGCGCCGCGCTGTCGGCGATCGGGCTTTAGCCCGTCACGACGTTTCCGTCGCCCATCAGGACGACCGTCGGCTGGTAGTTGCGCGCTTCTTCTGCGGGCACGCCGCAATAGGCGGCGACGATGATCTTGTCGCCGACCATCACACGGCGGGCCGCCGCGCCGTTGAGGGCGAACTCCCGGCTGCCGCGCGGGGCCGTGATGGCGTAGGTCGTGAAACGTTCGCCATTGGTGATGTTGTAGATGTCAACTTGCTCGTTCACCAAGATGCCCGCGCGGTCGAGGAGGTCCTGATCGATCGCGATCGAGCCCTCGTAGTCGAGGTCGGCGCCGGTCACCGTGGCACGGTGAAGCTTGGCCTTAAGCATGGTCAGCATCATGGGATTTTGCTCCCGCTTCTGCCCGAGAGGGACAGGTCCCGCCCGCTATAAATTGGCGGGCGGGTACCTATCATCAATCCCCAATTCTGTCGAATCAGCGCGCCGGACTGCGCTTGAGGAGGGCCTGTGGAACGCTAATCCCCAGGACAGGGTGGGGGATATAGGCGCTCTCCAGCTGGGCCTTGTCTTCAGAGGAAAGCTCGATATCGAGGGCGCCCACAAGCTCCTCCAGCTGGGCGGGCTTGGTCACCCCGATGATGGGGGAGGTGATGGCGGGGTTGGACAGGACCCAGGCCAACGCCGTCTGCATCGGCTTGACCCCCAGCCGCCGGGCCACGATCTGGTTCTGCTCGGAAACGGCGAAGTCGGCGCCCTGGTACATCTTGGCAAACGGGTCGTTGTTGGCCCGGGTCGTATCGCCGGTGCCGTCGGGCCGCCGGTTGCCGGCCAGAAATCCGCGCGCCAGCGGCGACCAGGGAATGAGACCCACCCCTTCCTCCGCACAGAGCGGGATCATCTCGCGCTCTTCCTCGCGATAGATGAGGTTGTAGTGGTTCTGCATCGATGCGAAGCGCGCGAAGCCGTGCATGTCCGCAAGATAGAGATACTTCGCGAACTGCCAAGCGTACATGGACGAGGCGCCGATGTAGCGGACCTTGCCGACGCGGACGAGATCGCTCAAAGCCTCGAGCGTCTCCTCCATCGTCACATCCGGATCGAAGCGATGGATCTGATAGAGGTCGATGTAGTCGGTGCCGAGCCGCTTCAGGCTCGCGTCGCATTGGGCCAGGATGTGCTTGCGGTTCAGCCCGTGGCGATTGGTCTTCCGGTCGTGGGTGCCATTGAACACCTTGGTCGCGATCACGACGTCCTCGCGGTCGGGCGCGAAGCGCTTGACGGCGCGGCCAAGAATCTCCTCGCTCACGCCGTTGGAATAGACCTCTGCCGTGTCGAAGAAATTGATGCCGGCCGCGAAGGCCTGCTCGTAGAAGGGCATGGCGTCCCTTTCTTCGAGAACCCATTCGCGCCAGGCCTTCGTGCCGAAGCTCATGCAGCCGAAGCACAGGCGGGAGACGTTCAAGCCGGTAGCGCCGAGGCGGACATACTCCATCGGAAACTCCTTCACGGAAAAAAGGGGGAGGGCGATCCCAACAATATAGGCCGCTTGCGAGCGGCACGGTAGGATCCGCGCCCCTTTGTGATGTTCACCCGAGTCGAATGCCCGTTTTCACACCCCATCAGGACGATGCCCTCAAAGCCGTCGCGGATTGGCTCAAGGCCAAGCCCGGCGAGGGCGGCACGCCGCAAGTCTTCCGGCTGTTCGGCTTCGCCGGCACCGGCAAGACGACGCTCGCCAAGCACATCGCCGCGGGCGTCGACGGCGACGTGAAGTTCGCGGCCTTCACGGGCAAGGCGGCGCTCGTCATGCGCGCCAAGGGCTGCGCGGACGCGTCCACGATCCACAGCATGATCTATCGGGCGCGCGAGACCGACGAGGAGATGCCGAGCTTCACCCTGTGGGACGAGGCGCCGGTCGCGAAGGCGTCGCTGATCGTCATTGACGAATGCTCGATGGTCGATGCCGAGCTCGGGCGTGATCTCTTGTCCTTCGGTGTGCCGCTTCTGGTGCTGGGCGACCCCGCACAGCTGCCGCCCATCTCGGGCGGCGGGTTCTTCACCGACGCGGAGCCCGACGTGATGCTCACCGAGGTGCACCGTCAGGCGAAGGACGACCCGATCATCCATCTCTCGATGGAGGTGCGCGAAGGCCGGCCGCTCGCGCCGGGCCGTTTCGGCGAGAGTGACGTCGTGCGACGCGCGGAGCTCGACCCTGACCGCGTCATGAGCGCCGATCAGATGCTGGTCGGCCGTAACGCCACGCGCCGCGCCTTCAACGGGCGGCTGCGCGAGCGGCTGGGCTATCTCTCGCCGCTGCCGGTCTCCGACGACAAGCTCGTCTGCCTGCGCAACAACCGCAAGAAGGGCCTCTTCAACGGCGGCTTGTGGATCGTTCGCGAACGGACGGAAAGGAAATCCGGCGTGCTGACGCTGCGCATCGTGCCCGACGAGGAGCGCGGCGCGCACACGCTGAAGGTGAGCGCGCGGCCCGAGTGCTTCACCGGTGGCCTCGAAGCGCTCGATTGGGCCGCGCGCAAGCGCCACGACGAGTTCGATTTCGGCTATGCGCTCACCGTCCACAAGTCGCAGGGCTCGCAGTGGGACGATGTCGTTCTGTTCGACGAAAGCTTCGCGTTTCCGGACTCGCGTGCACGCTGGCTCTACACCGGCATCACCCGCGCCGCCAAACGGCTGACTGTGGTGGTGTAAGGGCAGGCGCTCGAGCATGGTCAACCCCCTCACCCCAACCCTCTCCCCAAGGGGAGAGGGAGAAGCACCGTGCGAGCACCCAGCTGTCCCCTCTCCCCTTGGGGAGAGGGCCAGGGTGAGGGGGCGAGCGGGCTTTGATTAAAGCTCGCGCTTGGGTGTCGCTTCGGACAGCCGCTTGAGCAGCGTTTCGAGGACGGGCGTGCGGTGGTCTTCGGGCTGGGCGCGCACGGCGTCGAGCAAAAGATGAAGACGAAAACGCGCGGTGTGCAGCTGATCGATCAGCGACAGCACGACCGGAAGCGCGTCTTCGCCAAGCGCCAGGTCGTCCCGCAACTCGTGAATGAGCCGTGCGCGGGCGACGTCGACGTCGAGATAAAGGCGCTCGCCATCGCGCTCCTCGGCCGGCACGAGCCAGCCGGATTCGATGCACAGACGAATTTCGTGGCGGGTGAGCCCCGTCACCTGGGCGATCAGATCGGATTCGCGGATCATATGCGGCATCGCTCACCCTTTGCGCGGATCATAGTGGTGCTTGGCGCGCCAGGATTCCAGGAAGGATTTCAGCTCCGCGTCCGGTGTCTCGGGTAGCACGACCTTGAGATGGACATAGTGATCGCCAGCGGTTCCTTTTCCCGGAGTGATGCCGCGACCTTTGAGGCGCAGCGTCTTGCCGGTGTTCGAGCCCGGCGGCACGGTCACGGTCAACGGCCCGCCGATGGTCTGAACCTCGATCTTTCCGCCGAGCACGGCCTCATCAAGCGACATCGGAACGTCACTGTGGATGTCGTTGCCTTTACGCTCGAAATCGGCATGCGGCGTGACCGCAATCGTGACATAGGCATCGCCCGCCGGACCGCCATTGACGCCGGCGCCTCCTTTGCCTTTGAGCCTGAGCGTCTGGCCGTCCTCGACACCGGAGGGGATGGTCACGTCCAGCGCTTCGCCATCGGGTAGGGTGATGCGGCGGCGCTCGCCGCGCGCGGCCTCGAGAAAGTCGACCGTGAGCGTGTAGCGCGCGTCCTGACCGCGCATCCGCACATTCGAAAATCCGCCTTCGAAGCCACGGCCGCCGCCGCGACCGAACAGGTCGGAAAAGACGTCCTCGAACATCTCGGCGCCGCCCGGACCCCCTTGACCGAAACCTTGGCCGGGCCTGCCGCGATATTTGAAACCTTCGTTGCCTTCGGCGTATTGGCGGTAGAATTGCCGCTCGGGCTTTTCCTGCCCGCTGGAGTCGATCTCGCCGGCGTCGAACCGCTTCCGCTTTTCGGGATCGCCTATGATCTCATAGGCTTGCGAGATCGCCTTAAAGCGATCCGCCGCCCCTTTGTCTTCTATGTTCAAATCGGGGTGATACTTCTTCGCGAGCGCGCGATAGGCCTTCTTGATCTCGGCCTCGCTCGCATCCTTCTTCACACCAAGGACCTTGTAGGGATCCTCTCCCACGCCGGTTCTCCTGTCGGTCGACTACATTCGACCATATCTAGCATTCCGCCGCTCGGAAAAAAGACCCCCCGGCTCAAGGGGTTGCGCCGTCGACGGGATGGGGACGGGACTTGCGCGAGGCCGGCCCGGCGCGCGATGGTGGGAACCGCGGTGGGGGCCAACGGAGCAGACATGCGGTTCGTGACATTCGAGCACAAGGGAAATCTGCGCTACGGCCTCGTCGAAGGGCTGGGCGTCGTCGATCTGACGGCGCGCATGGGCAGCGACTTCCCTCACTTGCGGGCGCTGCTCGCCCAGAACGGGCTCGCCAAGGTCGAGCGCTTTGCCCAGCGCGGGCGCACCGATTTCGCCCTGACGGACATTTCCTATCGCCCGGTCATCCCCAATCCGGACAAGATTTTCGCGGTGGGCATTAACTACCGCGCGCATGCCGCGGAGTTCGGGCGTGAGGAAACGCCGCCCTATCCGACGTTGTTCGTGCGCTTTCCGAGCTCGCAGGTCGGCCATGGCCAGCCCATGATCAAGCCGCGCGAGTCCGAGAAGTTCGATTTCGAGGGCGAGATCGCGATCGTGATCGGCAAGGCTGGCCGGCGTATCCCGCGCGAGCGCGCCTTCGACTACATCGCGGGCTTCTCCTGCTACAACGACGGCTCCGTGCGCGATTATCAGAGGCACACGTCGCAATGGACGGCGGGGAAGAATTTCGTGGGGTCGGGCGCGTTCGGCCCTTGGCTCGTCACGCGCGACGAGGTGCCCGATCCGAGCGCGCTCGAGATCACCACGCGGCTGAACGGCGTGCAGATGCAACGCTCGACCGCGGACAAGATGATCTTTCCGTTCGACGCGATCGTGGCCTATTGCTCGATCTTCACCGAGCTCTTGCCCGGCGATGTCATCACGACGGGCACGCCAGAAGGCGTGGGCTTCGCGCGCCAGCCGCCGGTCTTCATGAAGCCGGGCGATTCCATCGAGGTCGAGATCGGCGGCGTGGGCCTGCTGCAGAATCCCGTGTCGGAGGGATAGGGCCGCGGTGTTTCGTCCGTATAAAGACTAAAGCCTTCACCCCTATGCGGGGTGCCCATCCTTCGAGACGGCGGCTTTGCCGCCTCCTCAGGACGAGGATTGAGGTGTTGGCGGGCCTCTATCTCTAATTCTACCGACCTCATCACGCCCACGGACCTCATCCTGAGGAGCCTGCGCAGCAGGCGTCTCGAAGGATGGGCCACGGGCGCCGCAAATAAGTAATCCCCACCCCCTGTGAGCGCACTTACACTTCGCGTGCCGGCCCGCAGAGGGGGTGATGATTGCAACATCAATCTCGCGC
>Ga0081455_10004468_pt1 | contig 15661 bp, 14 predicted proteins | sample TabmetS3T2R1_FD_70207 | JGI IMG/M metagenome (GOLD analysis project Ga0081455, IMG submission 70207) | Tabebuia heterophylla rhizosphere microbial communities from the University of Puerto Rico - S3T2R1 | ecosystem: Host-associated > Plants > Roots > Rhizosphere ... | reverse complement strand
CGTCTCGCCGCCGCGGTGATCGGATTGGCAGCGGGCGCACTCGGCCTCGCGCCGGCCCGCGCCGCCGACATCCGCTACGGCCGGCCCAATGCGCCCTACACGGTGAGCCAGCCGCTCAATTACAGCTGGGCCGGCCTCTATCTCGGCGGCAATCTCGGCTACAGCTGGGGCAGCATCAGCAATTCCGGCGCGAAGCCGAATGGCATCTCCGGCGGCATTCAGGGTGGCTATAACTGGCAATACAATCAGTTCGTGTTTGGCGGCGAAGCCGACCTCACCGCAACCGGCGCCTCCGACACCTTCGCTGCCTGGAAATTCTCAAATCCCTGGTTCAGCACCATCCGCGGCCGGCTCGGCTATGCCATGAACAACGTGCTGCTCTACGGCACCGGCGGCTTTGCCTTCGGCGAGACCCGCGTGAGTTCGTTCGGGCTGTCGGAATCGCACATCACGCCGGGCTGGACAGCCGGCGTCGGCGCCGAAGTCGGTCTGACGCAGAACTGGACCGCGCGGTTCGAATATCTCTACGTCAACCTGTCGGAGACGCCGTTCACGCTGACCAGCGCCTCGAACGGCTATCATTTCAACGTGGTCCGGCTCGGCGTCAATTACCGCTTCTAGGACACGACCAGATTGACGGCCTTCGGTCCCTTGCCCTTCTTGTCGGGCTCGACCTCGAAGGTGATTTTCTGTCCTTCGTTGAGCGTTTTTAATCCGGCGCGTTCGACCGCCGTGATGTGGACGAACACATCGCGTCCGCCGTCATCCGGTTTGATGAAGCCGTAGCCGCGTTCGCCGTTGAAGAATTTTACGATCCCCGTCATGGCCATCGGGAAACTCCCTCCCCGCAATGCTTCCCCCCGGCGCGCGCCCCCGCGCGCCGCGCCGACCGGACATTCGCTTTCCGGAAGCATTGGCCAATCCTCGGGCGCCGCGATGGTCTCCTTTGCGAGACCGTCGCTGCGCCAGCGGCCTTTTCACCCCGCCGCTCCCATTTGCGAAAGCGGAACGTCAAGCCAGCCTTGAAGCGGCAGCATAGTACGGTTGCAAAAAAAGCGCGACGGCAGGGGAACAATTTTTCTCAAGTCAGCCCGGTTTTGGGGGCGCCGCACCATACCGGCTGCAACGGCCGCCGGCGTCAGGCCGGATGATCCAGGCTGAAGCGGCCGGCCGGCGCGCCGCCTAACGCGGCGGCAAGCTCGGGCATGATCGTTTTGAGCTGATTTTCCAGGGTCCAGGGCGGATTGACCACCAGCAGTCCCGTGGTCGCAAGCGCGGTATCGCCCGCGCCGCCCGCCGGCCGCGACAACTCGATCCGCAGGCAGCGGTCGCGCGCGCCCGCCGCGCCGACCTGCTCAGTCACCGCGCGCGCCAGAGCGCGGGTCGCCGCCATGTCCTTGACCGGGTACCAGAGCATGAAGATCCCGGTCGGCCATTTCGTGAAAGCGGCCGCGAACGTCTCGGCCATCCGCTCGAACTCGTCCGGCTGTTCGAATGGCGGATCGATCAGCACCACGCCGCGACGCTCCTGCGGCGGCAGAAACGCACGCAGCGCCATCCAGCCGTCGAGGTCGACCACGCGCGCCTGTCGGTCCCGGCGAAGATTGTCGATCAGCCGCCGCCGGGCCGAGGCCTCGAGTTCGCAAGCAACCAGCCGGTCCTGCGGCCGCAGCAGCGCGCGGGCGATCAGGGGCGAGCCCGGATAGGTGGTGAGCTCTGTGGTCGCATTGAACGCTGCGACCGTGTCGAGATAAGGCCGCAACAAGTCCGCCACCTCGGCCGAAAACTGCGCCTGCCGCACCCGGCCGATGCCGTCGCGCCACTCGCCGCCGCGGCGCGCGTCCTCACCGGTGAGATCATAGAGTCCGGCGCCGGCATGGCTGTCGATAACGCGAAAGGCCGACGGCTTCTCATGCAGGTAGATCAGGATGCGCGTCAGCACGATGTGCTTGACGACATCGGCGAAATTTCCGGCATGAAAGGCGTGGCGGTAGTTCATGCCGGCTGGCGATACGCCGAATGCCGGGCGTTAGCCAGAGATCCCTGCCGACGCGCGTACCGGCGGCATCGTGACCTTGTCGCGGCGGCAGGCCCGGCGGTCGATTTCCTCGCAGGCGCGGAACTGCAGCTCCTTGCTGAGGCAAATCCGGACTTCACTGAGCCGTTGCCCCTCGCAGGTGACCGCGATGGCCGAGGTGCTCAGCCCCGGATTGGCCTTGACGAAGGCCTCCTCCAGCTCCGCCGGTGCGATCGTCTTCGGCTCCGACAGCTGCAGCAGGTCGTCGGGGATTTTCACCGCCGCGCGAGCCTTGCGCACGGTTTCGAAATAGCTCCGCGCACTGACCCCGGAGCAGGTGCCGTGCTTGTCCCATTCGTTGAAGATCAGCCCGGGCGCCGGCATCAGGTCGAGCATCGAGGAGACGATGTTGCGGTCAAGCCGCGGTGACGGGTGCTGGCAGTAATTGGGAAAGCCGCGCTCATATTGCGGCCACAGCCCATGCACCACAAACGAATAGGGCCGTCCGCCACACTGGATCTGCTGCGACCGGCCAGCATTGCCGCGCTCGCTGGCCGCTTCGCAGAATGACGGCGACCAGGACAGCGACAGCACGTAGAAATCGAACTCTCCCGGCGCATTCTGCCGGCGGTCCTGCGCCGCGGCGGGTGCTGCCAGCAAGGCAGCCAGCGCCAGGCTCGCGATCATGAGGGCCGGCCGGATGGGATGTGGACCTGGATGTACGGCCGGGGGCTGGCTGTAGGCACGCAAGGCCGGCAACGCGCGCAAAACAGAAACAAATCGATCGAAAAACCAAGATTGATCCAAAAACAAAGACTTATCGAAAAACAACCGCATGGCGTTCTCCCAAATTCACGCAACACCGGAAGCGGAGGTTAAACTTACCTCCAGAACAATACAAGAACAAAGATCGAAGGAAGCATAAACAACCCGGGGCTGCCCGCAGCAGGCGGAGCGAGGTGCGGGGGACCCGACGGCCTGTCCGGCTTACGGCCGCGCCATTTTGCAGGCGGGGTTGAACGCCCAGTTGCGGTCGAGACCGACGACGCAGAATTCGATGCTCTCGCCGATGCTGGCAAAACCGCCATCCTCGATGATGGAGAAATTCACCGTGCGGGGCTTGCCGTCGCTGACCAGCGCGACACCGGTGCAATAGCGGCGCGGAATGTTGTCGGATTGCCAGGGCTGGACGGCGATCTCGTGCACCTTCTCGAACGCGGTGATCTGCAGGTTCGAATTCCAGTACGTGCTTTCCTTTTCGGCAAAGCGCGCGGCCACCTTCCACAGCGAGCCTTCGCAGGATCCGGTCACGCCGTCATAGCGCGGGCCGAACATATAGAAATTCTTTTCCAGGAAGTTCGCCGCATGGGCGCCCGTCGCGGTGACCAGACCGGACACCAGCACGGCGGCGAGCGCGGCGCCTTTCAAGGCAAGACCGCTCAAGGTGAGCCCATTGGACAAGAAGCTGACGAGGCGGCTGCTGGACATGGATCATCCGGAAAAATCGTGGCGCGGACCGGGACGGTCAGAATCCCGGAAATCGACCGTGCCGCGAAGCGGAAAAGGGGTCAAGTGCAGGACGGCCACACCCGCTGCAGAACCGCGGCTGCCGGCGCCGCGCTCGCTTTTCATCGGCGGCGCCGCCCTTTAGGGTGGCGCCGGATACCAGAATCGGAGACCGAGCATGCCCCGCCTTGTGCGCACAATCACCTGGTCTGCAGCCGGCGCAGCGTTTGGGCTTGCCTTGCTCGCGACATCGGGCGCGCGGGCGGATTGGGTCTGGCCGTTCAAGGGCAATGACACCGGCGGCATCATTGCCTGGTCGCTCGCCGAGACCACGAATCCCGAGCAGCTCGCGATCGACCATTGCGCGAGGTTCGGCAAGGTGGTGAAGCCGCTGGCCGCGCAGCGCTATTATGGCGGCTACCTGTCCTTTGCCTGCGTCTGGCCCCGGGCAAAACTGGTTGCCGTCCCCGGCCCGATCGTCGTCACCAAATATTAGGCGCTCGTGATGCGCCGCGCAGCCTTCGCCATGTTGCTGGTGGTCACGGCGCTGCCTGATGTCGCCGCCGCTGTCGACTACCCGACCCGGAAGCCGGGCTTGTGGGAATTGACCATGACGATGACGTCGGGTCGCACCATGACGACGTCGCAATGCACCGACGAGAGTACCGACAAGGACATGATCACCTCGGCCGGTCCGAGCATGCAGCAATCCTGCAAGCGAAGCGAGTTGCAGAAGACGGCGTCGGGCTACGTCAGCGACTCCACCTGCACCTTCAACAACATGACAATGGTGTCACACACCGAAGTCTCCGGCGATTTCAATTCGGCCTATACGGTGAAGGTCACGAGCCATAACAGTGGCGGCGCGCCGACAATGCCGGCGGACACCAACATGACGATGGCGGCGAAATGGCTTGGCCCTTGCAAGGCTGACCAGAAGCCTGGTGACATGATCATGCCGGGCGGCATGAAGATGAACATCAAGGATCTGCAGAGCATGCGCAACCAGTTGCCGAAATGAGAGAACGGAACTCAGTTCGGTAGCGCGCGGTTGTCGTATCGCGGTTGTCGCATGAAGGCCGCCACGGAGTTGCGTGATGAATCGTGGAGCACGAGAACAGGCCGGATCGATCGTGACGGCGCTGAGCGTCGGCCTGCTCGCCTGGGCAGCGCTGGTGTCCACGCCCTGCGCGGCCGCTGATGTCGAGTTGCCGATGCGCAAAGCCGGCCTCTGGGACGTCAGGATGGGGATCACCGGCGGCGGCGTGCCGACCATGGTGGTGCAGCATTGCACGGATGCCGCGACCGACAAGGATCTGCGCTCGCTCTACAGCCCGCTGACCAGGGAAACGTGCGACAATCACGACATCTCAAAGACAGCGACCGGATATACGGGCACACGGACCTGCAAGCGCGACGACGGGACCGTGACCGACACCCGGTTCGAGCTGACCGGCGACTTCCAGAGCGCGTATCAGGCGCACCTGTTGTCGCGACCGCCGGACGCGTCGCCGGAGGATGCGCCCTCCTCCGACATGACGCTGAGCGCGAAATATCTCGGCCCCTGCAAGAGCGGCCAGGAGCCCGGCGACATCATCATGATGGCGGGCATGAAGATCAACATTCGCGACGTCATGAAGATGCGCGAGAAAGTCCGCACCGAGCGGGCGAACAACTCGAATTGAACCGCGTCGTTAGGTCTTCTTCTGCTGCCGCTCGACGAAGGTCTGACCGGCCTTCATCTTGTCGGTCAGCGGCGCTTCGACGATCTGCACGGTGACGGCCTCCAGCGGCGCGCCGGTATTCTTCACCACCGCCTCGGACAAATCCCACATCAGGTTCTTCTTCTGCTCGGCGGTGCGACCCGCGGCGAGATAGACGATCACTTCCGGCATTGAAGCTCTCCTCGGCTGGGTTCAAGCCTCGTCCTGAGAGCCTGACCGGAAATCACTGGGCCTTCAAAATCTGACGTTTTGATGAGTTCGTCATGCCCGGCCTCGTGCCGGGCATCCACGTCTTGCGTTAATATCAACGAAGAAGGACGTGGATGGCCGGGACAAGCCCGGCCATGACGACAATTAGTTCGAGTTGCGAAGCATTTTTGAGTCAGACTCTAAGGAGCCGCGCAAGCGCCGTCTCGAAGGATGAGGCCCTTGCAACTTTCAATCCCGGCCTCATGGTTCGAGACGCGCATTCTGCGCTCCTCACCATGAGGGTCGCTCACCACGTCACATCATGTCGCGCGAGCACGTCGCGCACCCTGGCGACCATCTCGTCCAGGGGGCAGGAAAACTGCGCCGGCCGGCTCTCGCGCCACTCGGCATTCGAGGCGATGGCGGCGGCCGCCTTGGCACCCTCGATCAGATCCTTGATCTGGACCTCGCCGCGCGCGTTTTCATCGGAGCCCTGGATGATGACGCAGGGCGCGTTGCGGCGATCGGCATATTTCAGCTGATTGCCCATGTTCTTGGGATTGCCGAGATAAAGCTCGGCGCGGATGTTTTCCGCGCGCAAGCGCGCGACCATCCCCTGGTAGTCGGCCAGACGATCCCTGTCGAACACGGTGACGACGACGGGACCGAACTCCGGTTTCGCATCCGCCTTGCCGAGCAGTTCGAGCGCCGCCTGCAGCCGCGACACGCCGATCGAGAAGCCCGTCGCCGGCACGGTCTCGCCGCGAAAGCGCGACACCAGGCCGTCATAGCGACCGCCGCCGCCGACCGAGCCGAACCGCACCGGCCGGCCCTTCTCGTCCTTGGTTTCCAGCAGCAGTTCGACCTCGTAGACCGGCCCGGTGTAATATTCGAGGCCGCGCACGACGGAGGGGTCGATGCGGACGCGGTCCTCGTAACCCGCAGCCCGCACGAGCTGCTCGATGGCGTCCAGCTCGCGGCGACCTTCGAGGTAAAGATCATTGGCGATCTCGCCGCCTTCGGCGTTGAGACTCTGCAGCACGACCACCGCCTGCTCCGCACCAAGGCCCGCGCCCCTGGTGAAGTCGCCGCTGTCATCCTTGCGGCCCTCGCCGAGCAATTGCTTCACGCCCTCGATGCCGAGCCGATCGAGCTTGTCGATCGCGCGCAGCACCGTCAGCCGCCGCCCGGCATTCGCGTCGCCGCCAAGCCCGATCGAGTCGAGCACGCCGTCAAGCACCTTGCGGTTGTTGACCTTCACCACATACTGGCCGCGCGGGATGCCGAGCGCTTCCATCGTGTCCGCCGCCATCATGCACATTTCGGCGTCGGCCGCCGGCGAGGCGGAGCCCACCGTGTCGGCGTCGAACTGCAGGAACTGGCGGAAGCGGCCCGGTCCCGGCTTCTCATTGCGGAACACATAGCCGTGGCGGTAGCTGCGATAGGGCAGCACCAGCTTCTCGGTGCCGTAATGCTCGCCGACATAGCGCGCCAGCGGCGCGGTCAGGTCGTAGCGCAGGCTGAGCCATTGCTCGTCATCGTCCTGGAACGAGAACACGCCCTCATTGGGCCGGTCCTGATCGGGCAGGAACTTGCCGAGCGCGTCGGTGAATTCGATCGCCGGCGTCTCCACCGGCTCGAAGCCGTAGCGCTCATAGACGGTGCGGATGGTTTCGACCATCCGACGGGTGGCCGCGATCGCCGCGGGCCCGCGATCCTCCAGTCCGCGCGGCAGCCGCGCGCGGAGCTTCTGCGGCTTTTTCGGCTTCTTGTCGGATGATTTCCCGGACATGTTTTCGGACGTCTTTTCGGACATGGGGCGGGTGGTACCAGCGGCAGCCGCAAGCGGCAAGCACCGGGAACCGTCATAACCAGGCTTGATGGCGAAGGCATCGGCGCGGCGACCGCGGCCGGACTCCCTCTCCCCACTCGCGGGGAGAGGCGAAACGCGCCGTACCAACGCAGCGCTCTCGGCCCACGATTGCGCCTCACGCGATGCGCGCCACTGACTCGCGCCGGCCACACTGCGTGACTCTTTCGTTGCTTCGACGAATTGGCTTGCACGACGAATCACAGATAGTGCTAGGCTGCACGTGTCGGTTGGAGCCACGGGCTGGCTCACGGGCACAAGGGGGCCGCGGGCACATCAGATGATCCGCATTTCGACGATTTTCGTTGCGATCTGCATGATTCTGATCGCGGCCTCGCTCGGCATGGTGCTTTACGCCTTGGTCGGCCTGAAGGTCTCGGAATCGGCGATCGTCGCGCTCGCCGCCTTCACCTTCCTGATCCTCTACAATGCGGTGTCGATGCGGCTGAAGGATCGCAGCGATGTCGGTGTGCAGATCGCCGACCTGTCGCGCGGAACCGCCGATCTGGCCCGCCAGGTCGCCGAACTGGGCCGCCGGGTCGCCGCAGCGGAGGCGCGCGTCGCCACCTCCGATTCCGGCATGAACAGCCGGGTCGATCCGCTTGCCGGCGAGATCAATGAGCTCAGCACGATGCTCCGGCAACTGGCGCTGTCGGTCGCGGCCCATGACGACGCGCTGGAAGCGCTGGCCACGACCGCGCCGAACCACCCCGCCACCGAGCGCGCCGTGGATCGCATGCCGCCCGCCGGCGCTGTTGCGGCCGCCGCGCCCGTCAACGCCGAGCCGGCATCCGCAACCGCTGTTCCCGCGTCGGAACAGAAGCCGGACAAGGCATCGGCGGCCGACGCACCCTTGGTTCCCGCCAACGCCGCGATGGTCAAAACCATCGCCGATGCGCTCGAGGCGAACCGGATTGATCTGTATCTGCAGCCGATGGTGACGCTGCCGCAGCGCAAGGTGCGCTACTACGAAATCACCACGCGCCTGCGCGACGAGGCCGACAAACTGATCCCGGCCGCCGATTTCATCGGCGTCGCCGAGCAGGCCGAACTGATGGCCCAGATCGACAATGCCGTGATGCTGCGCTCGGTCCAGGTGTTGCGGCGGCTTCTGGTGCGCAACAAGGATGTCGGCGTGTTCTGCAACATCTCCGCCGCAACGCTGCGCGACACCGCGATCTTCGCGCAATGCCTCGATTTTCTCGAAGCCAACCGCGCGCTCGCCTCCTCCTTCATCCTCGAGTTCAAGCAGAGCACGTTCCGCAATCCGGGCCCGCTGGAAAGCGAGCATCTCGCCGCGCTGGCGCAGCGCGGCTTCCGCTTCTCGATGGACAACCTCACCGACCTCAGGATCGAGCCGCGCGATCTCGCCGACCGCGGCGTGCGCTTCATCAAGGTGCCGGCGCCGCTGCTGCTGGACCAGAACCGGATTTCGACCTCCGACATCCATCCGGCCGACCTCTCCGACCTGCTCGGCCGGTTCGGCATCGACCTGATCGCCGAGAAGATCGAAGGTGAACGGTCGGTCGTCGACCTGCTCGATTATGACGTTCGTTACGGCCAGGGTTTCCTGTTCGCCGCGCCACGTCCGCTGCGCGCCGATGCCGGCCCCGGCGGGGTCAGCGAGACCGTCAACGGCGCCCAGCCGGACCCCGTCAGGCCGGCCGGCGGACCCGACCTGCCCGCGGGCCCAGGGGCGATGGCCGCGGCACGGCCCAGCCCGGCGCGCACCGAGCCGTCCGGCCGCCTTGTCGGCACCGCCGCTCTGGTGCGGCGCGCCGCCAGCCCGACCTGATCGCGGCCCGGACTTTCCTCAACCATGCAAGTGACCGAGCGCCTGCGCGATCTCATCAGCACCACGGATGTGATCCTGTCCGACATCTGGGGCGTGGTGCACAATGGCGTGCAGGCGTGGCCGGACGCCTGCGAAGCGCTGGCGATGTTTCGCCGGGGCGGCGGCACCGTGGTGCTGATCACCAACGCGCCGCGGCCGGCCGACGCCGTGCAGCGCATGCTGGACCGGCTGCTGGTACCGCGCGAGGTCTGCGATGCCATCGTCTCGTCCGGCGACCTGACGCGCGGCTATGTGTCCGACCACCGCGACCGGAAGCTTTTACATATCGGCCCGGAGCGCGACAGCTCGCTGTTCCGCGATTTCAACGTCGCCTTCGAACCGGTGGAGCGGGCCGACTACATCGTCTGCAGCGGATTGTTCGACGATGAGCACGAAAGCGCGGAGGATTACCGCGAGATGCTGACGCGGGCGCGGCAGCGCCGGCTCCGAATGGTCTGCGCCAATCCCGACATCGTGGTCGAGCGCGGCGACAAACTGATCTATTGCGCCGGGGCGCTGGCTGAACTCTATGAGAGCCTCGGCGGCGAGGTGCTATGGGCGGGCAAGCCGCATCCGCCGATCTACGACAAGGCGCTCGCACTGGCCGTGCAGGCGCGCGGCAAGGCGACACCGGCGGCGGGGGTGCTGGCGATCGGCGATTCCATCCGCACTGATCTCGCCGGCGCCAATCGCATGGGTTTGCCGTGCCTGTTCGTCACCGCCGGGATTCACGCCGGCGAACTCGGCGAGCGCGACAATCCCGACACCGCGGCACTCGCGCAATTGTTCGCCTCGGCCAGCAAGCCGCCGGCCGCGGTAACGCCGAAACTGAAATGGTGAGCTTTATCCCTCCCCCTTGCGGGGAGGGTCGACGGGCGGCCTGAGAACCAGCCCCTCAGGATGAGGGGATGGGCCGATGGGAATCGCGGTATAAGCCGGAGGCACTACCCTTCCGGGAACACCGCTTCGATCTTGCTCTTCAGCGTCGCGGCGTTGAACGGCTTGACGATGTAATTGTTGACGCCGGCCTTCTTGGCGGCGATCACGTTCTCGGTCTTGGACTCCGCGGTCACCATGATGAACGGCGTCATCGCGAGATTCGGATCGCCGCGGACTTCTTTCAGCAGGTCGAAGCCGGTCATCGGCTCCATGTTCCAGTCGGAAATCACCAGGCCGTATTTCTTGCTGCGCATCTTGTTGAGCGCGGCGGAGCCGTCGCTGGCGTCGTCGATGTTCTCAAATCCGAGTTGCTTGAGAAGATTGCGGATGATGCGGATCATGGTGTTGTAGTCATCAACCACGAGAACCGACATCGACAAGTCGACAGCCATAATCCCTCCTCCACGCAACGCTCGGCTGTAGCCCCGAAGGCATCCTGCCCGACGAAAATGATGGGGACGGGCCGTTCTTGGACAACGGCTGGCAACCCCCATGGCCAGGGCAAGACCTAGCATTTGTCGTTAAACAGCCCGTTAATCGGGCTCGCCCGGCATCGGACCGGGCGCCTTGGCTTGACTTCTCGCGCCGGCGCGCTTCACGGTGATCCGGACACACGGTTAATCAAGTCTTTTCAAGCCAATGGCTCCAGCCTTCCGCATCATCCGCGACACCACGCCCACGGCCGAAATTCCCCGCGGCGCGATCATCGCGCTGGGCAATTTCGACGGCGTCCATCGCGGCCATCGCGCCGTGATCGGCGCCGCGCTCGACATGGCGCGGTCCCGCGGCAGCCTGGCGCTGGCGATGACCTTTGAGCCGCACCCGCGGGATTTCTTCCACCAAGGCGGCAGCCAGTTCCGCCTCACCGACGAGATCGACAAGCTGCGGCTGCTCGCCGGAACCGGGCTCGACGGCGCCGTCGTGATGGCGTTCAACCAGAAACGGGCGACGACCTCGGCGCAGGATTTCATCGCACACGATCTGGTCGAGCGGCTGGGCATCAAGGGCATTTCCGTCGGCTATGATTTTCATTTCGGCCGCGGCCGGTCCGGCTCGCCGACGCTGCTGCAGGCCGAGGCGCCGAAACTGGGCATCGCGGTCCATGTCGAGCCGCATTTCGATGTCGGCGGCCAGTCCGTGTCCTCGACCGCGATCCGCAGCGCGCTGACGGAGGGCCGGATCCGCCAGGCCAATGCGATGCTGGGCTACCCCTGGTTCGTGACCGGCGAGGTGGTTCATGGCGAGAAGCGCGGCCGCGATCTCGGCTATCCCACCGCGAACATGCGCCTGCCCGCGTCGTCGGCGCTCCGGCACGGCATCTATGCGGTGCGGGTCGGCCGCGAGCGCAACGGCATCCATGAACGCTTCGAAGGTGTCGCGAGCTTCGGCCGCCGTCCGACCTTCGACAATGGCGCCCCGCTCCTGGAAACCTTTCTGTTCAACTTCAAGGGCGACCTCTATGGATCAGTCCTTGATGTGGCGTTCATCGATTTCATCCGTGACGAGGTGAAATTCGAAGGCGTCGACGCGCTGATCCGGCAGATGGACGATGACAGCGTCCGGGCGAAAGCGGCGCTGGCCGCCGCGCCCGACGCCTTCCCGACGCTTGGCGAGATCGGTTGATGGCCTTTCCGCCGCCATCTGCCCCTGCTAAAAGGCCTCCATGTCGGCACAGCGGATTGTCATCATAATCGGCATTAGCGGCCCGGCTTCCGCCTGAGCGTCAAGCTCACGCGCAAGACCGGGATTTTCCGTTTCGCCTGTCCTTCAAAGCCCGCCGAACCAGAGCCGTCATGACCGATACCCCGAAGACCGCCACCGCCAAGCCGGACGCCGTGGACTATTCCAAAACGCTGTTCCTGCCGCAGACCGAATTCCCGATGCGCGCCGGCCTGCCGCAGCGCGAGCCGGACATGCTGAAGCGCTGGAGCGACATCAGGCTCTACGACAAGCTGCGCGAGCGAGCGCGCGGCCGCGCCAAATTCGTGCTGCACGACGGCCCGCCCTACGCCAATGGCAACATCCACATCGGCCACGCACTGAATAAGATCCTGAAGGACGTCGTGACCAAGAGCCAGCAGATGCTGGGCTTCGATTCCAATTACGTGCCGGGCTGGGACTGTCACGGCCTGCCGATCGAATGGAAGATCGAGGAAGAGAATTACCGCTCCAAGGGCAAGGCGAAGCCGGACCTGAAGAATTCCGCCGCGATGATCGCCTTCCGGAAAGAATGCCGCGCCTATGCGACGCACTGGCTCAACGTGCAGCGCGAGGAGTTCAAGCGGCTCGGCATCATCGGCGACTGGGATCATCCCTACGCGACGATGGATTACGCCGCCGAGGCGCAGATCGCGCGCGAATTGATGAAGTTTGCCGCCAATGGCACGCTCTATCGCGGCTCCAAGCCGGTGATGTGGAGCGTGGTGGAGAAGACCGCGCTCGCCGAGGCCGAGGTCGAATATGAGGATTACACCTCCGACATGGTCTGGGTGAAGTTTCCGGTCGCGACGCCTTACGGCAATCTCGCGAAAGCCTCGGTCGTGATCTGGACCACCACGCCATGGACGCTGCCCGGCAACCGCGCCATCAGCTTCAATTCCAGGATCGCCTATGGTCTCTACAAGGTGACCGAGGCGCCGGCGGACAACTGGGCGACGACCGGCGAGGTGCTGGTGCTGGCCGACGCGCTGGCCGACAGCGTGTTCAAGCAGGCGCGCGTCACGTCATATGAGAAGGTCGCGAGCATTTCCGCCGACGTGCTGGATGCGCTGGAATGCCATCATCCGCTGGCGAGCTTCAATCCGTTCTATTCCTTCAAGGTGCCGCTGCTCGACGGCGACCATGTCTCCGACGACACCGGCACCGGCTTCGTGCACACCGCGCCCGGCCATGGCCGCGAGGACTTCGACATCTGGATGGCGAACGCGCGCGACCTCGAGGCGCGTGGCATCTCCGCGACGATCCCCTACACGGTCGACGAGAACGGCGCCTTCACAGAGCAGGCGCCTCCCTTCACGGGCAAACGCGTCATCACCGACAAGGGCGAGAAGGGCGACGCCAATGAGGCCGTCATCAAGGCGCTGGTCGATGCCGGCATGCTGCTCGCCCGCGGCCGGCTGAAGCATCAATATCCGCATTCCTGGCGCTCGAAGAAACCGGTGATCTTCCGCAACACCCCGCAATGGTTCATTGCGATGGATAAGCCCATCACCACAGAGAAAGTGTCTTGGGGTGGCGGCATGAATACCTTGGCGCTGACGGGCGACGATACTCTTCGACATCGAGCGTTAAAATCAATTGGCGTCACCCGCTGGGTGCCGCCGTCGGGCCAGAACCGCATCACGGGGATGATCGAGGCGCGGCCCGACTGGGTAATTTCGCGCCAGCGCGCCTGGGGCGTACCGATCACGGTATTCGTCAAGGAGCGTGGTGACGGTTCTGTCGACATCCTGCAGGACGAGACCGTCAACCAGCGCATCGCCGAGGCCTTCATGGCCGAAGGCGCCGATGCCTGGTACGTGGAAGGCGCGCGCGAACGTTTCCTGGGCGCCAAGCTTGCGGCCGAAGGCTGGGCCAAGGTCGACGATATCCTCGATGTCTGGTTCGACTCCGGCTCGACGCACGCCTTCGTGCTGGAGGACCGCCAGCACTTCCCGCAGCTCGGCGACATCAAGCGCAAGATCGACGGTGGCGACGACACCGTGATGTATCTGGAAGGAAGCGACCAGCATCGCGGCTGGTTCCACTCCTCGCTGCTGGAGAGCTGCGGCACGCGCGGCCGCGCGCCCTACGACGGCGTGCTGACGCACGGCTTCACGCTCGACGAGCAGGGCCGCAAGATGTCGAAGTCGCTCGGCAACATCACCGCCCCGCAGGAAGTGTGCGACCAGTACGGCGCCGACATCCTGCGCCTGTGGGTGGTCGGCACCGACTACACCGAGGACCAGCGCATCGGGCCGGAGATCCTGAAGCACCAGGCCGAGGCCTATCGCCGGCTGCGCAACACCTTGCGCTACCTGCTGGGCAGCCTCGCCGGCTACTCGGCGGCGGAGAAGGTGGCCTATGCCGACATGCCCGAGCTCGAGCGCTGGGTGCTGCATCGCCTGGCCGAGCTCGATGCGGCGTTCCGGCCGGCAGTCGACGACTTCGACTTCCACAAGATCGCGACCGAGCTGCACAATTTCTGCGCCGTCGACCTCTCGGCCTTCTACTTCGACATCCGCAAGGACGCGATCTACTGCGACGCGGCCGACGCCTTGCGCCGGCGCGCCGCGCGTACGGTGATGGCGGAGCTGTTCTCCTTCCTCACCGCGTGGCTCGCCCCCATCACCTGCTTCACCGCCGAGGAGGCGTGGCTGGCGCGGCCCAAGGACGTGCCGGACGGCGCTGCCGAGAGCGTGCATCTCAGGCTCTATCCCGAGATCCCGGCGGCATGGCTCGACGCGGGCCTGGGCGAGAAGTGGAAGACGGTGCGGGCGCTGCGCCGCGTCGTCACCGGCGCGCTCGAGCTCGAGCGCGCCGAGAAGCGCATCGGCTCCAGCCTGCAGGCCGCGCCGCACGTCCATGTCGCCAAGGAATATATCGCCGCCATGAAGGATCTCGACCTCGCCGAGATCTGCATCACCTCGGGCGGCGAGCTGATCGAAGGCGAACCGGCCGCGGGCGACTTCAAGCTCGCCGACGTGCCTGGCGTGGGCGTGGCTCCCGTGCTTGCCGAAGGCACGAAATGTGCACGCTGCTGGCAGGTGCTGAAGGAGGTCTCCCAGCACACCAACATCAAGTTGCGCAACGTCGCCGAACTCATCCTCATCTGGGGGCGCAGCGGAACGATCCCCCCGGAGATCAGGGCCCAGCTGGAGGACGCCCTGGACCGCTACGGCCCCACGCAGATCCCCGACGCCCCACCGGAGCGGTGAGGCGAGGAACCCAGCAGGGACCGTACGGCGGCGCCACGGCTCAGCGGGCCTGCGCGAGGAGTTCCTCGCGCAGCTGCGAGAAGCAGCCGCTGAGCAGGCGGGACACATGCATCTGCGAGATGCCGAGCTGGTCGGCGATCCGACTCTGCGTCATGCCCCCGAAGAACCGCAGGTACAGAATGGTGCGCTCGCGCTCCGGCAGCGCCTTCAGACAGGGCCCGACCGCCACGCGGTCGACGACGACGTCGTACGCCGGATCGGGGCCGCCGATCGCGTCCGCCAGCGCGTAACCGTCGGTGCCGGGCATCTCGGCGTCCAGCGACAGCGCGGAGAAGCACTCCAGGGCCTCCATGCCGGCGCGCACCTCGCACTCGCTCAGCTGCGCGCATGCGGCGATCTCGGCCACGGTCGGTGCCCGCCCCGGTGTCGTCTGGGACAGCTCCTTCACGGCCTGCCGCACCCTGTTGCGCAGGTCCTGGACCCGGCGCGGCACGTGCAGCGTCCACATGTGGTCGCGGAAGTGCCGCTTGATCTCGCCGGTGACGGTCGGCACCGCGTACGCCTCGAAGGCGTGCCCGCGGGCCGGGTCGTAGTGGTCGACGGCCTTGACCAGACCGAGAGCCGCGACCTGGTAGAGATCCTCGAGGGACTCGCCGCGCCCCTTGA
>Ga0081455_10004467_pt1 | contig 15663 bp, 14 predicted proteins | sample TabmetS3T2R1_FD_70207 | JGI IMG/M metagenome (GOLD analysis project Ga0081455, IMG submission 70207) | Tabebuia heterophylla rhizosphere microbial communities from the University of Puerto Rico - S3T2R1 | ecosystem: Host-associated > Plants > Roots > Rhizosphere ... | reverse complement strand
GCCGTCGGTGCCGCCGGTCACGATCATCGACCCGTTCCACGCAAAGTCGATCGAGAGCACCCGACCTGCGCTCGCGGTCGCGGGCTCGACGACACGCCTGCCGGTCGTCGCATCCCAAACGTTGAGCTTGCCCGACTGCCATCCTCCGGTCGCGATGAAGCGGCCATCGGGCGACCACGCCAACGAGGTGTTCATGGCGTCGGGCTCGACTCCTCCCCACAGAACCTCACCCGTCGAGGCGTCGACCGCCCTGAGCATCTGGGGGGTGAGGAAGCTGTACGTGACGACGGCGAGCGTCGAGCCATCGGGACTTGGCAAGGCCCGGGAGACGGCACCGGAGAAGAGGTCCGGGTTCGGTTGAAAAGGAGTCACCTGCAGCTCGTGCAACAGCTCACCCGTCGTGGGATCCCACGAGGCCACCCGTCCGTCGTCGTTCGCGGTGAACAGGGTTCCGTCCGGCCCGAACGCCAGCGAGTTGACCCACGCGGTCTTGCTTGCGTTCCATCGCGTCAACTCTTCCCCGCTGTCGGCGTCATAGGTGACTACCTGGGGGTGTTCTCCACTCACAGCCAGGACGGTGCCGTCGGGGCTGAAGGCCAACGATGTGACGAAGTCGTCATCGAACGGAGCGGATGCCTCGTCTCCCTTCAGGATCGCCCGGAACTGCTTGTCGGTCCACGGGTCCGTCCGCCAGACGGGTGAGGACACTCCCGGGACCTGCACGGCAACGCGTCCATCCCCGCCCGAGTACGCGAAGAGCGAGCCGTCATCGCTCCCCGCGGTCACCAGGTCCCCATCAAGGCTGAACGAGGAGGGGTCCGCGTAGTCGTACCGAAGGCCGATCCGTCGCTCGCTCGTCAGGTCCCATGCGATCACTCGGCCGTCCAACCCGACGGTGAACGCGGTGTCGCCCGAGCCGTCGAACGCGGGACCGAAGGCCCGGCCCGCGTGTCCGCGGAGGATCTCGCGGATCGAACCGCCCGCTAGGTCCCACACGATGACGGCACGGTCGTCGCCCGTGGTGACCAATGTCGACCCGTCGGGCGAGAAGCCCACGCCCTGGACGATGGCCGTGTGACGCCCGTCCAGAACGCGACGCGTACGGGTCGCTACGTCGACGAGCTCGACCGTCCCATCTTCGTTGCCCAGAGCCACGGTCTCCCCGTGCGCGGAGATGTCGAACGCCCTCCCGGCTTGCTCGAACGAGCCGATCGTCTCGAAGGTCTCGGCATCGATCACCGTGATCCGACTCGGCGCGATGCTGCCGATGGCGAGGGTGGTCCCGTCGTCCGAGATCTTGAGGGTGACGTCCTCGGCGTTGAGGTCGAGCGGGTGTGCGGCTAGACGCTCGCCCGTCTCGGCGTCCCGTTCCACGATCGACGGCACGTCTGGGTCCTTTCGCGCCTCGATCGAGAGGATCTCCGACCCGTCCGGTCGATAGACGATCGGGTCGCCGACGGGAATCGCCACGTCCGTGGGCACGGGCACGTTGCGGACCGACCCATCCGCCACCGAGATGAGTCTCAATGACGTCCCGCCATCGACGAAACTGGGCTGGAGGACCGTGGCTCCGTCCGGACTGATCGCGATGGATCCGAAGTCCTGCGGGGGCCGGACGATCCGGATCAAACGCATCCCCCCGGCGTCGTAGATCGCGACCCCGCCGCTGTTGTCGGCGGTCGCAAAGATGCCCCCGTCGGCCGAGGCATCGATCTCGAGCACGCGGTTGCCAGTTCCCGGCAGCACATCGATCGCGCCCGGCGCCTTCAACAGGCTGGCAAGGAGCGTGCTCCGCGTGTGCACCGAGTCGTCGATCGCGATCGCCTCCCGAGCGAGCAGCAACGAGGTGTCCAACTCGTCCTCGACGACGGCCTGCGCGCCGAGGCGCTGCGCATCGGCGACCTTGGCCGACCGGCGGGCCCTCCCACGCTGCACGAGCGCCAGACCGCCGGCGATCAGCGCCACGACCAGGAAGGCCGCCAGGCCGACCAGCAGCCCGCGGAGCCGACGGTTGGCGCGGCGTTGACGCTCGATCTCACGTTCGCTCGTATCCCGGCTGGCGTTCAGGAACTCCCGTTCGAGCTCGTTCAACTCCAGCGTGTGCTCGGTCGTCCAGTCGAGGGCCGAGGCCAGGCGGGCGCCCCGGTACAGCTCGCCCGGGTCCTGCCCGCCGACGTGCCACCCGCGCGCGGCGTCCATGAGGTGCGCGTGCAGCAGCTGGCCCGCCCGGTCCTCGTCGAGCCATGCGCTCAACCGCGGCCACTCCCGCAGGAGGGCCTCGTGGGACACCTCGACCGTTCCCTCGAACACCGTGAGAAGGCGGCGGTCGGTGAGCGCCTCGACGACGTGCGCCACGTCGGGGTTCCGCTCGGCGTCGAACTCGACCAGCGGTACGCGCCGCCGCACCACGGTCTCGTTCTCGCCCGGGGCGGCAAGACGCAGCATCACCGCGCGCGCGATCGCCTGCCGTTCGTGACTGAACCCGGCGTAGACCTCCTCGGCCAATCGCGCCACGGCTCCGCGGACGCCGCCCGTCGCTAGGTACGCAGCCAGCGTGATCGTGCGTCCCTCGTGTCCCTCCCACAGCCCGAGCAGGGCGGTCGAGAGCAACGGGAGCGCTCCGGGCTCGTCCACCACCTCCGCGACGAGGGCCTCGGTGAGGGCAGGTTCGACGTGGACGCCTACGCGGTGCGCCGGCTGCTCGATCGCTCTGCGGTACTCGTCTCCGGTCATCGGCCCCACCAACACGTGGTTGGCGCCCAGCAGCTCGGTCAATGCCGGATCCTCGGCGCACCGCCCGTAGAAGTCGGCCCGGATGGCCAGGACGACCACGAGCTCGCCTTCGGGCGCGTTCGCGGCGTCCGCGAGCGTGGCCAAGAACGCCGCCCGCTCCTCCTCGTCGGCGCACGTGGTGAAGACCTCTTCGAACTGGTCGACGACGAGGAGCGTCCGCCCTGCTTCCAGGTGCTCGAGCTCGCGCATCGGGCGCTCGCCGGGCCGGATCACGAGCACACGCCAGCCCTCGCTCCCGGGAAGCACGCCGCTTCGGATAGCCGGGATCAGGCCGGCCCGAACGGCCGACGACTTACCGCTGCCCGAGGGCCCGACGACCCCGAGCAGGCGGGCGCCCGCCAGCCGCGCGACGAAATCGCCCACCAGGCGCTCCCGGCCGAAGAACAGGTCCGCGTCGTCGACGTCGAAGGACGCGAGGCCCTTGAAAGGCGAGCCTGTCGAGTCGGCAACTCGTTCGCCGCTCGACCCGTACAGGCGGGCACGCTCTCGGATCTGCTGCAGATCGGCCACGTTGCCCGCGAGCTCGGATTCCACCGAGCGCAGGTCGCTTCGCCCCTCGGCCGCCCTGGACGCTGCGGATCCCAGCTGTCGGCTGGCCTCGGCGAACGCCCACTCGCTCACCTGCCGGTGGATCCGCCGAGGGACGCCGCCCGTGGATTCGAGAAGAGAGGCGGGCAGGGACTCCGCAGACGCGCCGAGGTACAGGCCGGCGATCTCCCGGATGTCGTCGAGGGAGAGCGGCGCCGGGCGCAAGACCGCATCCTCGGCGCTCCGTACGAAGGTCTCTAGTTCGGCCGTCGGCCCCGAGTCGTCCATTGCCACGACCATCAGCGCGCGCGTCCCGGCGACTCGGCCCCACAACGCCGTCGCGAGCTCGAGAGCCGACCCGTCCTCCTGGAGATCGTCCAGGACGATCAGGGATGGTCGATCCCGGCCGAACACCCGCGGTTCGTCGCGATCGGGTGACGTCCCGTACGTGATGGAGGCGCCGTCGCGGGCGGCCGTGACCGCGAGCTCGGCGATCAGACGTGTCTTGCCGATGCCAGATGGGCCGATCACCGCCAGCGCCGACCCCTCGTGCCGACGGGCGCGTCGCCACGCCCAGCGAAGGCGATGGATCTCGCGATCGCGGCCTACGATCGGCGTCGTCGTATCGAGGGGACGGGGCGTTTGCGAAGGTTCTGGCGCCGTCCGCCCGACGAGCTCGAACCTTGCCGCCAACGCTTCCGGGTCCAAGCCGTCGAGCGATACGCGTGACACCTGAACGGGCTCTGACATCCCCTTCATCTCGAACGCGCCGTGCGCACGCACCGTCAGGCCGTCGATCGGACCCCCTCTGCGCAGCACGCCATCGCTCGCGAACACCTCACCCGGCCCTGCCTTGCTGCACAGTCGCGCCGCCAGGTTCAGCGCGGCACCCCGGTATCCACCCTCCACCGGGACAGCCGGCCCCGCATCCACGCCGATGCCGACGCGGAGCGGTAGCTCGGGGTGCAGCTCGACCTCGTCCGCGAAGACGAGCTGCAGGTCGACCGCCGCTCGCAGCGCCTCGTCCGCAGCGGTGAAGACGGCGAGCGCCTCATCGCCTCGGAGCTCGATGACCTCGCCGCCGTGCGCCTCGACGCCCTCGCGCGCGATCTCCGCGAACGCTGCGGCCAACCGGGCCGCGGCCTCGTCGCCGTGAGCCTGCGTGTACGACGTGTAGCCGCGCACATCCGCGATGACGAAGGTCAACACGCGGCTCTGCGCCTCGACGCTCATGTTGGCGGATTGTTGAGGTCGCTCCGAGGAAACGCAAACTGCGTCGTCGCGCAACCCGTTCAGGGGTCGGAGCCCCGTACCTCCCGCGCGTGGCGTTCGAGCGCGTCGTGCAGGTCCTGCGACACGCGAGCGACCGCGAGGTCGCCCCGCGTCTTCTCGAGCAGGCTCCTCGAGACGTCGGTCGAGCGCCGCAGGTTGCCCGTGATCGCGTCGGGATAGTCCATCGTCACGAGCACCGAGTACAGGTCCTCCATCGAGACGAGCACCGCGTCGCCGTCGTCGACCCGTCCGGCACGCAGCAGGTCGAGCACGTGCCGGCGCGCCTCGCCGATCGCCTCGGCCATCCCGTTCAGGTACGGCGCGTCCTCGACGCCGAGCTCGTCGGGCCTCGGGACGTCCGTGCCGCCGTTCACGACGATCTCGGTCAGCCGCGCCTCCGCGTACTCCTTCTGGGCGTCCTGCAGATAGCCGGCGTAGCGGATGTCGGGATGCGAGGCGACGGCCTCGAGCCCCTCGTCGATGGCCGCCCGCGCTTCGTTCATCAGCCGATGCGCGAGGTCGAACTCGCCACGATGGATCGCGCGGATCGCGTTCGCGCAGCAGCGGATCGCGTGGCGCGACGCCGGAAGGGCGCGCTCACGCGCCTGCATTCGCGAATCGAACCGGCCCCGGATGGCCTCGGAGACGTCGTCGAGCTCCACGGCGCGCAGCTTAGACGGTGTCGGTCGGAAGCTCGGTCAGGTGCGGGCGGCGTCGGCCTCGGCGGCAGGCCGGACGACGATGCTGACCAGGTCGTCGCCGAAGACCGGGAGTCCGTTGAACGCCGCGCGGGCCGTGCGGCTGGACCCCTCTGCCGCGTACCGCTGCCGCGCGGGCGCCGAGGCGACCGGCACGGCCTCGGCCACCGGCTGGGCGGGCGAACGCGCGCCGTCCGCGCGCGCCTTCAGCGTCAACAGTGCCCAAACGTAGGCGCCGAGCAGCATCAGGACGAGCGCGGTCGCGTACCACATCGCCCGCAGCGGCGGGACGAGCCCGATCAGCGCCGTCACGACGAACGCCTCGATAAGCAGGGTGAGGACGCGGCGTCGACGCTCACGCGCTCGAACCTGCGCTCGCGCCCGACGACCCATGAACGTCGTCCCCTTGCGCGGCGTCACGATCCAGCGCCCTTGCGATTCGGTGCCTGCGAGCAGATCCATGTTCCGTTCGAAGTCCTTCATGCTCTTGTCCGACCCTCCCCGCCACGACGGGACGAGGAACGCGGCCCACAAGAGAACCAGAACCGCGAGCAACATCCAACCCACCAACCAACCCCCGTGTGTTCGGATCCCCGGTCCAACACAAGATGTTGGGTTGGGTTTGGAACGTAGCACCGAGGCTATCGGGCTACAAACACCTCGCGCAAGTTCGTTGCATCCTGTCGAAACACGCTCGTTGATTCAATCCGCAACGTAGTGACCGCTCTTGCCGCCACGCTTCTCGATCAGTCGCAGACCGTCGATGCGCGCGGCGCGATCGAACGCCTTCGCGGTGTCGTAGAGGCTGAGGGCGGCGACCGCCGCCGCCGTGAGCGCCTCCATCTCGACGCCGGTTCGGTCCCGTGCGCGCACCGCGGCGCGAACGCGGATCGTGCCGGCCTCTACGTCGGGCTCGACGACGACCTCCGCGCCGGTGACGGCGATCGGATGACAGAACGGCAACAGGTCGGGCGTGCGTTTGACGCCCATGACGCCCGCGATGCGGGCCGCCTCGAGCGGGTTGCCCTTCGGCGTGCCGGCAACGAGCTGGGCACAGGCCTCGGGCGTCATCGACACGATGGATTCAGCGACCGCCTCGCGCTCGGTGACCTGCTTGCCGCCGACATCGATGATGCGCGCCACCGGTTCCGGTTGAGCAGCATCCTCGAGTCGTGCCATCGCGTCAGTCCTCCATCGAGCGGAACAGCATGACCTTGACCGAGCTCCCCGCGACCGCGGTTTGGGTACCGGACGGCACCACGGCGAGCCCGTTGGCCTTGGCGACCGTGGCGATGAGGTTCGACCCCCGACCGCCCGTTGGGGTCGCCACCCACCCCCCCTTGGTGCGCCGAACCCGAACGCGCGCGAACTGCGTCTTGCCGGCCGGCCCGGTGATGTCCTCCTCGACCGTGGCCGACACCTCGGGTCTGAACAACTGGCGGCGCCCCATCATCTTCATGAGCGCCGGCCGGACGAACACCTCGAAGCTCACGAACACGCTCACCGGGTTGCCGGGCAGCCCGAAGTACGGCTTGCTCTCGATCTGCCCGAACCCCTGCGGCATCCCCGGCTGCATCGCGACCCTGAAGAAGTCCACCTCCCCACGGCGGAAGAACGCCGACTTCACGACGTCGCGCTCGCCCACTGACACGCCGCCCGATGAGATGAACGCGTCGGCCTGCGTGAGGTTCGACAGCACGAGCTCCTTGAACGCGTCGACGTCGTCGCGGACGATGCCGGCGATCCTCGGCACGGCGCCCGCCTCGCGCAAGGCGGCGAACAGCGTGTAGGCGTTCGAGTCGTGCACCTGGCCGTATTCGGCGGTCTTCGACGGCGGGATGAGCTCGTCGCCCGTCGACAGGATGACCACGCGCGGTCGCGGATGGACGGGCGGGTGGGAGAAGCCCGCGGTCGCGAGCAGGCCGAGCTCGGGCGCCTGCAACCGACGGCCGGCCTGCACGAGCGTCTCGCCCGCGCGAACGTCCTCTCCGCTCGGGCGGACGTGCTTGCCCTCCGGTGAACCCGCGATGATCCGAACGACCCCGTCCCTCGGCTCGCAGTTCTCGATCGGCACGATCGTGTCGGCGCCGGCGGGAACCGGAGCGCCCGTCGCGATCGAGAACGCCTCACCACCGCCCACCGTGCCCTCGGGTCGTTCACCGATCATCGCGCGGCCGACGACGCGCAGTTCGACCGGCGAGGAGGGTGTGGCGTCGGCCACCTCCGACGAGCGCACCGCGAACCCGTCCATCGCCGAGGACGCGAAGTCGGGGATGTCGCGCTCGGCGGTCAGGCCTCGGGCGAGGACGCAGCCGTAGGCCTCGGTGAGCGGGAGCTCCAACGGCTGCAGCGGCTTGATCCGTTCGAGGACGCGCTCGCGAGCCTCGTCGACCGGAAGCAGGCCCTCGCCGCTGTCGTGGTCGTGGACGTGTTGGCTCGCCATCCGGGGAAGTGTATCGGTGGGTCCGTCGGACGCGGTCAGACCAGCTTCTTGCGCTCGACGAAATCGGCCAGCCAATCGCGGAACTCCTGGCCGATGTCGTCGCGTTCGCTCGCGAGCTCGATCGTCGCCTTCAGGTAGTCGAGCTTGTTCCCGACATCGAACCGCCCGCCGTCGAACACGTAGGCGTACACCGCCTGCTCCTGCGCGAGGATGTTGATGGCGTCGGTGAGCTGGAGCTCCCCCCCCACGCCCGGCTGTGTTCTGCGCAGGCAATCGAAGATCTCCGGCGTGAGCACGTACCTTCCGATCGCGGCCAGGTTGGACGGCGCGTCCGTCGGATCGGGCTTCTCGACGATCGAGCGCACCCGCGCGAGGTGCTCGTTCTCCACCAGCTCGGGCTCGATGCAGCCGTACAGGGAGATCTCCTCCCGGCGCACCTCCATCGCCGCGAGCACGCTCCTTCCGTACTTCTCGTGGGCCTCCAGCATGCTCTGAAGGAGCGGCACGCTCTCCACGATCAGGTCGTCGCCCAGCAGCACCGCGAACGGCTCGTCGCGGACGTGCCCCTCGGCCGCCGCCACGGCGTGCCCGAGACCCAGGGGGTCGCGCTGGCGGATGTAGTGGATCGAGGCCATGTCCGAGATCTCGCGGATCTGCTTGAGCTCGTCGAACTTGCCCTTGGCCTCCAGGAAGTGCTCGAGCTCGAAGGACCGGTCGAAATGGTCGACGATCGCGTGCTTGCCCCGGCCCGTGATGATGATGATGTCGGTCAGCCCGGCGCGAACGGCCTCCTCGACCACGTACTGGATCGCCGGCGTGTCCAGCAGCGGCAGCATCTCCTTGGGCTGCGCCTTGGTCGCCGGCAGGAATCGCGTCCCGAGCCCGGCCGCCGGGATGACGGCCTTGCGAACCTTCGTCATCGCTCCTCCGCTACGGGGAGCCGGAGTGTACCCCCACGGGGCAACCCGACGTCCCTCGAGGTCGGACATCCATACCCAGATACACTTTCCCCATGCCGACCTACGAATACGAGTGCACCTCGTGCGGCCAGCACATCGAGGTCTTCCAGCGGATCGCCGAGGATCCGCTGACCACCTGCGGGGTGTGCGGGGGCAGGCTCCGCAAGGTGTTCCACCCCGCCGGCATCGTCTTCAAGGGGTCGGGTTTCTACGCCACCGACAGCCGTTCGGGCTCGAAGAGCGGCTCGAAGCGGGACGGCGAGGGGGGTTCCTCCTCCTCGGATGGCGGCTCGGGATCGTCCGATGGCTCCTCCTCGAAGGAGTCCTCCTCCAAGGGCTCGGAGGGCTCGTCGAAGGGATCCGACGCAGGGTCCTCTCCTTCCTCCTCCTCCTCGGCGAAGGCGAAGGAAGCCTCCTCCTCGTGACGCGAGCCCAGATCGGGGTGTTCGGCGGGTCCGGCCTGTACTCGTTGCTCGACGATGCGGAGGCCATGGAGGTCGAGACCCCCTACGGCCAGCCCTCGGCGCCACCCGTCGTCGGGACGGTGGGCCCGTACCGGGTGGCGTTCATCCCCCGTCACGGGGTCAAGCACCAGTTCCCGCCGCACGCGATCAACTACCGAGCCAACCTGTGGGCCATGAAGGAGCTCGGCGTCGAGCGGATCCTCGGCCCCTGCGCGGCGGGATCGCTCCAGACGACGGTCGGGATCGGCGAGTTCGTGGTGTGCGATCAGGTCGTCGACCGGACGCGCACGCGGCCGCACACCTTCTACGACGGGCCCGAGACCACGCACGTCTCGTTCGCCGACCCGTACTGCGCGACGATGCGGCCCATCGTGATCGAGACGGCGCGCGAGCTCGGGATCGGCGTGCACGAGGGTGGCACGATGGTCGTGATCGAGGGACCACGCTTCTCGACGCGCGCCGAGTCCTCCTGGTTCAACCGGATGGGCTGGCAGGTGATCGGCATGACCGGCTATCCCGAGGTCGTCCTCGCCCGCGAGCTGGAGATGTGCTACGCGAACGTCTCGCTCATCACCGACTACGACGTGGGGGTGCCGGGCGCGCCGCCGGTCTCGCACGAGGAAGTGGTTGGCGTGTTCGGTCGGAACGTGTCCAACGTGCGCGACCTGCTGATGGGCGTGATCCCCCAGCTGCCGGCCGAACGAGATTGCGAGTGCGCGACCGCGCTGGCCAACGCGCGCGTCGAGGTGGACTGAGATGGCCGAGAAGGTCCTGGTCACGATCGAGATGCGGTTCACCACCGAGGAGGATGCCCAGCAGCTCGGCGAGCGCGTCCGCGAGGCGGCGTCGCTGATCGTCGGCAGGACCGCGCTCGAGGACTTCCGACTGCGCGTGCTGCCGCTCGCCCCGCCGAAGCGACCGCGCTCGGTGTGACCGAGTTCACAGCGCCGCCGTTCCTCCTCGCGTAGCGTTCCTCCTCCCGGCTGGAGGTCTGCGTGTTCGTTCGGCGGTGGTCCTTGCGCTCCAAGGCGCTCGCGCTGCTCGCGGTCGCGGCCGGCATCGGTTCGTTCGCGATCGTGCGCGGCTACGCGGCCGAGCTCGACGCGCTCCGTCCCGAGCTCGGCGACCGGGTCCCGGTCGTGGTCGCCGACCGGGCGCTCGTTCGGGGCGCCGTGCTCGCCGGGGACGACCTGCGCGTCGAACGCGTCCCGTCCGCGTACGCGCCGCCCGGCGCGTTCGGGGAGGCCGGGGCGGCGATCGGCCGGACGCTCGCGACCGATCTCGCCGCCGGCGAGGCCGTGACGCGCACGCGGGTCGGGGGCTCGGGCGGACCGGTGGCGTCGCTCGTGACGAGCGGGCTGCGCGCGTTCGTCGTGGCGTCCGGGCTTCCGCCCGGCGTGCTCGAACCCGGCGACCGCGTCGACGTGATCGCGACGTTCGGCGGCCCCCGCCCCTATACGGACACGGTGGGCACCGGCCTCGAGGTGCTTTCGATCGTGGAGGACGACGCGGCGACGTTCGAGGCCGGCGGATCCTCGGGACCGTCGCTGGTCCTGCTGGTGAGCGAGGAGACCGCCGAACAGCTGGCGCACGCGGCCGCGTTCGGCCGCATCACGGTGACGATCGCGCCGGTCGACGCGGCCTGACCGTTCCCGGTCGTCGAGCTTCGCCCGGCTAGGATGGGCGCGCTTCCGCCTCGTCCCCAAGGAGCGCACCCTGTCCATCCTGCAGGCGATCGTCCTCGGCATCACGCAGGGCGTGACCGAGTTCGCCCCGATCTCGAGCTCGGGCCACCTGATCCTCGTCCCGTGGTTGTTCGACTGGCCGATCCTGACGAACGCGGACCTGAACAAGACGTTCGACGTCGCGCTGCACATCGGCACGCTCGTCGGCGCGCTCGTGTACTTCCGTCGCGACCTCGCGCGCTACCTCGTGGCGTGGTTCGGCTCGATCGGCGCCCGCAGGATCGAGACCACCGACCAGCGCCTGGCGTGGGCGCTCGTGATCGGCACGATCCCGGCGGTGATCGCCGGCGCGACGCTGGAGAGCTTCATCCAGGACGAGCTCGGGCAACCCTGGCTGATCGCGGTGATGCTGGTGGTGTTCGGCATCGTGCTGTACGCGGTCGACCGGATCTTCGCGCAGCGCCGGCACCTGGCCGACCTCGGCGTGAGGGACGGGCTCGTCATGGGCGTCGCGCAGGCGATCGCGCTGCAGCCGGGCGTCTCGCGTTCGGGCGTCACGATGACGGCGGCGCGCGCGCTCACGTTCGACCGCGAGACGGCGGCGCGCTTCTCGTTCCTCCTGTCGCTCCCGGTGATCGCCGGCGCCGGCCTGTACAAGGGGATCCAGCTCGCCGGCGACGGGCTGCCGCCCGGGATGACCGGGCCGTTCATCGCGGGCATGGTGGCCTCGGCCGTGAGCGGGTTCCTGGTGATCGCGTTCCTGCTGCGCTACCTGCGGCGGCACGACTTCGCACTGTTCCTGTGGTTCCGCATCGCGGTGGCCGCGCTCGTGTTCGTCGTGATCGCGACGGGTGCGCGCCCGGCGACGATCTGACCTTTCAGGATCGCGAACACCGGCGTTAGCTGGCGATACTTGGCCTGAAACCTATAGACTCGGCCCCCTATGGCGGACGCGTATCGGATCGGCGAGGCGGCCGCGATCCTCGGCGTGCGGGTCGAGACGCTCCGGCGCTGGGAGCGCGAGGGCAAGCTGAAGACGCGCCGGACCTCGGGCGGGCAGCGGCTCGTCCCGGCGGCCGAGGTGGCGCGCCTGCTCTCCGAACGCCACGGCCATCAGCGCGTCTCCGCCGGCAGCGTTCGGAACCGGTTCCCCGGGATCGTGATCGACGTCAAGAAGGACAAGGTCGCCGCGACCGTCGAGATCCTGGCCGGCCCGCACCGGATCCTGTCGTTCATCACCCGCGAGGCGGTCGATGAGATGGGGCTCGAGCCCGGGATGTTGGTCGCCGCGACCGTGAAGGCGACCAACGTCATGGTCGAGGTCGAGGCGTGAGGAGGGGCCTCGCCCTCGTCGCGGCGATGTCGCTGCTGTTCGCCGCGTGCGGTTCGGACGACGACGCGGCGGCATCCACCGGCGAGACCGAGCTCACGGTGTCCGGCGCGGCGTCGCTCACGGACGCGTTCGGCGAGATCGGCACGGCCTTCGAGGGCGAGCATCCCGGCGTGACGGTGACGTTCAACTTCGGGCCCTCCGACGGGCTGGCGACGCAGATCAACGACGGCGCGCCGGTGGACGTGTTCGCCTCGGCGAGCCCGACCTGGATGGACTCGGTACAGGACGACGGGCCCGGCGTCTCCAAGCGCGCCGACTTCGCGAGGAACCGGCTCACGATCGTCGTACCCAGTGACAACCCCGCCGGGATCGAGGACGTCGGCGACCTCGCCGGGGACGACGTCCAGCTCGTCATAGCCGCCGAGGGCGTCCCGGCCGGCGACTACGCGCGCGAGATCTTCGAGAACGCCGGCATCTCGAAGGCCGCCATGGCGAACGTCGTCTCGAACGCCGAGGACGTCCGCTCCGTCGTCACGTCCGTCGCCTCGGGCGAGGCGGACGCCGGCATCGTCTACGTCACCGACGTGACCGCAGACGTCGCCGATCGGATCACGCAGATCGAGATCCCCGACGACATCAACGTGATCGCCACCTACCCGATCGCGGTCGTCAACGACAGCCAGGAGACCGACCTCGCAGCCAGCTTCGTCGACTACGTCCTCGGGCCCGGGCAGCAGACCCTCGCCGACCACGGGTTCCTCCCCGCGTAGCGCGCGCCGAACGCCGCTCGGCTTCGTCGCGCTCGCGACCGCGGGCGTGCTCCTGGTCGCGCTGCCCCTGCTCGCCCTCATCGTCCGAACGCCGTGGGGACGCATCGGCGAGGTCCTGACGAGCGAGACGGTCCTCACCGCCCTGCGCCTGTCTCTGATCGTCGCCACGAGCGCCGCGGCGATCTCGTTCCTGTTGGGGTTCCCGCTCGCGTGGATGCTGGTGCGAGGGACCTTCCCCGGAAAGACGTTCGTTCGGGCGCTCGTCGTGCTGCCGCTCGTCATGCCGCCGGTCGTGGCCGGGGTCGGGCTGCTGGCGGCGTTCGGACGGCGCGGGTTCCTGGGGTCCTGGCTCTACGACTGGTTCGGCTTCCAGCTCACGTTCACGACCGGCGCGGCGGTGCTGGCCGCGACCTTCGTGTCCTTCCCCCTCGCCGTGCTCGCGCTCGAGGCGGGTCTGCGCGGCCTGGACCAGCGCCTCGAGGACGCGGCCGCAACGCTGGGTGCGTCCCGCTGGTACGTGATGCGGCGCGTGACGCTGCCCCTCATGGCGCCGCAGATCGCGGCCGCGCTCGTCCTGTCGTGGGCGCGGGCGCTCGGGGAGTTCGGCGCCACGATCACGTTCGCCGGCAACCTGCAGGGGCGGACGCAGACGCTTCCGCTGGCCGTCTTCGAACAGCTGCAGACCGACCAGGAAGCGGCCTTCGCGATCTCGATGCTCCTGATCGCGATCGCGTTCGCGGTGATCATCGGCCTGCGCGGGAGGTTCCTGCGGTGACGCTCGCGGTCGACGTCACCGCCCGGCGGGGAGCGTTCGAGGTGCGGGCCGCGTTCGAGGCCGAGGCCGGCGAGACGGTCGCGCTGCTCGGGCCCAACGGCTCGGGGAAGTCCACGCTCGTCCTGGCGATCGCCGGCCTGCTCGAACCCGAGGGACGGATCGAGCTCGACGGCGAGGTGCTCGACGACGCGGGCGGCCACGTCCCGCCCGAACGCCGGCCGATCGGCGTCGTCTTCCAGGACCTGCTGCTGTTCCCGCACCTGTCGGCGGTCGAGAACGTGGCGTTCGGACTGCGGGCCCGAGGCGTCGACGCGTCCGACGCGAGGTCCCGGGCTCGCGACGCCTTGGAGCGGTTGGGTCTCGGCGAGCGGCCCGACGCGCGGCCGCGCGACCTCTCCGGCGGCGAGGCCCAGCGCGTGGCGCTCGCCCGGGCCCTGGTCGGCGAGCCCACCTTGCTCCTCCTGGACGAGCCGCTGTCGGCGCTCGACGTCGGGACGCGCGTCGAGGTTCGGGAGCTGATGCGCGAGCAGCTCCGGCGCTTCCCAGGCGTGCGCGTCGTCGTCACGCACGATCCGGTCGAGGCCTCCGCCCTCGCCGACCGGATGGTCGTGCTCGAGCGCGGGCGCGTGACGCAGGTCGGCTCGCCCGAGGACATCCGGACCTCGCCGAGATCCCGCTACGCGGCGGACTTCGTCGGCCTGAACGCCTTCCACGGCCCGCTCGAGCGGCTCGAGGACGGTGCCGGGCGGCTCACGACCGGCGACGCCGAGGTGATCGTGCCGTGGTCGGAGCCGTTCGCGGCCGGCAACGTGATCGCCCTCCTGCGTCCGGCCGACGTGACGCTCTCGCTCGAGGCGCCGCACGGATCGGCGCGCAACGTGTTCGAGGGGCCGGTGAGCTGGATCGCGATCGAGGGCGAGCGGGCGCGGGTCCGCGTCGCCTCGGCCCCGCCGATCGTCGCCGAGATCACGGTCGGATCGGTCGACCGGCTCGGGCTGCGCGAGGGCACGCAGGTGTGGGCGTCGTTCAAGGCGATGGAGGTTCGGGTCGTCCCGGCGTGAGGACCGGCTACACGCCGGCCAGGGTCATCTCGCTGAGCAAGATGTGGGGGACGCCGACCGAGGAGAACCAGCGCAGCTCGTCCCCGATCGCCGAGACGCCCTGCAGCATCTCGGGGATCGTGCTGGCGATCGTCATCTCGCGGACGGGCTCGCCCAGCGCTCCCCCGGCGATCCGAAGGCCGGTCGCGCCGACCGAGAACTCGCCGCTCACCGGGTTGGCGCCCGAATGGACGCCGCTCACGTCCTGGACGAGCACGCCGCCCTCGGCCTCGCGCAGCAGCTGCTCGAGCGACCGGTCCCCCGGCTCGACGAACAGGTTGGTCGTCCCGACGCCGGGCGTCGAGCGGTAGCCGCGGACCGCGTTGCCCGTCGAACGCGTGTCGCCCCGCCGCGCGGTGTACGTGTTGTGCATGAAGCCCTTCAGCACGCCGCCGGCGATCAGCTCGTGGCGGCCGGTCGGTACGCCCTCGCCGTCGAACGGCGACGCGCTCGGCCCGTCCAGCAGCCGCCCGTCGTCGACGATCGTCAGGTTCGCCGAACCCACCTGCTCGCCGAGCAGCGGCCCGAACAGCGACCGCTGCTTCTGCACCGCGTCGGCCGACAGCGCGTCGGTCAGCACGCCCAGGAACGCCGACGCCGCGACCGGGTCGAGCACCACCGGCACCTTCTCGGTCTCGGGCTTGCGGGCGCCGAGCATCCGGGCGGCGCGCTCGACGGCCTCGGCCACGACCTCGCCCTGGTTCAGCTCGTCGATCGAGCGCGAGATCCGGTACGAGAAGCCGGTCTGCGTGTCGCCGTCCTCCTCGGCGAGCGTGACCACCACGCACCAGCAGCCGGTGGCCCGGTACTCGGCACGCACGCCCTCGGACGAGGCGATCGCGA